>OGJC01000046.1_pt1 | contig 165871 bp, 149 predicted proteins | sample 1571941 | NCBI WGS metagenome assembly OGJC01 (sample SAMEA2582100, study PRJEB24529) | metagenome | biome: Human gut stool | place: China | collected 2011 | reverse complement strand
AATTGGGATAAAAATTTTATTTATTTTATGTGTCTACTTGACAGGGTCCAGATCAATCCTGGGACTCTTTATTTAATCTATTTATTTGTTAGCTTTAGCATATTCGGCTGCTGTTTCACCGGCAATACGTCCCATAGTGACAAAGGACTGAATTGCGGTTCCGCTGCCTGGGTATTCTTTATCGATCAAGTCGCCGCTGCTGACTTCACCTGCCGCGTACAAGCCTTGAATTATTGAACCGTCTTCACGCAGAACTTCCGCTTTTAAGTTTGTTTGCGGGCCTGCGAATGTACCTGCGGTATTCATCGTACAGCGAATCGCGTAATAAGGTGCGCTGTCAACACTGCTCATCAATTCCGCATTCTTGCCAAAGTCATCATCGACGCCCTTAGCCGCCAGTTCATTATAACGGGCAACTGCGGCGCTTAACTTCGCGGCATCCATACCAGTCTGGGCTGCCAGATCTTCCAATGTATCCGCGGTAAAACCATTGCCTTCTTCGATGGATTTAGTAATGTTCTCACTGCTCATTTTATCATCCAGAATAATAAAGAATTCAGGTGCATTGGTTTCTCTTAAAACAATCGGTGTTCTTACAGGTCTAGGTGCTGATTCATCCATAAACCGTTCACCTTGAACACTTACAAATAAACCAGAGTATGTAAACAGATCAGCCATCGCAGAACCATAAGGGAGGATTTGAGCGATTGCACTGTCATTACCAATAATTTTAGCTCCGATATCTCTAGCCATGATTAAGCCGTCACCCTCATTACCAGCGCCGACATTGGTTCTTGAATCAGCATAAGAAGGTGAATATTCAGCCTTTAATTCAGGGTTGCGGTCATAGCCGCCAGTAGCCAGTATAACAGCTGCGGCATTGATGATGACCTTATCGCCATTGCTCTGAGTAGCTTCGACGCCTACTACCGCATTATTTTCATCAACAATTAATTTTTCTCCGCGCGTTTCCATCATAATTTCTACACCGGCATCTTTAGCTGCCTGTGCAAGTGGAGTAATGAAGCCCTGACCGCTGCCGCTGGCCGCATTTAAGCCGCGGTTAGGTGTCATTTCCGGATTAGGAGTATCAATTACATCCGAGAATTCAACACCATTTTCAATCAGCCAATCGATATTGGCACTGGAATGATCAGCAATCATACGCAGTTTATCTTCATTAACCTTGCCATTGCCTAATTTAATTAAGAAATCAGCAAATTGTTCAGGTGTATCCACAATCCCCTGTTCACGCTGAAAAACACTGTCAGCTGCTAAGATTTTACCGCCTGACAAAGATGTACTGCCGCCCAGCACCGCTGTTTTTTCAATCAGCAGGATGTTTTGACCGGATTTAGATGCTTCAACAGCTGCTGACAAACCAGCAACACCGCCGCCGACAATCACAATATCAACATTCTTTTCAATAACTTCTGATGTTTTATCTTCTTTTTCAATTGGCTTCTTTAAAGCTTCAATGTCAGCGCCAGCCTCACTTAACGCCGCTTCAGCTGCTGATAAGATTGCTGTTGATGTTTCTGTAGCACCGGAAATTGTATCAATCGCCAACGATTGATGATCAACAATTAAACCCGGAAGATCAGCCAGTGGTTTATCAGAAATTCCCGCTGTCTCCTGATGTTCAATAACACTTACTTCAGTGATTTTATGATCCTTAACCGTTACTGCCAGTTTCAAATCTCCGCCATGGCCGCTGCCGCTGCCTTCATAGCTGCCGTCAGCAACATTCTCTAAGCCATTTTTCACATCGCCAGTTTCATTTCCTGGATCTTTAGTAGTACAGCCGCTCATCGAGAAAAACAGTGTCAGCGACAATAAAGCCGCCAAAATTTTACTAGATTTCATAGTGTCCCTCTTTTCTTACTAGAACATGTTCTGTTTCATTGTAGAAGATAACAACGATTTTGTCAATACTATCACAAGCAGAATGTTTTCTCTGCTCAAACCTGTTTGACTCAGCCGCGAATAGATTTTTAATGTATAATTAAATCAGTAAGGGGAGTAGAAACTATGAATTATGATAGAGTAAATGATGAAAGTACAATTTTAATTATTGATGATCAGCCTGAATTTGCCCAGCTTCTAAAAACTAAGCTATTGGAAATCACAAAGTCTGCACCCTGTAAAGTATCCATCGTACCTGCTGACAATATCAAGAATTATCAAGAGTACCTTGATTCCACAATTTTAACCCTCTTTTTAGACATTGAAATGCCTGTCAGTGGTTTTGAAATCGCAAAAAATATCACTAAACTCAATATCCCACTTATCTTTATCTCGAACCACGATATACTGGTTTTTGATGCTTTGTTATACCAACCCTTTTACTTTATTCGCAAGAAATATCTTGATGATGATTTAGCTAAAATTACCGGTTGGCTGACGCATAAGATAACCAATAGCACGTACCAATTAACTGAAAATAGCACTACTATTGCTATTAATACCAATGATATTCTTTATATCCAAAGCAACGGTAATTATGTGGAAATCTATACCCAAAGTCATGTTTACACTGAAAGAAAAACCTTGCAGAACTTCATTTCCGATGAACGCTTTAAACAATTCTTGATGCCTGCTAGAGGTTATCTGGTGAATTATCACAGTATCGCACAGGTGAACAAAGATGTCCTATTAATAAATAATGGTGTACAAATCTTCATCAGCAAAAAGCGACTTAAAACCTTTTATGAAGCCTATTATCAACTATTAGGTGGTGAATTTAATGAACTTTAACCTATTAACCTTCTGCTGTATAGCTGTGATTTGTTTGATTTATCATCAGTTATTTAAAAGTAAAATTACCCTTACGATTACCCTTAGCTGCAGTACCATTTTATTGATAGCATTTACCAATTTCCGTGCACAGTCCGCCATTATCTTAATGGTTCTGCTTTTATTAGCTGTCAGCTTTAGATCTTCCAAACTAGCCGAACTATTGATTTTATCCTATGTAACGCAATCAATTCTGCTCCTGATGATTTGTATTACCAGTGTAAACTATTGGGAAACATATGATGTATTGGCAGCCAATACCATGCAAATTGGCGGTATTTTACTCTTATTCTCTATAACAGTTTTCTATTTTAAATTTGAAACTGGTATCTATAAGCTATGTTCATCATTCTCCAAAATAGAAAACCTGTTTCTTTTGTTTCTATCATGGCTATTAATCTGCTTCCTTATTCCTTCAACCGGCATTCCCCATTATCTTGATCTGTACTGGGCTATCCTTGCATATGGTTCATTTGTGCTTGTACAATTATGCTGCTTTTATCTGTTTTATGCCATTGAAATTAAGATGGTTGAAGTAACAGATAAGGCTTATGCTATGCAGGCCCTTCATGCTAACGAAAAAGAAATCGAGGAATTATTGAATATGAAAACAGCGATTGCCAGAGCTTATCATGAATTGGATAATATACGAGCCTTAAAAGATTATTATGAAAAGAACTTTATTCCGGTGACAGAAAGCGTGCATACCGAGAATGATGTGCTTAATTATATTTTAAATCAGGAAATTAATCGCCTGAAAACAGCCGGTTATAAACTAAAACTAACTGTTAATTTTTCTGTTTACCCACTTACCGAAACACAAACAGCACTGCTATTCAAAAACCTCTTTCAAAATATTCACCGGCATGCGGATAAAGATGCAGTTGTGGAATTGAAACTTATTGAGGTTAAGAAGGTATTTATCATTTTATGCAGTGACAGAACAGCGAGTGAACACAGCTCTGAAAACACCTGGCAACATGGGCATGGCATATCCATCATTAAGGAAATAGCCAGCTCTTATAATAGTCATGTCATCATTCAATCTAATGGTACTGATTATACAATTAAAATACTCATCCCATTAATTTAGTCCCTAAACGATGCATTTCATCACGGTTGTATTGAAATATTTCAAACTTATGTAATACTAAAATCAGCAATTGTTAGGAGGTGTCTGCATGCTGAATTGGCAAATCTATCCAACAGAAAGTCCTATTGCCTGTTTCTTTCACTGTGTTATCGCTACATTATGTGTCATGCTTATTCTTCACTGGCGGCTGATAATTAAGAAATCAAGCCGTCTGATGATTGATGAAATGATGGATAATCATATTAAAATCAAAATGAGCATGACAATATTTCGTGTTATAACTCCTTGCTTATATTTCCTTGGCGTAGTGTTAGAAGCTTTAAGCTATCATATGCGCAATGTTTGGGAACACGCATATCCATTTATGCAACTATTCAAACTTGGCTTCCTCTGTTTTTATATCGTTGATTTATTGACAATTGCTTATTTTATGATTTTTTTATCTGTAATAAAACACAATTCAGAAAATGAGAAAAATTTATAAAAAAAACAATTTTATTTTTAATGATTCTAACTTACGAATTAAAAGTACCAAAGTAGAAAAAGCAGAATGCACTTCACTTCGCATTCTGCTTTCTTCATTAACTAATCTTTCTTCCGATTGATGATGTACTTGTCAAACAATACTTTATTAAATTCATCCGCATTGTCCGCATTGCTGCTTCTGAATACCGGGATTTCTTCCATGCCGTCATCGATGCATTTTTGAATAAAGGTAGACATCATAGCCTGCAGCATAAAGCATGACATAATTGTTGATACAGGGCCTGTTGAGATTAAATCATTATGTTTAATGCTTGCATCGCCTAAAGGGCCGCGGTTATCAAGAATTACATCTGCATATTCAAACAGCCGTTTGCCGCTTGGATGTCTTGAAGCAATGCTCTTTGAATGAGAAAGTGAAGTTACCGCGATAATCTTAACTCCCTTCTCCTTCAGCCGTTTTGTATATTCTACTACTAACCCATTACGGCCAGAATTACTTGAAACAATGACTACATCATTAGCCTTCACATGATATAAATGTTCTAAAACATCAGCATATTCCGGAATTCGTTCAATTGTTGTACTCTTAGTAGGATGCGTTAAAAGCGTCAGTTCAATTTCGACAATCGGCACAATCTTCGCATAACCGCCAGCGCGGGCATAGAGATCCTGCCCCATCATATGTGAATGTCCAGTACCAAACGCGTAAATCGTTCCACCCTGCTTTTCACAGTCAAATAACAGCTGAGCCGCCTGCTCAATCGCATCCTCATCATGCTCCTTCACATCATTCAGACGCTTGGTAATCTCATTATAATACTGTTCAAGCAGACTCATTTACGCAACCTCCTTCTTTCTTAATTTACAGCATGGGCAATGCTTCATTTCTTCCGGTGCATACAACATAAAACCAACCGTTGTCCCCACTACCACACCTAGCAGTACACCCGCTGTCAATAAACAAATTTTTTTCTTCGACATAACAGATCTCCTTTCGCTTTATATTCTCTATCATACACCGAAAGCACTTGCGATACAATTGGATTCCCTTATAATTAAGGATAAGGGAGTGATATAATGCGAGCTGCTTCAGTCTCATTTTGTTTTACACCGGATAATGCGGTCTATCTTAACGGTTATGAGAAAAGGCGCTGTCTGTCGGAAGGTGTGCATCAGGATTTAATGGCCACCGTGTTATTGCTTGAGGATGTGGAAAAAACAGCAATTATCAGCTTTGACTTATGTGGTATTGATCAGGATCTGATTCAGCGTATCGCCGGCTTCAGCAATTTTTCCGTTGATCAGCTTTTTGTCTGTGCTACACATACACATGCCTCACTGAATGAATTTCCGCTCTATTTATCGTTTGGTCAGCTGGCAATGCGTTCACCGGATGAAAATATCCGCAGCGAGTTAGCGCGCCAAACCGCGAAAGCATTGCTTGAAGCAGAAAGAGAGCTTGAGGAAGTAATTCCTTATTCAAAAGTCGCGCAGGCTGCCGGTCTTTACGCCAACCGCAATGATCCAAGCGGTTTAGTTGATCGTTTTTTAAACCTGCTTCTATTTCAAACTCATGATGGGCGCAATAAAGGCTGTATTCTGCATTTTAATGCCCATCCTACCGTACTTGATTATCATAATACACTTATTTCACCAGATTTCATCGGTACAACCCGCAATTTAATGACGGCTCAGTTTCATTGCCCAATCACCATGATCAACGGTGCCTGCGCGGATGTCAGCACCCGCTTTACCCGCCGTGATGCCAGTATTGCTGAATGTGAACGAATCGGAACAGAGCTCTATCATCGGATCAGTGACTGCACCGATTTGAAAAAACTTGATCCTGCCCTTTCACTTAAACATCGAATTTATCAAGCAGCTACCTGTGTCTATCTGCCAGAGCTTAAGATGGATCTTTCAATTCTCGAATTAGGTGAACTGGTACTGTTTGGTTTTCCTGGTGAAATCAGCGTCCGCTTTTCCCGGGAAATTAAACAGCTGTTTGATGAACGGCGGGTATTGGTCTGCGGTTATACGAATGATTATCTTGGCTATTTCATTGATAAGGAGGATGCCAGAGATACTTATGAAGCCAAGATCTGTACACTTCAGCCTGAGGAAAGTACAACATTTATTAAATGGTTAAAAACAACCCTTACATTTTTGTAAGGGTATTGTTATCCAAAGCAATGGCTTAGAAGCAAGCAAACGGATACAATAAAGACAAGGAAAGAGAGGTTTGTTCTATGAATAATCTTGTAGACATACAGAATATAGAAAAATACTACGGCAATCGCAGCAACGTCACAAAAGCGATTGACAATATTAGTTTTACTGTCAAAAAAGGGGAATTCGTAGGTGTTATGGGTCCTTCTGGTTCAGGTAAAACAACCTTGCTGAATTGTATCTCAACGATTGACACAGTAACCAGCGGCAAGATTTTTATTAATGATCAGGATATTACTAAGCTGAAAAGAAATGGCCTTGCGAAATTCCGCCGTGAGGAATTAGGTTTTATCTTTCAGGATTTTAATCTTTTAGATACCCTGACTGCTTATGAAAACATTGCTTTAGCCTTAACCATTAATAAAGTTCCGGCATCTAAGATTGATGAGCGGGTCAAAGATGTCGCAAGCAAGCTGGAAATTCAAAATGAATTAAATAAATACCCGATTCAGATGTCCGGCGGACAAAAGCAAAGAGTTGCCTGTGCGCGTGCTTTAGTAACGAATCCAAGTCTCATTTTGGCAGACGAACCAACAGGTGCTTTGGATTCTAAGAGTGCCAGAATGCTGCTGGATTCAATGGAAAAACTGAATCAGGAGTTTAAAGCAACCATCATGATGGTAACTCATGATGCCTTTACTGCCAGCTATGCACACCGCATCTTATTTATTAAGGATGGTAAAATATTTAATGAAATCATTCGTGGAACAGACAGCCGCAAGACATTCTTCAATAAAATCATCGAAGTTGTAACCTTATTAGGCGGAGACAGCGGTAATGTACTTTAAGCTTGCACTGCGGAATGTCAGAAAATCATTCAAGGATTATCTGATTTATTTTCTGACGCTTACCTTCTCTGTCTGTCTGTTTTATGCTTTCAACTCATTTCAGGAGCAGCAGGCTGTTCTCGAAATGACAACGATACAAAGTGATATGATGGATAACGCGGCGATGATCATGCTGGCATTGTCATGGGTTGTAGCTGTTGTTTTAGCTTTTTTAATCATCTATGCGAATAATTTTCTGATTAAACGCAGAAAAAAAGAATTTGGCCTGATGATGATTATGGGCATGTCCAAGACTAAAATATCCAAGATACTCTGTTATGAAACATTTATGATTGGTATTGTTTCATTGATTACCGGTTTATTTGCAGGTTTTCTATTATCCCAGGGACTGACAGTGCTGACGGCTCAGCTGTTTGTACTGCCGCTGACTAAATTTAGATTTATCTTCTCATGGAGTTCGATGCTGATTACAATACTCAGCTTTGCCATTATCTTTATTCTTGTCATGTTATTTAATACTTTTATCTTAGGTAAATATAAGTGCATTGATTTGCTGAATGCCGATCGAAAGAATGAAGCTTTTAAGATTAAATCAACAACGCTTACTATCATTCTATTTGTTCTTGCATGTATTTTGCTGATCGGCGACTATATCTTTGTTATGAAAGCAGGCATCAATATGTTTACGAATCTACCTGCAATCATTATTGCCGGCAGTCTGGGCACCTTGTTTTTCTTCATGTCATTATCCGGCTTCCTGCTGCGTTTTATCCAATCAAGCAAGCGCTTATACTTCCGCAAGCTGAATATGTTTGTGTTAAGACAGGTAAATTCCAACATTAATTCCAATGTAATTTCAATGAGTGTTATCTGTGTTATGCTGTTATTGGGAATTGGTGCATTTTCTACTGGACTCTCTATCAATCAGACAGTCAATGCCAATATCAATGCCAATACGCCGTTTGATGTTACCGCTGATGTTTATTATCAGAATATGAGCTTTGATGATGCAATGGCCGAATTAGGCGCTGATTTAAGTGATATTAAATCTAAGTTCACAATGGATATATATTATGACTATGCCGGAGAGGATACACCGGGTACAACCTATGCCACATTAGCAAAACTGATTCCTGAAACTGATCTGGATAGTGTGATGATTAATGCCGGCAGTATGCCGTTAGCGATTTATCCATTATCTGATTACAATACCTTCCTTCAGGCTAAAGGATTGCAGACAATTTCACTCAATCCTGATGAGGCAGTCTTAGCGGCTGCGAATGAGCAGGCATATGATGCCATCAGCAGTGTGTATAATCATGCTCAAAGCATTCAGGCATTGAATCAGGAATTAAAGCTTGTAAAGCGGGATCTTCCGATTACCAATGTAATTAATAACACAGCAATCACAACAACCATCGGTTTAATCGTTGATGATTCGCTGATTGAAAATAATCCGCCTAATTCATTTTATATGGATACCCAGTTTGCAATTTCGCATTATACGAATATTACCTTAAAGGATGGCGCAGATGACACTGCCTTTGCCCAGAAAATCTATGATGCTTATGCTCAGAATCAATTAGACGATATGTTTATCTATATGGATACCCGCAGTGAAATTTATGCAAGCAGCACTGGCTTGACGGTTACCTTTACTTATGTCGGCATTTATTTGGGCTTTGTATTTCTGCTGACTAGCTGTGTCATGCTGGCGCTCCAGCAATTATCACAGGCTGCGGATAACCGCCGTTATTATCTGGTGCTTAATAAGATTGGTGCTGATGCGAGAATGTGTTCCCAATCAGTTAACTTCCAGATTGCGATCTATTTCATGATGCCGCTGTCACTAGCTATCGTGCATTCATTGGTAGGTATTACCGCTATGGACAAGGTTATTGCGATTCTTGGCAAAACAGATCGTTTAATGCCGGCATTGATGACCTCAGGCATTGTTGTCCTCATATACGGGTTATATTTCCTTGCGACCTGCAGCGGTTATAAACGAATCCTAAATCAAAAGTAAAAACATAATCAAAACTTAATATTACAGCATGGCATATGTCATGCTGTTTTTAATCGTTTTATGTCTGGTTTGTGTTGGTCACACTTGTGTCATTGAGTTGCCCTTGCTATAATAAAGACAGATTTAAATATTTGTTTTTATTTTAAGGAGGGTATATCATGCCTAAGGTTGCTTATTCTGAAATAGACCGCAATAAAATCAAGGAAGACCTAATAGAAACCGGACTGGAATTGTTTTCTAAACAAGGGATTCAGCATACGACGGTTGAACAAATCTACACCCGTGTTGGCATTTCAAGAACCTTCTTTTACACCTTTTTCCCGGCAAAAGAAGATTTGGTTGTACAGGCCTTTTATTGTCAGCAGCCCAAAATCTTGGCATATGCGAAAAAGCTGATGGATGACCAAACGCTGAACTGGCACGATAAAATCAATCATTTTCTTCATGATTTCTGTTATGGCGGACAAGGTCATTTCACAATCATGAGTGTAGAGGAACAGCAGTCACTTTCCAAGTGCCTTTCCGGTGAAAAGCGCGAAGAATTTCAGACAAGAAGGCTGACATTTTTCAAAGAAGTGCTGAATATCTTTGAAATTGATGCTGATACGCAGACCACGAAGCTGCTTGGCAATTTAGTATTCTCTGCGGCTGTCTTATGCAAAGCAATTCCAGATACACTGCCTTTCCTATTTTCTGACGCAGCGGATGATTTGGCAGAATTTCAAATTAATCACATCCTTAAATATATGGAAACGCTGCATCAATCATAAATTACAAGGAGGAATAACATAATGGGATTATTCAACAAATTTTTTAAAGGACCTGAGATTGATCAGGCCAAGAGTGATGCAAACCGCAGCAAGATGCGCGCCTGCTTTGATCAAGCTGTGGAAAACGGCACTGAATACAAGCTGGCGGCTGGCTATACTGAAGATGTAAGCCGTTTTAACTATGGCTTGGTTCACGGCAGCAAATCAAAAATCGGCAGTTTGATTGTCGGCTGGAATGAGCAAAATGAAACAATTGTTGTGGTACCTACGACACCTGATCTTGATGAATGCGGCAGTCCAATCTATTATCGCCGCTCTGAAATTTATAAGGCATACCGTAATAAATATCCAACCGATGCCTTTATCATCTATCCGGATAAGAAGGGTTACATCGCGATTAATATTTTTGAGTGGCTGGAAGATGAAAACTACTATATTTATGTTGATCAAGAGACTGAAGCAAAGGCTTTTGAAGATTTCTTTATGAATCGTTTTAAAACCAAGTAAGAGCCAGTATAAACAATGAAATCCATAGGAGGATACTTATTATGATTGATATTGAAGAAATGATGAAACGAGCACAGGAAGCCAGTGAAGCGGCATCTAAGCAGTTAAATGAATCAATTGAAAAAAGTAAAAAAATCAGTGAACAGATGCAGGCTGATGCTGAAAAAGCAGCGGCTGAAAGAGCAGCCCGGCAGCCAGCCGCTGATGAACAGACAATGGCAAACCAGCAGCGGCAAGTTGAAATATTAGGTCAGATGTTTAATCCTGAAATCATGGCACAAATGGCAGCTAATGAAGAAATGCTTCAACAGATGGCCGAGCAGAAAGCCGCTGAAGCAACGGCTGGCATCATGGATCAGCTGTTTGGTGAAGATATGGGAGTCATTGCGGCCGCTTTAGAAACCTTGGCTATGGAAGAAGAGGATGAGGATGAAGAGGCTGAATTTGATGATGCTTTAGAAGCGGAGTTATATAATATATTAGATGAAAAAATGGCACAGCTTGCAGCGCTGCCGGAGCCTGATCCGATTATCTATACCAAAGATGATCCTAAATGGGAACAGTTTGGGATTCTGCTTTCAGGCATGATAGCTAAATTAAATGATCATCAATTAGACTGCCTTGATGTAGAAGAACACATTCCCGTAATGGAACAGCAAATTGTATCATTAGTACGCCGCACATGGGGGATCAACGGACGCGGTGAACTGATGGATACTCTCCGTTATCTGACTCAGGAAGGTTATACGCTGCGCTATCAGATTTATTGTGAAGCTAATTCACCGGAAGAATTAATAAGCAATACTGATAGTGAAGAGGAACAAGTGTCACTGCGCCGTGCCTGGCGTTTTGCGCAGCATTATAAAACCCACTATACACCAAGTTTCATGATTGGCTGGGATATTGGACGTGCCGCTATGCTGACACGGTGGGGATGTTATCTAGGCTGGCTTACTGAAGGGGAAGCGACAGGAATCTTATGGGATCTGTCACAGCGGGTAATCAAGGATTTGGATAATTGGCGTGAATTTGCCCAATCCTATCTTTTTGGCGGTTTGATGTGGAAGCTGCTTTGCAATGATGCTTCAGCTGAAAGCTACTTAAGCTTCTTAAGCGATGCTGCCACTGATTTACTTGCCGGCCGGCCTGAAGACGATGACGGTCAATGGGCGGCCTGTCCTTGGCCTGAATATCAAGAATCTCATTTTTCGGATATGAACCGGTATCATTAGAGGAACATCATGTTTGACCTTATTGCTTTAGAGAAAGATGCCCTGGACATTCTTAATTTTGATGGAGAGATAACTGATACACTGGCAGAACTGCGCAAGAAATGGGGGCGGGATATCCCCGCTCTTTTTGACCAGCGATTTGATGATGTTGCGATGCAATATATGACCTTTGAACATGAAGATGGAATACAGGCGCTGGGTCAGGAACTAACTGCTTTCGGATGGTGTCTCTATGACTTTGATGAAGAAGACGAGCATTTATTCATCCTGCTATCTGATAAAGAAAAAGCCGCCTTTGAACAGCAGTGCCGCAAAGCTGATCACTATTTTAAGCTGATGAAGCAGCGCGGACGCGCGTTTGGGCAGGCTGCCAAAGAACAGCCTACACAACCGTTAATGCCTTGCAATGACACATATTTCCCTCAAGATGCCTACTATACGATACAAACAATTGCCGGTAATTTCGCAAGTGGTATTTGGATTGCCAAGGATGAGATACAGCAGGGAAAGTTTGTAGCTGATCTGCGTGAACGGCCATTAAAGCCGATTAAAGTAAACTGGGAAGGATTTCATGGCTTTACTTATTCCCCGAAATTAGACTTTTATGCCGCTATCTATACTACAAAGTATGCTCAAATGATAATTGGTGGAAAGGATGCGGCAAGTGTTAATGATTGGGGAAAACTGACACCTCGTTCAATGCGTAAATTAAACCGCTTGTATTGGTGCAATGACTATCTCTGCACAGGGGATGAGGAGAGTGTTTTGATTCTCAAAATGAACGAGTCCGGCGTAGAGGATGTCCAGCGTTTCATTCTCTCCCCCTCCGACAGTATCTGCCGCTTTGCAATTGACGGTTTGGGACATCTTTATATAAATCGAGGTCATAGTGACAGCGAAATTCTCAGATATGAAAATCGAGATTTACAATGCCACCCCTTCCGCCGCAGCGGCTATGATGAATTGGACAACTCCCTGCCTGTCTTTAATACATCACGCCTGATGATGATCCGTGAAACTTCAGGATGGGATAACAATCATTCTAATCTGTTGGATTTAGACATGATGAATGGCTGCTGTAAAATTGTTCCATTGCCAGAATTAGGTGAAAATCTTAAGCTGCGTCCTTTCATCAATGATTGGGTGATAATCTATAATTCAGGGGATGATTTTCGAACTGATTTCGCCCAGCTATGGAACCAAAAAAGCGGTGAAATACTGCGCATCCGTCCCGGTATGTTCGCTTCCTGCAAGCCAAACCAAATCGCAGCTTTGCCTGACGGCCGAATTATCATCACGACTCTGCATACGAAGGTGGGCAGTGTTATCCATGAGCCTAAGGATTTTTGGGGATTTCTGCGCTTAGCCAATAAGCCGAAGCATCTGGGAAAATGGCGGCGTTATCATTCTCTTTATCCTGACATTTCGCGTAGCTTGCCAGCGAATCAACAGCTTCATATCAAAAAGAATCAGCTTGTGATTTGCGGAAAGAAACTGATTCCTCCCTTCACTTTAGAAAAAATAACTGAAATCCTTGGGACAGCTCGTATCGTTACTAAGCAAAGGATCCGCAAGGACAGCAATACTAACGATGCGCAGCTAAAACCGGTGATTTATTATGTGTGGGACAATCTAGGTATTCAAGGCCAAGTCAATAATAATGAAATTGAAAATTTTATAATTTGCCTTTCTCGCCATGATCACAATCTTGCCGCAAAATCATTTGACGGTGATGTGTTGATTAATGGCAAGGATTATATCGAAACAGACTGGAAGACTTTTGGTTCTATCAACACGCTTAAGCTGGGATGTTTCACAATCTTCACCTGTTTGTCTGCCTGTAATTTAGAAAACGACGACGAAAAGCTTAAGGCCATGATTGCTTATTATACCAGTCACATCGAAATTTGTTACACACCTCCAAAGCCAAAAGTTAAATCTTCTAAATACAAGCTTCCTAAATGTGATGAACCATTATTAAAATTTAAAAATCTGAATTTCAAATTGGCGGTAATGAATGTTCTAATGTACGAAAAGAACTTATTAAAACCTAAGTTTAATATCTGGGAATTTGCCAGCGAATACACACAACGCAAAATTGATCCGGAAACTGAGGGCTATGACGAATTAATACCTGAAGCCGCAGACTGGTTTATGCGTTATCCAATTCCTGCCCGGTTAGCTTCTGAAATAACTGAAATCAACATGGATGGCGGTGATGAAATTAACTGCCAGCTTGCCCCTAACTGGGATGGTGAGGACAGCTTGTTTGATATCGATGCCATTGATGAAAATGAATTGCGTCAATTCCCTAAGCTTAAACGAGTATCTATCTTCACAACCAATGAATACAATGTTGTTTCAATATTTCGAAAATTAGGAATCAAGGTTGTTTCAGCCTATGATATCCCTTTTGAAATGGATACAAAAAAAATTTAAAAAGAAGGACATCGTATCTGCGGTGTCCTTTGTGTCATATCATACAAGAAATTAAAATCAGAAGGTGCTACAATAATGAATAATGAAAGGAGGATCAGGATGTCTCAAATACAGGAACAGCGTCATGTCTATTATGATCATGACTTAGATATAGAAGCCTATAACCTCAGCGGCATCGTTCAGAAATTCCCTAATCATTTTCATGAATATTATGTCATCGGCTTTGTCGAGGGAGGCAGCCGGCATCTTTGGTGCAAAGGAGAGGAATATGATCTGTCGGTGGGTGATCTGATTCTTTTTAATCCCCGTGATAATCATTACTGCGCGCCGATTAATGGCGAGATACTGGATTATCGAGCCGTAAATATTAATCCTGAAATCATGGTTAAGATGGCAGGTGAAATCACCGGCAAGGAATTTACGCCCTATTTCATACACAATGTCATTTATCAAAGTGATATCACTCGTTCATTAAACGATTTATATAATGCGATCTTAAACCATGCCCCTAAGCTTGAAAAAGAGGAAGCCTTCTTTTTCCTGCTTGATCAAGTATTTCAGGAGCATGTCATGCCCTTTGACGAAATCAGTGTCAGTGAACCTGATCAGCAAATTAAATTGCTTTGTACCTATATGGAAGAGCATTATTCAAAAAATATACAGCTTGATGATTTAGTAGCTATGACTAATTTCAGTAAATCATATTTATTGAGATCGTTTACCCGTCAAATTGGTGTATCACCTTACCGTTATCTGCAGACAATCCGAATTGACCGGGCTAAAAAACTATTGGAACAGGGCATTTTACCAATTGATGCGGCAGTAATGACTGGTTTTGCGGATCAAAGTCATTTCACAAATTTCTTTAAAGAGTTTATCGGCTTGACGCCAAAACAGTATCAGCGGATTTTTATCAATCCTAAGGGGAAGAAAAATGAGTGATCAAGCAAAAGGACATCTGTTCGCATTCATTACGATTCTTATCTGGGGGACAACTTTCATTTCCACTAAGGTGCTGTTAGTTTATTTTACACCCATTGAAATTCTTTTTATCCGCTTTTTTATTGGCATATGTACCTTATGGCTTGTCTGCCCGCATAAGCTTAAACTTGTCGATTCGCGGCAGGAATATACCTTTGCGGCGGCAGGTTTATGCGGTATCACCCTGTATTACTTATTAGAAAATATTGCACTGACTTATACGCAGGCGGCTAATGTCGGAGTCATTATTTCAATCGCGCCTTTCTTTACGGTGATTTTCAGCTGTCTGTTTCTGCATGATCAACGCCCAGGCCTACGTTTCTTTTTAGGTTTTTTGATAGCTATGGCCGGCATTGCCCTAATCAGCTTCAGTAATGCCGCTTTAGAACTAAATCCGATGGGTGATCTGCTTGCGGTTGCGGCTGCCTGTATCTGGGCTGCCTATTCAACGCTGACCAAGAAAATCAGCAGCTTTGGCTATAACACGATTCAAACTACACGCCGAACATTCTTTTACGGTTTGATCTTCATGCTGCCAATCATATTCTTTACCGGTTTTCAAATGAATTTGAAAAGTCTCATTGATCCGCAGAATTTGTTTAATCTGCTATTCTTGGGACTTGGCGCATCAGCACTTTGTTTTGTCACTTGGAACAGTGCCGTAAAAACATTAGGACCAATCAGAACCAGTGTCTACATCTATATGGTACCGGTAATTACGACCGCCGCCGCTGCCCTCATTCTTCATGAAACGATTACTTGGCAGATGCTGGCTGGTATACTGCTTACATTACTTGGTCTATTTTTATCTGAAAAACACAAAAAGGAGAATTAACTTATGGATATCAACAACAATAAATGTGTGATGGTGCTTGATGCTGATCTGCCTCTTGGTTTATTGGCTAACACATCAGCAATTCTAGGCTTCACAATGGGAAAATTATTGCCAGAGATGGCAGGCCCTGATGTCATTGACAAAAGCGGCAAGCAGCATCTTGGAATCATCGCGGTTCCAATTCCGATTTTAAAAGGCGATAAAGAAATTGTACGCAATATTCGTGAAAAACTCTATCAGCCTGAATTTTCAGAGGTTGTAGTTGTTGATTTCTTTGATGCCGCGCAAAGCTGTAACCATTATGATGAATTCATTGAAAAAATGGCTGGGATTGAAGAATCTGAACTTAATTATATGGGAGTAGCTTTATTCGGCCCTAAAAAATTAGTTAATAAGCTTACCGGCTCAATGCCATTACTGCGATAAAAAACCTCAGGTCACATACCTGAGGCTTATTTTCACTTAAAATAGAATACTGCGGTCAAATTCAGTAAAATCACGGATAATTCCATCAACACCCAGTTCTTTGAAGCGCGCATCCTTGCTTTCATCACCTAAAGCGATGACTGTCGCATGAACGGCTTTGCCAAACTGAATACCGGAAACACTGTCCTCTACAATTACTGATTCATCAACCGGAATGCCGATCAGCTCGGCAGCGGTTTTAAACATTGAAATCTTATTTTCATGACTGCCGTCATCATATACGATCTTATCCGGATCAAACCAATTCGCAAGCTGGAAATGTTCCACAAAGAAGTCGATATTTGGTTTAATCGAAGCACTGGCAATATTCATTGGAACATTGTGTGCCTTTAATTCATTTAGAAGATCAATAACACCAGGTGCAAGCTTGAAGCTTTCCGGATTCTCAAGACACATCTGACGATAGCTTGCTTCCTTTTCTTCAGATAACTGACGGGAATAATCATCATCAATCGGATGTGTGAAAATCATTTCCAGCACCTGTTTATTGTTGCGGCCATGCATCTTAGATGTCAGCTCTTCATGACTCATCGGAACCCCGCGCAGCTTTTCAGACATCGCGTTCCATGCTAATTCATGATAGTGGCTGTCCCAAAATAAGGTTCCGTTAAAATCAAAGAGAATTCCTTTTTTCTTCATTGCCTCACCTAATCCTTTAAGCCAAGGCGCTGCTTCTGTTCCGCAGGCGCTTCATGCTCATCCAGTGCCTTATCTAAAAGCTTGATACAATATTCCTCAGCCTGATGATCAACACCGGCCAGATTGATTTTCTCCGCATAATCATTATCTAAATTAAATAATTTAGTCGCTTTTACCTCGGACATACCGCAGCTCACATTATCGATAATCGACGGTGCATTAACTGGTACGCGGTAAAGCGGATACTCTGTGCGTTTCAAATATCTGCCAGTCTCAATCTGCGGCTCCAATCCTTTACCTAAATATTTGCGGATCGTAGTCGGAATACATGTATATTCGTAACATGGTTTATTTTCACTGTTTGGTGAACGCAGATAGACATAATGGCCATCTGTTACATTCACTGCCATCGCGTGATAACCAAATAAGGCATAGTTTTTTTCATAATGCTCTGGGTCATGAATCAGCTTCATCCATGAGCTTCCCTTCACACTGTCAGGGATTGCGATACCGCTTGCTTCAAGAACCGTCGGCATGATGTCGATATTCTGCGTAATTTTTGATATACGCTGACCGCCCAGCTCGTTCTTTGGAAATTTCACAATCAGCGGCAGATGGGCAAGCTCATTATAAAGATGCATATAATTCTTACCGAAATAGTCTCTTTCCCCCAAGAAATAGCCATGATCCGTTGTCATAATCACTAATGTATCCTCATACATATCGAGTTCCTTCAACTGATCAATCAGCTTGCCGAACCATTTATCCGTCATCGTCAGCAGTGCTGCATAGCGTTTTTGAATATAATCAACAGCATCATCAGGCACATTAACACGATCATAATCAGGAATTTCAAAATATTCACGGTCAAGCTTGGCATCTTCATACAGCTTCATGTATTCTTCTGGTACATCAAATGGTTCATGCGGATCAAACGCTTCAACCATCAGGAAGAAATCATCCTTGCCCTGATTATCCTTCAGCCAGTCACAAGCTGACGCAAAGGTTCTTGGTGACGGATATTCCTCTTCCTTCGGCCATTTAGTACGATTCCATTGATATTGACGTCTTACCTTGCCATAAGAACTCTTAGGCATCGTTGGATCATCAATTCTTGATACCCATGGATCACCTTCCTGACCGCGGTGATAATCCCATGTATTAAATTGCTGCACATAACCTTCACCGCCTAAACGGAAATAATGGCAATGATCGGTTGTGATATGAGTAAATATATCATGCTCCTTTAATACGGAAGGCAACGTTACATCAAAAGGTTCAATCGGCCCCCATGAGCGCTCTAAGAAATTCAGACGGCCGCACAAGATATCACGGCGCGCCGGCATACAAGGCGCTGATCCGATCCAGTGCTGGTCAAAGGTTGTAGCTTCCTTTGAGAAGCTTAGGATATTAGGTGTCTTAACAAATGTCTCAGGATTATAACAGGAGAGCATTTGTCTCCTGAGTGTATCCATCAATATTACAACTGTTCTCATTTAATTATGCTAAAATGCCAACCCATGATAATGCGATACAAGCAACCAGCACCCCAAGGATAACCCAAGCTGTATTTTTACCATTGGATTTCTTAATAAATAAGTAGCAGATCAATACCAGAATTACTGGCAGCAAGCAAGGCAGAACCTTATCTAATTGTTCCTGCAGAGCAATCGATCCTTCACCTGAAGCAATCGTAATACCCGTAGCAACCTTAACGGTTGTTGGAATCAGACCGCCGACAACGACAACACCTAATACATTCGCGAAATTAGCAAGACGGTCAAAAATCTGCAGACCGCTGATGCCGCCTTCAGCACCTAATAAAGAAACACCTTTTTCATAACCTAAATGCAGACCATAATATTTTAAAGGCCAATAAAGCAGGTTAATCATTAAGAACATTACAATTGGACCGATAATACTGCCGTTAGCTACGCACATTGAAGCACCGATACTGCCGGCGATTGGGAACCAAGTCAGGTTCAGCATACTGTCGCCTAAACCAGCGAAAGGACCCATTAAACCTGTCTTAATCGCTACTACTGAATCTTTATGATCTTCATCTGTGCTTTCTTCAAGCGCGGCTGTGATTCCTAAGATAAAAGGAATAGCAATTGGATGTGTATTGAAATACTCAAGATGACGCTGCATTGCATGTACGCGTTCTTCCTTTGGACGATCGCCATACAATTCTTTTAATACCGGAGCAAAATCATAAGTTAAGCTTAAGCTCTGCATACGTTCATAATTGTGTGAGAACTGAGTAGTCTGTGTTCTCCATAATACTTTATTTAAAGTTTTCTTAGTAATTTTACCCATTATAGATCATACTCTCCTTCCTCATCAGTTCCCGTTGTATTGCTTACAGCAGCACCGGCAGGTCTAGTCATGATTAAATCATAAAGACCGGCAACAACAGCACCAATCAAGGCAACAGCAAGGGTTGGAAGTCCCATATAAGCTGATAATACGAAGCCTAAAATCAAGAACATCCACATATTTTTCTTCATCATCATCGTTAATAGCATAGCAAGACCAACAGCTGGAATAGCCTTAGAAGCAACATTGAAGCCAGTTAAGATTTCAGCTGGAATTGCCGCCAGAATCGCATCGATGGTATTAGCACCTAAATAGCAAGCAATAAATACAGGTACGGCACGGCTTAAGAAGAAGAACAAGCCGCCTAAGTAATGAAGCGGTGTGATCTTATCAAAATCACCGCTCAGCGCTACATTATCCGCAGCGTGCACTAATGAAATATTCGTAGTCATAATCAGCATGTTGATCTGTTGAACAAGCATTGCTGTCGGTACTGCCACAGCTACTGCCGTAGCGATTGCTGTTTCAATATTAGCACCAGACATAATAGCAATTGAAGCACCTACTACTGTACCGGAAATTACATCAGGAGGTACATAGGCTCCAATATTATTTACACCAAGCCACATTAATTCAAGAGTTGCACCAATAATAATTGCCGTTGTCATATCCCCTAAGATAATACCAACGCCGACTGACGCAAGAAGCGGTTTTCTAAAGCCTAAATGCGGACCAAACTGATCCAATGCGCAAAGTCCTGCCCATAATGCCAGAAGCAGTGACTGAACCAAGATTCCCATGGTTAATCCTCCTTATAGTTTTTAAGTAAATCGACAAACATCATTTTTTCATCACGAGTTGTTGTCTGCATCGTTACCGATACGTGTTCATCATTGATCAATGCGTCAAAAGCAGCCTTTTCTTCAGGTGTTACTGACACATTCTTATGCAGGCGCACACGCTGATCATTAAAACGCATGCCGCTGACATTCATCTCGCTGAATTCAAATCCATTCTGTTTGCATTTTAATGCATCGATTGGAGATGTAAACAGAACCATTGTCACTTTTTTAATTGTCGTCTTTTTCAGAACGTCCAAGAATTGATCAACACCAAAGATGCTGACTTTAATTCCCGGTACCGCAAGTCCCGCAACTGATTTTTGAATCGGATCATTCGCAACCGCGTCATTAACAATAATTACTGACTCAATGCCATAATCCTTGATCCATGTAGTCGCAACCTGACCGTGAATTAAACGGTCATCAATATTTACTAATCTTACTGCCATTAATATAACCCCTTTCCAAACGCTTGTTTGTATGACTTATAGATCGTCTATGTCGTCTTCATCGCTGTTCAGCGAAACATTGATTGGTGACAGAGCAATGGCATGAGTAGCCTCAATCCGCTTCTTTGCTTCTTCACCACTTAAATCTCTGCAAAGCAATAAGTCGATCAATACTGGTAAACTCAAACCCGTATAGCCAATGATCTTCTTACCCTTCAGGATACAGCGGGAGACAGCATTGAAAGGTGTACCGCCGTAAATATCACATAATACGATAATTTCCTTGCATGTTTCTGCCAGAGTGTCATAAGCCGCAGCTATTTCCTCTTCAAAAGCATCCAGTGATTTATCAACTGTAAGTGCCAGAGCAGTTACTTCTTCCTGTGGACCGACAATCATTTCTGCACTGCCTAACGCAGCTTTGGCGAATTCACCATGACTGACTAAAATGATTCCTAAATTACTCATTGTTCCTCCTATCGAACCAATATGTAAGCGCTTAATATTGTGTACATGGTTATTATATCGGCACTGCAAGCCATGTTCAATGTATTTTTTTCTACTAAAAGTTGTTTATTTCGCATAAAGTTTAAATATTTCATAATTTCCCAATTAAAGAATGTTTTGTTAATAAATTACATATCTAAATCTTGATAAAAATTACTCAACACACAAAATATTACATAATTTGCTAATTATTTAAATAAAATGCAGATTTTTTATCTTTCTATCGAAAATAATAGTTAAAATAATCCATGATTTTTTCATTTTTTAACTTTTATAACTGTTTAATTGTAAGCGCTTTTAATATAATAAGAGACAAAGGAGACTGGATATGAAAAAACCTAATATAATTTTATTGATGTGCGATCAGCTCCGCGGTGATTGTTTATCCTTTGCCGATCATCCGGATGTAAAAACACCCTATCTTGATACGCTGGCAGCTGACGGTGCTTTCTTCGAAAATGGTTATAGTGCCTGCCCAAGCTGCATACCGGCACGTGCCGCGCTGCTTACCGGGCGTTCACAGACTAAGCATGGCCGAGTAGGCTATCAGGATGGTATTGACTGGAACTATGAGCATTATCTCGCTGAAGAATTAACCAAAAATGGATATTATACACAATGTGTCGGCAAGATGCATGTCCATCCGCCTCGCCTGCTCTGCGGTTTTCAGGGTATGCGGCTGCATGATGGCTACATTGGTCACTACCGTAAGGCAAATACGCCTTATTGGATGCATCAGAATGTCAGCGATGATTATATGCGCTTTTTAAAAGATCATCTAGGTCATGACGCGGATGTAAATGCCAGCGGTGTAGAAAATAATTCATGGGTTACTCATCCATGGATCTATGAGGAACGTTATCATCCGACGAACTGGGTTGTTGATGAAAGCATCCGCTTCTTAGAAACCCGGGATCGGACGAAGCCTTTCTTTTTAACTGCTTCCTTTGTCCGCCCTCACCCACCATTTGACGCACCGCAGTCCTATTATGACTTATATAAGGATAAACAGCTTCGTGAACCGGCTCATGGTGATTGGGTTGATCCAAGCCTTACTGAACAATATGGCAGAGTATTAGATTCTGTGCATGGCTGCCGTGATGATGAAATGCGGCATCAGGCAATGGCTGGTTATTACGCATGTATCACTCATATTGATCATCAGATCGGCCGTTTGATTACCGCCTTGGAAAACGATGAAACCTATCATGATACAATCATTGTATTCACTGCCGATCATGGTGAAATGCTGTTTGATAACAATTGTTTCCGCAAGGTACTTCCTTATGAGGGAAGCACTCACATACCAATGATTGTACATGTCGGTAAAAACATTAAAAAAGTTACCCCATTCAGAAGTGACAGCGTGGTTGAATTAAGAGATATTATGCCTACACTGCTTGAATTTGCCGGCATCGACATTCCTGACACCGTGGACGGTATATCAATGGCACCGGAAATTATCGGTGAAAAGCCACATCAACGTGAATATCTGCATGGTGAACACAGCGGCGGTGTACAGTCTAATCATTATATCGTTACCAGTCATGATAAATACATTTGGTTCTCCCAAACCGGCAGAGAGCAGTATTTCAACCTTGACCAAGATCCTCGTGAGGAACACGATTTAATCCATGAGCAGGCATATCAAGATAGAATTCATACATTGCGCAGCCATCTGATTGAAGAATTAAAAGATCGTGAAGAAGGTTATACTGACGGCAGACAGCTGCTTAAAGGAACTCCTAAAGCAACCCTTGACTGGCTGAAAAACACAATTTAAAACAAAAGAGATCCGCTTGGATCTCTTTATTATTATAAGGAAGCAATTTGCTTAGCCGCCATTGACGCTGAAATATCACTGACATCAAGCTTAATCGAATTCAGCGTTTTATAGCCATCAAGCCGCTGTATACTTCGCTGTATGATTTCTGGTTCACGGATACCTTGATCAACATCCTTTTGAAGACGTTCCCGCAGGCTTTCTTCACGGCATATCAAAGAAATCACTTTCACCTCACAATTGGCGGTTTCAATTGCCGATAACAGTTCATCAATGATTGACTGTTCATGCATGACCCAGCAAAAGATTATATTCTCATACACACTGCATTGAATAAAGCTATTTAATAGGAATTTAATATTCGCCAGCACCATTTGTTTCGTTTCTTCATTTACTTCAAAAGGATGCATATCCCAACACCAGTCACCATCAAGAAATACACAATGATTTAATTGCCTCTTCAGCAGCTGACAAACAGCAGTTTTTCCTACTCCCATCGTACCGCCGATCATATAAAGCTTTTTCATTATCAATCAACTGCCTTGCTGCGGTATTTACTTGGTGAAATACCGATGATCTTCTTAAATACCTTATTAAAATACAGCTGATCCTCAAAACCCACTGCCTCAGCAACATCCTTAATTTTCATATTCGAATGCTCCATCAATTCAATAGCCCGCTGAATCTTCTGTTCATTGATATACTGAATCAGATTCTTACCGGTTTCCGCCTTAAAAATACGGCTCACATGGATTTCACTGATGCCCAAATGCTTCGCAATCATCTCCAAAGTAATCTTCTCATTAATATGCTGTTCCACAAATAAAATAATCTTATTCACATTTTTCTTATATTTACGGCTCGTTTTATCAAATATCCAATTCGCGATTGTATTAAAAATCGTATCTAATTCATTACTGAGCTGTTTCAGCGTCTCACACTTACTGACAACTAAACGCATTGAATCAAAGTCACATGTACCGCTCTTATAATGCTGTGCTTCCTTTTCTTCAATCAGCGTCAGAATCATCATAAACAGCGATATGATTTGTTCCGGATCTGTATGCTGCATCTCAAAATAATGCAGCAGCTGGTCCTTGCAAGTCAGAATTTCATGAATATCCCTTACGCTGACCTTCGTTAAAAAATCAATTTGATTTTGAATCAACTCCCGATTCACATCATTAAAATCAGGCACATGTTCCATTACACACACACTGCTGTCACCATGATAGAATTTCCAATTATGATAATGCAATGTTTTAATGTACTGTGAATAGAAGGAAGAGACACCGCTCACCGCGTCTGAAATTGTTATACAGAACGTAAATCCGGTACCGCTCTCTAAATTCATCAGCAGGCTTTTCGCAATTTCAATATATGTTTCAAGCTGATACGGCGGAACAAGCACGATGCCTGAGTGCTTCTTTGAGAACAGGATTTTCACATTCGGTATATTCTTGAACGCCTTCTCTAATTCATAACTGATATCATTATGCAATACATCCTTATCCTGTCCAAAAATCTTCGTATGAAACAGATTGTACACATGATCAAGTCGGAACAAAAACATCCGGTATGTATTGTTCAAGATTGGCAGTTTATCAATATCAATAGCCTTTAACACACGCTTCTCATCGATTTTCTGCTTATCACGAATTAAACCCATCAGCTTCTGCAAATCTGATTCAATTGATATATCAGAATAAGCAATTAAATAATCAGCCTCATTCAATTCATTCAATAAATCAATAAAATTCGCAAAACGAAGCTTACTTTTCACAAAATAATCATAAGCACCCAGCTTCATTGCCATACGCACAGTTTCATAATCAGACTTTTCAGAAATTACAACAAAACGGCTGCTTGGATACATTTTCTTAATGCGGCTTAAAAAGGAAAGCCCATTGCCTTCTCTTAAATCAATATCGGTTATAACTAAATCATACAAATATTCTCCATAAGATGAGATTGCGTTTTTTTCATTATCAACAGTTGCCAGAATTTCATAGCCATATTCATCCCAATTGATCATATTCTTATACAGATTCAGAATATCCTTATCTTTATCTACAATAAGTACGGTTTTTTTCATGCTGACACTTCCTTATTTTATTCATTATAACATATTTTCTTAATTGAAACGCTCTCATAAGTTAGCTATAATGATAATATGATGTTAGGAGATATAATATGCAAAGTGCTTCTTTTTTAATTAAACCCGCGTCTTCAAGCTGTAACTTGCGATGCAGTTATTGCTTTTATTTTGATGTTAGTAATAACCGTGAACAGGATAATTACGGTATCATGGATGAAACAACGATGAATGCGATGATTGAACGGATTTTTGCGGATATGGATGAAAACGGTAAAGTAACCTTTGGGTTTCAGGGCGGTGAACCGACGGTTGCCGGTCTTGATTATTTTAAACGCTTTATCACTAAGGTAAATGAAGCGAAGGGAAGCTGTACCGTCAGCTATGCCTTACAGACTAATGGAACGCTGCTGAATGATGAATGGTGTGAATTTTTCCATGAGAATAAGTTTTTGTTAGGTGTATCCTTAGACGGTTATGAAACTAATATGAATAAATTTCGCTATGATGCTCAAAAGAAAGGTGTCTATTATCGTGTATTGAATGGTATTAAGCTGCTGCGTAAGCATCAGGTTGATTTTAATATCTTATGCGTAATTACTAAATCACTTGCTGAACATCCAAAAGCGCTGTTTAATTATTTTAAAGAGAATAAGTTTGATTATGTTCAGCTGATTCCCTGCCTGCCGTCATTAAATAATGATGAAGAAATGAATCGTGAAGCGCTGACCCCTGAATTATATGCCTCTTTCTTTGGCCAGTTTTATGACTGCTGGCTGAAGCATTTAAGAAACGGCCATTATTTAAGTGTAAATCTGTTTGATAATCTGATTGGTATGATTAATGGTCATGCCCCCTATCAGTGTGGATTGCTGGGCAACTGTTCACCGCAAAGTGTGGTGGAAGCTGACGGCAGTGTGTATCCTTGCGATTTCTTTGTTACAGAAGATAGGAAATTAGGTAATTTTAAAGAGATGGGCTTAGTTGAGTTAATCAAGAGCGAGCCTTCACAGGCATTCCTGAAAGTACGCGCTGAAGAAAAAGCTGTCTGTCAGTCATGTCAGTTCAGAAATATATGTCATGGTGGCTGCAAGCGTCAAAATGTTTGTTTCTTAAGTGATGACTACTGCGGTTATCAGCATTTCCTTGGTTATGCAATGCAGACATTGCCGCAGATAGCTAAAATGTTTTAACAAATAAAGGGACGTCCGTCCCTTTTATTTTATTATCTCTTGTTCGACAATTTCTTCACCGAGGAAGATAATTTCGGCACTGCCGCTGGCTATTTCCTGTATCGCATCATTCAAATCATCACTTCGTGAACGATAGACATAGGTAACTCTTTCATCGTATTCCTTGTTTAATATCTCTGTATCATGATGAGCAAGAAAATAATCCAGCTTGCCGATTAAATCATAGCTGAAAGTTAATGAATATTTATATGTTAAAATTTTATCGGTTAACGTTGCCAGCTTAATCGCTTCTGATACACTTTTAGAATATGCGCGTATTAAACCGCCGGCCCCCAGCTTAATGCCGCCAAAATAACGCACGACAACAGCCACTACATCATTCATCTTATTCATTCGCAGGCTTTCCAGCATTGGCACACCGGCTGTACCGCTTGGTTCACCATCATCATTGCTGCGCTGCAGTTCACTATGCTCCCCGATTAAAAAAGCGGAACAGTGATGAGTTGCATTAGGATGGAGTTTCTTTATCCTTAGAATATACGCTTTTGCTTCTTCTTCATTAAAAGCCCGATTCAAGTAACAGATAAATCGGCTTTTTTCAATTTCAAATTCATTCATAAATTCTTCTTTTAAACGAGGCATATCGATCACCGCTTCAATTATAGGGGAAATAGGCAGAAGTTGCAAATTGATGTATAATTAAAACAGGGATGTGATGGTATGAAACGGTATAAAATTGGTGAATTTGCCCGTGAGATGGGTGTCAGCCAGGATATGATTAAACATTATGAGAAATATGGCATCATAAAGCCTGAGATTGATGAACAGACTAATTATCGTTATTTTAATATTAATCAGGGTGAAAAAATTATTGAAAGCAAGAAATATCGAAATCTTGGCTTTACGATTAAAGAATCAGCAGAATTAATTTTTGATAAGGATTTTGCTGGCATCACTGAGGCATTGAAGGGTAAACGAGATGAGATGGAGATTGAAATAGAGCGGATGCAGGCATATTTAAGCCAGATCAATCAGCTTTTAAAAATAGGCGAACGTTTTGATCAGCAATCTGACAGCTGGGAAATTGTTCATTTAGATGGCTTTTACTTTCTGAAGCAGACTGATAATTATGAATTCAGTCAGGATGAAGCCGTTAAAGATAAGGTCAGGGATTGGCTCGACCGGCTGCCGATTACGAATCAGGCTGTCTTAGTTCCCCGGATGTCCTTTTATGAGGGAGCATTTGATCATCAATGGGGCTTTTCTATATCATGCAGGAAAGCGGCGGAAATTAATCTTGATGTCTCTTGCGCTAAATTACTGCCTGCCGGTAAGTATTTTGTATTCGCAAGCGGTTCATTGCAGAATCAGCCGATGAGTAAGGAACGGTTTCATGAGGTTAAAAAGCTGATGGATAAATTCAAGCTGCAGTATGGTGATGAAGTGCTGATGGAATGTGTCTTTAAAAGTCATGATCATGGTGAGGGGTTCAGTCACTTTATTGTATATATCCCGATCCTTGAACCTGTGGGTTAGGCATAGGTTGTCTCTGTTTAATTGTGAATTTGATAACGAAATGAGCCTTAAAGGGCTTTTTTTCTTGTTCATTTTTTATCAAAAGCCGTATTAAATAGGGGTTGACTCATGGCTAAGACCTTATTTTAAGCTTATTAAGGTAACAAATGGAGGGAACTTATGAAAAAACTAATTTGTGGATGTCTAGTTCTGATGCTGTGCGCTTCAATGAGCGGCTGTACATCAAAATCAGATACTCCCACTAACACTTCTGCATATACAGAAGGTACTTACACGGCTGCTGCCAAGGGCAATAACGGTGATGTCAGTGTTGAGGTTGTATTTACAAGTGATGCGATTCAGTCAGTAACTATCACTGAACAGCAGGAAACGGCCGGTATCGCGGATGGCGCGTTAGAAAAAATTCCTGCCGGCATTGTAGAGAATCAAAGTCTGAATATTGATACAATTGCCGGGGCAACGAACACAAGCAACGCAATTCTCAGCGCGGTGGAGGATTGTGTGAAACAAGCAGGCGGTGATGTCGAGGCATTAAAGAATAAAACGACAGAGGTCGTAAAAGGCGAACAGGAAGAAATTGGCTGTGATGTAGTTGTAGTCGGCGGCGGAGCTGCTGGTACGGCGGCTGCATTAGCGGCGGTTGAAGCAGGTAAAAATGTTATTTTAATCGAAAAGACTGCGAGTCCGATGGGTGCCGGTACTTTCGCCGGTGTATTATTTGCAACTGATTCCACCCTGCAAAAGGAAGCCGGCAAAACTGTTGACCCGGAATGGGTTTATGATCAGTTCATGGAAACCAGTGAATATCACGCTAATGGTGCCTTGCTGGCGAATGTCATTGCGAAATCAGGATCTACGGTTGACTGGTTAATTGAAAACGGTGTTAAGCTGAATCTGCTTGATCCAGGTCATGGCGGTGTAATCGGTCACTTAGGCAATCCGACAACAGCCCATGGTTATGATGAAGGCGGTGTCGCAGCGATGACTAAGCTTCATGAAGTAATTGAGACAAAGGGCGGCAGCGTTCGTTATGAAACTACCGGTACTGAATTGATTATGACTGATGGCAAGGTCAGCGGCGTGATTGCCGTAAAAGCTGACGGCGGTGAATTAAGAATCAATGCCTCATCGGTGGTTCTTGCGACAGGCGGTTTTGCGGGAAATGCGGAAATGACTACTGAAATTTTCGGTGATGTTAATTATGGCAATCCAGTTGTGAAATCAAATACTGGTGACGGTATTAAAATGGCATGGGCAATCGGTGCTGATAAAGGCATCGTTATTCCGCAGAATTATGGTATTGGTCCTGACTTCTCCACAGCCAGTGATGAATTAAAACAGATTGAAAATTACAGCGCGCTGACTGGCGCTTTCCAGACACCGGTTCTCTTTGTGAACTCTCAAGGTACGCGTTTCACAAACGAAGAAGTTGTACTTGAAGCAGCTCATGGTGCTGAAACATTAAGAAGTGTCAGCGGCGGTGAAATTTATTCAATTCTTGATCAAGGAATTCTTAATCAGGTTGCTGAAGGCGGTCTTGCGGAATTAGTGGATCGTTACAGTATCTTCATTGGCAATAATCAGCGTTATATTGAAGGCGGCCATCAGGTTGATACTGATCAGCGCTATGCTGACAGCATTACGCCAAAAGATGTAACGGCTGCACTTGAAAAAGCGGTTGAAGAGGGTATTGTCATCAAGGGCGATACAATTGAAGAATTAGCTGAGAAACTGGATATGCCTCGCTTAACGGCTACGTTAGATCGTTATAATGAAATGTGCCGCAATGGTGCTGATACAGATTTATATAAGGCTTCTGAATACATGGATGAATTAGCTGAAGGCCCATATTATGCGGTTAAGTATAAATATGTGAATTATCTTGGTACCCTTGGCGGTGTCGAGGTTGATGAATATCTTCAGGCAGTTGATGCTGCCGGCAAGCCGATCGATAACCTTTGGGTAGCCGGTGCTGATGCCAGCGGCGCTTATGGCAACGCCTATGTGCCATTTGAAGGCGGTACATTAGGTTTTGCTTATAATTCTGGACGCATTGCCGGCGAAATGGCTGCTGCCAACGTTAAATAAATCAGATTAAGTCTATATCTCCCTACAAATTGGTCCTTTCAATTAGTATATAAAATACTATTGAATAGGACCTTTTACATATCTTATAAATGAATCATTGGTCTTATTTGTCATTTACTCTTGAATTGATTTGTGAGAACATCAAAAATAGGGTATAATATTTTGCATAGGTAACTGTCCTCTGACAGGAAAGGATGGATGAAATGAAAGTTGCATTCGTAACCGATACAAGCTGTGGTGTTTCACCCGCTGAAATGAAGAAGAAAGATATAATTTGCATTCCTTTGCAGATTGTATTTGTAGATCAGGATAAAACACTGCTGGATTTTGTTGATACCAGCAATGCTGAAATTTATAAGCTGATTCGTGAAGAACAGCGCATGACGACTTCAATCCCGCCGCTGGGTCTGATTGAGAAAATATTTGATGATATAAAGAAACAGGGCTATGACACTGTATTCTGTATACCGATCAACGCGGGTTTATCAAGCGCCTATAACGCATATCGTCTGGCGGCTGAAAACATTGGATTGAAATTCATTCATGTAGATATTTATACGACAGCCTGTATGCAGAAATATTGTATTGAATTGGCACATAAGATGTATAATGAAGGTGTGGCGATGGAAGATATTATCGCTAAGATCCAAGAAATTGGTGATACTGGACTGACTCTTGTTATGCCTGGTGATCTTGATCACTTAAAGCGCGGCGGCCGTTTGACACCATTAGCGGCAACCTTGGCTGGCTTGCTTAAAATTAAACCAATTCTGAAAATCGATAAAAGCTGCCTTGGCAAGATTGATGTTTTCGATAAGGTACGCACTTACAACAAAGCGGTTGACCGCATGGTTCAGGAGCTGATTAATCGTAAAGTTGATGACAATTATATGATTTATGTCGCAAACAGCGATTCTTTACAACAAGCTGAATATGTGCGTGATCGTCTGCAGGAGCAATTTCCAAATCATGAGATTGAAATCTGTGATCTGGTTTCCGTTATTTCCGTTCACACTGGCTGTGAATGTGTAGGTATTCAGGCATTTAAAAAGTAAAACTTACGGGGGGTAAGAACATGAAAGTTGCATTTGTAACTGACAGTGGCTGTGAACACAACCAACAAGAAATGAAAGCATTGGGAATTTACAGTTTACCGCTGCAGATCAGCAATGGAAGTGAAACGATATTGGAATTGGAAGATGCCAGTATTGAAGAGGTTTACAAGCGTGTACAAGCAGGCGAGTTGATGAAGACTTCCCTGCCGCCGTTAGGTTTGATTGAGGAATTATTTGCTGATTTAAAAAAGAATGAATATGATACCGTATTTGCGGTGCCAATCTGCAATGGTTTATCAGGTACGATAAATGCCATGCGGCTGGCAGCTGAGGAAAATGGACTGACTTTTATCTGCATGGACACCTATGTTACCGCAGAAGTACAGTTCTACTGCATCACATTGGCAAAGAAACTTTATGAAGAAGGAAAAAGCCTTGATGAGATTCAGACGATTCTTCAGGCTGTTATTGACAGTGCCAGTACCCTGCTGATTCCAGTTGATCTGAATCATCTGAAAAGAGGCGGCCGGCTGACGCCGTTGGCGGCAACCTTGGCGGGATTGCTGAAAATCAAGCCTATTTTAAAGATTGACAAGTCAACCGAAGGACGCATTGATGTGTCTGAAAAGGTTCGTACTTTGTCTAAAGCGATGGATAAAGCGATTGATTTAATGATTGCGAATGGATTGAACAGCGACTATGAATTAGTTGTTGCCTATGTGTTAGAAACTGCTGACTGTGAAGATATGATTCAGCGGATTCAAAACCGTGTACCAGGATTGAAACCGCGTCTGATTGAGTTAATCAGTGTCGTTGGCTGTCATACCGGTATCGGCTGTATTGCGATTCAATATTTTAAACCTTATAAAGAACAATAAAATTCGCAGAGAAACAGCTGCGGTTATAACGTAAAAATGCCCTTTGACAAATATTCATGTTGAAGGGTATTTTTCGTATATACGCTCATTGGCGTGTTAATATAACTAATGGTGGTATTTGATATAACTTAAATAGTATATCTTTTTGTGTGCAGATAAAATTTATCTGTTGAATTTAAATGATCAGGCATGCTCTGTGTTACTTATCCTATTATTAGGTGACTATAACTTGCGGTTGTTTTAGATATAACCGATATGCCAAATAGAAACGAATGCATTAATAATGAGATATTGGTGCTTTGATGCTTGAAAATGCAATTTGCCATATAATAAAAAAAAGATGTTACAGCCCTGTGCTATATCATCTTGCATATTTATTTTCTTACTTTACACTTTTTATTACATGCCGCGCAAGCATGATTACAACTGCCATCATGACAGCATGAAGGCTTTTTCCGATAAGCTCTTACTGCAGCAACAACAGCAGCTGCAATAAGCAGAAGCACAATAATATCAATTAGCTTCATAGCATACTCACCATATTCACAAGCTGATAGACAATAAAGGAAAATATCCAGGCTACACCACATTGCGCAAGGACCATAAACAACGCGCTTTTCGCACTGCCCATTTCACGCTTGCAAGCCGCGATAGCCGCTACACATGGTGTATATAACAACGTAAAGACTAGGAAAGAAGCTGCGCTTGCGGTTGTAAATAAGGAACCTAACACAGCCGGTAAGGCCGTTGAGGTTGTATTCATCAGCACGGTTAAAGTCGATACTACCGCTTCTTTGGCAGTGAAACCAGTAATCAATGCCGTAGCTGCCCGCCAGTCACCGAAACCAAGCGGTGCGAATATTGGGGCAATCATTCTACCCACATTCGCAAGCATACTTAATGAGCTGTCATCGACAACATTCAGCCGTGTATCAAAGCTTTGTAAGAACCAGATAATGATTGATGCCAAAAAGATAATGGTAAATGCTTTGGTCAAGAAATCCTTAGCCTTATCCCACATCAACAACAATACGCTTTTAGCACTTGGCAGCCGATAGTTAGGCAGTTCCATTACGAATGGTACCGGTTCTCCCTGAAACATAGAATTTTTTAAAAGAAAAGCGCAAAGTATGCCGACCAAAATTCCTGTCGCATATAGCAAAATCATGACCAATGCCGCATTATTAGGAAAAAAGGCAGCCGTAAACATCGCATATATCGGCAGTTTTGCACTGCAGCTCATAAAGGGTGTCAAGAGAATGGTCATCCGCCGGTCCCTTTCACTCGACAACGTTCTAGTGGACATGATGGCTGGCACCGAACAGCCAAAGCCAATCAGCATCGGCACAAAGCTTCTGCCTGACAGACCTAAATGACGCAGCGGTTTATCCATAACAAACGCAACACGTGCCATATAACCGCTATCCTCAAGAATTGATAAAAAGAAGAAGAGAATAACAATAACCGGCATAAAGGAAAGCACACTGCTCACACCAGCGAAAATTCCGTCAATGACTAAGGAATGCACAACTGGATTTAAGCCATAATTCAGCAGGAAATCAGAAACAAAAATCGTCAATGCATCAAGAGCACCGCTGAATAAATCACTTAAGGTTGTGCCAATCACACCAAAGGTCATCCAGAATACGAAAATCATAATCAGCACAAAAGCAGGCAAAGCAAAATATTTAGATGTCAGAACATTATCGATGGCAACACTTCTCAAATATTCTTTACTTTCATGACATTTAATAACTGTATCAGCACATAATTTTTCAATAAAACAGTAACGCATATCCGCCATCGCTGCTTCGCGATCTGTATGCAGTTCACTTTCCATTTCTTTAACACTGTGTTCAATCAATTCAATCTCGTTCTGACTGAGCGCCAGCGACTCCTGCATTGGCATATCTCCCTCAACAAGCTTCGTTGCCGCGAATCTGACCGGTACACCGATACGCTCTGCGTGATCCTCAATTACATGACATACCGCATGAATGCAGCGGTGCATCGCGCCCGTACAGAAATCAACCCGAGCCGGCAAAATCTTTTGTTTTGCTACTTTGAAGGCAACCTCAATCAATTCATCGATACCTTCATTTTTACTCGCAGAGATAGGCACACAGGGTACACCTAGTTTTTCTGCGAAAGCCTTTATTTTAATCGTACCGCCATTAGCACTTACTTCATCCATCATATTCAAAGCCAGCACCATCGGGATACGCAGTTCCATCAGCTGCAGACTTAAGTAAAGATTACGTTCGATATTTGTCGCATCCAAGATATTAATAATCGCGTCAGGATGCTGATCAAGCAAAAAATCACGAGTTACGATTTCTTCAGAAGTATAGGGAGATAATGAATAAATACCCGGTAAATCCACCACTGTACTTTCCTTGTGATTACGAATCAAACCATCCTTGCGGTCTACCGTAACACCAGGAAAATTTCCAACATGCTGATTTGAACCTGTCAGCTGATTGAAAAGTGTTGTCTTACCGCAGTTCTGATTACCGGCGAGTGCAAAAATCATCGCTGTCACCTACAACTTCTATTTTCTTCGCATCATCAATACGAATCGTTAAATTATATCCACGCAGCCGTATTTCAATTGGATCACCCATCGGCGCTATTTTATGCAGCTGCACGGTTGTTCCCGGTGTGATACCCATATCAAGCAAATGTCTGCGCAGCGCCCCTTCACCATTTACAGCACCAACAATTGCGCTGCTGCCAACCTCTATCTCATTTAAAGTCATAACTACACCTCTTTTGAATGTTATCTTTATCTAACATGATAATGTTATCGCAGAGTAACCACCATGTCAATAGTAAGCAAAGAATAAACCAATAAAAGCACTTTCATTGTCATCAATGGCGGAGAAAATCGTTTTCAAAGCGTTACACAATAAAAAAGCCATATCCGTCAGGATACAGCCTTGCGTCAAATCTATTTATCGAAATACTTACGGCGCTTTGTCGATTGGATAAATTTCTGTTTCATGCCATCAACATCCTCAGCCATCAGCTTTTGTTTAAAATCATTAATCTCATCGACAAAAGCCGTAATCTCATTTACCAATACATCTTTATTCATCAAAAACAGCTCAGTCCATAGATTTTCATTGATTTTAGCAATGCGGGTTAAATCACGGAAGCTGTCACCGGTATATTCCTTTAGATGCGAGTTGTCATTGGCATTCATTAATGAAACAGCGATGACATGCGTCAGCTGTGATAAGTAGCCAATCATTTCATCATGTTTTTCCGGTGTGAGGATACAGATATTGTTGAAGCGCAGTTCAATCCCAAATTCATAGAGAAAATCAATCGCTGCCTGCGTGTTCTTTGATGTCGGCGTTATGATGAGATTCGCTGGTAAAAAGATAGAAGAATCTGCAAATTGCACACCGCTGACTTCCTTGCCGGCCATTGGATGACTGCCGATAAACTCACAGTCTTCACGCAGCAATTCCTGAATCTTATAGATAATACTGCATTTTACACCTGTCACATCCGTAATCAATGCATTCTTTTTGAAGTATTGCTGATTCTCGCTGATCCAGCCAACGATAGTTTTGGGATATAACCCAGATATAATCACATCAGCTTGGCTGATTAAATTAGGATCTGCAGTTGTCGCTCCCTCATCAATGATGCCTTTTTCTAATGCGTAGTTGATGGAAGCTTCGTTAATATCGATAGCTGAAACGATATGGCCTCTTTTTTTAAGACCCATCGCGTAGCTGCCGCCTAATAAACCAAGTCCGATGATCAGAAATCTTTTCTTTTTATCAATCATGAAACTCACTCACCTTTATCATTACCTTACGGCAGTCATCAAAGAATGCCGGATAACTCTTCTCAATATACTCCGCTTCATCAATAACTACCTCATGATCCGCAATCGCAGCCGCTACTGTCAATGCCATCACAATGCGGTGATCCTTCCAGCCGCTGAGCGCAGCAGGCGTCTGTGTCATGCCGCCATAAATGATGATTTCATCTTCACTGCTGCTGATATCGCAGCCAAATTTGCGAAGTTCTGTTTCCATCGCTAAAATCCGATCACTTTCCTTGATTCTCAGCCGGCCGGCATTATAAATCTTAGTACAGCCTTGGGACGCCATGGCAAGCGTACAGACAATAGGGCCAAGATCCGGACAATTATGCAGATCAATATCATGGGCATGCGGTTCACCTTTGCATACATGATAACCGCCTTCAATCTCTTTAACAGTGATGCCGAAATCTTTAATAATCTCAAGAATCTGCTTATCTCCCTGCAAAGAATCATGGCGTACACCTAAAATATCCAAATCATGATTGATTGCTGCCATAACCGCAAAGAAAGCAAATTGTGAAAAGTCACCTTCCACCGCGGTATCATGGGCATGATAATGCTGATTGCCTTTAATATACAATGTATTTTCATCCTCAAAGCTGACTTGCACACCAAACTCTTCCAGCATCTGCATCGTCAGCAGCACATAGCTTTTAGATTCAAATGTATTTTCAATATGAATCCTTGAATCATCTTCAAGCAGCGGCAGAATGAATAACAAGCCGCTGATAAACTGCGAAGATACATTTCCCGGCAAAGTATAATTACCTGGTTTCAGTGCTCCTTCAATGGTGATTGAATGCTCATCCTGTTCATAGAAACAGCCCTGAGCTTTAAATAAGTCCTCGTAAATCTTCTGCGGACGTTTCAAGAGACGATTTTTGCCGGTAAAGCTAACCCTCTGTCCAGTCGCGGCAAAGAGGGGAATAAAGAAACGCAGGGTAGAGCCTGATTCATTGCAGTTTATTACAGACGCATTCAAGTGATTAAAATCCTTAATGCCGTTTATTTTTAAGCTATGCTCATAGCATTCAATTTCTGCGCCTAAAGCGCGCATCCCTTCAATTGTTGTCTGTACATCCACAGAATAAGCAATATTGTCAATATGTGAAACTCCCGGTGCCAGACAGGCGCAAAGAATCGCGCGGTGACTCATGCTTTTGCTTGGCGGTATCTTTACACTGCCGCTGCAAGCGGAAGGTGTTACCGTCACTTTCATCTTACAGATCCCTGCCGATCACTTGCGCGATCGCACGGCCTTTCTTAATTACATTCGCAAATTTCTCTGGTTTCAATGACTGCGCACCATCACTCCATGCGCATTCAGGGTTATCATGCACCTCAATAATTAAACCATCAGCACCTGCCGCAATTGCAGCTAAGCTCATTGATTCAATTAATTTCCAATTACCAGTCGCATGTGACGGATCAATAATAATTGGCAGATGTGTCTTTTCCTTAATAATTGGCACAACACTTAAATCCAAAGTATTTCTTGTATATTTTTCAAAAGTACGAATACCGCGTTCACATAAGATAACATTTTCATTACCGCCGGCCATGATATATTCGGCTGACATGATCCATTCTTCAATTGTGTTAGCTAAACCGCGTTTTAATAAAATTGGCTTCTTAGTTTTACCTACCGCTTTCAGTAAAGAGAAGTTCTGCATATTTCTCGCACCGATTTGAATAATGTCTACATTTTCCACAAATTCATCGATATGCTCGGCATCCATCAATTCACTGACAATTGGCAGTTCTGTGCGTTTTCTCGCTTCTGCCATAGCACGGATGCCCTCACTTTCAAGACCTTGGAACGCATAAGGTGAAGTTCTTGGCTTATAAGCACCGCCGCGCAGCATAGTTCCGCCGGCATCCTTGACTTCCTGTGCAATGCGGCAGATCTGATCCTCACCCTCAACGGAGCATGGACCGCCGATAATCACAATTTTTTCATTACCGCCAATCTTAATACCGGCCGCTTCTACAATTGTGTCTTCTGGATGGAAGAGACGGTTTGCTTTTTTATAAGGTGCAGCAATGCGGGTAACATCCTCAATCCATGGATTTGCTTTAATGATTTTTTCATCCAATGAGGTAGTATCTCCAATCAACCCTAAAATATGGTAATTACTGCCCTGTGAGTTATTAACTTGAAAGCCTCTGTCTTCATAAGACTTAATAATTCGTTCAACTTCATTTTTCGGTGTATCTTTTTTTAATGTAATAATCATAATTTATCCCCCTTTAGATATCACGGCCAATAACTTTGGCAATCGCTCTTCCTTTTTCAACAACCTGTTTAAATTTAGCTGGCTTTAATGACTGCGCGCCATCACTCCATGCGCATTCAGGATTGTCATGAACCTCTATAATCAAGCCGTCAGCACCTGCCGCAATTGCCGCAAGGCTCATTGACTCAACAAGATCCCAGTCACCGGTCGCATGTGATGGATCGATGATGATCGGCAGATGGCTCTTGCGCTTAATGATTGGCACAACACTCAGATCCAATGTATTTCTTGTATATTTTTCAAATGTACGGATACCGCGTTCACATAAGATGACATTCTCATTGCCGCCGGACATAATGTATTCCGCTGACATCAGCCATTCTTCAATCGTATTACTCAAGCCGCGCTTTAATAAGATCGGTTTGCGGATCATACCCAGTGCTTTCAATAAATCAAAGTTCTGCATATTGCGGGCGCCTACTTGAATCAGATCGACATTTTCAACAAATTCATCAATCTTATCCACACCCATAATTTCTGAAACAATTGGCAGACCTGTACGCTTTCTGGCTTCAACCATATCCTGAATGCCCTCACTGCCTAAACCCTGGAACGCATAAGGCGAAGTTCTTGGCTTATACGCACCGCCTCTTAACATTACACCACCGGCATCTTTAACCTCTTGAGCTATGCGGCAGATTTGATCCTCACCTTCCACAGAACATGGGCCGCCGATTACAACGATATTTTCCTTGCCGCCGATCTTAATCCCTGCGACATCCACCACTGTATCTTCCGGATGAAACAGGCGGTTTACCTTTTTATAAGGTGCCGCAATGCGGGTAACCTGTTCAATCCATGGATTCGCACGAACAATTTTTTCATCAACAATTGTTGTATCGCCGACAATACCAAATACGTTATAATCAACACCGCGGATCAGATTGACTTCCAATCCCTTATCTTCAAATTCCTTAATAATTTTATCAATTTCTGCCTGTGGGGCGCCCTTTTTACAAGTAATAATCATGATTCTTTCTCCTTTAATTTTTCAATCAATATTTCTATCGCATGCTTATATCCCTGAATTCCTTCACCGGTAATCGTTTTGAAGCAAGCCAATCCCGGATATGAAATCTGCCTGAATGCTTCTCGGCTTTCAACTTTAGAAATATGTACCTCTACCGTTGGGATACCCACTGCCTTTAATGCATCAAGAATGGCAATGCTTGTATGCGTATAAGCCGCTGGATTGATTACAATACCATCAATTTTACCATAGGCTTCCTGAATCCTGTCAACCAATGCACCTTCGTGATTGCTCTGATAGAATTCTACCAGCACTTGATGCTCATCGCAAGTTTTCTGACATAAATCAAGCAATGCCTGATAGCTTTCACTTCCATAAATACCCGGTTCTCGGATACCAACCATATTGATATTCGGGCCATTAATTACAAGTAACTTCATCAAATCGCTCCTTTATCTGTTTGAGGGCAGCCTCAATTGTTGAATTATTATCTATTTCAAATTGACTATATTTCTGATACAGCGGCATTCGTTCCTTTTCCATTGCCATCAGACGTTCTTTACTTGAGGAAAGCGGCCGGCTGTCATCAACTAATAATGCGTCTAAATTACGCCGGATATGGAAGATAATACCATTTTGTGCCAATGAGCGCATATTCTCTTCGTTTTTTATGATACCGCCGCCGCAGGAGATGATCAGCTTTGTCTGCTTCGCGAGGTCTTTACAAATCGCTGTTTCTATTTCCCGAAACCTTGCTTCACCCTCTGTATCAAAAATTTCCCTGATTGTGCGCTGTTCACGGCGGACAATTTCTTCATCAATGTCAACCAAACGTTTATCACTGATTTTAGCCAATTCCTGTGACAATGTTGTTTTGCCGCTGCTTGGCATACCGATTATAACGATATTAGCCATATCCTTATAGATTTCATCAGTAATCTGATGTATTTTTTCATCATCAAGCTCTATGTCATGAAAGAATTCACACGCTGCCTTTGCCTGTGCCACCAGCATTTTTAAACCATTCACATGCTTCAGCTTCAGTTCTTCCGCCTGTTGGCAGAGTCTGGTTGTCAATGGGTTATAGATTACATCCGCTACTGCCTCCAATTGACCAAAATCGGCAAGATCGATGATTTGATCATCATTATTAGGATACATGCCAACGCTGGTAGCATTGATGAACACTTGAATTTCCTGATGCTGTTTCAAGGCTTCATAGCTGATGATCGGTGCAGGCTTATTGCGGCCGGCAACTAATATTTCCTTAGCTCCCATCGCTTTTAATACCGCCTGTGCCGTTTTACTTGTACCGCCGGTTCCCAGTACACAGCAGCATTTATCTTTAATGACAATGTTATGCTGCTTCAGCATCAGCATTAAACCAGTAAAGTCGGTATTCGTCGCTATCAAGCGGCCATCGCGGTTAACAATTGCATTCACTGCATGAATCGCTAATGCCTGTTCATCAATTTCATCACAATACTGCATTACTGTTTCCTTATAGGGAATTGTTACATTGATGGCTTTAAAAGCCTTTGTTTCCATGAATTCAACGAGCTGCTGCTCATCAAGTTCAATTAATTCATAGGGCTGATCAATCAGTTTTTCATGTATCATTTTAGAAAAGCTGTGCCCTAGTTTTTTTCCGATTAATCCAACTCGCATAATCAATCCCTCATCCATTTACCGCCATAGGCTTCAACACATAAATCAAGCAGGCATAAAGCGGTCACTGCATCAACTACGACCCTTGCCCGATGGAAGATTGCTGGATCATGGCGTCCTTTCAATTCCAATATGGTTTCCTTTTTCTCATTGTAATCTACCGTCAGCTGCGGCTTGAAGATGCTTGGTGTAGGTTTAATTACCGTTCTGAATAAGATTGGCATACCATTTGCGATACCGCCGTTGATGCCGCCATTGTTATTGGTTTTTGAAACGATCTTATCACCGCTCATCAGCCATGCATCATTAGCTTCACTGCCATAATGATTGACAAAATCAAATCCCATTCCGAATTCAACGCCCTTAACTGCCGGCACTGAGAATAGATACGCGCTTAGATTGCTCTCAATTGAATGGAAATAAGGCTCGCCGATGCCGGCCGGTACATTCAGAATCATTGTTTCAAGAATGCCGCCAACACTGTCCTTTTGAGCTGCCGCTGCTTCTATCAGTTTGATCATTGCCCTTTGAGCATCATTGTCCAACACCGCAAAGTCCATGGCTGATAAAGCTTTTAAATCCGCATTCAGATCATCAAATTCACGGTCATGAATATCCATGCACTGCTTAATGTGGGTACCAATTAGAATGCCTTTTTTTTCAAGAATCTGTTGGGCGATCGCGCCTGCCGCTACCAACGGAGCAGTGATTCGGCCTGAGAAATGACCGCCGCCTCGGTAATCCTGACAGCCGTGATATTTCACATAGGCCGTGTAATCAGCATGTGAAGGTCTCAGCAGCTGAGGTGTATAATCTCTTGACTGCTGTTCCTTATTCATAATTTGAATATGCAGCGGTGTACCGGTTGTACAGCCATTAAAGAAACCGCTGGTTATATGAAACAAATCCTCCTCATGACGCTGTGTTGATATCTTTCCCTTAGCCCGGCGTTTATCAAGCTGTGCCTGTACCGCATCAAGATCAAGCTTAATTCCAGCTTCTAAACCGTCGATGACCACACCGATTGATTCACCGTGGCTTTCACCATAAAGCGAAATCGTAATATTTTTGCCGATTGTACTTTTCATGAAAACCTCCTATAAGTATTTTCTTAATGTTTCAATATCAACATCAATTAACTGCGCGTGACCAATTTCTTCAACCTGAACGATGGTAACCTTTTTGCCATCGGCTTTTTTATCATTGAATATTAAATGAATCACTTCATCCGGATCATAAGCCGCATCAATCGGCAGATTCATTTTAGTCAATATCGCCTGTAGACGCTGTTTAATTTCCTCATTCTCGATAATTTTCATCATTCCAATGCTGACACATTCTCCATGATAATAATCATGAAGGTGGTACAGACTCTCAACCGCATGACCGATGGTATGACCAAAATTTAATATTTTACGAAGATTGGCTTCCTTTTCATCAGCCTCAACCACTTTCTTCTTGACGATTAAGGAGCGGGTAATGATCTCCTCAAGAACCTCATCCGGTTCATTATTCTGGAAATCGGCGTCATGCTTCTCAAAAAGCTCAAACAATTCAGGATCAGCGATTAAGCCTTCCTTGACCGCTTCCGCCAGACCGTTATAGTAATGCCGGCGCGGCAGTGTTTTTAGGGTTGTTAAGTCGACAATTACCACTTCCGGGTGGTAAAAGGTTCCCAATACATTTTTTACTTCATCAAGATTGATTGCGACCTTGCCGCCGATGCTGGAATCAATCTGTGACAGTGTTGTGGTTGGAATTGAAGAAAAATGAATGCCTCTTTTAAAGGTAGCCGCTACAAATCCGCTTAAGTCTCCGATGACACCGCCGCCCAGCGCAAGTATTAAATCATTTCTTGAGAAGTTCAATTCCAGAAGCTTCATGCAGATCTGCTGATAAACACGAACGCTCTTAGCCCCCTCACCCTGCTCAGTAATAAACAAATGACCGTTAGGGCATTGTGACAGAACAAGCTGCTGATATTCAGCGGGAACTCCCTCATCAGTGATAATCATAACCTTGCGGTTCAGATCAATATAATCTGCCAGCCGTGTTATCGCGTTTCTGACAATAACAATACGGCTGCTTGCTTCACTTAAGTTAACTGATAATTCCATATTCTGATCTCCTTTTCTAATAAAAAAAGCATCCGTCTTACCAGAATGCTTTGTTATGCCCCTCTTTTGATTAAAAGTCAAAATGACCAATCGTATTTCGAATTGGTTTATCGGGGCCTAGCAATAAAAGTAAAAGACTGACGCTTTATTTAACATTGTTTTCATGCTTCAAGTTTAAAACAAATCAAAATGAATTGCAAGTAAAAAATGAAAGAATTTCACTATTCCATGAAAATTCATTTCAACACTGTTACATTTATCAGCTATCAGAAAAACATTTATTTTGAAACAGACCTATGATACATTAAAGCAACCTTTCTATTATCTTCTGTATATCATTCCTATTGACCAAAATCAAAAATATTTCATTTTTGGTCAATAGAAACATCTTTTATAAATAAGGTTCCCATTAATCCACGATTTACTATATTCTTGAAAACATATTGAGATAATAAACTCTTTAATTTGAAAGATGAACGTTATTATAATCATGGTTGAACATATTGTACGTTCTTTTAAAGTATTACACTGAGCGATAATACAGAAGTACATTGCCTTAAACAAAAAAAGAGTTTACTGAGGTTCTAAAACTCAATTAACTCTTTCATTGTTATAACAGTTTATTAATCTAAATCTTTACTCAATAAAAATATTTCACAGCTCATAACAGGATGAGATTTCTATTCTCATCAGCTGCTAAATGAATAGTTATCCATAATTATGAATAACAGACAATATTTTAGAAAGATTTGGAATGTACTTCATTTAGCTTATTCAATCAAACTTTCACCATTTGTCGCGATGACATTCTTATACCAGTCAAAGCTTTTTTTCTTATAGCGCTGCATACTGCCGATGCCGTCGTTATCTAAATCTACATAGATAAAACCATATCTTTTCTTCATTTCAGCCGTGGAACAGGATACCAAATCGATACATCCCCAAGCTGTATAGCCAAGTACATCCACACCATCTTTGATAGCTTCACTAACTTGAATCAGATGATCATTCATATATTGAATGCGATAATCATCTTCAACAGTATAGCTGCCATCTGCCTGCATGATCAATTCATCATTCGCTCCCAAGCCGTTCTCAACAATAAATAAAGGCTTTTGATATCGATCATAAAAACGGTTAAGCGTATAGCGCAGTCCCTGCGGATCTATCTGCCAGCCCCATTCACTTACCTTTGAATATGGGTTGCGTTTTAAGTTGGTAGTCATATTGCTGCCGGTTGGTTCACCTTTGGTTGGGTCCGCACTGGCACAGTTACTTGAATAATAACTAAATGATACGAAGTCAACCACATTTTTCAAATCCTCTTTATCCTGATTTGTAATGTTTAAATGGATATCGTTCTCTTCAAAAATACGCTTTGCATAAGCCGGATATTCACCTCTGACCTGCACATCCGCAAATAAGTAGGTATTTCTTTCAAGCTTCATTACCTCGATAATATCATCAGGATTAGGTGTCAGCGGATAAATTGTCACAGCCAGAATCATACATCCAATCATTGCTTGCGGCATTAATTCATGCGCCAGCTTTACCGCTCTTGCACTCGCCACTAATTCATGATGAATTGCCTGATAAAGATCCTGCTGAGTCAGCTGTTCCTTCGGTGTCAGTATAGCGCCGCTCATAAACGGCTGATGAATAATCGAATTAATTTCATTAAAGGTTATCCAATATTTAACCTTTTTCTTATAACGTTCAAATAATGTCCTACAGTATTTGACATATAAATCAATCAGCCGACGGTCTGCCCAGCCGTTATATTTTTTAGCAAGTGCGAGCGGTGTTTCATAATGAGAAATAGTTACCAAAGGTTCAATACCATATTTTAAGCATTCATCGATTACTTCATCATAGAAACGCAGACCGGCTTCATTTGGCTGTTCCTCTTCACCAGTTGGATAAATTCTTGACCAAGCTATTGAAAATCGATAGACTTTAAAGCCCATTTCCGCAAATAAGCGAATATCTTCTTTAAAACGATGATAATAATCGATGCCCTTAAGCTTTAGGTTATCTGCTGTCGGCTCATCAGTAATCAGTTTAAAGCCCTTTGGCAATACATCCTGAATTGATAAGCCTTTTCCATCCTCATTATAAGCACCTTCGCATTGATTGGCTGCTGTTGCGCCGCCCCATAAGAATTTTTCTGGAAACCGCATATTACACCTCCTTCAAGATCATTACCGTATCATCGACGGTGACCGCTTTATTCTTCTCGCAAGTAAATTCATATTGATCATAATTTGCGACTACCATCGGTGTTACCACATCATAGCCCTCATTTTTGATCGCAGTTATGTCAAATTCCATCAACAAATCTCCTGCTTTTACATGATCACCATCTTTAACCAAAACATTGAAGTATTTTCCATCAAGCTTTACCGTATCTAAACCGACATGAAGAATCAAATCCGCTCCCGCTTCAGAAGTCATCGTAATTGCATGTTTAGTCGCAAAGACTGTCTTGACAGTACCGTCAGCCGGCGCATATAATTTACCCTCATCAGGCAGTATAGCGATTCCTTTACCTATTAATTCATTCGCAAAAGTAGGATCATTCACTTCATTTAAGGCAATACATTTACCTTTCAGCGGTGAATGCAGTACTGATTGTCTGCTTGCTGATTGTACTGCGGTTTCTTTCTTTGTCTCCATATCTTTATCTTTAAATAACACAAATGATACAATGAAACTAACTGCAAATGCTATCGCCGCACCGGCACATGCCAGATAAAAATTTGACATGGGCGCATCAATACCGATATAGCTAGGTAATGTAAGCAGACCTGGTGAACCGCCTGAGAAATTCTTAATGTTTAATAGTCCCATAAATAAGCCACCGGCACAGCCGCCTGCCATTGCCGCAATCAGGTTTGTACGGATCTTCATTGTAACACCAAACAATACTGGTTCAGTAATGCCGCAGACAGCAGTAATACCGGTTGCTGATGTCAGCTGTTTCAATTCTGAATTCTTTGTTTTCACAGATACGGCTAAAGCAGCGGCTCCCTGAGCAACATTGCTTGCCAGCTGACCTGGATATATGATTGTATCAAAACCCATAGTCATACGATTATTAATACCGATTGGCGTAATTGCATGATGTGTACCCGTCATAACTAAGAATGGCAGGAAGGTTCCCATCAGCGTTGGAACGAGCCAGCCAGCATAGCTGTTAAGAGCATTGATACCGGCAGCAATAAAGGTACTGATAATATAGCCTAAAGGACCTAACACAACTAAGGTAGCAATACCGGTAATCAAAATCGTGATTAATGGTCCTGTGAAGTATTTAATCGCTTTAGGTGATATCTTATCCGCAAAAGGCTCAACGATGGACATCAGCCATACACCTAAAACAATGGGAATTACTGATGAGGTATAAGAAGCGTTATAAATTGGCAGACCAAAGACTGTAATAGCTTCACCGACTTCTTTTGAGGTCGCTACCATACTTATAAAGTTAGGATGAATCAGTATTGCACCCAACATCATTGCCAGATATTGATTGCAGCCAAACTTCTTTGCCGCTGAGTTAGCGAGTAATACCGGCAGGAAATAGAAGGTAGCATCTGCCATGAAGTTAATCACCTGATAGGTAGAAGCCTGATTATCTACCCACTTAAATGCAACTAATAATGCCAGCACTGCCTTAAGCATACCGGCAGCCGTCAGCGGCGGCAGGATAGGTGTAAAAATACCGGCTATCGTATCGATAATATTATTAATTTTATTACCATTTTTCTTTTCCGGTTTCTTATCCATTTCATTCAGATCAATCATTTTGATTAAATGCTGATACACCTGTGGCACATCTGAACCAATAATAACCTGATATTGTCCTCCTTTTGATACAACACCGACAACCCCTTCAGTATTTTTCAGTGCTTCAGTATCCGCTGTTGCTTCATCAATAAGATTAAAACGCAGACGGGTAGCACAATGACCCACATGGGATATATTTTTTTCACCGCCAACATGCTTTAATATAATGCCGGCTATTTTTTCATAATCCATTTTAATTCTCCTTTTATTTGTTGTTTAATATACGTTTTATGTGAATCGCTAAATAAAGTAATTCAGTATCTGGAATATTAATTCCTTTCTGCTGGAGGAAATAACGTTTAATCTTCCCGCAGCATTTGAACTCTTCATTAAAGTGATCCTTTAAAGTTTCATATAATTTTTCATCTTCCGCAAATGCCTGATTCTTTAAAACTCTTTCAATAAAGAATTTTAGGTGAACCATAAACCGATCAAAAGCCAAAGAATTCTCATCAAGATTAATCTGAAAGTGGAACTTAATGATTGAAAGAATTGCTTGAATCATTGTGACGGTTTCACTTACATAGCTTGAATCCTCCACATTCACACTGGCTTCTACAAGATGGATTGCAATATAACCGGCTTCATCTTCAGGCAGTTCAACACCTAACTCTCGCTTAATAATGGCCAATGACTCAAGTCCGATGCTGTACTCACTGTGGTAATATTTCTTTATTTCCCATAAGAGTGCGTTTTTAAGCGGCATGCCTTTTTCCATTCTCTCTAGCGCAAAACTGATATGGTCAGTAATTGAAATATAGATGTTATCACTTAACTCCTTATCTAATGTCTGTTTGGCATAATCAATAATGAGATTAGCGATACGAACATGTTCCTGAGGTATTTCAAGCAGCAGATCACTCAGCTTCTGAGCTGTGTTTTCATCTGTGATACGATATATCTTTTCGACCATCGACATATCGATCTCATCGTCTGCTTTTTTCTTATAACCCAGTCCACATCCCATAATAAGTACTTCATTGCCCTTTTCGTCAAAAGAACGCACCAGATTGTTGTTAATGACCTTATTTACTTTCATAGGTTCCTCCCTGCTACAAAAAAAAGCTACACCACAACATAAAAAACCTAAAAAGTTTCTTATGTGGTATAGCCTGCATTACCAGTAACAATCCATCTTTATGGATAAAGATTAGCACGTTTATTGTTGCTTGTCAACGCTTACAAAAAATAAAATTTAATAATACTTGTCTAAAAAGCCTTATTTAATCATTCCCATGTCTTTTTTCATAAGAGAACTTACATCCGCAGTAATCCTGCCGATAAAGATTATTCTCTCTTGACAGCTCCAGTCCGCGGTCAATCCCGCGCTTCTTTTTAAAATCTGAATAAAAATACTTCACATTGGGATATTTTACTGACAGCTTACGGCCTACATCATTCAATATCTGACTGTTTTTCTGCCGTGATATCGTCATTACGGTTGTGAAATAGTCAAACGCATGCTCACTTGCATAGGCATAAGCTTCATTCATTCTTAACGTATAACACATAACACAGCGGCTGCCGCCCTCCGGTTCATCCTTCAAAACAGCAATCTTTTCAGTATAAGCCTCACCCATATAAGGCGGTACAATCAGCTTTACCTCATAACCGGTCTTTTCCCGCCAAGTATTTAAATACTGGCGTAGTTCCTGCAGACGGCGCGCATATTCATTTTCCGGATAAATATTGGAATTATTATAATAAATAGTGATATCAAAATAAGGACATAAGAACTCAAGCGGAAAGGCGCTGCATGGTGCACAGCATGCGTGCAGCAGCAGTTTTGGATGCAAGTTATCCCGCTTTATAGCTTCAAGTTCATCAACGCTCTGCTGATAATAGTTAATTTTCATTATTCAATAAACATACTGTCACCAAAGGAGAAGAAACGATATTTCTCATCAATGGCTTCCTGGTATGCTTTCATAATTAATTCTTTGCTTGCCAGCGCACTTACCAGCATAACCAGTGTGGACTTTGGCAAATGGAAATTAGTAATCAGCGCGTCGATGGCTTTGAACTCATAACCGGGATAAATAAATATATCAGTCTCTTCAGCACATGCCTGAAATTGTCCATATTTCTGCATTATAGCCTCAAGTGTACGGCAGCTTGTCGTACCGATTGCGATGATTCTTCTGCCCTCTGACTTCGCTTGATTTAAACGCTGCGCAGTGTCCGCATCCATCATATAGAATTCTGAATGCATGTGATGCTCCAGCACATCTTCCGTATCCATTGGCCGGAAAGTGCCAAGCCCTACATGCAGTGTAACATCTTCAACCTCAACACCCATCGCTTTAATTTTCGCAAACAGCGCGTCAGTGAAATGCAGCCCAGCCGTCGGCGCCGCAGCGGAGCCCTTAACCTTGGCATATACGGTCTGATAACGTTCAGGATCTTCAAGCTTCTCCTTGATATAAGGCGGCAGCGGCACATTGCCGAGATGGTCAAGAATCTCATAGAAGATTCCCTCATAAATCATTTTAAAGGTACGCAGGCCTTTTTCACCGATACCAATACATTCTGCCTTTAACTCACCCTCGCCAAAGCTGATCACCGTACCCATTTTCACAACACGGGCATTGCCGACCAAGCACTCCCAAACATCGCCTTCCTGCTTCAAAAGCAATAGTTCAACATGAGCATTTGTCTCTTCTTTAGTCCCAAATAAACGAGCGGGAATAACACGGGTATTATTGCGCACCAAGACATCTCCTGGTTTCAGATAGTCACATAAATCATAGAAATGACGATGTTCAATCTCACCGGTTGAACGATGCAGAACTAAAAGACGCGATTCGCTCCGTTCCTTTAAAGGCGTCTGAGCAATCAGTTCCTCAGGCAGATCAAAATCAAATTCACTTGTTTTCATATTAGAATCCCCTCGAATCTACACTGTTTAAACCATATTTTTTAAACATTTCATCTTTAAAATCACCAAAGCGGTCTTCTTTGATCGCTTTGCGGGCATCTTCACTCAATTTAAGCAGGAAACGCAGATTATGAATTGACATCAGCCGCGCGCCTAAGCCTTCATTGCATTTATTCAAATGGCGAAGATAAGCTTTCGTATAATTGCGGCATGTCGGGCAGTCGCATTCCGGATCAAGCGGTGTAAAATCACGCTCATATTCTTTCCGTTTGATATTCACTCGGCCCTGTGAAGTCATTAATGTGCCATGACGGGCGATACGCGTCGGCAGCACACAGTCAAACATATCAACGTTGCGGGCAATACCCTCTAAAATCGCGTCGACAGAACCCACGCCCATCAAATAACGCGGTTTCTCCCAAGGCAGATATTTAACACTGTAATCAATCATCTTATACATCGTTTCCTTTGATTCGCCAACCGACGTACCGCCGATTGAATAACCGGGGAAATCCATCTCCGCCAATGTTTCAGCGCATAATTTACGCAGATCTTCAAATTCACCGCCCTGCACAATACCAAACAATGCCTGTTCCTCAGGACGCTGATGCGCCTCTTTACCGCGTTTTGCCCAACGCAGTGTACGTTCAACGCTGTTTTTCATGTAATCATAAGTTGAAGGATATGGCGCACATTCATCAAAACTCATGATGAAATCAGCACCGATTTTATTTTGAATCTGAATTGATTTTTCAGGACTTAAAAACAAAGTTGAACCATCCAGATGACTCTTAAAAGTTACCCCTTCTTCGTGTATCTTTCTTGAATCCGCAAGCGAGAACACCTGAAAACCGCCGCTGTCAGTTAGCATCGGCCCGTTATAATTCATAAATTTCTGGACACCGCCGGCTTCCGCCACAATATCCTCACCAGGACGCAGCCATAGGTGATATGTATTAGACAAAATCACACCGGCACCAATTGCCTTTAATTCTTCCGGAGATACATATTTTACTGTTGCCAATGTTCCTACCGGCATGAACATTGGTGTTTCTACATCACCATGCGGAGTATGCAGGATACCGCAGCGGGCACCTGACTGTTTACATACATGGGTTATTTCAAATTTTATAGCACTCATATTTTTCACCATTTATTATTTTATCACAAATCAGACTCTGAACACAAACATTCAATCCAATATTACTTCAATTCGTAAAGTAACTTAATGTGATATATTCTCTTAAAGTTCAAAATAAAAGGGGCTGTGACAGATAAGCCCCTTTTATTAATAAATTAATTCTTTATGAATATCTGTATTATCAATTAATGATAATATACTTTTATCAAGATTAACTAAATTATCCAACCGTTTTTATATAGGCATGGTCACACACCTCATCACCTTCCTTCAAGGTAAAGAAAAACACCGCCTAATTGAACGGTGTTTAGATGAATAAGGTATTTGGTGGAAGTGCCAATTCCACATTTCTTTTGACCTTACGGTGCGTAGCAGCACATTCTCTACTTCAAATACCTATTCCTATCCTATGCATATTATAGCCATTTTATCCTTTTTTGTAAAATAACTTATGCTTGTCGATAAGTTTAATAACCTTCCTATCATTCAGTTAATAAGCTGTCATAATTGAATTTTTAAAACTAGGATCATCATTTTCTAAAACTAATCTCAATAAAATATTTAAATTTGTATCTGCTAGTTTTTTTATCATAAACAATGTGCCTGTATTCTTTGTATCTTTGATGATAAAATCCGGGTTTGTTATACATTGTTGCTTATTTTCCATAAAACATTTATAATCGCCGGGATGCCTCTCTAGGATATGAGTCTCACGTTCTTTCATAAGAATAACCTCATCAGTTTGTATATTCCCAAATTCATCATTCAACAGCTTTAGATTTAAAACCCCAATATTGCGGTGTTACCCCATATGCTCCCTCATCACGATTATCTGTTATCTTATTCTATCATTTTTATATTCCTTATCCACAAAATTTTTCTAATATTTTCTCTATCTGAAGTGAAAAGTTAAATTACACTTTTAGAGGGGGGAAAAGTTGAAATTAGTCTTGCATGAAGTTCCAGTTAAATTTACTCGTTCACTATGCCATAGTTAAATTGACCCATCAGTTGCCTAAACTAGAAAGGAATGTCTTTATGGCAACGGTGAATAAACATAAGCATCTAACTCTGGAAGAACATAAGATCATTGAAGTGGTATTGTCAAAGGTTCTTCTAATCTGCTATCGCTGAAGTTCTTGGCAAAGATAAATCACACTGTCTATAATGATGGAACAAAGGGGCAAAGTATCACTTTACGAATTGAAGTCCTATATTACTGAAAAAGACAGCTTTAATTTAATATTTCAGGCTTTTTTTCTTCAGGATAAGTCATTTCCTCAACTTTTTCCTGCTTTTTTCCCTTGATACGGCTAAAGACCTCTTCTGCCCATGGCTTATCTTCTTCATTATTAAAACATAAGGTCATTAAATATAAACCATTCTGACAGATTATCTGACCAATCCCCATAAAGTATTTTTCGCCATCTTCTTCAGCTTCATGAATAACATAACGGCATCTTCCCTCACCGCAGATAATTTCAGTATAAGGCTCACTGCCTTCACCAAATACCGGGCCGACAAAATCAGCGTCACCCTCATTCATAAGATAACCGCTCACGCGCATATTCTTCCAGTCAGGATAAGCTCCGTCATACCATAAATTATTACCATCCGCTTCACGTTCATAGCGGAAATTACCAGGCATATCAATATCAATCTTACCAAAATGAATCGTTACCCACCCCTTGCGGTAACCAATCGGTGTTTCCGAATAATAAACGGCCTGTTTTGAGATATCCATCGGTGTCCGCTCATCTAAACGGCAAAGATATTCATAATCCTTAATTGGAATCGGAATCTCATGGCTCATTGTCATCGCCCGCTCAAGATAATCTAAAATTGAAGTATTCAATATCGCATCCTCATCACTGCGGGAACTTGGCATGTAATAACATTTCTCCCACATTAAATGCATTGCGCAGTTACGATAGAAATACGCGTCCTGCTCTTCATTATTCCAAATAAAGAATTCTTGCGCAAAAGGACCAATACCCTCTTGAGCAACTCTTGAAATAAGCTCCTTAATATTAAAGCGGCCAAAAGGTGACAGCACACAGCCCTCACAGCCCGCTGGCTGATACTGATTCATATCCCAGCAAATACTGAGGTTGGAATAATCACCACCCGCATAATCATGACAGATCTCGATGATATTCTGAAGCCATGAGAAAAAATGATCCTTGCGCATTCGTTCAAAATCACGGCGTCCTTCATATTCTGTATCATCCTCAATCAGCATGTGTTTCCCTAAACGTTCCTGAAATGCATCAATAAACTCAATCGCGTATTTATGAAAACCAGCGCCTACCAGATTCGTCTGACAATCACCCTTAAATATCCACCCATCACCATCCTGTATAAATTCCACATAAAGATTACCTAACGGACAGAAATGGATGCCGGAATTATTTTCATCTTCGTCATAACCCAGCTCTCTTTCCTTACATAATTCAGAAAGTATCTGTTTGACCTGCTTTTTATCATGTACACTTGTTTCAAATGAAAATCCAATACTCATAATGTTCTTTCCTTTCAAGTGAAATCACTTCTTCATATCTATAATTAAAATCATTGCCAGTTACATATTCTACCTTTATATATGCAATAAATTCAATCTTATCTAAAATTAATTAACTGAACCTGCTTGCTTCTCAACCATGACATCCTTTATGTATTTGTTTTAGTCTAAAAGCTATCTGTATCATAACACAACCCTCGATCAGTTAAAACACTATATTCTGAATAATCATAAGGCTATTAATGCTTTGTCCCCATTCGATGAATAAAATGCTTTTAGTAAATGAATTTGTATCAGATAAACTCCTTTCAATCTCCCTGAATGCTTACATTTCTTTTCTGAAAACGTTTTTCCGTCTATCCAAAGGAACAATTTTGTTATAAAATAGATGATAGTGAAAGAGGGTGCCCGCTTGAATCAACTAGATAAGGCAAGAGAAAAAATCAATGCGATTGATGTTCAGATGCGTGAGCTGTTTGAACAGCGCATGAAGGCTGTCGAAGAAGTTGCTGAATATAAATTAAAGAATAATATGAAAATATTCGATCCTGACCGTGAGGCTGAGGTGATTGAAAAAAATAGTATTAAAATGCAGAACGAAAAACTGAAACCCTATTACCGTGAATATATTCAGGCGGTAATGGATATATCAAAAAGCTATCAGGAATCAATTGTCAATTGTGATACATATGGCTATCAAGGTGTGCTTGGCGCATTCTCCCATATTGCGACGCAGCGTTTGTTCCCGCATGGCAAAATGAAAAACTACGCTGCTTTTGAAGGGGCCGTAAAAGGTGTGCTGAATCATGAGATAGCAAAAGCTGTATTACCTTTTGAAAACAGCTATACAGGTGAAGTCGGCGAAATATTAGATTTATTATTTAAGTATGATGTTGTGATACAATCCATTTATGATTTAAAAATCAATCAGAATCTGCTTGGTTTAAAAGGTGCGACACTCTGCGATATTAAACAGGTATATTCCAAGGATCAGGCAATTAACCAATGTCAGGATTTTCTTAAGAACTTTGATTATGAACTAATACCTTATGCGAATACCGCGCTGGCGGCAAAATTTGTCAGCGAGAGCCAGGATAAAAGCAAAGCCGCGATTGCTTCTATTGAAACAGCTGAATTATACGGCCTTGAAGTCCTTGCGGAGAACATTAACACCAGCAAGGATAATACAACCCGGTTTGTTGTTGTCGGCAATGAACTGCCGGAAGATGGCAATCATCTCTCAATTGTATTTACCGTGCATCATGAATCCGGACAGTTAGCTAAAATCATGCAGATTGTAGCAAAATATGGCTTCAACATGGAAAATATCAAATCAAGATCCTTAAAGGATGCTTCTTGGCAGTATTATTTCTATATGGAAATTGAAGGTCATTATCGTGATGAGAAGATGCAGAGTATGCTTGAAGAATGCCGAAACAGCAGTTCTAATTTTAAAGTAATTGGTGTATATAACCATTAAGAAAGCGAGGGTTCAGTATGAATTTCACAAAAAACAGTGCTAATCTGACACCGATTGAGGATACCGTATTTGCCGTAGTATCTAAAGCCAAGGAAGCAAAAGCTAAATTTGGCGCTGATCAGGTCGTTGACGCGACAATTGGATCACTTTACGATGAAGCTGGCAATCTGGTAGCCTTTAAGAGTGTTTTTGATAATTATGATAAAATCAAAAAAGAAGTTAAAGCCGCGTATGCTTCCAGTTTTACGGGAAATCCTACTTTCCGTCAGCGAGTTGCGGAATGGACGATCGGCGCGGCTGATGTAAAGCTGGCGCACAGTGTCATTGCCACACCTGGCGGTACGGGTGCGGTATCCATGACATTCTCCGATATCTTAGAACCGGGAGAAACAGTAATTCTGCCGGATATTGCTTGGGGTTCCTACGCTTTAATGGCAACTGACAAACAGCTGAAGGCCAAAAAGTATAAAATGTTTGATGGTGATAAATTTAATCTTACGTCTTTCAAGGAAACTGTATTGAGTGTGATTAATGATCAGAACCGCATTTGTGTCGTAATCAATGATCCATGTCACAATCCTACCGGTTATACAATGACACGCGGTGAATGGGATGAAGTTATTGCCTTTATGAATGAATGCAGCAAACAGGTACCTTGTGTAATCCTGAATGATATTGCCTATATTGATTATGCCTATGATTTAGAGAATTCAAGAAAGTATATGGAAGCTTTCAATAACATTTCAGAACAAGTCATGGTAGTAGTGGCATTCAGCTGTTCTAAAACGATGACTTCTTATGGTCTGCGCTGCGGTGCGGCTATTCTGTTGGCACAAAGTGCTGAGAGTGTACGTCAGGCAGAAATAGTTTTTGAAAAATCAGCCCGTGCTATCTGGAGTAATATTCCTAACGCGGCAATGGATAACTTCTATCAGGTTACAACTGAGCATTATGATGATTTCATGAATGAAAAAGCTGTTTATATTGATTATCTTAAACAGCGCAGTGAAATCTTTAAAACTGAAGCTGAGGCATGCTCTCTGCCATGTTATCCATATAAGGAAGGTTTCTTTGTAACGATACAGATTGAAGATAATGACCGCCGTGACCGTTATCATGAGCTGCTGCTGGCAAATAACATATTTACCGTAAAGGTAAATCACGGTATCCGCGTTGCGGTGTGCAGTCTGAGCATTGATAAATGTAAAGGTTTAGCAGCCAGAATGAAACAATATTTAGATGAAACAAAGTAAGCGATATGACAACATATCGCTTTTTGCAGAAAGGAAGATTTTATGATTGATGAATCTAAGTGGTTATATCGAATAAAACGATTGGAAAATTACTTGGTAACCTTGAAGAAAAAGTCAGGGTTTTACTCGATCCTGCGTTTTAGTTTTTTCATTGTGATAATTGCCGGTATCGTGATGGCTGGTAATATGGGGCTAAGCATAGGCGGCTGGCTGGCATTAGCCGCTTTGATTGCTTTTATCTTCGCGGTGATGGGGCATGGCAAGATTAAAGCTAAAATTAAAGACTGTGAGCATGAAATACTTGTATGCCGGCAATATTTAGACCGTATACACGGCGGCTGGCGAAATTTCCCTGAAAAGGGTGATGAATTTATTAAGGATGCGGATGCTACCTTGCTGGATCTTGATTTAATAGGCAAAGCTTCACTTTATCAATTGATATCGATTGCCCGCACATGCTTTGGCAAACAGGCATTTTATGACATACTATGCGGAAAATTACCGCTGTATCAACTAGCTGGACAGCAGGCTGCGGTTTCTGAATTAAGCAATCATGAATTTTCCATACAATTTCAAAAATTATTAATTAATCAAAAGATTCAAAACGGAACTGACTGTCAGGCCACTAAAGATCGATTAAATAGTTTTAAACAATATACTTCCTATAAGTATTTACCATTTTTATGTCTAATGCCTTTATTATTACTTTTAATTGGTTTACTGGCGGCATTTGATAAACTGCCCGGCATTGTATTTGCCCTTGCCTTCTTTATTCAATTATTCTTATCCATTGGCATCTCTTTACGCAGCGGTGAAAAAATTGATGGTTATGGTCAATTAAAGGATCAGATATCGGCATCTATGGAATTATTCAAATGCATAGAAGCCGCCGAGTTTAAAAGCGAGCGCCTGAAAGGGATTCAGCAAATTTTAAATAGCAACGGTTCCGCAAGCTCTGCCTGTCAGCGTTTAGACATTATCCTATCATTATTTTCATTGCGTAATAACCCTATCCTCTACCTTGCTTTTAACGGTTTGTTTATGATTGATCTGCAGTGCCTGTACATTTTGGAACGCTGGAAAAATAAATATGGAGATAAGCTGGAGCAATGGCTTGAAACAGCCGGTGAAATGGAAGCTTTAGTATCTTGTTCAATTCTAGCTGCAGTGCGCAATACATGCACACCGTTCGTACATAACGAAGAGCTTCCAAGCATTGACGCGCAGACATGTGCCCATCCGCTGATTGATCCGGATAAGGTAGTAGCTAATGATTTTAATCTTAAAGGCAGCAATATTATCACCGGCAGCAATATGTCCGGTAAGTCCACCTTTATGCGCTGCGTAGGCATTAATACCGTATTAGCCTTGATGGGCTGTGAAGTATGTGCCAAAAGCTTCAGCTGTACACCCATGCGTGTAATCTCATCAATGCGTCTGCATGATGAATTATCAGAAGGTATATCCACATTCTATGCAGAAATCCTGCGTATTAAAGATATTATGGAAGCCAGTAAAACACAAAACTTTAATTTAATTTTGATTGATGAGATATTTAAAGGTACCAACAGCGCTGACCGTATTGTTGGTGCTAAGGAAGCGATTCAGCGTCTGAATCAGCCATGGCTGATCACAATCGTGACCACCCACGACTTTGAATTATGCACAGCACTGCCAACCTTAACGAATTATCATTTCTCAGAAACCTACGAGAATAATGAAATTCATTTTGACTATCAGATCAAGGACGGTCAGTGTAAAACAACCAACGCGAAAGAGTTGATGCGTATGGCTGGTATTATTGATTAATTTAACTAATTACTGATGATAAAAACATCAGTTTTTTTTAAAATATTTTCTAAAGTTTCACCACATTGTTCTAAATATAAACAGTATTTATCCACATATGATAATTAATGAGCAAACGTGTGGAATTCTACATATAATCAGTCTATAATCTTAATTAGGAGGTACATTAATTTATGCCAAAGAAAATTATAGGATTATTTACTGCGCTTTTATGTGCGGTAACCGTAGCAGGCTGTTCAACAAAACCAACTGAACCTGAAAAGCCTGTGGACGATAATAAGGTGGTTGAGCCAGCCGCTAAAGCCGAGCTTCAGATCGGACAAGTTGAAGCTGCTGCTCATGGCACTAAATGCTTCACAACAGCGACTGTTGTTGTTGAAGGAGACAAGATTCTGCTCGCCTACATTGATGATTATCAGTATTTGTCAGCGGCAGATGCTACTGGTATTCCAAACAGTGAAACCTTAGCTGATTACTGGAATGAAGGTTTGGTACTAGGTTCTAAACGTGTAAATGCTGAAATGTACAGTGCAAACATGGCTAAGAGCGGATCAACAGTAGCAATTGATGTCAATTACAATACAATTCAAGACTATGTAGCTGGCAAAACAATTGCTGAAGTTGAAGAATTAGCTGGTAAAACAAGTGATGAATTAATCGATACAATTTCAGGTGCTACTTTGGTTGATATGCCAGGCTACTTGAATGCAATCGTAGAAGCTGCTAAAGCTGCTCAGGGCAATCCTAAGGTTACTTACGAAGGTGATGTTGCTGCTCTGAAAATCGGACAAGTTGAAGCTGCTGCTCACGGCACAAAGTGCTTCACACTTGCTACAGCTGTAACTGATGGTGATAAAGTTGTCCTTGCTTACATCGATGATTTCCAATATCTTGACGGTGCAGAAGCAACTGGTGTTCCTAACAGTGAAACTTTGAAAGATAACTTAACTGATCCTACAAAAGTATTAGGTTCTAAACGTGTAAATGCTGAAATGTACAGTGCTAATATGGCTAAGAGCGGTGCTACTATCGCTATCGACGAAAACTTCAATATGGTACAAGATTATGTAGCAGGCAAGACAATTGCTGAGTTGAAGGAATTAGGCGGTAAATCAAGTGAAGAAGTTCTTGATACAATTTCAAGCACAACTTTAGTTGATGCTCCGGGATATGTAAATGCCATCGTTATGGCAGCTACTGCTTCTAAGTAATTAAGAATATATTAAAAGTCATCGCCGCTCATGGTGATGACTTTTTTCTTATTTATATTATGTTCAATAATATCTTTTATATTAATAATTCCATTGTTATTATTTGAATATTTCGTCATAATTTCATTCTTTTTTATGCCATCACCTTACCACCATACTACATATCATGATTAAATGTAGTATCAATGTCAATAAATTCAGCTTTTCATTAAGTCATACTTCTGCCAGTCGGCTTGGATATAAATAATTTGTTTATTGTCATCCTCTCACATCATCGTGCGTGATGTAAGGTACATGGCACAAGTTAGAAACTGATTAATCATATAACAACACACAAAGCTTATTCATTACTATCCCTAAGAAGTTCTGCATAGAAAAATGCCATTTCATTATATAATTCATCCATCTTAGTTAATTCATAATTATTATCATGAGCATCAATACTTCATGAACTAACCACGGATAGGCTATATAAAAGGTTCCTGTAAATTTAACAGCAGCAATCATGGCATTGATAGCTGAATCCAAATCATTTTCTAATCTAGCATAATCAGCCAATCTTAGTTTGAATTGATCAACATACAAATCATTTATGCCTTTTTGTATTTCAAAATAACTTACAGTAACTTCCTCCTCCTTAGTTAATTTAGCAGGACAAGTTAACGCAACAAAATCCTCTTCCTCACGATCCAAAATACTCCAGCCATCATCAGATTCATAATATTCTTTATATGAATCCTCAAATGGGTGATTAAGACGTTTTTCATAGATTTTCCTAGTTTCACTTTTAATTAGGCTTGAATTTTTAAACAATTCAAAAGTTAAATCACCTTTACCATTACTTCTAATAATTGTATGCAAACCCTTTCCGTCATTGATATTCAGGTAAAAATTATAATTGCTTGTAAAATTATCAATTTTATAACTTGCCATAACTTTTGTATTTCCACATAAAGAAACAGCTAGGAATAAGGAAAGTATAGTTTTAATGATTGATTTCATGATATTTCCCCCTTATATTATATATTAATTCTAATTCATCTTTTGATAAGCAAGCTGTGAATTTTCATTGATTGAAAGCTGCCCTTTCGCAATCTCATTATCCGGCTTTTTCAAATCTATCCAAGCAATTCCGTTATTGGATAACAATAAGTCACTGTCTGCGTACAAATAATGAATATCTGTGTTCAGATCCAGCAAATAATTTTGAGGACGACTTCTGTTTTCAATAGTTTTTGTTCCAGACCAAGTCATCATACCATTTTTGATATTGACTGCTTCAATCCATTCACCTTCAAAATAGTAAAAGATTTTATCCTTTTCGACATCTACTTTGTAAACTTTTGTCAGCGAATTATTATTTATCATAAGAATTAGGTTATTCGCGTCTCCATACAAGCCTATCATACAATTCTCTAATCCAGTAGTTTCATAGATAACTGTTTTAGTTTTAGTTCTCATATCATATTGAATTAGTTGAGTAATCATATTTTCTTTATCTTCCCGTAAATAATACCATTTATTTTTATGATAAACAGGGTGTCCGCTATTTTCTTCTTCAACCACTTCAAATTCATTTGTTGCGAATGAGTAATATGTAATAATATATTTGTTGTCTTCGGTTGATAAATCATCATACCAATTAAACATGAGTCCATTTTTATCCATATCTGCAATATTATAATGCGGAGGGACATTTTCACTCTGTTTAATTACTTTATACATATCTGTATCTAAATCATACATATAATAATTTGCTATACCATTGGCTTGATTGTATTCTTCAAATATTAAATTATTCTCATAAGCTATAAGGATTTTGAATGAAGCATATATTGAATCTCCATCCATATTTTTTAGTTCTTTAAATTCACCAGTATTACAGTTATAAGAAGCTAAAAATAATGCACTCCTGTTCTCGGATCTATCAGCTTCACCATAGACAACACCGTCATCACTTAGATAAAGCGGCGAGAAATAAACATCGGCTGGCCACTCTAAAGTTACAAAATCATTCAATAAGGCTTCACTATCCAACGTTTCAAAATCTAAAATTTGCTTTTGTGTTGTCTCCACAATCCCGAAATAATTATTAACATCATTTATTTCTTGAGGATAATTATTCAAATTTTCAGCGTGAGCTTCACTATCTGTTTGATCATCAACTTTATTTTCATCTGAAATAATTTGTTGATCATTATCTTGAGAATTTGGACTCAACTTTTCAAATATCTTTAAACCAATAAAAGCAAAACAAATTAATAATACTAAGCAACAAATTGCTTTTTTAAGCATAATGCATTTCCCCCTTACTCAAAATTGTTTGACAATTTTTGATTAATGCATAATTCTAAGTATATAAATAACTATATCTTAATTTTATAGTACACTATTTACATCTTCTGTTCAAACCCAAATGTGAAAATACAAATTAAAGCAATAAATTAAAAGTTTTATCCTCAATTATCAACGTAAAAACCATTATCAAGAGCATATTTATAAAATTAACGATAATTTCGATTATAAACGCACAAAAATTATTGATTTTAATCAAATTTTCATTATATATTTTTAATATAACATTCGAGATATAAATATTTATAGAACAAATCATGCCTTAATAACAACATTAGTAAACATTTTACTCCTCAAATTAACCATTATTTACAAAAATAAAAATAGCAGCTAATAGTTGCTATTTCTTAACGGTAATTAATAGTTCATTTCCCCAAATGCCCTTTAATTTTTAAGTAATGGATTAATTCATCCTTATCATCAGCTCTATCCAGTAAATCAATAAGAATATCGAGATAGAAGTACATATTTTCATAAACTTCTTTTTCTGCTAAATTTTCATATACTTCTTTAGCTTTATTGATTAGTTTCTTACTAGGCTTTTGATTTCCATTTATGACTAGATATTCAAATAATTTGAATCGATCTTTATAAATAGATACATCATGTAAATATTGATTATCATCTATTATTTTTCTTGCGTCATCATATCTACCTAAACTATAATAACACCAAATTTTGTATAAAATTAGGTTACCATTTTTTGGTTCTAGTATCTCAGCCTCATCTAAAATTTTCAATGATTTTTCATATTCAGTCATTAAAATATGTACCCAAGCTGTATTTCTCAATGTGAGAGCTCTCATACTATCATTTACTTCCATATAATGAAAAACTTCTAAACAAGCAATTTGTAATTCTATAGCTTTCTTATAGCATCCTATTCTAGTATAAATGTTAGCCATCTGAATATCACAATTTATTGCTCTTTTATAAGAACAACCCTCAAGAAACATCTGTTTGGCTTGCATTAAATACTTTCTAGCATCTTCATACTGACCACAGTCATGATGCAATAAGCTATAATGGAAATTAATCATTGCAGTATTCTTATTGTAATTAGAAATAGATAATGCCTTTTCAGCATAAACAAAAGCTTCGTTAAAATGTCTCAATGAATGCATCTTTACTGCTTTATATTCTAAATATAGTTGTTGATAAAGAGTATTAGGTTCTACTGTAGAATTTAAGGTTTTTTCTAATTTATTAGATACTTCTATTTCACTTTTTAAAACTGAAATAATATATTCAATCAAATTAATTTTATAATAATTTTGATTAATCATATAAACTTCTCTTTTCTCATTAATAATATCAATGAAATAGTCAAAATTCATTCTCATATAGAAAAGAGTGTCAATAAAATCGAAAATCAATGCCTCTATTTCTTCATCAACTATTTTAAGATCATCAAATCTCACATCAAGAGCAATTTCAATTCTCTCCAGCATTTGCTGATTCGGAATTTCTACACCTCTTTCGAATTTGCTTAATCTCGCATAATGTATGCCAGTCAATGCATTTAATTGTTCCAAAGTAAGATGCCTATAATTTCTCCATAACTTTATTTTATTCCCTAGCTCATTCATGCCGCCACCCATTTTTTGTTCCTAGATTAATAAGGTACGTGTTCATCTCCCAATGGTTGTACAGTAACACATTCATGCGTGCAGTTCACACCATCAGGTCCGCAATCCTCGTTGTGTACATGTGTGCAATGTCCAGGGAAGCACAATGACATGCTAGTAACCCCAGCCAGTAATAAAGTAAATAACATTTTTTTCATAAATAATTCCTCCTTTTCTACTCCATTATAATTAATTATTACTTTTTGTCTATAAGACTTTTATCGTTAAAAACGAGTAGTAAATTTCCATTTTTTACCATTTCAGCCCTTTTTTTTAACAATTTGCACAAAAAAGTGTACATTTTATAAAAATTATAACATAGCATATCATAACAAGACAAAACCCAATCAACAAAAGATTGGGTTTCTATTACTCATTTAGATGTATGCTGCCAGCATTCGCTGTAAGACACATACTTAATGGCATCAGCATTTTGTTTCGCAGCTTGGCGTTGTTTCTTAGGATTACCGCCATATAAGCTGTTTAATCTGCTTTTATCCATCATCGTCTGCACATAAACAAACTTTTTCAGATAGAACCAGCGTTCAATCAGCTTATAAATTGCCTGCCGCGGTTCAGCTTCCTCTTTCAAAGCCTCAACACCCTCAGTACATAATTCCTGAGCGATTGCTGTTGCTGTTTCAACCATTTCATCAAGATTCTTAAATATAATCATATCCAGACCGCGTTGAATGTAACCGGCCTTATCACTGCCCATAACGAAGCGTTTCAGCAAGTCCATCTGATGTGTCAGCACTTCATCATCGAAGGCAACTGACACAAGGTCATTACGAATTGCTTCATATTGATTACCAGGCTCACTTAATACAAGGTAAGCCCCTTTGGCATAAATTGTTTCATCCTTACCACCAAACGAGCAAAGGATACCAGTAGCTTTTTCATTAACTTTGGTGTAGAGAATATAAGGTGCTTTTAACTGACCTTCCGGAAGTTTGAATGCATCTTTGTAGCGTATGATCTGATTAGCAATCGTTTCTTTGCTGCATGTAAGCTGCAGATTAACGATTATGCGGTAGCTTTCATTGATTTCCATGAATTTCTTAAACAGGTCTAACTGCTTTTCGCAGCCCTCACGCTCCTCAAGAATTGTGATATAATCCTCTAAATAGCCATTGAATTCACAGCAGCCATTATCGGTTCTCTGATCAGCACACGCTCCCAGAACTTCCAGTATTTCACTCATCGTTCTCACTCCTTTGTCATTTCTTTATTGCATTTCTTTAACATATCAATAATCTGAATATGCTGTGGACATAAGCTTTCGCATCGCCCGCAAGCCTGACAATTGACTGGACTTTCAGCTGGTAACTGGATAGCCTTTTGCTCTTCTGTGTAGCGTGCCTTAGCACGATCATTCCAAGCTTTGAAGCTGCCCGGTATATCAACGCCAAACGGACAAGGCATACAATAACGACAGCCGGTACAAGGTACCTTCTGTTTTGTCATTAGCTCATCCCTTACCTGATTTACCGCTTCTAGCTCTTCTTTACTCACAGGGGTTTCATCGTTGAAGGTTTTGATATTATCCAAAAGCTGATCCATTTCATTCATACCCGACAGAATCGTCATAATATTTGGATAATTCAACAGCCAGCGAAAACTGTACGAAGCATAAGACCTCGCCGCATCAAATTTCTTAAAAGGTTCAGCGATAAAATCTGGTATATTCGCTAATGAACCTCCGCGCAGCGGCTCCATAATAATTACCGGTACATTGGCTTTTGTAAGCTTTTCATAACCAACCATACCCGGCTCATGAACGACATCCATATAATTCAGCATAATCTGCGCAAAATCAAATGGATAGTAAGAAAGTAATTCATCAATCAATGTATCTTTCTCATGGATGGAAAAGCCAGCATAACGAATTTTACCTTCCGCTTTCTTTCGATCCAGCCATTCACCAATATGATACAGCTTAACCTTTTCAAACCGCTCAAAGCTCATAGCATGAAGCAGAAAAAAGTCAATATAAGTAGTATTCAGCCGTTCAAGCATTCGATCAAGATAACCATCAAGCTCATCTTCACTTTTTACCAAATGAACCGGCAGCTTATCCGCTAATGTATAACTCTCTCTGGGGTAAGGCTTCAAGCCTTCAGCAAGTGCTTTTTCAGAATGCTCATCATGATATACATATGCCGTATCATAATAAGTAATTCCGGATTCCATTGCAGTTTTGATTAATTCGTTTACCTTTTCCTGAATGATATTTCCATCTTTATCAGTAAGGAAACGCATTGAACCAAAGCCAAGACAGGACACTCTGTCTTTGATATTACCTAGCGTTCTATATTTCATGTTTAATCCCTCTTTTTCTTATTGTACTATTTTATTTAATAAAATAAAATGATTACACATCAATTTTATGACAAAAATTTGCTTTTTTTGCAATAAAAAAGGTCAATCCTTTTATGAAAAGTCATCTTGCTTTATAATATAGGAAGAAAGGAAGGTACTATATGAATTTATTCACGAAAAGCCTCGAAAACAGAACAATTTTATGCCCTGAAAATGCTGCTGTTCTCATTCATAAACAGCTGGCGGAGAAACAAATAAGAGGCGTAAGGGTGCTCTCCTTAAACAGTTGGCTGATGAGTTTTGATTTTAATGAAGATCGTTCAGAGATTGAGATTAAGCTTTCAATTCACCAACAGATGAAGCAGATTGCTGAGGAGTTAAATCAGCTTAAACATATTTGCACTACACCTTCTTTTGAAAAGGAATGTCTTACTTTCTTGGAAAAATTTAGGGGTTTTAGTTTGGACTTTGATATGCTGCCTGAAAATAATGAGCTGCAGAAGGAGTTAAAACATATCTTAAAGACACTGCAATATCCTTCAAAAAATGAACGCCGTTTAGAAATCTTAAACAATATCAGCGAAGATGAAATTAAAAAATTGATTCTTGTATACCGTCAAAGTGATTCATTTACAGATTTGTGTCTGCGTAAACTGATTGATAAGGGTGCCGAAGTCTATGCGTTTGAACAATTTGATGCAGAGGTATCCTTTTATCATGCAGCCAATAAGCGTCAGGAAATAGAAGCTGCAATTCAAAAAATCATCCTTGATCAGATGGATTGCTCACAAGTACAGCTTTGTCTGCTTGATCAAAGTTATCACCCGCTGGTGCGCCAGCTTTTAGAGCGTTATCAGCTGCCGTATACCTTTTTATCTGAATCAGGTATTAATAACCTCGCATTGAAGAGTGCGAATATGCTGCGTTTTGCCCTTGATGATAATCAGGAAAACTGTCTGAACTGTTTAAATACAAATTGTTTTTCAACCTTTCAGACGCCTTTTTTAATTCAGGCTTATCAGATTTTTAACTGCCAATGGGATGATACTTTCCCAGATTTGAATCAAGCATTTACATATAATCTAATGTCGGAGCGGGATGTGGAAACGGTAGCGGCACTGATTCAAAAAGCAGAAGAGGAACGTGCAAAAATCATGCCGATGATGCAATCCTTGACTAAGTATCAATCTTATCGTGAGTTATTCACTAATATTGATGCTATCTTGAATCAGCAAGCTAAAACCGATATCAAGGCATATAAAAAGATTCAGCGTTTATTTGCGGATGCCCTTGAAGCCATTCATGATGAATCTGACTGCCGTTTAGTTCTTGAAGAGCTGGAAGCTATGGGCAGCAATAAAAAAGCAGATACAATCGGCGGGATTCTGGTGCTTGATCCTGATGATCTTTTGTTTTGTGATGGAACGTGCTTTGTTTTAGGCTGTACACAAAAAAGCTTTCCTGGCTTTAGTTCAGAGAGCGGGATTTTCGATGAAAACTATCTCGCTTTAATTCCTGGCTATCCTACGCTTGATGAACGCTATGGACACTTTATTAAGAATCGCTTTGTGCTGATGAACTATGCACCAAAGCTTATATTCTCTTATCCTTTGAATGACTTTGAGGGGAAGAATCATGAAGCATCCTTGGAAATAGAAAACTTCGCTGCCGAAAAAGGCCAGAGTAAGAGTATCCTCTATCCGTTAATTCAAAAGGAAGAAACACGCACCGTCCGCTATCAAATCTCTGAACAAACAGCCCATGCTTTATATCTTAATGAACAGCGCGAGCTTCATGGCTCTGTATCATCGTTAGAGCGTTATACAGGCTGTCCCTATGCATATTTCTTAAAATTTGGATTGAGGATTCAGGAACCTATCGATGCCAGTTTTAATGATCAGAAAATCGGCACCCTCTCACATTATGTATTAGAAACACTAGTTCATCGTTATGGTAAAGATTATGCCAACGTTAGTGAACAAGAACTGCGCAGCCTGATTAATGAGCAATGTGCAGAGCTGAACAAGATTTATCCACAGCTTAATTTTAATCTGATTGCGGAAAAAGAATTGCTTTCCCTGATGAATAATTGCAGTCAGCTGGCAAAAATGGAGGAACATTCTTCACTGACACCCATGAAGTGTGAAGAGGAATTCTATCATGAATATCCGGTTGGCGGCGGCATTACCTTAAAATTAAAAGGCTATATTGACCGCATTGATGAGAATGATCATTTCTTTAGAATTGTTGATTATAAGAGTTCAAAGAAACGTTTAGTTAAAGATAAGGTGTTCTCCGGTCAGCAGCTGCAGCTGATTACTTATGCGATGCATTGCCGTGAAGCTTTAAATAAAGAAGCACTGGGAGCCTTTTATTATTCATTTAAAAATGAAAATCTTTCGCTGCCTTATGGGAAACTGAAACGGCGAGGTGCTGGTGAGTTTATCGAAACCGATGCGGAAGCTTTGCTGAATGAACAAAAGAAAGCTCATCGTCTTCAGGGGTGGATTTTTAGTGAATTTGTTGAGGAAATGGATAATGAGGGTAATTATACAGCTGGTATTAAAAATTCCGCAAAGAGCGGCATAACCGCCAGTGATGTGATTGATCCGCGTGTTCTCACACATTTACTTGATCAGATGATGCGTTCATTAGCCACACAGATTTTATCAGGCAGAATTGAATGCAGGCCGGCCGAAGATGCGTGCTTATTCTGTAAATATAAGCCAATCTGCCGTTTTAACGGCAATACGCGCAAGCCGGATATGCTTGTGGATATTCCTGATAATCTAATGAAGAACCATGGAGGTGAAGACGATGAGTAAGTCATGGAACCCTGATCAGCAGCGGGCAATTGATGTACGCAATAAGAACATATTGGTTTCTGCCTCGGCGGGAAGCGGCAAAACAGGTGTATTAATTCAGCGTCTTGTGGAACTGGTGACAAAAGACGGCGTTCAGTTAAATGAAATCTTAGCAATGACATTTACCAATGCTGCCGCTGCCGAAATGAAAAAACGTCTTTCCTCTGAAATTACTCGGCTGATTGCGGAATGTAATGATGAAAAAGAAAAACGCTACCTAAACAGTCAGTTAACTCAATTAACAACGGCGCATATCTCAACTATTCACTCTTTCTGCTTATCAATCATCCAAAACTATTATTACATCATTAATTGTTCACCTAAAAGGGCGGGCAATATTCTTGATTCTGCTACTCAGGGACTTTATCAGCAGCAGGCGCTGGATCAGCTGTTTGATGCGGAAACAAGACAGTGCGATGATGCTTTCTTAAAGCTTAACCTGCTGCTTTCACCACGCCCTGAAGCTGACGGCGAACTGCGGGCATTGATTTTAAAAATAGCTGCCTTGGCAGATGCACAGCCTGATCCACAGGCTTGGCTGATCCAATGTGCGCAGGCTTATGATAAGATTCATTCAATCCATGATTTGCCGTCAACAATCAAAGAAGCTTTTTTTGATTATCTTGAAACACAGATCAGCGCCTATCTTGACGCACTGTCTGAAATTAAACATTATTATGAATTTGATTATGTTAATGAAGCGAAAAAAAGTACCGTCTTTTTTAATAAGCTCGCAGGCATTGATAATGTAAAAAAAGCCCTTGATGAATATGATTATGATGGTTTAAGAGAAGCTGTTATCGCCATGGCTAAGATTGCTATTCCAACCACACCGGATAAGGAAAATCTAAACTATACCGCTCTGCGAAAGCAATGTGTAGAGATTGAAGATCTATTTGCTGCTTTTTATCCAGAAGCCGTTATGGTATCTGATGTGGCAGCCATGCTGCCGCTTGTTCAAAAGCTGGTCAATTGTGTTCTTGCCTATATGGAAATCTATGAAAAAATCAAAGAAGCGCATGAAGCGATCGACTTTTCTGACATGGAACACATGGCTTTAAAGATTCTCCATGCGAATAACGGCTATGTTGCCTCACTTTACCGAACTCAATTTAAGGAAATCATGGTTGATGAATTTCAGGACAGCAATGATGTACAGGATGAGCTTGTGCTGTCTATCACCCGCGGCAATAACGTGTTCAGAGTAGGTGATGTTAAGCAATCAATTTATGGCTTCCGTTATGCATCACCAGCCATTATGCAGGGATACAAGGAGTTGAATGATGAGCTGAATGAGCTGATTGTATTTAAAAAGAATTATCGTTCCAGTGAGACTATCGTTCGTTTTAATAATGTGTTATATGAGAAATTAATGAATGTGGACGGCTTCAAATCACTGCCTTTCCTCAATGAAGATTTAGCTTCGATTGGCGGTCCATGGCAGCAGAAGGTATTAAAACCCATTTGTTTTCATGCGCTGAATTATAAGGATATTACTGAAGGTATGGAAGCAGATACTAACAAAGATGAATTAAAAGCAAGCTATATCGCCAATCAGATACTGGAAATTAAAGAACGTGAAGGTTATCAATTTAAAGATTTTGTTGTCTTAGTGCGCGGTAACGCGAAAATGGATGTGCTGAAAAAAGTATTTGATGAAATTAATCTGCCATGTACTATGAACAGCAAGCATGGCTTTTATGAAAGCTATGGCATACAGATTCTGCTTTCAGCCCTGACTTGCTTTATCAATCCCCGTGATGACTTAAACTTCACAGCCATTCTGACCAGTCCTTTTTTCAATATGTCGAGTGAAGCGTTAGCTAATTTGAAGCTGTGCCGGCAAAATCAAGAACACTTTTATGATACACTGAAGCGGCTTAAGCCTGACGCACTGATCAAGTTTGAAGAAATCAGGCAGCATCATACAGACAGTATCAGCGAATGTATCAACGCGTGTCTTAATTGGAATGATTTCTATCAAAGTGCCTGCACAATCCGCGATAAAACCAATATTGATTTACTATTTGAAAAAATCACGAATTATGAAAAAGAGCATGGCAGCGGCATCGCTGGTTTTCTGAATTCCATCGCACAGATCAGAGATCTTGAAGCTGCCGAAGCAAATGCGGTTTCCAAAGAAGATGATGTTGTACGCTTTATGAGTATTCATCAGTCGAAAGGCTTGGAATTTCCTGTTGTTTTCCTTTGGGCAAGCTCAACAATGCCAAGTATTGAGAGCCGTGAACTCGTGAATGCTGACCGTGAACTTGGTATTGGTATAAAAGCAATGACTTTTCCACAGCGTACCGTGCGGCCTACCTTCCATCGTATCGCTATCGACCATAAGAAAAACCGCAGTGAGCTTGAAGAGGAAATGCGCATTCTTTATGTAGCGACAACCAGAGCTAAGGATCAGATGCATATAGTTGATTATGTCAAGGATGTCAATGTCTACATGCAGGGTCTATCCCGTTCTAAAATATATGCCAGAAAAGGAACCAGCTCTTGGATTCTTCAGGCTTTATTAGAAGAAACTCAAATTCAGGATCTGTTTGCTTTAAAATCAGTAAACGCGCCGTGGTCAAACAAGACACAGCCAAGACTTAGTTTTAATAACCAAGAGCTGCCTGTCTACCAGCATCAAGCCTATAAGCTCAGCATTCATTCACCTTCAGAAATTGGCGGCAGCGCTGAAATTAAACCTATTAATTTTGATCATAAGACAAAGGCTAGTGATACCGGTAATCTTTACCATAAACTGACAGAACTGCTGCCTAGTGCTGACTGGACCGCTGAACTGATTGAAGAGACAGGAAAACGTTTATATGTAACTATACCAAGCGGTATTATTAAAAATTTGATAGCTTTAAACGGCAATGAAATATTCCGTTCCACCTTTGCTATGACGGTTCATCATGAAATGCCTTTCCAAGTGCTGATTGAGAATCAGCTGATGCATGGTTACATGGACTATGTGGCAATGGATGATAGTAAAATTATTCTGATTGATTTTAAATCTGATCAAAAGCTGACAGATCACCAGCTCCATTTGCTTTATGATGAGCAATTGGCAGCCTATGTGAAGGCTTTGAACCATCTTTATCCTAATCATCATGTGGATGCCTATCTCTATTCATTCAGCAATCAATCTTTGAGTATGATTGAGAAAAATTGATTAAACAGTTTAATTAAGATAATATGAATGTATATCAATGCGGATAATCTAAACGATTATCTGCATTTTCTTTTATTTTTTACCTTTACTGTATCGATTGTAACGCTAAATAAAAAGTTATGATTTTCAGTGAATTTCACTTACTCATCATAACTTTTATAAATTATTTATATTCTTCCATTAACGCTGTAATTAATTCAGTTGTTTTAACTAAATCTTCAATTCTGAGATACTCCTGAACCGTATGCACTTCACTCATTCCGCAAGCCAGATTCAGTGACTTGATACCTTTAGAGTTATAGATATTAGCATCTGATGCACCGCCGCTTGTTTTAAATTCAGCCTGCAGTCCGATTTTCTCACAAGCATTTACAACCGCTCTTGAAATTTCATCATCTTCATCAATCATGAATCCCGGTGTTTGTATTTTGACTGTCGATTCAAAACGAGCGTTCAACTCACTGCATGTTTCTTTGAAAACAAGATGCACCTGATTCAGTAAATTTTCTAATTTATCATGATTCAGACTTCTGGCTTCAAATACAATTTCAACCGAAGGCATAACGATATTATATGCAAGCCCGCCCTTTACTTCACCTAAATTACACGTTGTTTCTTCATCTACACGGCCAATATGCAGCTGCGTTATAGCCTGCGCGGCGACACATAAAGCATTAACACCCTTTTCCGGACAAATGCCTGCATGAGCTTCCTTACCAATTACTTTAAGTACACCGTTGGCAAAATAAGGAGCCCCTTTCACAATTTCACCAGGTCTGCCGCTGGAGTCAAGAATATACGCGCCGTCAATTTTGCCAAGCTGTTGAGTATCCATATATTTTGGCCCATTTAAGCCATTTTCTTCACCGAATGAGAAAACGAAGATCAGTTCTGGCCGATCCGTTAATGATTTTACATTCAGCATCATTTCAAGCATTGCCGCGATTCCGCATTTGTCATCGCCGCCCAAAATACTTGTACCATCACTGTGAATCACTTCATCATCAATAATTGGATTAATTTCATCACATGGCAATACAGTATCCATGTGTGCCGAAAACATCAGACGTTTTTTATTCTCCGCGCGCAGGATTGCGACAATATTTCCAGCATTACCGCCATATTCAATATTGGCATCATCCTCATAAACTTCAATACCATTAGCATTGCAGAAATTCAGAATATAATCCGCTACCCGCCGTTCATTTCTCGAAGGTGATGGGATTCTCACTAAATCAAGAAACGTATTGACTAATCGTTCTTTATTCATAAGCACACACTCCTTTTCTGATTACTCGACCATTATAGCACAATTCTTAATTTTATTAAATTATTAACGCTAATCGGTGATGCTTGAAAGCAGTAGCTTAATAATTGAAAATTCAGCGTATTTGAATTCACATCAACATGATATAATGAATTAAAAGGGGGTATCTTAATGTTTGCTGACGGAACTCTTATGGCCATTTTTTTATTCGAAACGCTGATGTTTCTGTTAATCCCAGCATTGATAATTTTATTGATTTATTGTATTTTTCTAGCTATTAAAGCATTAAAAATATATATTCGGAAAATCAATAGATGCACTTAAGGGGCAATTTCCCCCTTTTGTTTATAGTGTGATGATGTGATTTTAGTTTTACCGCTGCATCAAAATAATATAAAAAATATTCACCATGTGTTTATAATCATATTCAATTAAAACTACCTACCCTAATAAAAACCGCCTGTATCTCTACAAGCGGTCTTTTCGCATTTCTTATTGAGTTGCAGCTATTTTGCTGACCTCAGCAAAATCATAAATACGTCTTATTCATCAAGGATAAGAGGTTCTTTTTTTTCTTTCAGTTTTTTAAGCTGTTCCTTACCGATTTCAGCAATGCTCTTTTCGGGTGTCGGTAAATCTTCCGGCATCGTACCCTCATTTTTGGCTATTGCCTCTCGTACAGTTTGTCCGACTTGATAGTGGATACCGCTGGCCATTTCCAATCCCTGCGGCTGTTCACGACGAAGCTTTGCCTCGGTTTGTGTAATGCGGAACAGGTTTGCACCAAGTTCCTCGCTGCCCATATGGTCGAGGATTTTCTCGCTTTTTTTGAGTTTTTTCCTCTTGTGAATATCTGCGGCAGTTAAACCACCATACAGTCCCATATAGCCTGCGTTTTGAAATTGGGCATATTCCAACTGGTCTGTAATGCCTGCTTGATTCGCTGCCTCTGCAAGCATGGCGTTCCAACTCGTAACCTCGCCGCGGATGACGAGGCGTTTTTTGTCCTCGTCCAGTTCATTAAAGGCGTCGGCTATTTCCTGCCTGCGGGTCTGAATAGCAAAATAGGTCTGACCAAGAGCAATTGTCTCTTTACGTGGATCACCATTCTGCACAATTAGATAGCAGGCATATCGTGAAAGCTCATAATCTTTGACCTTTCGCTCGCTGCCGCTGCCAAGCTGAACCATTTTCCTGACCTCAAGAAAATGGTCGGCACACTCAAATCCGCTGTTCTGACAGGAAAGCATTGCTTTATCAATAACCTTATTAAAGTTCTCCCACTTAGTATAATCCAAAACAGGCGAAAGCTCACGGGCGTACCAAAACTCAATACCGTTTTCATCAGTGTGCTTTATATCCTCAAACTGTTTGTATTCTGTTGCAATCAGTGTTGCCAATTTACTCACCACCTTGCATCGTTTTTTCTATTATATCATTTTTTTGACAGATAAAAATCAATAACTTTTAAGGAGCAATCTAATTCCATTTAGTATTTCCAAGTTCAAAAACACTTTATACATTCTACAAATAATCATTGACTTTGAGTGAACTCCAGGTTTTATAATGACTGTCAAAGGAGGTAACGTAAGAAAAATTACCCGCTTTCCTTTTTGATACCTTTACAAAAGTAGGCATCAAAAAAGCAGATTTTCCTATCATGGCCAAGAAAGCCTGTAACGACGATGTAATTTTAGGTTTTAAACCGCTGCATCAAAATGATATTGAAAAAATATTTAACATGTGTTTATAATCATATTCAATTAAAACTACCTACCCTAATCAATAACCGGCAGCCTTCTATTTCAAAGACTGCCGGTATTTTAATTATTTAGATTCATCATCAACGTGAATCGTGTATGTTTCATGAATTTTTTTATCAAATTCACGAATCTGTTCCTGTTTTTCTTCAGAAACCAGTATATCTGCCGCTTCTAAATCCAAACTGAATATTACCTCTTCCCCATCTTTAGTTGTTGTCTTAAAAACAGGATCTTTCCCTTCAAAAAACATACCATCGCCATCGTCATTCATTTTCCGTGATAAAGCCATAAATTTGCCTCCTGTTCATGAGATTATTATAGCACTTCATGATTAAAAGGAAAATAAGCATAATTATCTAAATTATAATCATTTTTAAAATTCAGCCTATTGACTTAGAGTTAACTCTAGGTTGTATCCTTATTGTGTACCCAAACAGAAATGGAGGTTTATGTATGGATAAACAACAGATGGATAAAGATTTAGGAGGCGGCAGTGTTTTTCCTATTGGAGAAGAAAATACAGCCTTTGCGCAATATTTTACCGGTGAATGTTACCTCAATATGCTGACTGCAAAAGGAGTTGAGATTGGCAATGTAACTTTTGCGCCTAAGACGATCAATAACTGGCACATTCACCATAAAGGCGGCCAGATTCTATTAGTAACCGGCGGCCGTGGTTATTATCAGGAATGGGGTAAGGAGGCACTGGAGCTGCATCCCGGTGATGTTGTTAATATTCCGCCTGAAGTAAAGCACTGGCATGGCGCTGCCGCTGACAGCTGGTTTCAGCATCTCGCTATTGAGGTACCCGCTGAAGGCGCGTCAAATGAATGGCTTGAAAAAGTATCAGAAGCCGATTATCAAAAACTGAAATAACAATTTTAAATTTACAATTAGCAAAACTAAAACGTATCTGTTCCTGAGAAGCAGATACGTTTTTAGTTCAATAAATTATTATTTCAATCGTGAATGCTCATAATTATATGGGATACTGCTGCCTTTTACGACATCCTCAATTTGTTTCAGAATCAGCCAGTCATCCATATTACCCTGATGGTCAAACTCCATTGGTTCAATCGCCTGTACATCATTAAATTCCACAAGACATAAGAATTTACGATGCCAGCGAACGCGCTGTTTATCGTTCAGCTTCAGCTTATCCTGACAACGGTCTAATGTCTGAGTAATTTCATCATCACTTAACCGCATCAGGTTTTCCACATGCGTCACACTCGCACATGCATTAATCAGTCCTGTTCCCTTTTCCATAAAGTAGAGCTTTTCACCTTCAAATACTCGACTGTGCGGAATTTTACGGCCTGCCGCGCCGCGGACAACCATCGTCTTACTGCCATTTAAAATTTTATCCAGCTCATGTTCACCTTTTTTGCCTGTATTATCACAATAAACTAAATGTACCATATTTTCCTCATTTCTAACGCAGATAGGCTCTGACTGCCTTAAGCGGCAGACTCGTCTTCTTTGCAATCTGCATTTCATCAAGCCCGGCATCTAAAAAACGCCGGCAAACGATTTTCATACTTTCACCCACTTCAAGAATATGATAGTCAGGATCATAAAAGCGTACTACACGCTGACCCCATTCATGAGTATAAGGCGGATGAACATATTCTATATCCATCTTTGTCAGTTTCTCAATGAACGGTTCAAAATCATCCTCTTCAAAATAAATTTCGGCGTCATTTCCTTTATAAGAGGTTTCTTGCTCAATAAAACCTTGCCAACTTGCTTCTGTCTGCAAACCAAGGCCGCCAGTCAGCACTGCATGTATTTGTAAATCAACCAATGTACGAAGTCCCATTACCTCCCAGTAAAATTTCTTAGATCGTTCCATATCCTTGACAACTAACATCGTATTTTTCATTTTCATGATTATTCCTCCTCTATGATTGGTATCCATATTTGACTTAAATAATCTTTCGAATAAACATTTCCTTCACTGTACCATTCCAGTTCCGGACAGTCCTCATGTTTAAATGGATACTTCACCAGCCATTCATTATGCAGAAAATCCCAGCCCCTCTGAATCGCATCCGGCTGTGTGCCGTAACAATCAAATACTGCCCAAGTCTGCGCGGGCAATGTGACCTCACACCAATCTGCCTGCAGCGCCGCGTTCGACGCACTCATTATCTTGTAGCTTATTGAATGTTCATCATACTGATCAAATAAGCCAAAAATACCAGGAGGGTTTCCCTCACTCTTCTGCATAAGCTGAAATGTAGTGCCATCCTGCTGACATTGGTTCCAAAAAGCAGGAATCAGCTGATAATTCTGTTCATCCTCTGCCCGCAGCTTAAGACTTTTGCCAATCAGACGGAAAGCTGGCTTTTTTTCCAATCGCCAAGCAATTGTACTTGCTTTAGTGAAACTCATTTTAGGATAAATTTTCAGCTGGGCATCCATCATTCTGGCTGCCTTGGGAGTAACGCCATGGAATTGCTGAAAAGCTTTTGTAAATGAAGTTGGTGAATCATAACCATATTTATAGCTTAGTTCTATTACCTTTATATTACTGCTCTTCAAATCATAACCAGCAAGTGTCAATTTGCGGTTTCTGACATATTCCGCAAAGCTGATCTCATTCATGTAGGCAAAGATTTTTTGAAATAAAGCATAGGAACAGCCTGCCATCTCAGCAATTTCATTCTTATTAATCGGTTCCTCACGCCTTTGCAGATGTTCTTCAACATAATCAAGAATTGTCTGCAGCTTCTCATTCCAATTCATAATTCAACCTCATTTCTATCGTTATTCTATCATAACCTATCCCGTATTACCTCTTATTTTGTATCTATTATGAAGAGGAAATTATAACCAAAAAAAGCTGGAACAGTGTCCAGCTAAATGGATATCCCAAATATAATCATGGTGATTGATTATAAATTATTGATAAGTGGGAATTCAATAAATTAGTAAGAGATACCCAAAGCATCTGCATCTACCATTGAAGCAAGGTAAGCAAATGCCATATACATATCATCCTTTCCTTTTTCAAGAACAAGATGCAGTATTTCTTTATATTTATCCTGATTATCTAATTCACGGTAGTAATTAGCTAAACCAAAACCCATCGTTATTACATTCAGTGATGTCGCGGTTGTTAAGTCTGCCGGCATTAATTCATCAGGTTGAAGCTTACCCTGATACATTCTTAAGCGTTGGAAATAAGCATAATTATCTCCATAATCCATGTCATCATGAATTCGATCCAGTAAAGCAGCAGCTTCTTCCTTTCTTCCTAAACGATTTAATGTAATCCAGTACCAATCAGTAACTGCAATCAGTGAACCATCATCATATGAAAGATCATAACACTGCTGATAAGCCTCAGCCGCTTTTTCATAATCGTTTAATAAAAAATATGATAAGCCCAAATGGTACCATACATCCCAGTTCTCTGGAATTAGTCTTGAGGCTGTTACAAAATCCGCACAGGCATCCTCAAAACGCCAGCAAGACAAATAACGATGGGCACGATGACGATGATAGATACCACAAAACGGATTAATTGCAATTGCCATTGAATATGCGTCGCAGGCATCTCGATAGAGTTTTTGGTCAGCATAGGCAAGACCGAGTTTCATCCATAATTCATCATTATATGGTTCAGTATGTACCTGTCGCTTCAACGCTGCCGCAGCTTCGTTTAATTCAAGATCACTGCGCTTGCGACTCGCTACCTCATATTCTTTTATTATTGTTCCCATTATGCTTCCTCACTTTCATCATAAGCTACATTAAACTGCAGCTCCAACAAATTATTTTCACCCATAGGTTTAGCTTCCACAGCAACACCAGCTGGCGCATATACACCATCAATCCATGCCTCATAGACTTCATTAAATTCATCAATCATTTTAATATCCGCAAGATATGCATTCATTACAATGATGTTTTCTTTCTTTAAGCCATGCTGTGCAAATAATTCATCATAACGAGCCAATACAGCTGCGGTTTGTTCCTTCAGTGTTTTGAAGCCAGGACGCGCACTATGCCCTGTAAAATATGCAATACCATTATACTTAACAATACGGCTCGCGCCTTTATTACTGTCAATTCTGTCAATTTTCAACATCATTTTCCTCCATGGCTACAATTAAAGAAAGCTCTAGCTGAACATTATCCCCATAAGGGAGGGATTGATTAGGAACCGCCTGCACAATAATTCCGGCTGGCTCATGATGTCTAATCACCCATGTGTTCCACACATCATTAAACTCATCTGCCTTACTGATATCCTTTAGATATGCAGTATAGTAAATAATGTTTTCCTTCTTTAAATTGAATTTACTCATCAATTCTTCATATCGATACAATATATCCTCACTCTGGCCGCGCAGATCATCAGCGAAGGGTGATATATGTCCAGTAAATACTGCTAATCCTTGATGGATTACAAATCGGCTGGATTCACGCTTTGTATCAATTTTTCTAATCATAGGATTACCGTTTATTTCTTACAAGTAAAGTTCATCATGTCTGGTGTATTGCCAGGATTTACATGGAACCCTTCAACCTTTGTTGATAAGCCATAGATATTGTTGCGATAATTCATAAATACACCAACTGGATCATCTTCCCAGATAATCTGCATGGCTTTTTTATATATCTCCTTACGTGCTTCAGGATCGGTTGTTACAGCACCCTCATCAAGCAGCGCATCAACTTCTTTATTTGAATACCAACCATAGTTATTTACATTCTTACCGCCTTCTTCAGTATGCCATACACGTGTTAGGGCATTACCAACATCAGATGAACCTCCGGCTCCCATGATAAACATATCCCACTTAAACTGATCGGGTGTTACACCCCATGAAGCAGTAAATACAGCTTTCTCTACTGTTTCAATATTTACGGTAATACCAATCTGTTTCAGCTGTTCAGAAATGATTTCAGCCATTTCGATACCCTTATTATAAACAGCCGTTGTCATTACATTAATCGTTAAACCATCTTCATAACCAGCTTCTTTCAATAATTCTTTCGCTCTTTCTGGATCATATTCAATCATACCAAGTTCTGAGTAACCAACGACATTCGGTGTTACAGGCGCTAATGCCGGTGTTTCACCAATAGCAGCATACAACGTATCTACGATAGTCTGGCGATCAATGCCATAACTGATTGCTTGTCTTAACTTAACATCTTGTAATACACCTGCACAATTAAATTGGAATAAATGCATACCATTACTGGCATTCATCGATACTGTAACGCCATCTACTTCACCATTATTAAAACGAACAACATCATCTGGCGCTAAGCCTGATACAATATCCATCTGACCAGTTTCAACGGCAATTGCTCTTGAATTTTGTTCAGGTATTACCTGCATGATGATATTCTTTGTCTTAGGTTTACCTCCGAAATAATCATCAAAAGCTTCAAATACCATTTGCTCACCCATACTCCAATCTGTTACCTTGTAAGGGCCTGAGCCATTTACCGATTCCGGTGTTTTACCTAAATCATGACCATATTGTTCAATATAATCACTGTCCAGTATACCGGTAGCTACTGAAGCCATTTTAGCTTCAAATGCACCATATGGAGTCTTTGTTTTAACTACAACGGTATATTCATCAGGTGCAGTGACCGATTCAACAAAGGATGTATATTCGCTTGTATAACGATAAGGATCGTCCTCATTCAGCAGGCGGTCAAAGGTTGCAACGACGTCGGCACTGGTTAACTGTTTGCCGTTTTGAAACTTTACATCCTCCCGAAGATTGAATGTCCATGTTAATCCATCTTCACCAACACTCCATTCTGTTGCCAGATCAGGCGCAATAGCACCATTTTGATCAATTTTAATCAATGTGGAATAAATTTGCGGTAATACAACATTATTAGAAACATTCGTTGCCGGATCAAGACTGTCCTGATCATTTGAAATTCCCCAAAGAATCGTATCCTTGTATTCAGAATCATTATTATCACTTGGTGTGTCATTACCGCCGCAGGCTGTCAGTGAAAGTGCCAGCATTACAGCTCCTAAACTTTTTAATAACTTATTCATAAGTCATCCTCCTATTTGTTATCCCAATGATAAAGCCGTTCATAAGCTGCGTGTTCCGCAAAACCTGCCCATAACTCATCACGCTCTACGATTTTATGATAAATATTCATAGCTTTATCTATTTCATTGTGTGTTTCATAGTAAACAGCAATGCCATAGGCATAGGTTGCAAACATATGGTCATCCTTTGTTGCTGCCACTTCTAAAACATGCTCTGGTGTATCGAGACCTTTATAAACCATAACACGATCTTTATAACCACCACTGTAATCAGTCGTTTCAATTGCCGGATCAACAAGATCAATCATTTTCTGAGCAGCTTCAGGATCGTTCATCCGCATACATGTAATCCAATACCAGTCGGTTACAGCGATAATACTATCCCCGTCATAAGAAACCTTACGGCAGCCTTCATATACTTTCTTTGCTCGTTTAAAGTCCTTCATTAAATGATAAGCTAGACCTAAATGATACCAGCAGTCCCAATTTTCCGGATCAATTCTCAAACCCATTTCAAAATCAGCAGCCGCTTCAGCATAACGTGAAATATTCACATAAGCATGACCACGATGACGGTATAGCAGCATATTAAATGGATCATAAGTCAATCCCATTGAATATGCTTCAATTGCTTCCCTAAAACACATTTGTTTCTTATAAGCTAAACCCTTTTTCATCCATAATTCGGGATTATTTGGATCTGCTTCTAATGCCTTAGATAATGTCTTTACTTCATCACTGTAAGCAATAGTATAAGGCAATTGAATTTGATTTTCTTTCTTTGCTAATTCACTCATAGTTCTTTTCACTTTCTTCATCAAAGAGATGACAGGCCACAAAATGCCCAGGTTCTTTTTCAAATAGCTTTGGCTTAACCTCGCTGCAGATCTTCATACATCGAGGACAGCGGGTATGGAAACAGCAGCCATTAGGTGGATTCAACGGACTTGGTACATCACCGCTCAGCGCATCTGTTGCTGACTGTATCTGTGGGTCAGGAATTGGTATTGCCTTCATTAAAGCTAAGGTGTATGGATGATATGGATGGTCAAATAAACCATTGCGATCAGCAACTTCAACAATATTACCAAGATACATGACGGCAATACGGCTGCATACATGCTTCACAACACTCAAATTGTGCGATATGAAGATATATGTCAGATTATGCTTTTTCTGCAAATCATCCATTAGATTCAGAATCTGTGCCTGTATTGAAACATCCAGCGCTGACACTGGTTCATCACAGACGATTAATTTTGGATTAGAAGCTAAGGCACGGGCAACCCCGATGCGCTGACGCTGACCACCGCTGAATTCATGGGGATATTTGCTGCATTGATCCTCACGCAAACCAACATCCTTCATTAACGCCAATACTCGCTCATGACGTTCCTGCTTATTTCCCATATCATGAACAAGCATGGGTTCTTCAATGATCTGTGTTACAGTAAAACGTGGATCTAATGAGGAATAGGGATCTTGAAAGATAATCTGAATCGCTTTTGAGAATTCTTTTTGCTTCTGCTTATCCTTGGTAAATAAATCTTCACCGTTAAATTCAATCGTACCTTCAGTTGGAGTATTCAACCGTACTATTGTTTTGCCAGTCGTAGATTTACCGCAACCGCTTTCTCCTACAATGCCAAAGGTTTCACCCTCATTAACATCAAAGCTGATGCCATCCACAGCTTTTAAATAAGCTGTCTTATTAAAGAAACCATTTTTAATTTTTACTGGATAATAAACCTTTAAATCACACACACTCAGCAAGGGTTTACTCATGATGATCACCTCCTGCATAAAGCCAGCATCTTACCATATGACCATTTTCTTTAAATATAGGACGCGGTGATTCATTGATACAGCGCTCCATGCATTTTTCACAGCGGGGAGCAAAACGACAACCCTTAGCATATTCCATTGGATTTGGTACAGTACCTGGAATATTATATAGGCTCTCCTTATCCTCTTTCAGATTAGGTATCGATTTCAGCAAGCCTAATGTATATGGATGCAGCGGCTCACCATACAATGATTTAACATCTGCCTTTTCAACTGCTTCACCAGCATACATTACCATCACATTTTCCGCAATTTGCGCAACAACGCCAAGATCATGCGTAATCAGAATGATGGCTGTATCCATTTCCTTCTTTAAATCCTTTAATAGATTTAAAATCTGTGCCTGTATCGTTACATCAAGCGCCGTTGTCGGTTCATCGGCAATCAGAATTTTAGGATTGCAGGCCAATGCCATCGCAATCATGACACGCTGACGCATACCACCTGACAGCTGATGCGGATATTCATTTACCACTTCTTCCGCATCAGGGATGCCAACCTTTCTTAATAGTTCAACAGCCTTTTTTAAACCAGTTTTTTTATCAGCATTTTCATGATATTTTAATGATTCATAAATCTGATGTCCAATCGTAAATACAGGGTTCAATGAAGTCATTGGTTCCTGAAATATCATTGAAATATCCTTACCTCGAATCTTCATCATTTCTCTCTCTGATTTTTTTACCAGATCTTCGCCATTATATTTAATAGACCCTGTCACAATTTTCCCAGGGTTAGCAATCAGACGCAGAATTGAAAGTGAAGTGACACTCTTGCCGCAGCCTGATTCACCTACAATTGCTAAAGTTTCATTTTTATGCAAATCAAAACTTAAACCATCAACAGAAGGTACCACACCTTCTTCAGTATAAAAATAAGTCTTCAAATCCTTCACTTCGAGGAGTTTGTCATTGCTTTTCTCTTTCATGTGACTATCCTCCTAACTGTTCTTCAGCTTTGGATCGAGTGCATCCCTCAGACCATCGCCTACCAGACTGAAGCTCAATACAACAAAGGTAATCGCCAAACCAGGTACAAAGACGCCGATTGGATAAGATCGAATCACCTCACGCATTTGTGACAACATTGCTCCCCATTCAGGATTTGGTGCCTGTACACCCAATCCTAAAAAAGAGAGGGAGGAAGCGGTCAGAATCGATGTTCCTAAATCTAAGGTTATATTTACAATAATCAATGAGATTGAATTAGGTAAAACGTGACGAATGATGATTTTAAAATCAGACTCACCCATTACTCTGGCCGCCTGTACATATTCAGAGCCTTTAAGTGAAATAACAGTACCCCTGACGATACGGGCAATACCTGGAATGCAGAAGATGCCGATTGCCATGATTGTATTGATTGTGCCATTGCCGAGGATTGCAACAATGGTAATTGCCAGCAGCAAGCCAGGGAAAGCAAGCATAACATCGAGGACTCTGGAAATAATTGAATCAATCTTACCACCGAAATAACCAGCGCAGACACCCAGCATAATGCCGATTGCACTGCCTGATAAAACGCCACAAAAGGCTATGGTCAATGATATGCGTGCTCCATATACCATACGGGTAAAAGTATCACGGCCTAAATTATCTGTGCCAAGCCAATGCTCTGCTGAAATACCTGAATATTTATTTGCCAGATCCTGCGCTAATGGATCATGGGAGCACAAGAATGGTCCTATTAAAGCAATACCAAGAAAAATCAGCAGGACGATCAATGCGACAACCGAAACCTTGCGTCTCATAAAACGTTTAACTTTAGGATTTTTAAACATATCATCGCCTCCTAATCGTACTTGATCCGCGGATCAACAAATGCATAAATCAAATCAACCGCAGTATTTACGACCACAAAGGTTACAGCCAGAACGAGTACTGTACCTTGTATGACGGGATAATCACGGTTGCCGACCCCATCAACTAAATAACGGCCGATACCAGGGATAGAGAATACTGTTTCAACTAATGTAGCGCCTGCCAGCAAGCCGCCAAAGCGAAGACCTATTGCTGTAATAATTGGAATAAGGGCATTCTTCAATGCATGGGAATAGACAACAATCTTATTAGGAATTCCTCTTGATTTAGAAGTCCGGATATAATCCTGATTAATGACATCAAGCATTGCGGATCGCGTCGTTCTAGTCATAAAGCCTACGGCTTGTGTTCCCAATGTCATAATAGGCAGCACCATACTTTTCCAACTGAAGGTACCCATCCATACACTAGGAAACCAGCCAAGCCAAACCGTAAAAATAAGCATTAATATTAAAGCTAGGAAGAATGATGGGGTGGATACTGAGGTCAGCGAAATAACCATAATAAAATTATCAAGGAATTTATTATGATGTGTTGCAGCAATAATACCAAATATAACACCAATAACAGCAGCTACCAAAGTACCGCCAAGCGCCAAGATAAAGGTAGGCACAAAGCGTTTCTTGATTTCTGCCCCGACATCTTTGCCGGATACGATGGACGTGCCAAGATCCCCATGCAACGCATCAACGACAAAATTGACATACTGTTCAGGCAGCGGGTCATTCAAACCAAGACGCTCACGTTCAACCTCTATATGTGATCGGTCAACGGATGTACCTAGCATAATTTCTACTGGATCACCTGGGATCAGCCGTACCATAAAGAAAATAATGAACGTCAATGCGAACAATGTTGGTATCAGCTGCAGTAATCGTTTTATCGTATATTTAATCATCTCTTACACCCCTTTTAGCGGCGTTATTCAGCGCCCCATTCTTTCAGATTCTGTTTTGCCTGCGCATAAGCAAATAAATTATGATGATCAGGAATTGCAGCTATCATCTGACAGATTTTCACTGCCTCCTCCTGATTTCCCAGATAATGATGATAATTGGCAAGTCCGTAACTCAGCATCAGATAATAAATACGGGTACGCTCTTCACTCAAACCCGTACACATATGCTCCTCAACAAAATTTTCAGGCTTATAGATACCTTTATACAATAAAGTGCGGGCTAAATAATCGCCATCTTCAGAGGGCATACCCTCATAAACATTATCCAATACCTTTTCAGCTTCCTCTTTCTGTCCCAGCTTCATGCAGGCCATCCAATACCAATCAACAGTTGCCGGTATTGCTTCTATATTGTATTTGATCATCAGCTCACGGCTGTTTTTATGGCAATCCTTTGCCAGCTCATACTTACCACCGAGATAGGCAGCTACTCCCATGTAATACCAATGCTCCCAATCATTTGGATTCAGCCGAGTTGCCAAAGAAAGATCGGCAATCGATGCCATATAATTAAAAGCCCCAATATATTTACGGCCGCGTGAACCTCTTAATTTCTCATCGAAGGGAAACATACACAGCCCTTCACCTAATAAATCAATCGCATCCTCATAAAATCCTTCTGCCGCTAATTCAATGCCAGTTTGATTAATGACAGCAGCATCCTTTGTATCCATTGCTTTCTGCATTCTTAATTGATTACTCATACCCTGTCTCCTTTTCATTATTAATTGTCTTTACTATATTAAAAAAAACCGATGCCTGTCAAAAAAAGATGGACAAAACAACAGTTAAAAGTTTTAAAATCAGGCTTTTTTCACACTTTCAAGACTGAAACGCATAGTTTTTCAAGACAAATTTTGTGCGTTTCAAATACTTTTTTTCGATAAAAACGCAAATAAAAAGAAGATTGCTAGTTATAAAAATGAAAGATTTAGCCGATATTCATTGATTTTTCACATATTTTTCATTACTGAAAATTATTTCATAAAATTATGATAACAAATGGACAAAAATTGCGAATTTTTGAAAAACAAGTGTCTTTTATATTCGGACACCTGTTATAATATTATTATAATTAAGGAGGGATGTCTTATTAAAGACTATATACCTTTGCAGGTTCGAAATGTGAACCCCTTCTTTCTGAATGTCTTTGATGATCTTAAATACATACCGAACGCTCATCGGCAAGTTGAAGTGATAGTAATACTTGAAGGCTCACTTGTTATATCACTTCATAATGATATTCAGGTACTTGAGACTGGTGATATGTGTCTGATTTTAGATTATGTAACTCACAGCTACTATACAAAAGTACATTCTAAAGTGCTGGTAATCACTTTTACGAAAGAGGAATTTCATCGCTTCAAAATTATGGCTGCCAAGGAGCAGCTGACTTCGTCATGCCTGAAAGCAGCTAATGATGAACAGCGTAAACAAATTTTAAATATTGCCAATGAGTTAATTCATCTGCCTAAAGGCAGGGGATTAGAATTTCAGCAATTTGGTTATCTTGCCGTGCTTATTGGTTATTTCTTAAATGAATGTGAAATGAAAAAAGATGATAATGCTTCTATGATACTTGCTGACAGAATCATGGCTTATCTATCTGAGAATTGTCATCAGCCAATCACCTTAGAAAAGGCTAGTCACGATATTGGTATATCTAAATATCATCTTTCGCATATTTGTTCTGAACAAATTGGCATTAATTTTAAAACTTATGTTAATTCACTTAGGTTAAGTGGTGCTAAACGCTTGTTGGTTCAATCTGATCTTTCCATTAGTGAAATATCAAAGCAATGTGGTTTTGAAAGTATACGTACCTTTAATCGTTTGTTTGCTGAAAATTTCAATATTACACCGGCTGAATTCAGAGAACAAAATAGACGTAATAATTACATTGATGTAAACAGTCCGCATGTAAAAGAGTTGCAGCCTAAGAAACAGAACCATGATGTATAACACTAAAAACAAAAAAGTCATGCTTTAAAGCATAACACTATCTTCAACATAAATTTATTAATCCCCTTTAATTTCCCCAATATCAACCATCAATATGTCATACTCGACATGCTTTTCTACGAATATGATTGTACTTTGATCATTAATCACAATATCATACGTATCAGCATACTTGCCCAAAGGTTTATAATAATCCACATAAGTATAGGATTCAACTTCACCGAGGGCACTGCCTATAATTCTTCAACATATAAATATCGTAATACACAGCTCTATGTCCAGTTGGCTTCCATTCAAGTAGTTTGGGGCTGATAAATACTATATCTTCCTGTTTTAAGACAACGCATTGAGTGAAGGCATAGGCTACTCTTAAATAATCTTCACTGCCAGCCCAGAAATAGGTACATGTTGGGATTACCAAAAGGAATGATATTACGATTACATATAATATTTTTTTGAATTTCACAACATAATATAACTCAAAGATATCGCGTGATATATAATATATTGTAATCATCGTAATTGAAATAAAAGATGATAGATTAAATGCGGAAATATCTTTAATGAGAAAAGCCAAATATACTACATAAATAGCAATGAAAACGTAGGCCCACATGCGATTATAAACTTTTTCACCAAACTTCTCTTTCAGATATTTGTCAACATTATGCCAGAAAAAGTAATCCATAAGTGTCCCACCACCTTCGTTCATAGTTTCCTATACTTACAATGTATATGCCATGCACAAGCTTGTCAAGCAATTCACATAAATGGAACTTAGAATTATATATTCCCACAACAAAAGCAGGCATTTACCATGCATTCATGGTACTGCCTGCTCTTTGAAGATTTACTTTCATGAGATAGTGGATTTAACCCTAACTCCTTTTTAACGTCTGTTTTTAATAATCCGATGCCGTTACTTCCTCAGAACCGCCGTGTTCTTTTTCTGATTTTACCTCAAAGTGAATCAGAACAGATAACAGTGCTCGCAGGACAATGATACAGCCAAGCATATAAATTTCATCTTTACTTCTGATGATAACTGTTTTCAGGATCTCAGCACCCATCTTAAATTCAAGACCTAATGCCAATGAGTTACCTAAAGCCAGCTTCACCGGGAAATGATTCTTATAAAGCAATGCGCGAACATAGAGAACAAAAGCTCTTAATGAACCCACCGTAATTACAAAGATACCAATCAATTCAATTAAACCGATGATTTCAGGTACGATATCATTAACAATGCCTTCAATATATGAAGTATGTTCAACAACTTCGCCTGCCATCATGGTTATAGTTAATAATAAATGATTCATAAGCCAGCCTATTGTGCTTCAAGCTGAGTAAGAATCTCACTTACTGACTTGTTTTCTTCCATTTGTTTAATCGTTTGACCAAGAATCAATCCTACTGACAATACCTTCATCTTAGGCAGCAATGCCTGTTTTGATTTTTGAGGGATTGTATTTGTACAAATAAATTCTACAATTCTTGAATTGTCCAGACGTTCAATCGCTGGGCCGGATAATACACCGTGAACACAGCTTGCATATACTTCTTTTGCACCCATGCGATACAGCATATCGACACCAGAAATTAAAGTACCGGCTGTATCAACAATATCATCAACGATGATTGCTGTCTTTCCGTCAACCTCACCGATTAAATTCATTGCTTCCGCAACATTTGGTTTAGGACGGCGCTTATCAATAATAGCGATTGGCGCATGCAGCATTTCAGCTAATTTACGCGCACGAGTCGTACCGCCGTGATCCGGTGATACAACGACAATATCATCGAGGTTCTTTTCTTTAAAATATTTGCCGATAATTGACAACGCTGAAATATCATCAGCCGGGATATTGAAGAATCCCTGAATCTGCGTAGCATGCAGCTCCATTGTAATTACGCGGCTGGCACCTGCTTTTTCCAGCAAGTCAGCAACCAGTTTAGATGTAATTGGCTGTCTTGGACGAGCCTTGCGGTCTTGACGCGCATAACCAAAGTACGGCATTACGCAGTTGATCGTAGCGGCTGACGCACGTTTGCAAGCATCAATAGCAATTAAAAGCTCCATCAAATTGCTTGACACTGGCGCACAAGTGGATTGTACGATATAAACATGCTTACCACGGACAGATTCACCTAGTTCAACAATAATTTCACCATCAGCAAAATGCTTTACATCGCAATTTCCAAGCGGCAGACCAATCTGCTCAGCAATTTCATTAGCCAATTCAACACTTGATGTTAAGGCGAAAATGACTGTATCTTTTACCATTTTTGTTTTACCCCTTTTACTTTCCTTTGTTTAAATAATCATATCCAAACGCTTCTTTGTTGCTTTGGCGGGTTCTGGCAATACCCATTGCACCGTCGGCAACATCTTCAGTAATCGTACTTCCTGCTGCCAGCAATGCCTTTTCGCCAACAGTTACCGGCGCAATGATATTTACATTGCTGCCTACGAAAGCACCATCCTTAATCGTTGTTCTGAATTTATGCTTACCATCATAATTCACCGTAACTACACCGCAGCCAATATTAACCTTACGGCCAACATCGCTGTCACCGATATAAGTCAGATGCGCACATTTGCTTCCTTCACCAAAATTTGAATTTTTGAATTCCACAAAATTTCCAATACGCACATTTTCACCGATGCTTGTATGGTTGCGCAGATGTGAATACGGGCCTACCGTTGTGCCGCGGCCAACCTCACTATCCACAATTTTAGAAGCATCAATCAGAACATCATCATGGAGAATCGCATGATCCAGCCATGACCCAGGGAGTATTTTAACATTTTTACCAATCTTTGACGACCCGTAAATCACTACATTGCCATAAATAACAGAGCCTTCACCAATAACGGTATCTTCACTGATACAGGCTGTATTCATATCAAGGAACTGTACGCCTTGATTCAGCCATGATCGATTAATCCGCATTCTTAGTGTCTGCTCTGCCTCATAAAGCGATGCACAATCATTCACTTCACACCATTCGCATGGTTCAGCACTAACACTTGCCGCTTTTGACAAGTCAGGCTGAAATCCGTTCTTGAAACAAAAAATACCAACATTCTCATCATTCAAAACACATGAACCTTGTTCATCCGCCAGCCGATATAACTCAGCCATCGTCTGACTTTTTAATAATGGCATATTTCCTTTCAAGACAAGTGTGGTTCCAACAGCTTGACTGCTGAAATCAACCGTCGGACTCACTTCAAATCCCGCCGCTTTAACTGCTTCTGATTCACTGACAACAACAATACTTTCTGCACCTGCCTGAATTGCATGATCCACTGTTGTTTTCAGCATTGATTTGCCGCAGATTTCACGCAGACAGAAGTCTTGTTCCTGTAAACTGGTTCCGGTCAAAATGATTGCAGTTTTCATTAAAAAACCCTCCCTCACTATTTTACCAAATTTTCAATTTAAAAAAAGGTGTTTTTATAACAATTCCATACTTTTTCACAAATTTATACTTATTTTAAAAGATTTGTATGATAACAGACACAATCTGCATAAGGATTTGATGCGATTATCTCCTCAATCAGCTGATGATTTCTAGTTAAGCCAAACAATGCAGAGCCGCTGCCGGACATTAAAACCGCGTCGAAACCATCTTCCATCATTTGCTGTTTAAGCTCACCGATCCGCGATACCAGTTTGAATGCCGGCTGTTCTAATGTATTACCGATGAGCGGCAGCCATTCCTCATCGTGCCCCTCTTTTAACGCTGATACAATCTTGGCGATATCAGGATGCTTGGCGCTCTTAAAGTCAAGCAATTTAAACGCGCTGGCGGTTGAAACACCCATTGCTGGTTTCACCAATATGATTTCATAATCAAAGATAGGTTTAAAGGGCTCAATCTTCTCTCCGATGCCGCTGACATAAGCCGGTTTATTGATGACACAAAATGGAACATCGGCGCCAATTTGTTTGCCAAGCGCGGCTAAGTCTTTATCAGGTATATTCAAATTACAGAGCTGATTGATTCCTCTCATTACCGCTGCCGCATCCGCACTGCCGCCAGCCAGACCAGCCTGCATCGGTATTACCTTATGACAGTCTATCTTAAAATGCTGTTTCAATTGATAAGTATCACGCATGAGCTTTACAGCTCTGACAATCGTATTCGTATCATCAAAGGGCATGGCTTTATCACTTGTCCAGCAATCCTCATCACTGAATTCAATACTCAGTGTATCATGAAAGGTCAGGGGCAGCATAATCATTGACAATTCATGATATCCATCCGTTCGGCGGCTTACGACATCCAGGCTTAAATTAATCTTCGCATAAGCTGATTCCTGCATTTTCCACACTCCTATATAGACCGATAAATTCTTCCAATCCGCAGCTTTCTGCCCTTCTGGCAGGATCAATACCGCTGTCCGTCAGCACCTTGCGAGCTAATTCCTTATCACCAATCGTTTCAAAGAGATTATTCAGCAAGGTTTTACGGCGCTGAGTAAAACAGCCTTTCACTAATTTATAAAACATTGGTTCATTGATTGTCTGATCATTTTCTTTAAACCGAAACTGCAGCACCGCTGAATCTACATTCGGTTTGGGATTAAATACATTTTTGGGAACCTTCAGCACGTTTTTAACAGTACAGCGATACTGCGTGATGACACTGAGCGCATTATAGTCCTTCGTATTGCATTTCGCCGCGAAACGATCCGCCACTTCCTTTTGCATCATGACCGTTATTTGTGAAATACCCGCGTCTGCCTCAAAGATTTTAAATAGAATCGGCGTAGTAATATAATAGGGCAGATTGGCCGCCACTACAACCTCATATCCCTCATCCAAATAGGGTTGTGTCACTTCTTTTAAGTCAATATTTAAAAAATCCTGAAGAACAACCTCAACATTATCGCAATCCGCGAGCGTATCAGCAAGCACTGCCGGCAGCCGCTCATCAATCTCAAAAGCTACAACCTTATCCGCTTCCTTGCTCAGCATCTGTGTCAGCGCGCCGATACCCGGGCCAATCTCAAAGACTACGCACTTGCCTGCTGTCACTGCCGCTGCCGCTATTTTACTGACGATGCCTGGTTCAATCAGAAAATTCTGACCGTAATTTTTCTTCGCATATAAATTATGTTTTTCAAGAATTTCCTTGGTTCTTGACGGTGTCGCTATTACTTTCATCCTTTTCCTCCTCAATCATATCTCTTAATTCATCTTCTGTGACCTGAACCATATTCAGCCGCTTAAACAGCGTCTTGGCATTTGCCTTGCCGATAAACAGCCGCTCACCGATCCGCTCACGCAGCCAAGCCGAATTTTCTCTGCCATTTAAACCAAGGGCATTAAATACATCCCAACTGATTGTTTCCTCAATCTTATCTGTATAAGTCATACAATTTTTTAACGATTCTTCAAGATCCTCACGCTTCGCATGTTCTACACCAACCTTTTTTGTCGTATGCGCCTTGCTTTTCGCAATGAATGCATTCTTGCAGTTAGGTACTGCCTTGTTGATGGCATCTCTGATCTTATTCCCAGGCGCGTCAGGATCAGTAAATATAATGACTCCCCGCTTTTCATTTGCCAAACGAATCGCCGCCAGCGTCTTCTTGCCCAGATGCGTACCCTGTGTTTCAATCGTATCACAATCAAAATGACTTTTAAGTACATTACTGTCGTTTTTTCCTTCAACTACAATGATTTCTTTTATTTTCATGCTGATCATCCTTACCGCCCTATTTTACCACGAATCCTCTATTTAGAATAGTTTCTCAAAGGGTAATTGCATCAGAAAGCTTTTATTCAAATAGAAATTAAAATGCTCGTATACGCTGTATATAATGAATTTACAGCTAATTACGAGCAAGTTTATTTATTCAGTAAGCATGAACCAACATTGCTTATTATACAGCATTTTCTGAGTATAACAGCACCTTCCATTCAGAAAACCTTGTCTTAAGCCAAGAACATAGAGGGCCGGTCAATGCCATTGAGCAAACAGTGCCAAATCCCAAACCGATAATATTGCCAAGCATCAACCATGAAATGATCGCCGCAATACACAAACAGCAGCCATCAAAAATCAGCTTTACTTTGCCAAAGGATTGATTCCAACGTCCGGCAATCGTCTGTACAAGCCCATCAGGAGCATTGGGCACTAAATTCATCGATACAACTAGGGTAGTTCCCAGAGCCACTAAAATAATGGCTGCCGCTAACATAACTATTCCTTCAATGAAAGAACCGGCTTCAAATTGCAGAACATATAGATTAATGACATCAACCATTCTGCCAAACAAGTAGGAAATCGGCAGTTGCAGCAGCGTCAGCAGATCAATTCGTTTTTTCACTAACCATTGGACAGCAATGAATAAACAATACATCATTAAGACAGCTGTTCCCAGAGAAATTGATGTTGTATTAGCCAGTACATATGGAATGCCATTGATTGCGGCAACCCCCAGATTCGTTTTTGTATTTAAAACAACACCAAGACAAAGTATCACAAGTCCCAAGAAATAAATACCAATCCTTTTTAAACTTATAGTATTCATTCTCATTTAATATTTTCACCATTACAGGCAATTGTTTCTTGATACCAATAAAATGATTTCTTCTTTGAGCGTGATAAATCTTTCAAATCAAATTCATCACGATTCACATAAACCAGCCCATAACGTTTAGAGAAACCAGAATGACCGGAAACAATATCCATAAACGACCAGTTACAATAGCCAATAAATTCTACCCCAACATTCATGGCCCGCTTCACCGCAAGTAAATGACGATGCAGATAATCGATACGGTCATCATCCTGAATCATCCCCTCCTCAGGCATTACTTCCTTATTACCAAATCCATTTTCGGTAATCATCAGCGGCAGACGATAACGTTCCCATAAAAGGCGGCACACACCTTCAAGACCTATATCATCAATTTCCCAGCCCCAAAGAGTGGCATTTAAATTTTCATTCTTGACTACCTTATAGATACCCGCTTCCTCTGCAGGCAGTAATTTTATAACCATATCACCGATTTTGTTTTTATCGCTCAGCGGATATGCTGAAATACTTTTTGAGGCATAATAATTAAAGCCGATAAAATCCGGTTTATTTTCTTTCAGGCAGGCTAAGTCCCCCTCTTGAAGCATTGGCATCCAGCCGCGATCCTCTAAATAGCGCTTAAAGACACCGCCATATTCACCCTTAACATTTAAATCAAGAACATAATAATTACGAATTTCCATAGCATCCAGCCATGCCATCATATCCGCCGGCCGATTTGATGTTGGGTACATCATATCAAAACAAACGGCAGGACCAATCTTACCGCCCTCCACAAGTTCATGGCATGCTTTAAATGTTTTAGCCGCCGCTATACACATGTGATGATTGGCAAGAAATCCAGCTTTTTCATTCTCATATAAATCATAGCCCTTTAATCCTAATCTAAAAGGCATATGCACAACATGGTCTTGTTCATTAATGGTAATCCAATATTTCACCCGATCACCATAGGTTTTAAACAGAAAAGATGCATAATTAACATAATCATCAATACTTTTACGGCTTAACCAGCCGCCGTATTGTTCAATCAATCCCTGCGGATATTCAAAGTGATAAATTGTAACGATCGGGGTAATATTGGCCGCTATAAGCTCATCAATTAAACGATTATAAAAATCAACGCCAAGCTGATTCACATCACCGTTACCCTGAGGAAAAATCCGTGTCCAAGCAATTGAAAAGCGATAAGCTTTTAAACCGCATTCTTTCATTAATGCTACATCTTCCTTAAAGTGATGATAATGGTCACTGGCTACTTCATAATTACAGATTTTTGGATTCTGTTCCCTCATATCCATAACTGATAATCCTTTGCCATCTTCATAAGCTGCACCTTCACATTGAAAAGCCGCGGTTGCACTTCCCCATAAGAAATTCTTAGGGAATGAATTTATCGTTTTAGTCTCCATTTATTTGTTCTCCTTTAAAGAAGTGGGAAGAGTTTCTTCCCACCTGATTCTATAGTTCTATGTTACTAATCCTCATCAAAACCGATGATCCACGTAATAACAAAGCCTAAAACGGTTGCCATTACCGCTGCTGCACAGGCAAGATAGAAATTGCTCATTGAACCACCCATGAAAATCGGCAGGGTCAGGAATGAACAGGAAGCTGTCGCATAGGCACGGATATCAAAGATACCGATAAAGACACCTGTAATTGCGGAAGCGATAATTGCTGAAATGAGCGGTTTTTTCATACGGATCAAAACACCATATAGTGCCGGCTCTGTAACAGAAAGCAATGCGGTGATTCCTGTAGAAATACCTACTTCCTTATTTTCAGCCTTCTTCGCCTTAATGCCAACAGCCAAAGCAGCTCCAGCTATTGCCAGATTGGCAGCTAATGCCTTTGAGAAAAGTAATGAAGAACCAACAGCAGTGATTTCATTTACAATAAGTGGAGTAATAATTGTATGCATACCAACCATAACCAGCAATGGGTGTAAAGCTGATAAAATTGCCATTGAAAGACCGCCGAAGCTTGTTACCCAAATACAGAATTGAGCAAGAGCAGAACCGACAATCGTACCAATCGGTCCTAAAACCAACAATGTGATCGGGAACATGATCATAGCTAATGCAAACGGACGAATAATCGATTTGATTGCATTCGGTGTAACTTTAAGAATTGCTTTATCTAACACTGACATTACTGGTACCATTAATAGTGCCGGAACAATATTAGACGTATACTTTACACTCATTAATGGAATGCCAAAAATTGACAGACCCTCAACGCCGGTCACAGCCGCTGAACAGAGTGCCAGCATGATGAAAGCAGCTACATATTCATTGGTTTTTAATCTTCTGGCACCTGCAAAAGCAACCATTACGGGCAGATATGAATAAGCTGCATTAGCCAGTGCATTCAGCAGTATATAAGTAGAAGATTCATTTGTTAATACATTGAAATTCAACAATAATGCCAAAACGGCACTGATGAGTCCTGAACCTATTAATACAGGCAGTGTCGGTGTAATACAGCCGCTGATAAACGCAAAGATCTGATTCATTTTACTTTCTTTTTTATCTTCAGCGTTTAAATTCTCTACCACAGGCGCAGCCTCAGCATCAGGCAGCAATGGAAGTATTTCATTATATAATTGTTCCACTTCTACACCAATAATTACTTGAAACATACCGCCTTGCTTAACAATCCCCTTAACACCTTTTAAAGCTTTTAATGCTTCTTCATCAGCCTTCGCATCATCATTTAATACAAAACGCAGACGAGTCATACAATGCGTATGTGTTTTGATGTTTTCTTTACCACCTAAATACTCAATAATTTTAGGTGCTGTTTCTTTAAAATTCATTTTTAATCCTCCTTATATTTAGTCAAGAATTTACCTTGCAGCTATATAATAAAAGGATTCATTAAATCGAACAAGAACATGAATTTCTTCAAATGTGGAAATTTAGTGAACAATTAAATTTTCTGTTCCTTCATCATCTGCCCAAACCCATTAATCATACGATGATAATACAGAAAACTGTCTTTTGAATTATAATTAAATAAGAAAAAACGATGGCCATGCCAGTTTGTTTCCACAACCATAGTTTCTATCTCATCATTGAGTGAGGTCATTAAGTAACAATCATTGATACAAATGATTTCCCGATTCATCGCAATTTTTACACCATGAATTTGAATCATCTCTTCAGCTTCTAAATAGTCACCGCAAAAGATTTTCACAGGACGGTTTTTATATACAATGCGGTTAATTGCTTCATAGTCTTGATTATTGATAAATGGATGTATCTTTAAAAAAGGTACATTACCAAAAGAGCCAAGAATACTTTTAGTGCCTAAAATCAAAGCATAATTCTTTTCTGTCAAGCGTTTTTCTATATCCCATCGAACATGAATAGGTGTAATGGTTGCTTTTGAACCAAAATGTTTTTCTAAATCAGTTTTAATCATGTTGCATTGCGATATATTACTTTCATATAGAAGCATATCCTCACGGATTACAACATGTTTGCGGTACAACCCTTGTACGTGCATTGCCATATAAACACGATTTTCATTATCAGGTTTTATTTTAGTATAAGCAGTTATTAATTCACACAGCTTGCCGCAAAGCATGTATGCACTAAGTAAACGCTGCAGCATCTGATCAAATGTGAAATCGTTTAAATGGGTTCCGCGGAAGCCTTTTTTTAATAATTCATCTAAATGAGCAATTAAAGAATCTGCTTCATCAAGACGCAGAAGCTCTTCATGGTATTCATTATTGGCCCATTCGATGAATTGACTGACAATCGTATATGCCAATGGGTTTTCAATTACCGCTCGATTCAATGAGGTAAGCGGCAATGATGACAATTCCTTATAAGATATGTTGATATCGACTTTCTTTAGTACATCGGCAACATCCTTAAAAATAGCGTCATCTTTGATATGCGTTGGTTCTAAGTAACAGCCATGGTTTGTTCTTTGTATTATGATCATAATATGAACAATTAATTTTGTGATATTCTCATTGGATAACACAAAATGATGTTCATACAAAAAAGCATTTATTATTTCCTGTACGTCATATAATTTTTGCTGATACTCTTTTTCAAGATAATTTAAAAGATGGCGGTTCTCCGTTGCTTGTCCCTCACCTTTCACGAAAGTTCTTACAAGCAGTTCTCTGATCGCTTTTTCATCAGCATTAAGCCGCATTCCCTTACGTGAAGAAATGGAAATGGAAGCCATGGGTACTATGAGTGGAATTTCTTTCTCTAATTCGTGGACAATACCAGAAATGCTTGACTTGGATACATACATTTTATCGGCCAGCATATTCATCGAAATATAGCCGCTTGTACGGCATAGATAAGAAAGAATAAATATTTTACGTTCCTCTGCTTCACTGCCTAATGTTTGTCCTTCATCTTCATGAATAATTTCTTCATACGCATTTAAAAAATCCTCTTTTTTCTCAAAAGGAATACTAATTCTGCCATCCTTTTCGCAAAGTGATAATTGATATTTTTTGAGTGCATTTTGAATCATTTGTAAATCACTTTTCAGTGTTTTCTCACTTATACCTCCCTGAGAACACAGCTCTTTATCACTAGCGCCAAAATAACTTGCGATAATTTCTCTTAAGAATTTCTTCTGCCTGTTTATCATATAAAAATTATGACACATTCCTTTTATTCACGCAAGGATATGCTATTTTGAACTACATGAGCATTAACTGTAAAGAAGAAGGCAAATCATTAAAATATCTATAAAAGAAAAAAACGAAGTCATTAAGACTTCGTCTATACCGCGCAGGATCTTGGACCTGACCGGCCGCCTACGCGTTCAATAATCACTTTAGGATTGTTCAAAGCATAATTAATTGACATATTGTGTTCAGATTCGCTGCCGATAAATAAATCAAGCTTAGCACCGCGGATAGCGCCGCCGCGATCCATGACAATTGCCTGGAAAGGTACGCCCGGGGTTAATCCCTCACCGCTGTATCCATGATCATAAATCGTCAGAATTGAACAGAATGGAATACTTGGATCAGCCGCTACAATATAGTAACTGCCGTAAGTAATGCCTTCGCTCCATTCACCATTAGGCTGCAATACACTGTGCTTCCCTACCGAAGCACCGCCAGCTGTTCCAGAATAACCGCTTTCTGCACCGCCGCAGCCTACGCAGTCAACACCATAGCTAGTCATTCTTGGATAAAATTCAGAGCCAACAGTCACGCTGCCGCCAAACTTCATCATCGGCGCCACCGCATCTTCTACTCGCTTAGAGCCAAGTACCGGTGTCTTGGAGATAATTTCTCCTTCTTCATTGCGGGTTACAAAAAAGTCTTCATAAGTTGTCTCTGGAATTCCCTCTACATAAGAGGCAATCCAGTCGATTCCTTCACCGCCGTCATAATCAGCATAGACCATTGCCGGCAATGAATCTGAAGTTGTAACCACTGTTTCCACTTCGACCTGAAATTCATCAGGTGCATCTATTTCAGTCTTTGTTCTTAATACCAACTGATTGCCGGCATCAAGCTTGACCGTACTTACACAACCACATAATGTGAAAACCGTCATGAACAATCCGAAAAAAATTCGTTTTAAATTCATAATTTCCTCCTTTTTCACGAAAGCTTGAAAAGTATAACACAGATTATTTATCTTGTCCAATTTTTATGCTTTTTCACTTGCCTTTTTTAGCTTTATTCCCACTTTTTATGAGAAAATTGCCATCTCATTTTTCACAAGCATTTCACAAAGTTCCTAATTAAAGCGGTTTACTAACATTGATTTTGTCATAAAACCCCACTTTTTGTAATTTATCTTGTGAAATTTACAGTTTTATTGTCAATTGAATAATTTTTGTTATTTTTTTTGCTTTTTTTCGCTTTCAACCTCTATTCTATGCATGTATTCTGCCTGTTATGACGAATTTTATACCTTTCATGTCAAACATTTATTAGAACAATAAGAAAGAAATCAGCAGGGTTCCTTTACTTTTCAGCATCTTCTCCACCCATACAAATTAAAAAGTCCACCTTCATTAGATTGTGGACTTTATACTATTTAATAAATTGCTCAGCTTCTTTTTTTATACGCTGTATCATTTCAATATCCGCCGGGCAGAACGGATATTCATCAATCTGACTCGGTGATACCCACGCTATACGCTGATGAACATTCATATGCAGCTCATCATTCATCAGCATTGCCCTATAGAAAGCGAAGTGAATCTCATTTTCTGGATAGACATAAGTGCTTTCTTCATACAGCTCAAGGATTTTAATATCAGCATTTAATTCCTCTTTGCATTCTCTGACTGCGCAAGCTTCTAATGATTCACCGGCTTCCAGCTTACCGCCGGGAAATTCCCACAGTTCTGAGCAGCTGCCGCCCGCTTGACGCTGACAGATTAAAATTTCATTTTTATTATTATAAATGATAGCCGCTGCTACCTGCTTCATATTGTCACCTCATTGATTTTTTAAGATTTCTTTCCTTATATATTGTATTGTCGTATCAAGATCTGTATCAGCCAGCATTTTAAGCATTGTTTCAAGCAGCTGATGAGTATCGGGATGCATCATATAACGATGCCGTCCGCGCAGATAATACTCATAAGGAGCTTGATCTGTATATTTATCTTTTTGATAGATCTTAGTTGCTGTTACCCGATCGCAGAACATTTCCACAACATAGTTAACCGGCATCGCGGTTCCCTGCATGCCGTCTTTGCCCATATCAACCCAGTATTCCCAATGATGCTTGTTGCGTCCTTTGTGATGCAGCCAGCCTAATGAATAACCAATTGTTTCTTTCTCCTTTTCAATCGGTGAACGATTGCCTTGAAAATACTTCACACCCGCTGAAAATTCTACCCATGAATACTTTGATAAGTCATGAAGCAAGCCCTGTTTATAAAGTCCGCAGCGAAAGCATAGCTGACCCACCTTTATTTTATGTGCTGTAATAGTGGAGAAATGACCCCAAAGCTTATTCATGTCGTCCTTCCTCAATAAGCTTTACCATATCCTCAAAGCATTCCTGATTAGCGGCCACTAAACCGATAGGATGATCATAATTAAAGGTTTCCGGTTCAAGAACATGAAGCTTACCGCCGGCATTGCGCAGAATGACTTCACCAGCCGCAAAATCCCATGGTGACAGGCTTTCCTCATAATAAGCATCAACACGGCCGGAAGCCACATAGCACAGATCCATAGCCGCTGAACCAGAACGGCGGATATCCCGGCAATTCAGAAAGATTCGTTTAGCCAGATCAAATGTCATATCAGCCTTTTCTTTATGATAAGGCGATGTACCAATCAGCACTAATGCATCTCTTAATTTATTCTGACTCAAATGAATCGGCTGTTCATTCAATCGGCTGCCTTCACCATTAACACCGACAAAGGCCTCATTCAGATAGGGATTATAAACAACTCCGATTACCCCGCGTTTTTGATGCAGTAAGGCAATTGAAATACAGGAATGCTTATATTCATAAGCATAATTGGTTGTCCCATCAATTGGATCAATCACCCATGTATAACCGTCACTGATATTTCTGACATTATCCTCCTCCGCAATAAAAGTTGATTCTGGAATTAATTTCGCGCACTCACTCATAATATAACGCTGTGATGCCAGATCCATATTGGTAACAATATCCGCTGAGCCGCCTTTTTCCATAATTTCCTTGCTGACAGCACTGGTAATCTTTAATCCGGCATTGCGGGCAATAGTTTCTATTTTCTTAGCTAATTGTACATAATCCATATTCATGACCTCTCTTTTTTCCACTTCATCATTATAGCACAAATTTCTTCAGTGTTTTCTTATGATGTTTTAAGGGAAACATGGTAAAATAGATGAACGAGGTGATTCTATGTTGAAAGATACGATTGCGGCAATCTCAACCGCCAATCAGGACGGAGCGATTTCAATCGTGCGTTTAAGCGGTGCCGATGCCATTGATATAGCTAATCAGTTATTTTCAGCTGATTTAACGCAAAAGGAAAGTCATACTATAACCTATGGTACAATCTATGATCCTAATACTCATGAGGCTGTGGATGAGGTTTTAGTCAGTGTATTTAAAGTACCGAAAACCTTTACCCGTGAGGATGTAGTAGAGATCAACTGCCATGGCGGACGTTTTGTGACCCGCAAGGTGTTGTCATTGCTGCTTAGTTCTGGTGCCAGACTTGCTCAGCCGGGAGAGTTTACCCAACGTGCCTTTTTAAACGGACGGATCGATTTAACCCAAGCTGAAGCAATCAATGATTTAATCAACGCGAAAAACAATACGAATCTGAAAACCGCAATTAAGGGTGTAAAGGGAAGTATCCGCAAACTGCTTGACCCCCTAATCAGTGATCTTCTTGACATAATCGCCAATATTGAAGTAAATATTGATTATCCTGAATATGATGATGTAGAACAGCTTACCGATGAGAAAATATTGCCGATGGCAAAAGCATGGTCAGCAAAAATTAAAGCGATTCTTGTGAAAAGTGAAAGCAGTCAGATGCTTAAAGAAGGCATTAAAACCGCAATCATCGGCAAACCGAATGTCGGTAAATCAAGCCTGCTCAACGCCTTGCTTGAGGAAGAGAAAGCGATTGTCACCGATATTGCCGGTACGACACGGGACTTAGTGGAAGGAACAATTCAGCTGGGGCATGTTGCTTTAAACCTGATTGATACTGCAGGTATCCGTGAAACTGAAGATGTCGTTGAGAAAATTGGTATTGACCGCTCACTGCAGGCTATTGAGAATGCTCAGCTTGTATTGATGGTGCTTGACGCGTCAAGGCCGCTGGATGAACAAGATGAGGAATTACTAAAGCTGACAGAAAATAAAACCCGGATTCTCGTCTATAATAAAACCGATATCGCACCTGTAAATGAAGGTGTCGCTATCAGTGCTAAAACTAATGAGTTAAAACCGCTGATTCAAGAAATTGAACGGCTCTTTGAGAAGCATCTGATTGCTGTTGAGGAACCTGCCTTAAATAATGAACGGCAGATTGCTTTAATGAACCGTGCCCTGCAGTCAATGAATCAGGCAATCACGGCGATGAACAGCGGCATGGAGCTTGATTTAGTAACGATTGATCTTCAAGATGCATATACAAGCTTAAAAGAAATATTAGGAGAAGTTTCCAGAGATGATTTGCTAGACACTCTGTTTTCAAACTTCTGTTTGGGGAAATAACATGAAAATTATCGATACACACGCACATGTCACATGTGATGAATTATTTAATCAAATTGATACTATTACTCAGCGGGCAAAAGAAGCTGGGTTGATTAAAATACTAGTGGTTTGTACCAGCTTTGAGGAAGCCAAACGCGCCATTGAGCTGGCAGAAAAAGAGGATCTGTATGATTGTGCTTTTGGCTTTCATCCCGAGAATGCGGATGATGTCAGTGATCAGGATATTGCACAATTAAAACAGATATTAGCACATCCAAAAATGGTAGCCTTAGGTGAAATCGGTTTGGATTATCATTGGCGGCAGGATAATAAGGATCAGCAGAAGCAGCTGTTTATTAAACAAATTGAATTGGCGAATGAACTGGATCTGCCAATTCTCGTACATATGCGCGATGCAACCGCTGATACGCTTGAAATCTTCAAACAGCATCCAGTAAAGGGTGTGATGCATTGCTATTCCGGCAGTCTTGAAACCACGAAGATACTTTTAAAAATGGGTTTCTATATCTCATTTGCCGGCCCTTTAACCTTTAAAAATGCCAATGAAGCCTTAACGGTCTGTGATTATGTGCCGCTTGAACGCATCTTTGTGGAAACTGACTGTCCCTACATGACACCGCATCCCCACCGCGGCAAGCAGAATGAACCCTACTATGTTCAATTTACCTTCGCAAAAGCTTGTGAAGTGAAGGGGCTTGATGCCGATGTGCTGAGTGAGGCAATGCTTGCGAATTACCGACGTTTATTTACTAAGAGCAAAGCTTAGGCGATGCTCTTTTCTTATGTTTAAAAGTTCATGTTTAGCCGATAATAAATGCATGGAGGAATACTATGTCGGTTAAACAATTATGTAATAACTATCAAGAAAATCTAAACCTGATGCAGCGCGCACTGCGTGTTTCGGCCAGCTTTGATATCGTTTCCCGCAAAATTCAGATTGGCAGCAAATCAGCCTGTCTCTTTTTCATCGATGGCTTTGCGAAGGATGAAATTTTAGAAAAAATCATGGAATTTGTCATGAAGCTTAAACCTGAGGATTTACCGCCGCAGCTCATAGCCTTTGAACAGCAGTTCATCCCCTATGTGGAAGTAACGCTTGAAAAAGAGATTGAAGCTATCGTAACACAGGTTTTATCCGGTACGATCATGCTGCTATTGGAGGGTTATGATCAGGCCATTGCCATCGATGCCAGAACTTATCCAAACCGCTCTATCAGTGAACCAGAGGATGAGCGTGTCCTGCGCGGCAGCCGCGATGGCTTCGTGGAAACATTAGTATTTAATACCGCCTTGCTGAGAAGGCGTATCCGTGATCCGCATTTAACGATGAAAATTATGCAGATTGGACAAAAATCACATACCGATGTGGTAATGTGCTACCTTTCAGATAAGACTGATCCCGCAATGGTTTCAATGATTGAAAAGAAGCTGAAAGCCGTAGAAATCCCCTCACTGACACTGTCACAGGAAAGTCTTGCGGAATGTCTGATTAAAAAACACTGGTGGAACCCTTTCCCACGGTTCCGATACACTGAAAGACCGGATGCAGCCAGTGCCAATATCATGGAGGGCAAAGTTATTTTAATTGTGGATAACACCCCGGCAGTGATGATCCTGCCCACTTCCTTCTTTGATTTCATACAGGATACCAACGATTATTACTTCCCGCCTTTAGTTGGTTCCTATTTAAGAATCGTGCGGATGGTTGTGTTTCTGCTGACTTTGTTTCTTACCCCGCTTTGGTATCTGGCAGTAAAAAATCCAACCCTATTTCCGGATTGGATCAGTTTTGTGCAGATTGAGGAAATGAACTCCGTTCCTATTATTCTTCAATTGCTGATTGTGGAATTTATCATAGATGCCATTAAGCTTGCTTCGCTGAATACCCCCAGTGCTTTGAATGGTTCTTTCAGTGTTGTCGGAGCATTGATCCTTGGTGACTTTGCGGTTAAGGCGCACTGGTTTGTGCCGGAAGTCCTGCTTTATATGGCCTTTGTATCCATCGCGAATTTCACACAGCCAAGCTATGAATTAGGCTATACCTTTAAGCTGTTCCGGCTGTTGTTTTTGATTCTCATCGCTTTCCTTGATGTTTGGGGACTGCTTTTAGGAATCATTTTGATGCTGATCATTATCGCTAAGACAGATACGATTACAGAAACGAGTTATCTCTATCCGCTTTATCCATTTAATAAACAGAAATTCTGTCAATTATTTCTTCGCCAGCCAATTGACAAAAGCAACAGCTAATTAACGCCGTTCACCGCTTAAGGTCATATCAATGATTTCTTCCATCATTGATTGATCCAGCGCCCCCTTCACATAACCAAAGACATTCGAATCACGATCAATCATAAAAGTTGTCGGGAAAGAATTAATGCCATACAGATAACCAGCCAGGCCTTCACTGTCAAAAGCTGCCCTGAATGTATAGCCATTCTCTTCCATATAGGCACGGATACCGTCTTCATCCTTTTCACGCGTATCATATCCGACAATGGTTAAGATTACGACATCTTCACTGTCTTTATATTTTTCAGAAAGACTTTGAATATGCGGCAGTTCTCCCTGGCATGGCGGACACCATGTACCCCAGAAATTAAGGAAAACCACTTTTCCTTTAAAATCGCTGATTTTTAATGATTCACCAGCTAGATCCGTTAATTCAAAATCAGGAGCCGGGATGATTTCTTCTTTCGGATCAGCATCACCGCCAGTATTGCCAGCATTCTGATTGCCGCTGATTGAAGGGGCATTAAAGTTTGTATTTACGGTTTTCATCTGACCGCTGATCATCAAAGCACCCATAATGATTAAGAGTATCGCGCCAATTTTTACTGTGATGTTCATGAACTTTTTAAACTTCGCAAAATAACGCAATACCTGGTTGGTGAAAATACCGGCCAATAAGAATGGCAGTGTCAAACCAAGCGCATAGGTAAGCACTAAAAGATTACTGATTAACAGGCTGCTTGAATTAGATGCCAGAATCAGAATAGAAGATAAGGCTGGCCCGATGCACGGTGTCCATGCAAAGCTGAAGGTAAAGCCCATGATAAAGGCTACTGAAAAGCTCATTGCCTTACCGTTTGGGTTAAAATTCAGTGACAGATTGCGCTGCAATGCCGGCAGTTTAAATACTCCCAATTGATGAAGTCCAAGCAGCAAAATGACTGCACCGCCCAGAATCGTGAATACTTGCTGATATTTCGTAAAGAAAGAAGCCAGTACGGTAATTGATATATTCATTAAGAATAAAGCTAAGAAGATGCCAAGAATAAAAGCTATTGTGAAAAGCAGCACCCGAAAGGTGCTTTTTTTATTACTTTCCTCAGCATTTGCCGTACCACTTAGATATCCGATATATAAAGGCAGAAGAGGCAGTACACAGGGTGAAAAGAAAGATAACAGTCCTTCTGCGAAAACCATGATGAAATTAACACTTTTTAGTATTGTATTCGCGTCAATCATAAATCACACTCCATTTCTTATCCATTCTAACATCTATTATTAAAAACTACAAAGCATATAATCCTATGGTATGTGATTTATCAACAGCTCTATTCCTCAATAGGGCTGCCCTTAATATCAATCAGAACAGCGGGTGAAACCGATGCTTCATATAAATCATATAAGCTTATTTGTCTATCATATTTCACTGTATATGCAGCATTTTGATTATCGGCAGTTTCAATAAGGATGGTTTTTGAAGATACATCGATAAAACTCAAGCTCAGCAGCAGCTCATCGTCAGCGTAAAACTCATAGCTGCTTGAGCCGCCAGGTCCCCATTCACCGTCATCCGCCTTGCTTTTAATGCTCATAGATTTCAAAACATCAATAAACTGCTTAACTTCATCTGGTTCAGTGAATATTTTCTTTTCATCATAATCAGGGTCCCTGCCTAGTATAAAGCCTTCAACACGGTCAATGCGATCCAGTTCAAGCAGCTCATCATAGACAGAAGGATAATATGTTTCATCAAATCCGCTTGCAGATTGCCCGCTATGATTAACACAGCCAACTGCGAAAACAAGAATGAGTGCTGACAGCATGAATTTTTTAAGTTTCATGATTAACCTCCTTCGATTTTATTAGAATTAATGTGCAAGTAAGTAACGTGAGCCACTTTCTCAACTGCGCGATTTTCTTTTTGATACCATCAAGGCATCAAGTGGTACCAAGTTAATTATGTAAACCTCTTCGCTGACAGGGTGTTACCTCTTGCTTTAGTTGATATATGCAAGGGAAGAGATTGAAAGATAGATACACGTTGTAGATATTTTTCTCATATTTATTTTATCAAATTTTATACCTTAAGAGAAGCAAAAGCAGGACTATTATCACTCTGATCTCAGCACCTATAAATTATAAAAGCACACTCACGGATACAAAAATGAGTGTGCAGATTACAAAATATATCGCTAAACTATGACTATGGACGCTGCAAAGCAAAGTTAAGCGCCTTACTGCATGCGGCCACAGAAACTAAGCCGATAAGTACAGGCAGCCATCCGTATACTATTAAACCGCCAAAAACGATAAAGGAATCACAGATAAATACCAATACAGACACTGGCAGATTAAAATATTTATGCAGAATCAAAGGCGGTACGTCCATTCCCCCGCTGCTGCCGCCAGAACGCATGATTAAGCCAATACCAAAGCCAGTTAAAAGACCGCCGATAATGCTTGCGGCCAACTGCGGCAAAACAGGCAATGAAATAAACGCAATGAGTTGCAGGAAGAGTGGATACAGCAGCGTACTGGCAGCAGTTTTGACTGCAAACTCACGTCCTAAAAATAATACCCCCAATAAAAAACAAGCCATTATCAGGCTATTAATGACCATCATAGGTTCAAGATTAAAAACCTTTTCCAGTATAACCGCAATGCCATTCACGCCGCCGCCGATCACATGTGATGGCAGCAAGAACCAGCTGCTGGCCATCGCAAGCAGCAAATTGCCAACAGCCAGCAGCAAAATATGCCTGCGATTTACAAACATAAATTTGCCGCCAGCCATTTTCCAACACCATCTTCCTCACATGCTTCACATACTGCTTTAGCGAGTCCTAGAATATAAGGATGGGCATTTTTTACAGCCACAGTATTAGGAAAACATTCAAACAAAGAGGCATCATTCATGCTGTCACCAAAAATAATTACCTCCTCTTTGCTGAACTTTAAGCGTTCTAAGATAAAACTGAGCGCAGCCCCTTTATTCGCGTCCTTATGGGTTATTTCTAAATTTCCCCTGACACTGGAAGTCAAAAGTAAATCAGAATTTGCCTTGAGCGCTGATTGACACTGATACAGCTTTGTTTCATCCAAGCTCATAATCTCCATCTTCAAAATAGTAAATTCATTAAGTTCTGACGCTGTAATTACAGGCAGCAGCTCAACATCAGCTGGCTGTCCCATATTTCTGGAAATGACCGCTTCCATATCTTGCTGCAAAGAGATACTATTTTCATAAGCAAAGCTTCCCTTGTCTGTGAAAAGCTGAATAGTCAAATCAAAACCCTTAATGATTTCAATGCAAGCCCTGCTCTGCGGACTGCTTATCGGCAGTGAAAATAAAATATTGCCCGCATCATCACGTGCCTGAGCCCCATTTATTTCAATTGCCGGGCATTTTATCCCATAGGGTTCAAAGATACATTGAATATTTGCATAATCACGGCCGCTGGCAGGTATAAAGCAAATTCCCCGCTGCTTAATTTTTTTAATTGCCTCTATATTTCTTATCGATAAACTAAAATCACTGCGAAGTAAGGTACCATCTAAATCAGATACAATTAGTTTAATCATCAATACCTCCCAAAAAGGGGATATGCATGATGCACATCCGCCTTATTTTTATAATTCTTCACCATTGCTGGCAATCACACGCTGATACCAATAAAAGCTATCCTTCTTCATTCTTTTTTTGCTTCCCTGTCCATAATCATCCTGATCGACATAAATGAAGCCATAACGTTTACTCATTTCAGAGGATGAACAGCTGACGATATCGATAGGTCCCCATGGATAATAACCGATAACCTCTACACCGTCTTTAATCGCTTCCTTCATTTGTTCCACATGCTGACGCAGATAGGAAATTCTTTTTTCATCATGAATCTTTCCATCTTCACTGATTGTATCGAATGTTCCATAACCATTTTCAGCAATAATAATCGGTTTCTGATAACGATCATAATAAGTATTCAGCACCGTGCGCAAACCGAGCGGATCAATCCCCCAGCCCCATTCACTCGCATCAATATGCGGATTCATCAGTGCGCCGTCATCATTAATATCATCAGTGTTTGTACTTTCTGCTGACGCGCAGATTGTATAATAATAGGAAATCGCTAAGAAATCAGCAGTATTCTCACGCAATACCTGTTCATCTTCAGGACGGATGTCAATATTCAAATGATGATCGTTGAAAAAGCGAATCATATACCCAGGGTATGTACCTCTCAGCAACAGATCACTAAAGAAATACTCACGCTGATTTCTCAGCATATTCGCTAATACATCTTCCGGTTTACAAGTCAGCGGTTCACTCAAGCCATCATATACCATCATGCCCAGCTGGAAATCCGGATTAATTTCATGACCTATTTTTGTTGCTATCGCACAAGCTGTACATTCATTATGAATACCCTGGTATTTAGCTTCCAACAGATTCTCTACCCGATCAGCCGGTATACCCAGATGATTAAAAGACTCATGATGAATTAGATTAATCTGATTAACAAGTATCCAATATTTTACCTTATCCTTATACCGTCTGAAACAAGTCTCGCAATATTTCACAAAGAAATCAATTGTTTTACGATTGTACCAGCCATTATATTCAACCGCTAAATGAAGCGGCATTTCATAATGAGAAAGGGTAATCAACGGTTCCATACCATTTTTTATAATTTCATTAATCAAATCATCATAAAACTGCAAACCCTCTTCATTTGGCATTTCATCATCACCATTTGGATAGATACGTGCCCAATTAATAGAAGTTCTAAAAGTTTTCATGCCAGTTTCCGCAAGCAGCTTTAAATCCTCTTTATAAGTGTGATAGAAATCAATACCATAACGTTTAGGATAATAACCATTCTGATCCTGCAATGCAAACTCAATGTCTTTAATTGTTGTTTCCTTATTTGATTTCTTTTTCAAGTCACCCTTATCCTGTACTTTAAGAATATCTGCTACACACCAGCCTTTACCGCCTTCCAGAAAAGCGCCTTCTGCCTGATTAGCGGCAATCGCGCCGCCCCATAAAAAATCTTTAGGGAAACCTTGTGCTGCCTGTTTCATTTAGCCCTCCTGTTTTTCTGCTTTTAAAGCTGTTATTTCTTTTTTCATTTCAATTTGTTCACTAATTAATTCCTTTGCCAGAATCGCTGTCATTAAATGATCCTGAGCATGAACCATAATGAAGCTCAATTCTACTTCACAGGTACCAGAGGTTTCCTGTGATAAGATTTGAAACTGCACCTGATGAGCATCATTCAATAATTCTTCTGCCTTTTCAAGCAAAGCTGCAGCGGCTTCAAAGTCACCTTCCTTGGCTTTATCTAATGCCTCAAAAGAATAACTGCGAGCCTCACCCGCCTTCGCAATTAATGCAAATGCTGTTTCACTGGATTTGGTCATACATTCACCTCTTCTTCAATTTGTGCTTCTTCAACTTCTTCCTGAAGCTTTGTTTTTTCGTACATCTTTACAAATGGATAATAAATAAAAGCATCAACAACAATAAGAGCTAAGACAAAGACAGCCGCTTTCCAATCAAGGGTGGAAATCATCGCGCCAATTGGTGCAGGTGCTGTCCATGGCGCATTTATAACTGCCATTTTAATAATACCAGAAGCGGTCAGCAGCCAGCCTAAGATTGTATTTACCGTCGGAACAATCATGAATGGGATAATCATAATCGGATTTAAGAAAATCGGCAAACCGAAAATTAATGGTTCATTAATATTAAATAGAGACGGAATAATTGCGATACGTCCTACCTCTTTCATTTGCTTTGATTTACTGCGTAATAACAGGAATGCCAATGCCAGTGTTGCACCGCCGCCGCCTAACGCTGTATAGAATGACCAGAACGGACCGGTATAGATATGTGTTGGTGCTAAGCCCTGCGCATATAATTCCGCATTCGCTGTCGCGTTGATCAGCTCTAATGGGTCAAGAATCGGGCCTACAACCGTCGTAGGATGTACACCAAAACCAAACAATAAATTCTCAAAAGCAGTTAATGTACTAACCATGAATAGATTATCAACACTTGCTTTTACGTTTTCAAACATGCTGAAGAATAAATCAGGAATCAACTGACCGGTCGTTAGCTGACAAATCAGTGACACACCATAAAGTACGATCATCGCAAAACCAAATGGGAATAAGGCCGCGAAAGAGTTCGCTACTACTGGCGGTACACCTTTTGGCATATGGATCGTCCAGCCACGGTTCTCAACGAATTTCATAATTTCTACACTCAATAAGGCAACAATGATTGAAAGCAAAATCCCCTTACTTTCAAAAGCACTGGTTAAGATAGCACCATCTGTTACCGGTGAACAAACAAGAATATAAATAGCTACTGAACTAAGTGAATAGTTAATGGCTTTTTTATCATAGCTCTTGGCAAGTGAATAAGCTGCCGCAAAGCAGATAAAGAGTGACATGATACCCATTGTCGCATTAAATGGCGCCAATAAATATGCAGAATTTGCATTTGCCCAGTGATACCAGCCTAAAAGTAAATTATCAAGAATGCCGATACCGGTTAAATTATCCGGTGAAACCGGCGGACATGCCAGAATCAGAAAGATACTGCCGATGATTGTAAGCGGAATTGCTGAAACGATGCCATCACGCATAGCAAGCAGATGACGTTGTGATCCAAAGAAATTGGCTAAAGGCATTAATTTATCTTCTAACCAATCAAAGAATTTTTGCATAATACTACCCCTTTCGCAAAATTATTTTATAATTTTCTAACTGCATCCATGATTTTCTTGCCATTGCATGTGCCATATGCACTTGGATCAATGTCAGCAATCTTGATTTCATAAGGCGCTGCCAGTTTCTCAAGCATTTTCTTCTGATAACGAATCTGCGGTGCGACTAGAATCGCATCATATTTGCCAATGCAATCCTTCACTTCCTGTACTGATTTTGCTTCGATAAACCAATCTTTTTCATCCTCATGTAAATTTTCTTTCATTGCTTCAACGACAATTGTTGTGGATGCTCCACATGCGCAAACTAATAAAATGTTCATAATGTTGTTCTCCTTTTGACTAATGTCCCTTGCACTATCGTTATACCATTGTCCATTAAACATGTCATCCTATCAAATGTCCACAGCATTGTGGACAACTTACGGAAATCTATAAAGCAGACTTTGATGCAGCTCTTTAGCATGCTGGTGGAAATATTGAATCAGTGGGCCATAGATGAATACACTCAGCAGCGTACCTAAACCAATGGGACCTGATACAAGAAAAGCCAATATAAAGCCGCTGCCCTCACAGAGGGTCATTGCTGTGCGGATATTTGTCTGAAACTTATCTCTTAAAGCAACCATAAAATAATCAATAGGACAAGGTGCAAAATTACCTACTAAATACGTTCCGCAGCCAATACTGATAATTATTACACCTACTAAAAATAGTGTCAGCTTGCCAATCCAAGGCGAAATAGATACACCATTCATCAGCCAGACAAAGAAATCCACAAAACCGCTCATCACAAATGAAGTAATCATGCAGGATAACTTTGGACGCTCATGACGAAGCCATCCGCCTAACAGAATTAAAAGCAGCGAGGTAACATTCATCCAAGTACCAATTGATAAACGAAAATGTTCATACAGACCTACACTTACCGCATCCCATGCACTGACACCAAAATCAGCAACAATCGTCACCGCGATTCCAAATGCAAATAACATTAACCCAATAACAAAGAACATTATGCGGAAGAACAACTTATGACTTTTGGTTTTCACATTCACCCCTCTCTTTCCAACCGCACCTTAGTTATAAAAGATTTCACAGCAAATGTCGTTCATGCCTTTGACCATATGTTTGTGGACAAAACGGCTTAATTAAAAAGTTCCACATTGCTGTGGACAATTTCATTCTGTTCATCACATTCGTTTTCACTTATACTAAATATGGGTGAGAATAAGACAGGTGATACAATGAATAAAAATCAGAAAATCATTATGAAAGAACTACTAGCCAGTGATGTTCCGCTTACCAGTGAACATTTGGCGCTGACATGCGGCGTATCAAGCAAATCGATTCGCCGCTATCTTGCTGATCTTAAAGATCAGTGTGAACAGCATGGAGCTACAATCATTATGAAACCGGGGTTAGGAAATTTAATTCGCATCGATGATGAAAAGAAATTTCATACTTTTCTCGAAAAAGAACGCAGTTCACAGAAAATACCAAATTCTCCTGAAGAACGCCTGGACTATCTCTTAAACTTATTACTCTATAACAGCGATTACGTTAAGGTTTCCGACATCGCTGATGATTTATTCATTTCTACCTCACGGTTGAGTATTGATTTAAAAAATCTGCGCTCATTGCTTGATAATTATCATTTGAAAATAGTAAATAAACCTAATTATGGTATCAAAATTCAAGGGAATGAACGTGACCGGCGAATCTGCATGGCTGAGTATTACATGAAGAAAAGAAATGATGATACAACCAGCAATCCTAATGATGCTTATCAGGTAATGATTAATAATGTCATTACTAAAGTTCTTGTTCAGAAAAACATTCATATGTCAGACATTGCTTTGCAAAGCCTTGCCATTCATTTACTGATTGCGGTAGAACGAATAAAAACAAGCAATATCATACAATTAACAAGCGAAACACAGCAAAAAATGGAGGCTAAAGGGGAATACTCAATTGCTCTTGCGTTAAAAGACGCCATTGAACATACGTTTGGCATTACCTTACCGATTTCAGAAATTTGTTATCTGACCCAGCATCTCATTGGCAAAAAGCATTTTGAAAGCGATACAAACGAGTTTGATGTGGAAGTAAATGAGGAAGTAACAATACTCGTAAACGTAATTCTGCGCTCTATTTTTGATCAGACACGAATGGATTTTTATAATGATATTGATTTGAAAATGAATTTGATGCTGCATATGATTCCTTTTTTAGAACGGGTGCGCAATCAGATGATGGTTCATAATCCGATTATCAATGATATAAAAGAAAAATACAGCTTTGCTTATGAACTTGCTTCAATTGGTCTAAGCGCTGTCTGCGAGCGATTAAAGGTCAAAATCACTGAGGATGAGATTAGTTTCTTTGCGCTGCATTTTATTCTTGCGTTGGAACGTAAGCGTGAAGAAGTTGCCCCCAGTAATATTCTTATCGTTTGCAGTACCGGCCGAGCGACTTCACAATTATTGGCTTAGCAGATTCAAAAGAAATTTGGTGACCGTATTAATGTAATTAGAATCATTGAAGCACATCGATTGGATCAAATGAATCTTGAAAGCTTTGATTTTATCTTCTCAACCGTGCCGATTCATAAAGAATATCCATTACCTATCCGTCAAATTAACAATTTATTGGAAGAAAAAGATTTTAATTTAATTGAGAGCTGCTTGAAAGCAGGAACAGCTAAACTGCATATCCGTGATTTAATGGATGAAAAGCTATTTTTTACGGATATCGATGCCCAGAATAAAGAGGAAGCTTTGCAGATTCTGATTCAAAAGGTTTCTGATCATGTCAGCATCCCAGATAATTTTTATCAATTAGTCTTAGAACGTGAGGAGTTTGCCTCTACTGAGCTTAACAACTTAGTGGCTATTCCGCATCCCAATTGCGCGGTTACTAATTCTACATTTATCGCAACAGGCATCTTAAAGAAGCCAATTATATGGAATTCTAAATCTGTCCAGATTATTTTTCTAATCGCGATTATGCCGAATAATAAGCAGGATCTGCGTGATTTCTATGAAGGTGTCGTTGATTTTGTGACAAAAGAGAAAAATACGACAGAATTACTGCATAAGCAAACATATGATAATTTGATGAATTTATTAGAACATACTAAATGATAGAAGGACTGTAAGATTCAGCAATTGATCTTATCAGTCCTCTTTTAAATTTATGATTAATAACTTCTAAAGAACGAATCAGCAAGCATGGACATTATGATAATTATTCGCTATAATGCAGATAAAAGAGGGGGAAATCAGTATGAAAAGGAAAGTGGGATACGCATTATGCGGTTTAGTTGCGGTTCTTTTATCGCTGTTTCTTATATATGATAATTTTATTGCTTTTAAACCGGTAATCATTTTCCAGCGTTTTCGGGTGAATATAGAGGAAGATTATAATTTTGAAGCAGCAAATTTGATAATGGCTTACGACGAGCAGCGGCCAGTGCCGGCAACATTTGCGGAAAATGAAATTAATTATCTTGAGTGGAGCAATGATATTTTTGATGACCTTTATTATAATTACATGGCGCCAACGGATGTGAAATTATCTGCCGCAATCAATCAGGGCAAAGTGACTTTCACATATCAGGGATATGTAACCACAAAACAAGGAGAAAAGCTGGATTACTTTAAGGAAGCAACTTTTGATTTTATCAAAGTACCGGAAATGAAGAATTTTGATAAAGTTTACGATTAAAAGGACTAATAAATTTAGTCTATTTCTGTATATTGAGGGGGAGATTTAACATGAAGAGGAAACTCGGTTTTTCACTGTGCGGATTGATTATAGTGTTTTTTCTTGCCATTCTTGCCTATAATATATTCAATTCTATTAAACCTGAAATAACCTTTCAGCGTTTTCGTATGGATATAGAAGAGAACTATAATTTTGATGTATCCCGTATGATGATGTCTTATAATGAACAATGGCCGTTACCCGCTTCATTTATGGACAATCAAAACGCTTATGTTGACTGGAATCATGAGATTTTTGATGAACTTTATTATGATTGTATGGCGCCAACGGATGTGAAATTGTCTGCCGTAATCGATAACAGTAAAGTGACTTTCACATATCAGGGATATATAACTACAAAGCAAGGGGAAACGATGGATTATTTTGAAGAAGCCACTTTTGATTTCCATGTCCATCCTGAACTGAAGAACTTTGATGATGTCATTGAGTAAATTATTGATAACTTAATTCTTATAATAAGCTAAGCAAAAGGACTGAAACAATATGCAAATATGCTGCCTTCAGTCCTTATTTATTTTTATACAATCAGATTCATGATTTCACATAAGCCGTCAATTACAACATCACTTTCACTTTGATTAATTTTAAATCTTGGATGTTTTTTGGCCGCCACAATACAGCCCGCACGTTTTGCCGCTTTAATACCTGCCGCAGAATCTTCAAGTGCTAAACATTTCTGCGCATCAACATCTAATTCTTTAAGTGCCAGCTGATATACCGCCGGATCAGGCTTACCCTTAGATACCATTTCCATGCTGATTACAGCATCAAAATAGTTCAAAATACCATTTTCATTCAAAGCTTTACGAAGCCTTTGCGTGTTGCTGTTAGAAGCACAGCCAATCTTTAAACCTTTAGCTTTTAAAACCGGCAGTACCTTAAGGATATCAGTATCAAATATTTGTTTATAGTCAATTAATTCATAATGACACTGTGCATAGTATGCCTTTGCCAGCTCATCACTATTTTTTAAATCAGGATAACACAGCTTTAAAGCTTGCGGGAAGGCAAAACCAATCATGCTTGCCAATTCATCATCAGTGGGAATGATACCATTCTCTTTAAGAAATGCTTCTTTCTTTTGCAGATAAACAGATTCAGTGTCAAACAGTACGCCGTCGCAGTCAAAGATAACGGCTTGCAGATTATTCAATGGAAACAAGCTTGGCATTGCTCACCCCATGGATTGCGGCTAAAGCGGCGATGATTTCTTCAATCGATGCAGCGATATCCGAGATATCTAAAGATAATACGACACTTGCCTTGCGATTGATTGGCAGACTCTGTGTTATCGTCAAAATATTTGCATTCATGTTTGACAACTGATTCAGCACTTCTGATAAAATTCCCTTTTCATGATTCAGCATCAGTGAAATTACAGCTTTTCGGCCGCTTGTATTTTCCCCGGGCGCAAAAATATAATCCTTATATTTATAATAAGTGCTGCGTGAAATACCTACCTGTTTGACCGCTTCACTGATTCCTTTAACCCTGCCCTCATTGATCATATTTCTTGCTTCCACAACCTTCTCGTAATAATCTGGCAGGATTTCTTTATTAACAATTAAAAAATTTTCCAGCATACTTAGATTTCCTCACTTTCAACACCTTTTAGATCTGCTTTTAAATCAAACGCCTGCCATAAATGCCGGCATTGCTTTAGATCCTCCGCAAGCCGCTTTGAAAAATCCGCATGTTTTGATAATGCGATGCACGTAGGTCCTGATCCACTGATGAAAAAAGCAGCCGCTCCATGTTTCAGACAGATTTGACGAATTTTATCATATTCATGAATCAGCTGTGAGCGATAGGGTTGATGCAGACGGTCATTAAGTGCAATAGTCAGTAATTCTTCATCCCATGTCTCAAGCGCGCGGCATAGGACAGCTGTTCGGGAAACATTATATACCGCATCTTTGAAATCAACCTGTGCTGGCAAAATTTTCCGTGCTTCATGCGTTGATGTCTGAAAATTTGGAATCAGCACACAGAAACAAGCTTGCTCATTTATTGGATAACGAACGCTGTATGGTTTATCTGCTTCCACCAAAGAAGCTGTAAGTCCCCCGTAAATGGCCGGTGCCACATTATCAGGATGCCCTTCAATCTGATTGCAGATATCCAATATTTCACCCTTATCAAGAGTATTGCCATGTAAAACATTGGCTGCCATACTGCCTGCCACAAGCAATGCCGCACTGCTGCCAAGACCACGGCTGATTGGTATATCGGAATGAAAGCGGATATGCAGACCTATACGCTGCATATTTAATCTTTTCATCGTTAAATCATAAGCCGCAACCATCAGATTTTCTTCATTCTGATAAGCCGGTTCACAGCCATCAATCAACAAGCCCGCATCAGTTTCTTCAAAGTCAATCACTGCATATAAGCTTAACGCGCAACCAAGAGAATCAAAACCCGGTCCGATATTGGCTGTCGTAGCCGGTACTTTAATTCTTACCATTGCTTTTCACCCAATTTCTTTTCTACAAAGGATTGAATTGCTTCTTTCGCTAAATGATTTTCTTGACGAATCGGCAGTTCGTTAAGCTTTGCCAGGTTTAAAGGAATTGACACACCACATAAATCAGCCAGTTTTTGCATTAATGAAAATTCATCGGCTTCCTGTTTGCCAGTAAGTGCTTCATAGACACTGCCGACAAATTTATAAGGTGAAGCTGTTGATAAGACAACAGTTTTTTGATTATTAATCTGCTGATTCGCAAACTTCATCGCAGCCGCATAAGCAACCGCAGTATGAGTATCTAACACATAATGATTCGTTTCATAGCACTGCTTGATGATTTCCTTTGTCTTAGCATCATCCGCACAGTCAGCCCAAAACTCACTCTGTAACTTTTCAAGCAGCTCTTTGCCGATTGAATAGCTGCCTTTTTCTTGTAATTCATTCATCCATAATCTTACCTGCTCATTGTCATACCCGCACAGCATGTATAGATAACGTTCCAAATTACTTGAAATTAAGATATCCATTGATGGTGACAATGTCTTTTTAAATGCACGATTACGGTCGTAGATCCCAGTATTCATAAAATCAGTAAGAATATTATTTTCATTAGAAGCACAGATAAATTTAGCGACCGGCAAGCCCATCTGCTTAGCAAGATAACCAGCCAGTATGTTACCAAAATTTCCCGTCGGCACCGCAAAATTAACCGCTTCATAAAGTTTAATTTCACCGCGTTTCACTAAATCTGCATAGGCTTTAAAATAATAAACAACCTGCGGCATTAAACGGCCTACATTAATTGAGTTTGCACTTGAGAATTGCTGATGATTCTGTTTCATTCTCGCAGCCAATTCATGATTGGTAAAAATCTGTTTAACACTGCTTTGCGCGTCATCAAAATTACCCTGAATTGAAGCCACGCATACATTATTACCGGTTTGTGTCTCCATCTGGCGCTTCTGCACTGCACTGACTCCCTCTTCTGGATAAAAAACCATGATTTTAGTATTCTTGACATCCTTAAATCCCGCTAAAGCCGCTTTCCCAGTATCACCGCTGGTCGCTGTCAGAATAATGATTTCATCATCAACACCATGTTTTTCAAGCGCAGTAGTCACCAAATGCGGCAGAATCGATAAGGCCACATCTTTAAATGCGGAAGTAGGGCCATGAAACAGCTCCAAAAGATGAACATCACCCACTTTTACTAATGGAGTAATATCATCCGCTGAAAATTTACCCTCATATGCCGCATGCACACAATGATGTATCTCCTCAGCTGTATAATCATCTAATAGCTTCCCTAAAATCAGTTCCGCCAACTGATAATAATCTAAATCCAGAATTGAATTCAAATCGATTTTTAACTCACTCAAATCACGAAGCATATATAAGCCGCCGTCTTCAGCAAGTCCATTTAGGATTGCTAAAGAAGCAGACGCCTGACATTTTTTATCCCTTGTACTCTCAAAAATCCTCATAATTGACCCTCCGTACTTTCAACTTGCAATTAACATAGCACTATGATACAATGTTTTCAGTTTAAATACAAGTGTTTTTATTTTAAAGACATAGCGCGTTAAATGTATGTCTGTGAGGGAGGATAAGCATGAAAATAGGTTTACTGGGCTGCGGTACGGTTGGCAGCGGAGTTGTAGAAATTATAGAAAAATTAAAAGGATCGCTTGAGATTCAGCGCATTTTAGTCAAATCGCCAGAAGACTGCAAAGATGCACGTTATACATGTAACTATACTGATTTAGTAAATGATCCTGAAATAGATATTATTGTTGAAGTAATGGGCGGTCTGCATCCGGCTTGCGAATATATTTTAGAGGCTTTGATCAAAGGCAAACACGTTGTATCCGCAAATAAGGCTGTAATTGCGGCTAATTTTAAAGAATTTGTTGAGACTGCAAAGGCTCATCATTGTTATTTTTTAATTGAAGCAAGTACCGGCGGCGGTATTCCTTGGATTAAGAACCTCCAGCGTTATGCCAGAATTGATGATATTTTTGAAATCACCGGCATATTTAACGGCACAACTAACTATATTCTGGATCAAATGCATAAGTCCGGAGCTGATTTTGACGCAGTGTTAAAAGAAGCGCAGAAGCTAGGCTATGCGGAATATGATCCAAGTGCGGATATTGATGGCATCGATGTTCAAAATAAAGCCATTATTTCTGCAGGTATCGCACATAGAACCTATGTATATAAGGAAGAGGTGCCGGTTTTTGGCATTCGTGATCTGACTTGTACAGACATTGATTATTTTCACCGCAAAAAGAAGGTCTGCAAACTCTTAGCTGTCATTCGCTGTCTTAATGATGAATTGGCAGTATATGTAGAGCCGACACTCTTAAATGAAAATTCTCTGGAAGCAAATGTTCCTGACAATTTTAATATTTGTTCATTAAGCGGTGTTACCATCGGTGATTTAAAATTTTATGGACAGGGTGCGGGCAAGCTGCCAACAGCGAACGCAGTGGTTCAGGATCTTCTTGATATCGCATCTGATGAAGCTAAAGACTATGAAATTGTACTTGACAAGACACTCAATGTTAATAATGAAAATGAAACTCACGCTTATTATGTGCATACCGATAAAGCTTGTGAAACCTTACAGGAAATCAGCCGCGCCTATGAATCAAATGCTGATGGTGTTTTCTATGAAACAGGTAAGCTGTCTGTCGCAAAGATGCATGAGCTGTCAAAGCAGTTAAGGCAGCAGGGATATAAGCTTTTCTTTGCCGGTATCCGCGAATAAGAAAGTTTGAGGGGAAAATCATGATTAAAGTATCAAAATTTGGCGGCAGCAGTGTTGCCGATGCAATGCAGTTTGAAAAAGTGAAGCGAATCATTGAGAGTGATCCGTCTCGGCAGTTTGTCGTTGTTTCAGCTACTGGCAAACGATTTAAAGACGATAACAAAGTCACAGATTTATTATATTTATGCCATGCGCATTTGAAATATGGGGTTTCTTACGAGAATATCTTTTCGCTGATTGAAGAGCGTTATTATGCGATTCAAAAGGATCTGAAGCTGAAAACTGATTTACAGAAGGAATTTGCGGAAATCCGCTCAAAAATGAATCGTGATATGAGTATTGATTATCTTGTATCAAGAGGTGAATATCTGACTGGTCTTTTAATGGCCGAGTATCTTGGTTTTGACTTTGCCGATGCTGCTTCCTTTATTATTTTTAATTATGATGGATCGATTAATTTTGAAAAGACACAAAGCGCCCTTGAAAAGATTTTGGAGGAACATACACGTTTAGTTGTTCCGGGTTTCTATGGCGTATTGCCAAACGGCATGGTTAAAGTAATGTCTAGGGGCGGATCAGATATTACCGGTGCTATCCTAGCGAACGTGATCAATGCTGATGTTTATGAAAATTGGACAGATGTATCCGGGATTCTGGTAGCTGATCCAAGAATCATTGAGAACCCTCGGCGTATTGAAAGCATAACTTATAATGAATTGCGTGAATTATCTTATATGGGAGCGAATGTCCTTCATGAAGAGGCAATCTTCCCTGTAAAAGAAAAAAATATTCCCATCAACATCAGAAACACGAATGAACCGGATAACCCTGGAACGATGATCATGGAAGACTGCAGTGCTTTAGATAAGAAAAACCCGCCGCATTTTATTACCGGGATTTCTGGTCGCAAGAATTTCACTGCATTTACGATCAATCGTTCACATATGTCCAATGAGATTGGCATTGTGCGCCGTGTGCTGCAGGTATTTGAGAATTATAAAATCAGTATTGAAAATATCCCATCAGGCATTGATTCCTTTTCGGTCGTTGTTGCCAGTGAAAAGGTAGAGAATTGTATCTATGATTTGATTGCTGATATTAAAGAGAGTGTAAATCCCGATTCAATAAAAACTTATGAAAATCTATCACTGATTGCCATTGTTGGCCGCGGCATGGTCTATCGGCCTGGTATCAGCGGAAAGGTCTTTGGTGAACTGGGTAAACATGATATTAATATTCGTACGATCAATCAGGGTTCCGATGAAATCAATATTGTGGTCGGTGTTGAGAATAAGGATTTTGAAAAGACGATTCGCGTAATGTATGAACGCTTCATCGGCTAGAGGAGAAATGTGAACTATGAAAACTTATAATGTTGCGATATTGGGATCAACGGGTGCGGTTGGTCAAGAGATGATAAAAGTGCTGGAAGAGCGGAATTTTCCCGTTAAAGAATTAAGGCCGCTGGCCAGTCAGCGCAGTGTTGGAAAGAAAATATTATTTAAAGGAAAGGAAATCGATGTGCAGCTTGCATGTCCTGAAGCTTTTGTGGGAATGGATATTGTGCTGAGTGCTGTCGATAATCAATGGGCGAAGGAATTTGCGCCGGCGATCATAAAGGCTGGTGCTGTAATGATTGATAATTCCAGTGCTTTCAGAATGGCTAAGGATGTTCCTTTAGTTGTACCTGAAATCAACCCTGAGGATGCAGCACTGCATAAAGGCATCATTGCTAATCCAAACTGTTCAACAATCATCGCTTTGACAGCAGTAAACGCATTGAATAAAATATCTCCGATCAAAAAAATGATTGTTTCAACTTATCAGGCCGTCTCGGGGGCCGGTGTGGCAGGAATTCAAGAACTGAATCAGCAAGTAATGGCTTTAGGCCATGGAAAGCCAGCTGAGGTTAACACATTTCCTTACCAAATCGCTTATAATTTAATTCCGCAAATTGGTGATTTCAATGAGTTCGGTTATACCAGTGAAGAAATGAAGATGCAGAATGAAGGTCGTAAAATCATGCATTTGCCTGACCTTAGGGTTAATTGCACTTGTGTACGAGTTCCGATAATGCGTTCGCATAGTATTTCTATCGCCTTGGAGTGCGAAGCGCCAATCAGTGTTGAACAAGCAAAAGCCGTAATCGCTGAGGCAAAAGGCTGTGTTTTAAAAGATGATCCAACTAATCGTGTATATCCGATGCCGCTTGATACAAGTGATCAAGATCTTGTTTTTGTTGGCCGCATTCGTGAGGATATCGCGAGTGATCATGGTGGTTTGTCACTGTGGTGCTGCGGTGATCAGGTGCGCAAGGGAGCGGCAACAAATGCTGTGCAAATTGCCGAGATATTAATTAAATAGAATAACTATAAAGATGGCGGGTGAAATACCTGCCATTTTTTCACTTTTTGCGCATTATTTAATTTCTATTAAAGCAAAAATATTTCACAGCTTTGGGAAAAAAAGCACATAGTATGTTATAATGTTTTCCAATTACAGGGTAGGAGGCATACATGAATAATACAACTGAAGAATACACAGCAGCGATTCAGATAATTACTTCAACGATAGCCAATTGTGAGAAGGCACAGCTGAAATTTAAGGCTGGCACCTCACAGCATTCATTATTGAAGAATCGTCTTAAGGCTTTAATAATTGCCAAGTCATTATTAACTGATGACGATACGTGCAAGTATCAGGATGATGAGATAAGACAAGCACTGCCGCCAATCCTATCTATTATCAGTAAATGTGAAAAGGCGCAGCAAAAGTATGAAGAAGGAAGTGTACAATACAGAAGGTATGTACCGTTGCTGCATGCGATGAAGCTTTCACTATCGCTGATTGAGGAACAGCTTAAACACACAGGATAAACAAAAAACGATTTCTGAAGCTATTGATTAACGCAATAGATACTGAAATCGTTTTATTTTGGAATCTTATCGCCATGATAAATTCATATTACTGATTCTCGTCATTCAAGTCAGCACTTGACGAGGATATGACATGAACGATTTGAAATTAGTCCAACTCTTCACCATTACTTGCAATAACTCGCTGATACCACTCAAAACTCTTCTTTTTACTTCGCTTCAACGTTCCGTTTCCCTCATCATTACGATCTACATAAATAAAGCCATAACGCTTCTTCATCTCACCTGTACCACAGCTTACCAAATCAATGGGTCCCCATGGCGTATATCCCATTAAATCTACACCATCTTCTTCAACAGCTGCCTTCATTGCTTTAATATGCTCACGAAGATAGGCGATTCGATAATCATCATTAATAGTTCCATCTTCATTTACCTTATCAACTGCGCCTAAACCATTTTCTACAATAAACAACGGTATTTGATACCGATCATATAAATTATTCATAGCTAGACGCAGACCTATTGGATCAATCTGCCAGCCCCAATCACTTACTTTAAGAAAAGGATTCTTAACCGCATTAACCATATTACCATCAGTCAGTTCCAATTCAGGAAGTGTTGAAGCTACATTTGAATTATAGTAAGAGAAACCAATATAATCAACTTTTCCCTCTTTTAGACTAAGTATATCCGCTTCGCTGCATTCAATCTGCACTTGATGTTTTTTCCACATTGCCTTAGCTTTATTTGAATAATATCCCCTAACCTGAACATCAGAATAATAATACTGCTCGTCAATCTGCCGCATAGCACATAATTGATCTTCTGGTTTACACGTCTCCCCATAAAAGGTAGGATACATCATCATCATACCAATTTTAAAATCAGCATTGATTTCATGTCCTAATTTCACTGCTTCAGCACTAGCTACTAATTCATAATGCGCCGCCTGGTAAATTACCTGATAAAAATTCTCGTCTTCGCAAATACGAATACCGGATGTCATGGCTGGATGAAAATTAATCACATTAATTTCATTAAAAGTCATCCAATATTTCACCTTATTTCGATATCGTTTAAAGATGGTTTCACAAAATCGCAGATAGAATTCAATCATTTTACGATTCCGCCACGATCCATACTTCTTCACCAACATATAGGGTGTCTCATAATGAGAAATCGTTACTACTGGTTCTATGCCATATTTTAAACACTCATCAAATAAGCGGTCATAAAACTGCAATCCTTTTTCATTAGGTTCAAGCTCGTCACCATTCGGATATATACGAGTCCATGCAATAGAGGTTCTAAAGCATTTGAATCCCATTTGCGCGAATAGGGCGATATCCTCCTGATAACGATGATAGAAATCAATCCCTTGATGATTAGGATAATACTTCCCCTCAAGAATGCCATCTGTATATTCTCTGACCTTGCCATGATAAGAGGCGGTCATGCAGTCTGAGGTACTAATGCCTTTCCCATCCTCGTTCCATGCCCCTTCGCATTGATTGGCAGCTACTGCACCGCCCCATAAAAAATCTTTCTTTAATGTCATATGCTGTTACCTCCCTTGTTTAAAAATAATGAACATGTGAAATTATTCTATTGATGATGCAATAAAATAAGCATCATTAGTCGCTTCTAAAACCTTGGCAACCTGTTTCAAATCACCTACAATATCTGTCTGCGGTGTAATTTCATAAAACTTTGACGCTTCTGACTGCTTTGAGCGAAGCCCCACAGCTAATAAAATCAAATCGCCTTCAATAAATGTTTCAAGCTGATTCTCATTAACCACTTTAACGCCATTTGATGTAATTTCTAACACACGGCTATTCAAGTACACATCTAAATTTTGACACTTTCTCAGGTGCTGATGAAGCGCTATTTTATACAAAGAATTTCCTTTTGCTGCCAATTCACTGCCCATTTCAATTATTGATACAGACTTGCCGCTTTCTGATAATTCAACAGCAAGCTCTGTACCAATTGTTCCGCCGCCGATGATTACAACCTTTCCATTTACCATATCAAAACCCTTTTCATAAAGTGTGACTGCCTGTTCAGCAAGCTCAATACCAGGGATTTCAGGGGTAATAAATTCAGCGCCTAATGCAAGTATTAAATGGTCAGGTTTTAAGGATCTAACGAGTTCAGGTGTCGCTTTTACTGAACAACGAACATCAACTTTAGATTTACAAATTTGACCTTTCAAGTATTCAAAATAATGCCTTAAATCAGCCTTATATGGTCCATTTGCAGCTAGTTTAAGCTGACCGCCAAGTTCAGCTGCGGCTTCTAAAAGGATAACCTGATGTCCTTTTTCATCCGCTGTAAGGGCTGCCTTCATTCCAGCCGGACCACCACCAATAACAACAACTCGTTTAGAATGCTCAGCCTTTGCCAGCTTTAAAGGAACACGATTCTCACGTCTGAAACGAGGATTTACAGAACACTGGACATTCGCATGCTCACTGGCAATATGATAACAATGCAGGCATCTCAGACATGGCACTATGTCCTCATCTCTGCCTTCTCTAGCTTTAGCAGGCCACCATGGATCAGCAATCAGCTGCCGGCCGAGCATTACACTGTCGATCTTACCTTCTCTTATCAATTCATCACAATATTGCGGATCATTGACACCGCCGACCAAACAAACCTTTACTTTCAATTCTTTCTTAACCCTTTCTGCAAATTTTAAATTGTAGAAACGCGGTTCAAAATTGGTTGTATGGGTATGAACATTAGCCTCGTATTTATCTACTGTGCCGCCATAACAATCCATACCTGCCGATATATTAAACAAATCTACATATTCTTTTACTGAATCAATAAAATAAATCATATCATCTTCAGTATACGTTTCTGGTATCATAAGCTGCCTGGATACTCTAACCATAATGGGATAATTTGGTCCTACTGCTTTTCTTACCGCACAAAGCGCTTCTCTTGCAAATCTTGTCCTATTTTCTAATGATCCGCCATATTCATCATGACGCTGATTCCAAACTGGCGAAAGGAAAATTGAGCAATGACTGTCATGACCAAAATGTAGCATGATCATTCTTATACCAAAAGCTTTTGCTTTAACACATTCAGCACAAAGCTTTTGAATCTGCTTCTGCATTTGTTCATGGGTCATAGCTTTTCCTATTTCACCGGTATAACAAATACCATTACTTGGACTCTGCACTGTGCCGTCATCATTTTTTTCTGGATGAAATGAAAACTCCATGATGCCAACTGCGCCTGCCTGTTCAATAATACTCCAGGTTTCTCTTGTAACATCTCTTGCATACTTATCAAAAGGACTGTCAGCTTTCGCAATGTCAGCCGGACCATATGAAGAAACCGCAATTGCCGCACTGCCTCCCTTCGCTTTATCCGGCAGCGATATCCCGCCATAATAGGTACTGGACAGCAGCAAAGCGCGCGGTACTCCCATTGGTGCTGCAATTATACGATTCTTAAGCATAATACCATTGATCTGCAATGGTGAAAATAAATCTGGATATTTAAGCATTTTATCACCTCAATACCATTATTAATGATATGAATAAATCCTACAATTTCAGCTTTTGCACACTGGAAAGGCAGGATTTATTTTTAGTTTCAAGATTATTGTTGGTACTCAAGCATCTCTTTTACCTTTGCGCATTGCGCATAAAGTTTATGCCGCATTGAATAGCATGTTGTTACTGATAGATTTAAAACATCAGCCGTCTCTTTAAGTGTCATTTTATATAATTCACACTCAATAAAATGCTCCCAAGTTTCTTTACTCTGATGACTTGCACAAAATATGGTATCCTTATCTGCACTAAATGTTTTACCACAGGTTTTGCACATGTAGCGCTGTTTTGATGAATGCCCATAACAAATTATTCGTTTTGAGTTACAAGTCGGACATACAGGCTGGCTCTCTTCACTTAATAATTTCATAAGGCGTTCTCTAATCTGTCTTACTTCAGCAGCATCTTTTTTCTTCATTTTATAAATTATGTCCTGCAAAATATGCAATATTTACAGCGTCAACAATTGCACCGACTCTCTCACAATCACCAATCACAGATGTTTCAGGCGTAATACCATAGAAGGATTCGGCAGCAGAAGTCTTGGAAACACGGCCTGATGCATTAATAATTGTATCAAAAGATATAACACGTTCTACCTTTCCATCTTTAATTAACACATCATGATCAGTAATAGATTGACAGCGGCAATTCATATATATTTCAATATTCGTTGCTTTTTCAAGATGCTGAAGCAGAGCTGTTCGATAAAGCATATTACCATTTGATGCCAGTGTTCCTGTCATTTCAATAATTTTTACCTTCTTATTTAGTAACGACAACTCTAAAGCAAGCTCACAGCCAATCGAACCGCCGCCGACAATAACAATCTCATTTCCTAATGCTGACATATTATCAATTGCGGTAAGGCAATCCAACATTTTTTCCTGTCCCGCTATCGGTAATTGTTTTGAATCAGAACCAAGAGCCAGAATTAAACTATCCGGCTTTAATTGTTTAACTAGTTGAGGATTGGCAAAGGTGTCAAGCATGACCGTAACTGTCGATTTTTCTATCTGTTTAATCAAATGAGTTAAATAGAGATACAAATCTTCTTTAAACGGCCCTTTTGCTGCCCAGACCAATAATCCGCCAAGCTGTTTCTCCTTTTCAATAAGAATTACTTCATGTCCTTTTTTCGAAGCTGCTAATGCCGCATTCATGCCAGCTGGACCACCACCTATAATCACCACCCTTTTATGCATAAAAGGCAGAGGTGTCTGAAGTGTCAATCGATTTTCACGGCGGAAACGCGGATTTACAGAGCATTGCACATTCCAATGATCACTGGCTATGTGATAACATTGCATGCAGCGAATACATGGCACAATATCTTCATCATATCCATATAGGGCTTTTTTAGGCCAGTATGGGTCAGCAATCAGGGAACGGCCAAACATACAGCAATCAGCAGCTCCATCACGAATTAAAGCTTCTGCTTCTTTCGCATTCATCACTGCCCCCACAAGGCATACCAAAAGCTTTGAGCGCATTTTCAGTTTCTTAGCAAATTCCTGATTATATGCATGAGGCTCAAAGATAGTCGGCACCGCATGAACATTAGCAGCATGAACTACATCCATTCCACAGCTAACATTGACCATATCGACAAGATCCTCCACCGACAGCAAAAACTGCAGCATATCTTCTTCAGAATATGTTTCAGGAACAATTAACTGTCTGGAAATCCTTAAAATAATTGGATAATCTGGTCCAACTGCCTGACGCACAGCCATCAATGCTTCCTTCAGAAAACGGCTTCGGTTTTCTAAACTACCGCCATATTCATCATGACGTTTGTTCCATACAGGCGAGAGAAATTGTGAGCCTAGCGAATCATGCCCAAAATGCAAAGTCACCGCATCAAAACCAATGTTTTTACACTTCACACAGAATGTACTCATTTCATGAATCTGTGAAGCCATCTTCTCATGAGTAAATGCCTTCATTTTAACACCATCAAAACGCATACCATCCATAGGCCCATAGACAAATCCTTCTTCATCTGGGATCATTGAAAAGAAACCTACTTCACACGCAACCTTCGCACCATCTTGTTTCGCAGTATTAATTTGTTCCTTTGTCACATCAAGCTCATATTTACTAAAAATATCAATACCTTCAGCTGGGATATGGACTAAGGCACTGCCGCCCATCGATCTGTCCCATGCACTCATTGCTCCATAATTGGTACTAGATACTAATTTATGAGAAGCTATAATCCCCATCGGTGCAGCAAGTATCCGGTTTCTCAGCATCATACCATTCACCTTTAAAGGTGAGAATAGATTTGGATATTTCATCATAAATATATTCCCGTAGAATAAATCCCCAAAAGAATAAGAACAATGCCAAGTATAAATTTAAACAAACCATTTAGCTTTACTTTTTTAAACCAAGCCTTAAAAGGCGGCATCACTAATATAGCTACACCTAAAAAGCAAAGTGAACTAAGCCATGCCCCAGCAATCAGAAACAAGCAGGTCATTAATATAAACACAACTGGTATCACCCAGGCATAGATTTTCATCATCTTCGCACTGAACTCTGGATCACCAAGATATAACTTATTCATCATAAGATTCTCCCTTCATGATCAATTAACTGGATATTAGTATAAGCATTTTTCAATTCCGGCAAGTCAGCAATGAATTTTTTGACAATTGCCTTAGCTTGTGCATCACTTTCAGCATCATGTTTAACCTTTAAAGTTAAACCTATAAATTCTACAACTTCAAAGGTAACCCCTTCATATTTTAAACCATTTAGCTTTTCATTCAATAATTTAGCTTTTGGACATCCAATCTGCAGCATAATAGCGCCTCCTTTTCTCTAAAACAGGAGCAGCCTAAGCTGCTCCTAAATTTCTACTTATGCACTTACAGCAGCTTCTGCTTCTTCTTTGCATGCCTGCCGGTCAATAATCTTAACAAATGGATACCAGATTGCCATATCAATCAATATGATAACAACCTGCAGCAAGGCTCCCTGCCATGGTACGGAATTTGTCAGAATACCTTGAAGAATACCCGGCACTGTCCAGCTTGGGTTAACACCAGTAAAACGAGCGATTAAACCAAAGGCAACTGCCCCATAGGCAACACATGTATTAACAATAACACCACCGATATAAGGAATAAATAATAATGGATTAAGCATAATTGGCAGACCAAACAGTAGAGGTTCACCAATATTGAAAATTTGTGGAACAAAGGCAACCTTAATCAGCTGTCTGTAACGTTTAGATTTTGCTAATACCAGCAATAAGATAGCTAATCCTAATGTTGCACCGATGCCACCCATCTGAATCGTATTCAGCAAGCCATAGGAATAAATATTAGGAATTGGCAAACCTGCAGCGATTGCGGCAGCATTTTGTTCACAGGCAGCAATTGCTAAAGCATCCATAAATGGCACAACACTTGAACCATGGATACCGCAGAACATTGCCAATGTCATCATTAATTCGGTAATTAACAAACCAAAGAAGCCTGTACCTAAATTAGAAAGCGGCGTTTGAATGAATGTATAAATCAGCTGATGAATTGAACCAAAAGAAGTAGCCGTTAATGCCTGACCTGCTAAACTGCAGCCAAACACAATGATAAAGGCAGGAATTAAAACAGCAAATGTAGCTTCAATATAATGAGGAACACCCGCTGGCATCTTAATTGTAATATTGTGATCCTCACATAATTTGACAAAACGGACGACTAGATAAACAACCAAAAAAGCTGTGAACATTCCCTTATGTCCTAACCAGTCAGCCGGGATTGCAGTGTAAAGCTGTGTAGGTGTCAGCAATAAAAATGCGGCAATTGCCAATGGTACACAGGACAGCGGCTCCTTCATCTCAAGCCGTTTCGCATACAGATACGGTAATACCAACACAACATAAAAAGCGATACTGCTCAGTGTCCAGCTCTGCGCATTCATAAAAGCTGTTAAAATCATAGGATTAGCAGCTAAAAATGCCTGCCATGGACCAAGATCAATAAATGCAAACAAACAAGCAAATGAACCAATAACGGTAATTGGCAGCAATACCTGCATCGCTTCTGCCAACGCATTCAAGAATTTCATTTTATGAACCCATTCAGCTAATGGCTCCACAAAACCTGATATCTTCTCCATCAGTTTTTCCATATTCCTCTTTCTCCTTTTCTCTCGTTATTCAGTTTTTAAGCATTCAAGTGCAGCTTTTAATACTTTTTCACCATTCATCATGCCGTAATCTACGGTATCAATAACCATAAATTTAACCCCTTGATCGGCATACTGCTGTTCAAAAATCTTTTTCTTAAAACGCACCTGAGGACCTAAAAGTACGATATCAGCAGCATCAATGATTTCTTGTAATTTTGTATACGGATACGCATTAACAATCACATCGATACCTTGTGCGGCTGCCGCATCCTTAATGCGGTCAGTCATCATACCAGTACTTGCGCCATGTTCACAGACTAAAATAATATTGTACATAAACTCCTCCTTTTATTTAACGTGTCTGATAAACACGTACAAACCGTTTTGCAAGCTCATTTGTTAATTCTGCACCGCTTAAATGATTTGAAGCATGGATCAGCATCATTGAAGCAGGTATACAGCCGGGATCTCTTGCTTCTTCAACAAGCAGTGAAGTATGAATTTCATGAGCTTTTTTAATCGCTTCATCGCTTTGAGCCAGATTCATTTCCGCAAGATCAAATGCCCTATTTTCAGCATTCTCAATCGCTTCCATGGAATAACTCTTACTATCGCCAGCATGTGCAATAATCTGGCACGCGATTTCATTCACTTGTTTGATTGTCATTTTCTCTACTCCTTTACTACCTGCTTTCAGTTTATCATTCACTCTTTTTTTGACAATCTTACAATTTGCCCGGCTGCCATGCAAAAGTACAAAGTTTTTAAAAATAAAGATTGGGATATAATAATCCCATAAAGATGGGTGGACAGGAGGTTAAGCATGGCAAATGAAGATAATAAAGTGCAAATAATATCTTATTTACATAATCAAACTACATGGGTTACGACTACTGACCTCTCTTCTTTTCTGAACATATCTGTCAGAAATATCAAGTACTGTATCGCTGATATCAATAAACAATACGATCAATTGATATCCTCATCGAATAAAGGATATAAAATTAATCATGAAAAGGCTGCCCAGATTCTGAACAGCTATGAAAAGTTGGCAATTCCAAGAAACTATGAAGAACGTAAAAGTTATATTATCAATACTCTGCTTCTTGAAAAGCAGCGGCTATCAATTAGTGAGCTATCTGATCAGCTATGCATCTCACCGGTTACTTTGCAAAATGAGCTTTCTAAAATTCGTACCGAGCTGTCAAAGTTCCACCTGAATATTCATACAAGAAATGATATTGTTACAATTACCGGTTTAGCTAAAGATAAAAGATCAATCATCCTTAGCTTAATTAATGATGAAATCAAGCATTCTTACTTTTCTATTGAAAGAATTCAGCAATACTTTACAAATGTTGATTTAAAAAAAGTAGAGAAGCTGATTCTTATGGTATTAAATCGTTATGAATATTTTTTAGATAACTATTCTTTACTGAACTATGTGCTGCATATTGCATTAACGATTGAAATCAGATCGAATAATATACCTTTTCCTGATGTAAATCGATTTGATACCAGTAAAATGATTGAATTTACTTCTCCTCATGTAATTCAAATCGTCAATGATTTATATAATGAATTAAAACTTTTATATAACACGGATTACACATTAGAAGATATCTATCAGGCAAGTATACTGATGATGACACATGTGGTATCCAATCAGTTAGAGACAATCAGTTATTCACAATTGGGAGCCATGGTAGGCAATGATATCATTCAGCTGCTTGAAAAGATTACCGCTTCCGTCAACACAACTTATTGCATCGACCTTAACGATGAAGATTTTCTCGTTCGCTTTTCATTTCATTTAAAGAATCTGCTGATTCGCCTTGTTCATCAAATTCCAATCACCTGTCTGCAATTCAACAGTATAAAGAATGACTATCCGCTGATTTATGCAATCTCAGTACATATTTCAGATATCATTTATCACGCTACAAACCATGTGCTGCCGGAGGATGAAATCGCTTATATCGCTTTGCATATCGGTGTTTTAATGGAAGCTAATAAAGCTGCTTCAGAACGTGTCAGCTGCCTCATTGTCTGTCCTAATTATAATATCATCGGTAAAAATATCTTTAAGAAATTATCAGCTATGTTCTCGGATAAGATGTTAATCCGCAACATTGTTACTGCAATCCGTGAAGATACCGATTTATCTAAAATAGATTTAATCCTGACTACTGAAATATTAGACGCATCAATTGTTATCAGGCAATATATGATTGAACCTTTTTTATCAGAAACAAACATACGTACTATTTTTGATCTAATTGAAGATATTAAGAATAATAAAAAGAAGAATATTATTCGTCAAAAGATTATGTATTTCTTTCATGAAGATTTATTCTTTGCAGGTGAACCTTTCGAAAATGATATCGATGCAATTGAGCGTATATGTGACACAATGATTGATAAACAATATGTAGAAGATAATTACAAAGATGAAATATATGCTCATGAAAAAATCAGCCCTAGTTCTTACGGGAACACGGCTATACCGCATCCGCTTGATAATAATGCTAAGTCAAGTGTTATTGCTATTTCAATTAATCCTAAACCAATTCATTGGGGATTCAATGAGGTAAATATTGTGTTCATGCTTTCTTTAATGGAGGATGACCGTGAATTATTTTCGGATATTTTTGAATTTATTACACAGCTGATGAAGGATGACGCTATATTTAAGAAAATAATGAGTATTCAAACTTTTGATGAATTTATCAATTTATTAGTTTCATTATACTAGGGGGTATTTTATGAAAAAGGTTAAAATTGAAAACACTAAAAAGGGAGCACCGATTAAACGGCTGATTGCCTACTTCATTGATTGGTATCTGTCTGCCTTATGCTTTTCTTTTGCGGTCGTAATGATAACCAGTATTGTGCAAAAGGAACTTATTGTAGAAAATCAATTAGCTAATTTACCGCTAATGGCAGCATTTATTGCACTAGTATTAGGGACGCTGCTGACGGTTCTGTACTTTCTATTGCCTACCTGGCTGATGAAGGAAAAATATGCAGGACAGACAATTGGCAAGATGATAATGAAACTGAGAATTGTTAAAGATGACGGCAGTCCAGTCGATTTAAAAGCATTGATTATTCGCTGCTTCATTGGTTTGATTTTGATTGAAGGAACATTAAACAGTGCATCAAATGCATTACGTACTTTTATTAGTATGCTGGCTGTAAATGCTGTCAGTCAGGTAATTTTGACACTGGAGCTTGCCATTACCTTTCTTTCAATTGTATTAATGTTTGCTAGACCTGAAGGAAAAATGCTTCACGATATACTTGCAAAAACTAAAGTTATAGAAGCAGAATAATAATGAACAATCCTTTGCATGACAAATAATTAAGCAAAGGATTTTTTTGTTGAAGAAAGCTCCTGATAATCAAGAGCTTTCTTTTCAACTAAATTATTGCAGCTACACCATATGCCTCAAATACTGCTTCCTGAATCTTCCTCGGCTTTAAAGCATCACCAACTTCATATATTTCAGGTACAATGCCATAGAATGAATCAACCAATTTCCGATTCGTTTTTACACCTGCCGCAATAATAACTGTCTCTGCGGGTATCTTTATAGAAACACCTTCTTTATTTGTCGCAATTACATGATCTTTATCAATTTGATTGCATGTCGTATGATAGTAAATTTGAATTGGTTGTTTAAGCTGTTCATACTTTTGTCTTAATGCGATTTTATAAAGCATATTACCCTGTGCAGCCAAATTATCTCCCATTTCAATAATCGTCACGTGCTTACCCTTTAATTCTGCAAGCTCAAGAGCAATTTCAGCTCCGATTGTACCGCCGCCAATGATGACTGTTTGATCCTTGATTAATTCTTCATGTTCAATTGCTTCATAAAAATTCAATACATGATTTTGTTCAGCACCAGGGATGTTTAAGCTTAAAGGTTCAGCACCACAGGCAACAATTATCGCATCAGGGTGCATGTTTTCAACCATTGACATAGTTGCAGCTGTGTTCAGCCGTACATCAACTTTAGATTTTGATAATTGATTTTCTAAATAAACAAGATAATTTTTGATATCTTCTTTATAATGCTCCATCGCAACATAATGAAGAGCACCGCCAACGCGGTTCCGTTTTTCAAGAAGGATTACATTATGTCCCCTCTTTGAAGCGGTAACTGCAGCTACAATTCCCGCTGGACCAGCGCCTATAATTACAACTTTCTTTTTCACTGCGGCCGGCATCAATGTCTTTTCGATAAAACGTTCATTATGATAGCGAGGATTCACGGAACAGCCGACGTTTCGACGATTCGTGGATATGTGATAGCATTGCAGGCAGCGAATGCATGGCGTGATATCTGCTTCACTACCGCGCATGGCTTTATTAGGCCAATTGGGATCTGCGATAAAACTGCGGCCAAAAGCTACCAGATCAACAGCATCTTCAGCAAGCAGTTTCTCAGCTTCATCAGGATTCATAATGGCTCCAACTACAGCTACCTTAATCTTTTTAACACTTTTCTTAACTTCACATGCCCATTTTACATTAGGCATATGTTCAGTAAAATTCGTGGTTGCCATGCGGACATTTCCTTCATGATTGATATCCAGACCAGCGGAGATTTGAACGCAGTCTATGTATGGTTCAGCTGCCAATATAAATTGTAATGTGTCGGCAAATACGATTGAATTGGGTACACATTCTTCGCCGGATACACGCATATCAATTGGATAATCGGGCCCCACTGCTTCTCTGATTCGTTTAAGAATCAATAATGGAAATTTCATTCGATTTTCAAGGCTGCCGCCGTATTCGTCCTCTCTATGATTATGCAGCGGAGATAGAAATTGAGCAGGCAGCCAGCCGTGCGCAAAATGCAGGAATACAGCATCAAAGCCAAGATTTTTTGCTTCTAATGCACTGGCAGCATATAAAGCAGCAATTCGCTCCATCCCGGTTTTATCTAAGGCTTTCACTTCAACGCCATCATCACGAATTAACGCACAGGGGCCTACTGCATAATCTCCCTGTTTAACCCGTGCATACTGACCGGCATGAAAAATTTCAATTGATGCCCTGGCACCAGCGCGATGACAGATACGGATTTTTTCCTGTGTTTTCTCAACCTCATATTTATAGAAGCCGCTTTGTTCGTCACCTGATGCAAAGCTGCTGCGGCCAGGTTCTACAATTGTATGTCCGCAGACAACTAAAGCCGCACCACCGATTGCTTTATCAGCAAATTCTTCACCAATTGGCGCAGCAATAATACGATTTTTCAGGTAGATGCCATTCACCTTAATAGGTGAAAATAAATGTTCATATTTCATTTTAACCCTTCTTTCCTGAGTTTATTATCGAATAAAGGATTAAAATTGAATACGTTAAAAATTGCACTGCTATCAGGCATTTATAATGAGCAAGGTAACTCTCACAACTGTTGATAATTCACTCACTGAATTGCATCATTTCCTTTTAAAACCAGCCATGATATAATGAGAAAAATCGGCATTTATCCAAGTGTCCTGATGTATTTATTTAACTGAATAATAACACAGTGAGATGCTGAATGGAGGTTAAAATGATTTTAACAATTGTATTAGGTGGAATTGCTGCCATTTTCATCATTTTTGGAATGATTCGCTTCATTAAAGCGCAGAAATATAAAATACGCACAGCCGCAGGAATTCAAAAAACAGATTATGTTGTACTTGGCGGTATCGAACAATGCATCCAGATTCGCGGAGAAGATCGATCAAACCCGATAATCATCATGCTGCATGGCGGGCCGGGGAATGCTATGGCTTTTTATTCTTATTATTGGCAAGCTGAATTAGAAAAGGCATATACGATTATCAACTGGGATCAGCGTGGCTGCGCAAACACTTATTACCGAAATACAGAGGCTGATAAGCCAACCCTTGAATTACTCTTATCTGATTTAGATGAATTAGTAGATTATGCCTGCCGAGCATTTGGTAAGGATAAAGCAGTAATAATGGGACATTCATGGGGGACATTTTTAGGTGTAGCCTATGTCAGCAAGCATCCTGAAAAAGTTGCCGCATATGTAGGAGTTGGTCAATTTCATGATGTTTGGATAAGTGAACAGCATGCGGTCGATGAAGCCATTCGTTTAGCAAATTTGGCCGGTAAAAACCAAGATGCAGAAAAGATTAAAAAACAATTGCAGATCGTGCATACAAGCCAAGAAGCAGATTTGCAAGAATTTATGAAATTGCGGCAATTAACCGGAAAATATTTGCCAAGCGGTGAAAATACACCCTTTGCCGCTGAGATATTTTCACCCTATTTATCTTTTAATGATTTCAAGTGGTTCTTAACTCTTCTATTTAATTTTAAGAAATTCATTCACATTCAAGAAGAGCTCTATAAAACACTTTTTTCAAAGGAGGAATTGCCGGAACATAACATAACCACATTTGAAGTTCCAGTGCTGATTATTGCAGGCGATTGCGATTGGATAACACCTTATGAAATGGCTCATGACTATTTCAAACAGATTTCAGCTCCTAAAAAGAAATTCATTCTAATTGAAAAAGCGGGGCATATTCCATTTAAACCAGGACATTTTACAGAATTGGTGATGATGTCATTGGATGAATTAAAGTAAATTTATAAAACTTATGCATGCAAGAACTCATGGCTATTCATGAGTTTTTTTACAAAAAAACAGGCTCAAGCCATTGCTTAAACCTGTCACTTCTTCGCCTAAATACCAAACACAAAACAAACCGCAATACAGATTACCAACGTGCCAATCAAAATCCACGTTGTCTTAACCTTCTTGCCAAGCAGCCAGTACATCAAGCCAAATAACGCCAGCTGTGTCAGACAAGGCATAATCATATCAAGATAATTAGATAATGGCTCCGCAAACTCCCCAGAACCAATCATAATTGGCAGATCAAGCCAAATATAACTCGCAACCATACCGCCTATCGCCATCAAGCCTACAATGCCAGCCACATAAGTAACCTTTTCCATAATGCCGTTCTTTTCAGCACCGGTAATAAAAGCCGCACCCTTTTCATAACCAAACTTAAGCCCGTAATAGCGAATGATAAAACCAGGTACATTATAAATCAACAGAAACAGAATCGGTCCCAACACATTCCCCTGAGATGCAAATCCCATTGCGATACCCGTCGCAATAATTCTCAATGTACCAGCAATCATTGAGTCACCAATACCTGCCAGCGGACCCATTAATGAAGTTTTTACCGCCGCAATCGTATCATCATCAAAATCTGGATTATTCGCGTTTTCTTCTTCCATGGCGGCATTAATGCCCATCAGCAGTGTTGAAACCTGCGGTGTAATCGCCATAAAATCAAGACCTCTCGCATACGCCCGCTGCTGCTTCTCACTGCCTTTATCGTGAAGCTTATTAATAACCGGTGTCATTGCATAAGAATAACCTAAATTCTGCTGCCGCTCATAGTTCCACGAAACATCTAACTGACATGACCGCCAGAATATCTGATTCAATTCCTTCTTCGTCAGCTTTTTATCCTTAGAATTCGTTGTCATCTACAGCTACCTCCCTATTTTCCATTCCATTTGTGTTGTAAATTAAGATGGCGGCAACCACACACGCGATTGCGGTAACGCCTACGATACTTAAATTGAAATAAGCAACTAATAAGAAACCAAAGAATAAGAAACAAGCCAGTTTTTTGTTGACAATCATTCGTGCCAGCATCGCAAAACCAATAGCTGGAATAATACCCATTGCATAATTTAAACCGTTGGTAATAAATACCGGAATCGAATTTACCAAGTTTTCCATAACTGAAGAACCAACATAGAAACCAATAGCCGTTAAGACTGAAAGGATACCAACTTGAATGATTATCGCGATATAATGCATGCGGTCAATGCCCTTATTATCACATGCAAGTGCATACTTATCAGCCTTAGCAGCCAGCATTGGAACAATAATCATCATCATTAAATTCCACAGTGACTGCATCAGCATCGATACTGGCACTGCCAATGCTACTGAAGCTGCCACATCAGAACCAGTCACAATTACATAAGCTGTTCCAATAATTGACCCGGAAATCATATCCGGCGGATTGCTGGCACCGATTGCCATAGCTCCCAGCCAAACTAACTCAAGCGTAGCACCAACCATGACGCCCGTCTGTAAATCACCTAATACAAGACCTACTAAAGTTCCCATTACCATCGGCCGGCAAATCATCGCACTGGCCAGATAACTATTCAAATAACCAAGTACCGCAACTACGAATATCATCAGCGTTTGTGTCATCATATTCTCATTTCCTCCTATATAAGTTTCATGACATTTTCTGCAATGTCATCCGGAACCATCTGAACTTCAAGAGAAAGTCCCATGGCATCCAATTCCTTCAGCATCTGACAATCCTCTTCAGACACAAACATCGCCTTGGAAATTTGTTTTCTTCCGGCCGCAAGCTTTGTGCCGCCCAGATTGATCTTCTTAATCGAATCAATATGCTTTGCCAGTTCATAAGCATCCTTAATTGATTCACAGATAATAAATAAATTATATTTATCCGTCGCACCGCTTTTAATTGCTTTAATTGAATCCTCAATACTCTTAATCACCAGCTTTGTATTATCCGGTTTTGCCATTCGAAGCGCTGACATCCGCAGCTCATCCTTAGCAACGCTGTCATTGGCTATCAATATGCAATCAGTACCAATCATTTTCACCCAAGTAAAGGCTACCTGTCCATGCAGCAGCCGATGATCCACTCTTACCAGTTTTATCATACTTGTTCACCTCTGATGCGCTTAACAGCATCCATCATTTCTTTCACATGATCGGCGGATAATTCGCCGTCATCTTTATAACTATCCTTGAAGAAGCTGCCCACAATCGCTCCATCCGCAATCTTAAATTGTTCCTCTACATTCGCAGGCGTTACACCAGCACCGATAATCAAAGGAAAGTCGCCAAGCCCCGCTCTGAATTGTCTGATTTTAACCATTGATGTTTCTTGACCTGTCGCATCCTGGGTTACGCATACGGCATCACAGCGTGTCATCGCAATCTTCAAATCCTCCTCAACACTATTTTCTGACAGTACCGGCTGATACTTAAATCGCACACCGCCCAATATCATACCCTGATATCTTTCACGAACTAATTGAAAGAAGGCACTCAGCGTTTCTTCATCTCTTGGTCTGACATGTCCCACAACAGAATCAAGCTGAACAAAGGATGCATGATACTTCTCTGCCAGCTCAAAGCCCATTTGATCCACATTCAGACAATTAACGCCATAAGGAATATCGAGCTTTGCCTGTTCCACATAAGCTAACGCTTTTTCTAAATTATTGTATCGGCCAAAATAATTCTCTACAATAATCGCATCAACGCCGCCTTTCACATAAATATCTAATTCTCTTTTAAAACGTTCAAATACATCTTCATCATCACTGCCCTTTAGATGAAGCATTCCTAAAATCGGTTTTTCATTTTTAAATATTGATAAGAAGCCTTTTTCCTTTTTCATAATTTCCTCCTAGAAATCCTCAGCATCTGCCGCTAAATCGGAAGCTGATAATGCTTTGATACCTGATCTTGCATCGAGTACGATTTTTTGAATATCCTCATCTCTCAGTTTCTCAGGATATTCCAAACAGATTACCAGCAGCATATTGATATTCATCCCAGTAAAGAGTCTGACATTGGGATAAACCAACAAAGCGCTGAATGCACTGCATACACTGGCACCGTACAAATCACTGAGAATTACATACTCCTGTTCAGGTTCTGCCAATATTTCAGCTGTCAATTCTTTAGCGAATGAATCAGCGGTTTGTCCGGGTTTGAGACAATAACACTGAATCTCTGCTGCCACATTGCCAATAATCATCCGGGCTGTATCCGCGAGTCCTTTTGATAATTCCCCATGTGATGCCAAAATTATTTTCCTTTTCATTTTACCTCCGCTAGTTGTATTAACTTGTATTAACTAAATACATCATAATACAATATACTCAGCTTGTCTACTCTTTTTGTAAATTTTTTATTTTTTAAGTGCAAAGAGATTATAAAATGGTAATATATAAGGTAAGTAAGGGGAGGCGCCAATATGTCAAAGCTTAAACAGCTAAGTGCAGTCACGCTTCAGGAACAGTTGTATCTTGAACTGCTTGAAGGTATTAAAAAAGGTAAATATAAACCAGGCGAGAGAATCCCCGCTGAAATGCAGCTGAGTCAGATGTATGAAGTCAGCCGGGTTACGGTAAGAAAAGCGCTGGATCAGCTCGTAAAAGATAATATATTGATTAAAAAACATGGCAAGGGTACTTTTGTACGCATACCGGCCCATGTTGAGAATGTCTTTTCAGGCGGCAGCTTTACCGACACATGTCTGCGAATGAATGCTGTTCCTTCAACAAAAATTATCAGCCGATGTATCCAGCATGTTGACTCAGAAATCGCTGATCTGCTGTCAAACACAGATAATCAGGCCATTACTATCACTCGTCTGCGTTCAGTTAACGATACACCATGTATTGTGGAGATTGATTATTTCCAAACTAGCTTTGCGTTTTTGCTTGATGAGGAATTGGAGAATAGTTCAATTCTTCAAAAAATCAGTGAAAGACTTGGTTTGATTCCATCTAAATTTGAAGATCACTTTCAAATTAAACGGGCAACAAAAGAATTCTCCAAACTGCTCCTGCTGCCGACCGCTACACCGATTTTAGAAGTAACGCAGACCGTCTTAACTGAAAATGATGAAGTAATCTATATCAATAAGCAATATATCAACAGTGAGAAATATGTCTATGCGGTTAGATCTTCTAAATAAATCAGACATGTTATCCGCAATATCACGATTAATAACAGAAAATTTAATCCAAGTGAAAACAAGAAATTGTAAATGGGAGGCTTTGTAAAATGAAGTTTCAATTACCTTTATTGGCAGTCCAAAATGTTGAACGCTCTAAAAAATTTTATCAGGATCTTTTTGAGCAAGAAGTTGTTTTAGATTTAGGAAAAAATGTAACTTTTAGCGGTGGATTTGCAATACAAGAGGATTTTGCATGGCTTACAGATATTGATCCGGCTTCACTGGTTAAAAAATCGCATAACATGGAGTTATACTTTGAAGTAGAAGATTTCGATGCATTTTTACTTCTTTTGAAAGATCATAAAGATGTTAAACTTGTCCATCCGCCAAAGATTCACGAATGGCAGCAGCGCGTTGTCAGAATTTATGATCCCGATTACCATATGATTGAGATTGGTGAATCAATGGAAGTAATAGCGAAGCGTTATTTATCACAAGGATTATCTGCTGAGGAAGTTGCCGAAATCATTCAGCATCCTGTGGAATTTGTACAGCAATGTATGTAAATAAAAGATTCATGATGTTTTAGCAATTCTAGTTTACATTCAAACAAAAAGAATTAGACAACTTTTAGTTTATCATGCAGTTAATTAACAATTGACTGCTTTTCTTTTGCATAAAACACATAGTTTAATCATCACTTCTCCAAGGTAACACACATAAAAATCGCAAAAAAAAGTGTGCCTAAGCACACTAAAGTATTTCCTCATTCTCATCTTCGATAAGAACACTGCATTCATCACAGCTGACATCCTTCGTTCTGATTAGCTTACTCGACACCAGATTTCCCCATGTCAGGATGGCAGCCAAACTCAGCCTCAAAAGACACGCCAATCTTTTATTTCTGGCTCTTTTTCTTGCCGGTATCAGCATATTATCGGCATTAATATATACGCTGATGAATTGCATAATAAACAATACAAATAGAAACTTCATCCCTGCATCAGCATATAGTCCCATAAACACCCCTCCTATTCTTTATTTAAAAACTCCAGCAGCTCATCTTTACTAATATCAAGTCGCCCTAGTTCAATCTTAAAAGCTTCATAAATCTGTGTTGCTTTCTCCAAGTCCTTTTTTCTGCAGCTGCCCTCATCAACGGCTTCCATCGTCTCCGCCAGCACTTCACAGCTTTTAACCTTTACAATATCCGAATTGAGATCATAGCTTCCCTTCTTGGAAATTGTAAATACCCCATCATAGGATAATTCATAGGTAACCCCAACCATTTCTTTAAAATATCCCTGATCATTTAACTTATAAAATTCATGAGCCAGCCGCTCTTCTATACTCATCGGCTTGGCATTAATACATCCGCTCATGGATAATAATACCATGCTCACTACCAGCAGCATTCGTTTCATAGTTCTATCCAAGCTCCTTTGTGTACCTCAATTATAAGATTGATCTATTAAGAACATCTTGAGGAACATCTTAAGATTTTCTTAATTTATACTTTAAGTGTACACCGAAACATCATACTCTGACCTATCAATTTTGTAAGAAATGGTTTTTACATAGTAAAAGAATCATAATACTCATTGCATATTGGCTAATCGCTTCAATTCACTTACTTCTTCAGGTGTGCATTCACGCCATTGTCCCACCGCTAATCCCTTTATGGTCAGATTAAGGAAACGGATTCTGCGCAATGAACGAACATGATAATTCAAAGCTGAACACATCCTTCGGATTTGACGGTTATAACCCTGTGTCAAAATGATTCTGAAATGCCGTGGGCCAGTTTGATGAATTTCACACTTCTTAGTAATAACATAGCTGTTAGTAACTGGGTTATAGATTTGAATCCCAGCTGCCATCTTTGCCAAAAAATCATCATTGATCCGACCGTCTACTTCAACCTCATACTCTTTTGTATGCCCGTTTTCTTCTCTTAAGGTCTGATTTACAATATCACCGTCATTTGTTAGAACAATTAATCCGCTTGAATCCTTATCCAAACGGCCAATTGGGAATAAACGTTCAGGATAGTTGATATAATCAATAATATTCCCCTCGACATGTCTTTCCGTAGTACAGGTAATACCTACCGGTTTATTCAAAAGCAGATAAACATAATCCCTAAGCGGTTCAACTCTTTTGCCATCCACACAGACAACGTCACCCTTTTCAATCGGGGTGCTGATTAATGCCGGCTGACCATTTACCGTAACGCGTCCGTCTTGGATAAATTGCTCGGCAGCCCGGCGGGAACAAAAACCGGTTGAACTGATATATTTATTGATTCTCATACGTTACCCTCGTCTCTATTATAACCTGAACACTATCTATTTTGAAATCAAAAGCCTTCGACAAAACCATGCATAAACTTCTAAAATAAGACAGTCTGTTTAACTTTCTGCCTTTTATCAACTAATTTATCCTCTGGTTTAAGATGACCTATCAGCATTGTAGACATCGGATCATGCTGGTGCAAATTCATTTTGACCTTTGCCTCATCATAATTAGCATAGCAATAGCTGCAGCCATGGGCACAGCAGTTGTACGCGCCAAGATCAGTATATGCCAGACAATCACAGCCGTCACCTCTTGTTTTAGCAAGCGGATATGCGCTGTGTATGCCATAGTCAGCAAGCAGCTTTGAGGATATACAGCTACCTTTTTGAATATTTGGATGCTGGAGATCAATTTTTTCACCGCAAGTCTGCAGCCGGATACCATAGCTTTCCGCAATCTGAGCCATCCCTCTGGCAAGCAGCAGCATTTGACTCTCACTGATTGGCATCAGCTTTAATTCAGCTTGGTGAGCACGGGTATTTTTATATTCATCGACAAAACTAAATATAATTGTATCGATTGCAGATGACAATTGTTCACACAAACGCTGAAAAGCCTTCATGTGGTAGTCGATTGTATACCGCTGATTAAGCAGAATCGGATCATAACGAACAATTACAGCGTGCGGACCATATCGGCGGCTTAAAGTGCGGACAGCTTCTATAATGAACCTTTTATCCGCGACATTTTTCTCAATATCATGAGTATAGGGTGTAATCGTAATTTGAAAACAGCAGTTATAACCATTTAATTGATCCAGCTTTGCCATCATCGGCAGTGGATTTTTACTCATAAATACGATTAAATCAACATTTTCCCGGCTTAGATTCACACGGTGAACAAGCTGAGGATTAAAAGGCGAGCGTACATCGGCAAAACCTTCCTTGATTCGCTGATAAAACCAATCAGAAAAATACGCAGGAATATCACAGCGCTGTGACACACTGAGGATCATAATTATACCAGTTGTGAGCGCAGCTCGTCAATTTCTTCTTCACTTAAGCCGGCGGATGTCAGATAACCGCGAATCGTATACCGCTGATTAAAATAAGCCAAGGTTTGGCGCATATTCTGCGGATCAGACTCAAATACATGCAGCGGCAGCTTCATGTGAATATCTTCCAATGATTTTTGAAGGCGGTGAATATAAGGCAGTAAATTCTGATAACTAGCCGCGTAATCATTAATAATCGTTTCTTCATCAACATCCGCCAGCTTCAGCAGCAGCATTGCCAGTACCCCAGTACGGTCTTTACCCGCGGTACAATGAAATAAAACGGTTCCCTTACTTGCCAGCATGATTTTAAATATTTCACCGATCATTGCCTGACTCTTATCGAGAATACGGCAATATAATTGATCCATTGAGGAAATCGTCAAGGTCTGCATCTTTCCTGGTTCCGCATCTTCGGATAATGAAAATGCGTAATTTTTTATATCTTTATAATTAATCAGCCGGTCAGGTTTAGTCGCTCTTTCATCCGCTGAACGTAAGTCGATAATTGTACGAACACCGTAATCATATAAATAAGCGCAATCTTCATCACTCAATTCAGATATCCCGCCTGAGCGTATAAAATGCCCTTGTTTTAAAGTTTGCTTATCAATATTTACATAACCGCCTAATTCACGAACATTAAATGCTGTCTGAATCGGCAGCGGTTTATTTGCTTCCATTTAGTTCCTCCTTTAAGACAGTGAGTGCCTTTCTGTATAGATATGGCTGAATTGCCGGATAGGTAAGCTTTTTAGGCAATTTATCTAACAGCACAATTGATTCAATTTCATATTCCGGCAAGGGTTCCAGCTCTTCAATATCCGCAAAGAATAACTGCCCCCATGATGGCTCTCCCTTACTTTCTACACAATAATTAAATAATGGTTTGCAAGTGCATTTCACCGCACCGGTTTCTTCAAATAACTCTCTGACTGCCGTTTCCTGAATCGTTTCATTCAGCTCCCGTTTACCGCCGGGAATTTCCAGTGTATCGCGGTTTTTAGCTTGAACAAAGATCCACTTGCTTTGATAACGTGCCATAATGACCGCATACCGCACAGCCTCATGATCGTTTGGCGCACTGAAAGTAATTGTAGGTTTATTCAATATTTGCGTCTTTAAATCTAAATAGCGCTGACTTCTTTCAACCTTCATCTGATTCTCTCTGAAATCACTGCCGAAAGCGCCCCGCGATACCATAACGATCGGCGGCGTCTGCAGACGTTTAAATACACCGGCAGAAAATTTAGAAAGTACCCATTCAAGATCTTCAATAAAAGCCGCTGGCTCCTCTAAATGATACAGGCGCAGCCAGTTGCCAAATTCACCCTCCATGATTGAACCATCAAGATAATCCGCGAGCAGTGTCTCAATCTGATACGTTGGATATTCACAAAGACGCTGTATCAAGTAATCATGGTAAAACCATTTCATCGGATCACTCTGATTACTCTTTAACTCAGCACTAGGCGGCATCTGCCATTTCAGCTCACCCATAACCATTTCAGGCAATAAATTAGTTGGAATCACTTCTTCATGAAGGGTTTCATTGATGCTTCTCGCAAGCTCAAATAATTCTGCCTTGGTCACATCGCCTAAAGGTGCAATACAGCCAATCGTATCACCATATAGTGTACAATAACCCAATGCCATTTCAACCTTATTGCCATTATTGATTATGACACCATTTTCAAGCTGTGAAACGGCGCTTAACACAGAGCCTCTGATTCTGGCTTGTATATTTTCTAAAGCAAATTCTGTAACATCCTGTGTTATATATTGTTTCAAAACTTCCTCACTTGCTGTAACCAATGGCTGAATCATGCCGTCCCGGCATTCAATACCAAGACGTTTTGCCAGCTGATGAGCATTATCAATCGTTGTCGTACTGTTATATTGAGTTGCCATATTTAAACCGATGATTCTCTCTTTGCCTAATGCCATCGTCAGTAACGCGGCATTCACACTGCTGTCCAAGCCGCCTGACAGACCAATGATCCATTTTACTTTTCTATCAAACAGCTGTTCATCAAACTCCTTTAATGAACAAATCAAGGCTTTCAACAGCTTATGTTCTGTTTTCTTCACAGCGGAAGCTTCATCAAGATCAACAACCTTCAATTCTTCCATAAACGCGTCATTGCATGCGTGAATAACTTCGCCAGCTTTATTCCAAATCGTTGAATCACCATCAAAGACACAGACAGTTTTAGAGCTATTCTGCATTCCACACGCATTTACATAGACAAAAGGCACAAATGGATAAATATCCAAGCAATGCCTCATAATCTGTTTACTTCTGCCAATTTCTTTATTTCTAGTCCATGGAGAACTGGAAATATTAACAATCATTGATACATGCTCCCGCAGATATTCTCTGGTAGGATCAAAACTGTAATCACCATTCCACATATCTTCACAGACTTCTAATCCGATCCGCTCAACATGATTATTGATTTCAAAAAGAAAGGGACTGGTCATGAAATTACGGTCAACGACCAATTGTTCACATAATTCAAGAGCTGAAAGAAAGTAACGGCTGTCATCAAAAACACGGTAATCGGGATTAAGGTATTTGACATACATTCCATCATACAAGCCATTTTCACGTTTAACCCATTCTCCGTTATAAGCAAAGAATGCCGTATTTAAACGAACCTTGCGCCCATCACGGCCGCGAATCCCCTCAATCGTTCCCAGATTTCCCCAAATCACGCCAATCCCCTGTGAACATTGACGGATCTCTTCATTATATGCGATTAAACTCTCACACCAGTCATTATCCAGCCATTTATCTGCCAACAAGTAACCTGAAACACATAATTCAGGAAACACAATTAAATCCGCATGATCCTCTTTTGCTTTTTGAATCATGACTTTCATAGCCGCTATATTCTCTGAAGGCCTGCCAGCCTTTACATTCAATTGTCCCATTGCGATTTTCATATCATCAGCTCCTAGCTTATGGTTTTATTTTAATGCGAATTCTATAATTTATAAAGCTTTTCTTACTTAATTCATTATACCATAGCAGTCAGCATAACCATCCATGAGACTATTGAAGATATAGTCATCGATTACAATAAATCACTAAACGTACACCAGAAATCGTTTATTTCCATTTATTACCTTTAGTTGCTTTTACCTCTCAATTCTCTTACAATTAACTAGTAGTGTAAGAATTAGATTATCCATATAAATATCCAGTTTATTCATACATTTTGCAGTATCAGACGCAGTTTCATTAATTCATCGCCTATTTATTCACTGCAGCTTTTTAGTGATATAAATACCAAATCATTTATGAATTAAAAAAATTATGCTTGTTTGAAATATTCATATCAGATAATCTAATGAAAAAAACATTCACAGTCCGATAGGATTTTTCTCATAAGGGGGGGTTCTATCATGAATAAAATCTACGGGTACATACGTGTCTCAAGTAAGGATCAAAACGAAGATCGGCAGCGTGCTTCTCTGGCTGAATGGAATATTAAACCAAGAAACATTTTCATGGATAAACAAAGCGGAAAGGATTTTGAGAGACCGCAGTGGCAGCGGCTGATGAAGAAACTTAGTCTGGGGGATTTGCTGGTAGTATCAAGTATCGACCGGCTAGGCAGAAACTACGATGAAATTCTCGAACAATGGCGAATCATAACTAAGGATATCGGCGCTGATATTGTCGTCCTTGATTTTCCGCTGCTTGATACCCGTGTTTCTGACCGTAATCTGACCGGTATTTTTATCGCTGATCTTACGCTGCAGATTCTTGCTTATGTTGCACAGATTGAAAGAGAAAATATTAAGAAAAGACAGGCTGAAGGAATCGCCGCCGCTAAAGCGAGAGGTGTGAGCTTTGGCAGAAAGAAAATGCCGCTGCCGGATAATTTCAATGAGGATTTCCATAAATGGCGGCTGAAGGAGATATCGACAAAGGAATTAGAAGAGCGGTGCGGAATGAACAGAGCGAGTATTTATAGAAGACTGAGACAGGCAGGCATACCATTAAACAGTTATCTTCAGGATGCTTTTCTTTTAAATGATTCGGAAGATGAGTGAAATTATTATTTCTTTTTTACTGCTGGTTTTGATACTGCAACTAAGAGAAGGATATGATATACTTATAAGTGTTTGACGATTAAAGATAAATAAATTTGCTTCTGACCGGTAAAAAACTTGGGAATTTTTTACGAATAAAGGCAGGATAAGCGAATGAAATTATTACAGATTCTATTATTATTTACAATTGTTTTAGTCATTGCCGCAGCAGGCTTGTTTTATATGCCTAAACGTACTGAGGCAGAACCCTTAACAAAACCAGCGGCAGTACCGATGTGTGTCAGAGATCTGAATGTTTTTTATGTAAAGGAATATGAAGCTCTGGGCGGTGGTATTTATATGTATGGGAATAGTGGTTATTTACTTTATCGTCCTGTAGAGTCCATTGATTTTACTAATTATGAAAGATTTACAGATAAGTTTAATTCAATGATCGAGGTCATGAGTGATGTCGATTTTTTTGCTTACTATATTCCTACTTCCGGAGCTGTAGATTTCAGCAGACTTCCGATTCATGATGATTATTATACATTTATACAGTCACATTTACATGTGAAAGAGATGAAGCGGCTGGATATGAACAGCTTTTCAGATTATAAAAATTATTTTTATAAAACAGATCATCATTGGAGTTATCAGGGCTCTTATCAAGGGTATGTGGATATATTAGGAATGCTGAAACCAGAAGCAGAGGTAATAAAGCCGCTTGATTTGAATTGTTTTGATAATTTACAGTCTTTAGGATCAAATGCTAGACAGAGCGGCAGTAATATGACAGAAAATTTCTGTGCCTATGAATTTGAAAGGAATCCTAATATTACGGTTAGGATCAATGATATTGAGAGTACATATGGCAATGAAGAAGCTTATCGTTTAAAAATGTATGATGAAGCATTAGGCGTCAGTCATTATGGCATTTATTATGGCGGTGATGATGGCAAGCTGGTATTTACAAATCCTGATCAAGAGGGAAATCTGTTAGTCATTGGTACTTCATTTGATAATGCAATTGTGAAATTACTTGCGGAGAGTTTTAATCAGGTGCATGTGATTGATATGCGCTATTATGAAGATGATATGCAGATGCCTTTAGATTTAGAAGCTTATATGAAGGAGAATAGCATTAATCAGTGTTTGCTTGTTGGTGATAATTGGTTTTATAAGCTGGCTGGAGAATAAGCATGGTTTTTTCAAGTCTGAGTTTTTTATTCTTCTTCCTGCCGCTTGTTTGCTGCCTCTATTTCCCAATCAGCAATTTGAAATGGCGTAATTTAGTCTTATTTACCGCTTCAATTATTTTCTATGCCTGGGAAGAACCAATCTATGTTTTGGTTATTCTGGTAACGATGCTGGTAGCGTATCTGTTTGGTTTATTAATTGAAATATATAAGGAAATGCATTCAAAATTAGCACTGTTTTACTTTATACTGTCAATTTTTACTTGTATCTTCTTTCTGTTTTATTTTAAGTATCAGCGGTTTATTTTTTCTAACTTAAATCTGATTCTGCCTTTTCAGATACCAATTAAAGAATTGATTTTACCGGTTGGTATCAGTTTCTATACATTTCAAGTATTGTCTTATTTAATTGATGTATATCAGGGAAAGGTGCAGGCTCAGCATAATTTTATCCGGCTTGGCACATATATTGCGCTATTTCCTCAGCTTGTGGCAGGGCCAATTGTCCGCTATGAAACGATTGAACAGGAATTAAGAGAGCGGCACAGCAGCATTGCGGATATTGCGAATGGTCTGCGGCGATTTATTTTGGGCTTAGGAAAAAAGGTAATTTTAAGTAATAACATGGCTGTCCTTGCCGATTTTGTATTTAATCAGGCACCGTCAGCGAGCGGTACGGTTTTGATTTGGCTTGGAGCGGTTGCTTATACGTTTCAGATTTATTTTGATTTTTCCGGTTACAGTGACATGGCTATCGGCTTGGGACAAATGTTTGGTTTTCACTTTTTAGAGAATTTTCGTTATCCGCTGATTGCGAAAAGCATCACTGATTTTTGGCGGCGCTGGCATATATCGCTAAGCAGCTGGTTTAGAGATTATATCTATATACCTTTGGGCGGTAATCGATGTTCTAAGCTTAAATGGATACGCAATATATTGATTGTCTGGTTACTTACCGGACTGTGGCATGGCGCAAACTGGAATTATATTCTCTGGGGTCTATACTTTGGCTTATGGCTGATGCTTGAGAAATTATTTCTGCTTAAATTAACTGAGAAGCTGCCTTCTATTTTACGTTGGCTATTTACTTTATTTGTCATCATTGTCAGCTGGGTGATTTTCAGGGTCGAGGATATGCAGGCATTGTTGGGCTTTCTGCATCGCATGTTTGTATATGCGCCTGCGGATCTAAGCAGGTTTGCCTATGAACAGCCGGATGCCGTGTATGCCTTATGTTATATGCCATTGGCTTTTTTAGCGAGCCTGCCAGCTTTCAATAAGCTTTATCGGCGTTATTTTGCCCAGAGTCAGCGACTTGCCGGTATTATAGCGGATCTGATGTTTGTGATAATTTTATTCATATGCATCATCATGCTGATGAGTAATTCCTATAATCCTTTTATTTACTATCGTTTCTAGGAGGTTCGCATGAAAAGAAATATTTTATTCTTATTGATGCTTGCGGGATGCGGGTGGTTTGTTTTGGGTATTCCCATGCGCGGTCAGCTTGAATTTTCACTGATTGAAAACAGATCACTTCAGAAATGGCCTGAATTTAGCTTAGATGCGTTCGCACAGGGGACTTATCAGGAAGCGATTGACAGCTTTTTAAATGATCAGCTGATGTATAGTGAACAGATCAAGGCTGTCGTAAAAAAGGTTCAGCGGCTGCCTGCCGACTGTTTAATTCAATTTAATGAATCGCAGAATGCAGAGGAGCCAAACAGCGAACCTGATGTCGAAAGGCCAAACGAAACTTTTGAATACATTGCTTTGGGAAAAGGAATTTATCGATATGGTGACAGCAGTTATCTGATTTATCGGCCGGGTGAGACGATTGATTTCACAAGCTATCAGCGGTTTGCTGATACGATGAATCCGCTGATTGATCAGCTTAATGATATTGATTTTTATGCTTATTTCATTACTACTTCATCCGCCATTGATTTTAATGCTGAAACGCCGGCTGATCGTTATTTTCCTTTCGTCAGTCAGCATCTGCATGTGAAAAAGATCGAACGGTTCGCGGTTAATGATTTTGATGATTACCGGAAATATTTTTATAAGAGTGATCATCATTGGAATCATGTAGGTTCATATATGGGATATCGGAATTTACTGGCTATGCTGAAGCCTGAAGAAACACCGATGAATCCCCTTGATGAGATTTGTTTTGATGAACTTGATTTTCAAGGTTCAAGTGCCAGATTAACCGCATATTTTGATACCCATGAAACCTTTTGTGCGTATCAGATGCCTGAGGATTCAAATATCACTGTCATGATTAATGGCTTAGAAGGCAGTTATGGACAGGAACAGGAATATTTTAATCATGAATATGATGCCGAAAAGGGAGCCAGTCATTATGGCAGCTTCTATGGCGGTGATAATGGTGAAGTGTTATTTATTAATCCGGAAAAAGAAGGTAATTTATTAGTGCTAGGCAATTCTTTTGATAATGCGGTTGTTAAACTGCTCAGTCATCATTATCATGAAGTCAGAGTGATTGACTGGCGTTATTATGAAGCCGAGACAGGGCAGCCGTTTGATTTGACAGAAACGGTTCGAATGATGGAGGCTGATCAAGTATTGTTTATCGGAGATAATTGGTTCTTTAAGATTGATGAATAATGCATTTTGATTTGTTATTTGCAAGCATGTCAATAGGTTAAAATCTCTTGACAGCTTGCTTTTTTGTTTAGCTTTGCTATCATCAAACATCAGGTTCTTAAGCATAAAAAAAGAGAGTGATGAAACTTGGGGGAAAACATCACTCCCTTTACCGGTGGAGATTCCATCTTTCGACTTCTTCTCCATAGTGAGGAACAGATCACTCTGTTCCTTTTCTTTTGTTTATCCTTGATAGGTCGGACTTTGATAGATGCCTAAGCTGTTGATCCAGCAGCCTTCTACCATCGCATTGCTTACCATCTTTCCATCGCTTCCGATGTAGTACCAATAGCCGCTGTGACTCGGTATCCATGTGTTATAGATCATCTTCCCATCCAGATCCACATAATACCAGTTGCCACTGTTGTCCGGTGCCCAATGCTGGCGCCATAGTTTGCCGTCTTCCGGTCCCATGAAGTACCAGTCATTCCCATCTCTGATCCAGTCCTTCATCAGATGTCCGTCCGTTGGATTCATGTAGTACCAATCACTTTCAATCGGCAGCCATCCTTTCGCGATCACACCGTCGGCATAGGCGTAATAGCGTTTTCTTGTTTCTTCAAACCAGCTTGCTTTCTTCATGACTCCCTTTTGATCGAAGTAGTAGGTCTTTGAGTTGATGTCATTGAAGCCTGTCACCATCTTTCCTTCATTATTGAAGTAATAGGTCTTTGCTTCGATCTCTTTGAAGCCGGTTACCAGCTTGCCGTTTTCATAATAATAGGTGCCGTCCTTTTCTTCTTTCCAGCCTTCATTCTTGCTGCTACCGCCGCCAAAGCTGCCGCCGCCTGTTCCACCGCCGGTATTTCCTGATCCTTCAGCTTTCCATTGCGCTGTCAGCGTGTATGTCTTAGAAGTTTCCGGACTCTTGATCGTACCATTCTTTGCATAGCTGATACCATCGTCGCCCTTCCAGCCGGTGAAGATATAATTTTTTCTTATTGGTTCTTCGCCATTCAATAGGATCTCACTGCCAAGACTCTGACTGATTGAGGTAAATTGCCCTGTACCGCCATTCAGTTCGAAGTTTACGACATATTTTGCCTCGGCATTAGCTGTAACCTTTACCTTGCCGGCCGTGTATTCAGTGGCTTTGTTGTCACCCTCAGTAACAGTCACTTTTAATGTGTAATATTTAGTCTCATCATTTAAAGTCACGCTGCAGACAGCTGTATTGCATACTGAATCACCTAGACTATCGCTGTCGCTTGATGCGTACCATTGATAAGTAATTGCCGTGTATTCATCAGCATTGATCACATTGCTCGTTAATGTATAACTGGCACCATTGTCGATCACTTGATCATAGAATGCAGAGGTTTCTGGCTTCTTAGAATCAGTGACATAGAGAATGTTTACTTCTTTGCCATTGCCGCTTAATACATAACCAGCCGGCACATTGATGATTTCAATTTTAATGCGGCCGCTCTTTTTCAGGTTATTGAGCGTTAATTCATAGTTATTCGCTTGTGTCCTGAGATTTCCTATGGCTGCGCCGGTACTGTCAAGATCGGTTATCTTAATGTTTTCTGCCGTTAGGGAAATCGATGAATCGAATTTTAATGTAAGGGTAGATGTAGATGCCTGATTTTTGATGCCGTCTGCTTCAACTGCAGTTAAGCTGACCGGTACTCTCGTATCCTTATGTAAGGTTACCGTCTTACTGTTGCTGGCGATCGTATAACCGCTAGGCGCAGTCACTGTCAATGTGGCCGAGCCTTCTGTCGTTACATTACTGATCTTTAGGATATAAGTTTTACCGCTGCCGCTGATTTCTGTCACAGTCGCATTGGTCAGACTAAAATTATCTTTTGTCAGACCGATGACAGGCTGATCAAAGGTTACCGTAACTTGGGTCGTATCTGAGATGTTTGCCGTACCGTTTGCGAAGACTTCAAAGGATACCGCGATATCATCTTTAGTCCATTGCGCCGTTAAGGTAATCGTCTTTGATTCTGAACTTGTGACTTTTGCTCCCGGCTGCTTGATGCTGCTGTCTGTTGATAACTTCCAGCCAGTAAACGTATAGCCAGACTTCACAGGTACAGTATTGGGAATCGTAATGTCAGCATTCAGTGCAGCCTTTTGATCCGGATAGCTGCCAGTACCGCCAGCCAGATCATAATGAATGGTAAATTGCTGAACCGGTACTGGTTCAGTATAATGATGAATCACTGCAGATTGATTACCGGTGATGTTGTATCCTTCAACTCTGCTTACTGAAACATTCACTGTTCCACCAGTTGTAAAGCCGCTGATTGCTAAAGTATAAACACCGGTTCCGGCCGCTTTTGAAAGTGAACCTTTGACGATATTATTTATACCTGTTAACGTGATATGATCAGCACTTAACCCTGTAATATCTTGGTTAAAGGTTAAAGTTAGCTGAGTGCTCGTATGTGTAGAATCCCCATCCGCAGTCACGCTTGTTAATGCTGCATTGATTAGGTCGGCTTTCTTATGTAATGTTACCTTTTGACTTGTCGGTGAAATGGAATATCCAGAAGGTGATGTGACTGTTAAGGTCGCCTCTCCTTGTGTTGTTACATTACTGATTGCCAGACTATAATTGCCGTTGCTGCCGCTTAATGAATCAATCTGAGCGTTTTCAATCGAGAAGTTTTCTTTTGTTAGATTGGTGATCGGTGTATCGAATACGACATCGATTTTGGTCGAGGTAGTTTTATTTGCTTCCCCATCGGCTGTTGCACTGCTCCATACTACATTAGTAATCGGCGCAGCATAATAAATCGATACCGTCTTTTCATTTGGTGTTATTGAATAACCATCAATGGATGCAACCGTTGCTTTTAGGGTACCTGATACACTTACATTATTGATTGCAAGCTTATAAACACCTTTGTTTTCTTTAGTCAGGTTACCTTTCGTGACACCACTAACACCGCTGAGCGTGATCTTATCCGCTGTCAAGTTATCTATATCATCACTGAAAGTAAAGGTCAATTCACTTGTAGTCTCAGTAGAGGAGCCGTTGGCTGTCAAAGCAGTGAAACTTATATTCTTAACAACAACTGGTTCATTAGCGGCTGCCGCTGAAACAGCAGGTGTGCTTAACGGTGAATCAGAATAAGCAACACCGTCTCCGACTGCTTTAACTTTTGCGTAATATGTATTCCCCGCAGTGATTCCATCTTCTAAAGGGATGTTTCCGTTCATTGCTTCTTTTGATACATTGATTGAATTACCCACTTTAGTATTACATTCCGCATCACTGAATAAATTAATGGCATAACTGGATGCATTACCATTATTAACAGTATCCTCTACGGTATACTTCAGACCGCCATTGTCGGCATCCGACTCTAACGTAAGAGTCGGTGCCTGCAATTGGGTGGTGGTTGGTCCATCAGTAAAAGTAATTTTAATTCTAAATTTCCTATTTGCTACTGTATTTTTTGAAGCTACATTAGACATATCCACCTGATTTTCAATCTGTAATTCCATACTCCCTGCCGCTATCGCTGCTTGACTAGGCTTAATTGTTAAAGTGGTTAATCGATTCATTGCTTCTTTTCTACCTTCAGGATTATTCACACTTAATCCATACAAAATTCCTTTATTAAACCCTGATGCTATCTTAGAAGCCCAACTCATCGCTTCTTTGACATTTTCCCCATCAATTACTCTGTCATAAAATTGAACATCTGCATCAAGATCATATTCGGGATCGGATTTGATACTATCTACTTCCGAAGTCTTGTAATTAAATGTTATGGCTATTCCTGTGACAGGTTGTGTTGAGTCTCCTTCAAGATCCGCTTGTAATACAAGACTATCCGTTTTATTCATCGTAATTTCAATGTACTGACGACGATCCATTTCTACATAAGCTTTGTATTGTACACCATTTATTGTATATAATATGTCATTATATCCATCGTCCTTTACCGAATAACTAATGTCATTATCTACAGCTTTAATATCCATTCCGCAAGCAGTGAATAGTATTGCTATAACAGCTATCAAAGCACTTAATTTTTTTAATATTTTCATTGCATTTGATCCTTTCTTTATTTCTTAGAATTAATTAAAGATTGCAAATGTATCATATCTTTAATATCAACAAATCCATCTCCGTTTAAATCTCCTTCAATATATTTATATTTAGTTATTATTTTATAATCCACTCTTACATTTCCCTGTACCACAGTGTAAATAACGGGATTATTCATGCTATCTGAAAAATCATTCCAGCTTGTTTCCTGATCTCCGCTTATCATTTCGTAACCTATTGATTCAACATGATCTGCATTTTCTATTTCAAAATAAGGAGCAATTTCATCTACAGAAATCAAATTATCAATTTCAATAGTTATTTGATTATTTTTATAATCAATAATGCCATCATATTTTGTATTTCCATTCATAAAATAGAAGGCAGTAAATATAGGTCCTTCATTAATATTGCGAACAATCAAATCATATACAATACTGTCTTTACCATTTATTAAAGTAATCGTATGATTTTGAGCTAAGTTCATGATTTGACCACTGGTTACAATCTTTCCATCCATTAAAATAAGCTGAGTATTCAAACAATCAAAATATAATGGTAAAGATGTCAAATCATCGGTCATGCTATATAAAATATTGATATTTATCTTACCATTCTTTATTACACCCTCAATTTTCGTGCCATCAATTATGGTATAAATATCTGTTAATTCAGGATAGATTGTCTCGTTTTCTAAGATTTTAATTATATAAGTACTTTCTTCACCTTCAGATTTTAGCTTAAATACCTTTTCATCAGTTCCTAACCTAATACTATTCAAGATGAGTGTCTCATTATCGTATAATTGTGAACCTTGTGTAGAAACATAATTAATTTCAAATGGTTCAGCGAAATCAAATTTACCTGCTTCTGCTTCAAAAATGACAGTACCGTTCTCATTGTCCGGTGTGGCAATGAGACTTTCTCCATTTTGAGTGATCGTTATTTGTCCTACAAACTGCGGACCATAATCGATCTCCGCCTGCAAGGTATAGATTTCCTTGTTGCCGTCCAGTTCTACTACGATCAGCCCTGGTTTGCTCACATCGATGAGGGTGCCGCTGACGGTCTCCTCATGATCGACATACACCTTTGCTCGGCTGTCGCTCAACTGGAATTCTGCCCTTACCTGACTCAGATCCGTTCCCTTCGCGAACGTGAACTTCAATTCATTCTGCTCGTTCGGTTCCGCCTCTGTGCCATTCAGGATGACTTTCTCTATCTTCGCGCTGCCGCTCGCCTGGCTGACGATCAATGTGTATTCTTTGCTCTTCTCATCATTTTTGACCGTCACTTCTAAAGCCTTCTCTTCGCCGAAGACTCTGCTGCCGCCATTGCTGATCGTCGTTTCTCCGATCATCAGCACTCCCGGCTCACTGCTCGTATATTCAACTTTCAGTGCTTCATTCAGATCTCTGCCGTATGGGAGGATGACTTCGATGATCCGGCCTTCGATCTTACACTCGATGCCGCCGATCTTCATTCCCGTCAATGTCAGTTCACTTTCCGGTTCCGTCTCTTCAAACATCAAGGTGTAGGTATAGCTTCTTCCATTTCCATCAGTTATGGTCAGTGTCTGCGTTCCGTTTTCGAATTGGATCGTCGTTTCATAGCTGACGCCCTGCGGATCGAGCGCTGACGTTTCCGCTGTCACGGTAAATCCCGCTGACAGATCGGCTTGGCCTTTCAATGCACTGAAGCGGATCGTATCCTGCTGCGCATCGATGATGCCGCTGTATTGTTTTCCATTTTGACTCAGTGTCATCGTCTGCACGGCCGGTCCGATATCGACGAGGATCTGATAGGTCACACTGACACCGTTCTTGCCGATCACCGTCATCGTCTGTCCGTTTCGATAATCGTTTTCACTCTCGCCGCTGATCTGCACTCCCTGCGGACCGATCAGTTCCAGCGCATCGCTCATCGTGAATTCTGCGATCAGCCGGCTTCGGTCTTCATGCTTGTCCAGTTTGACGATGACCTTCTTCGCCTCTTCATCGATCTCTCCCTCTACGCCGTTCAATTTGAACGTCTTCAGGGCTCCGTTGACGGATGGGATCGTTTCATTCAATACCAGTACCGTATAGAGGGTATGGCTGCCTTCCGGATCGATCACTTCGTAAGCTACTGCCTCCTGGTAATCGTTCACACTGACGCCGCTTTGCTGTTCGATGCCGCCGACGTTGACTTTGCCTTCGCCGCTTAACGTATATCGTGCTACTAAGGAACGTTTATCGTGCAGTAACGGAACCGTCACGAGGATCGTTTTCTGTGTCGCGTCGATCACCGTTTTCGTCGATACCGCTTCGCCTTTCTCGTTCCATAACGTGAATTCCTTGAAGAGCAATGGCTGGGCCGGTGCTTTGCTGACGATGATCCGCAGCGTATCCTTCTTGCTCAGATCGTTGGTCGCTACCACCGTCACATCGACACTGCCTTCGCTGAGTCCTTTCATGACATAGACTCCCGAACTGCTCTTTTCGATACTGAGGATGCCTTCCTTGCTGGTCGTGAATAAGACTTGATCGATCTGTGATTCAGGATCGAGGCTGACTCTCAGTTCTGCACGCTCGCCGATCATCAATTCCTGAGTCTCGGCTTTCAATTTTATACTGCGGATCACCACTTCTTCTTTGCCGCTGTTGGTGATCACACATGGGATGCTTGCTTGTATCTTACCGTCCAGCGTTGTCGCGGTGAGTGTGACACTGCCTGTTTTATAAGCCGTGACGATCGCTGAATTGCTTCCCTGTACGGATGCGGTCGCCGGATCACTGCTGGTCCAGTTCACATACTGCACGGCCGTTTCTGGTAATACATGGGCCGTAAGCATCGCCTGCGGGGCGGTAAGATCCAATTTCAGAAGATCGAGGATCTGTCCCTTGTCATCGAAGATCTCGATCTTTTCTGCCGCGTCTGATTGGGACGGCGCTGGGATCAGAGTCAGTAAACATTCTCTTGTGATCTCGTTTCCGTTGACCGTCACGCTCAGAGTCAGCACAACATTATTTACTTGAGTCGTCGTAGTCTGGATAGTGACGGCCGCTTCATCCGCATTCGTGAGCGTTACCGTATCGTCTTCACAGCTCCATTGATAGGTGGCTTCCAGGATCGATGTCGCACTCACACTGCCAGCCTTACCTGCCACGATGACCAAGCTGTTCTTATCCAGCGTGACTTCCGGTTCCGGTTCAGGCATGACTTTTACGAAGATCTTGCGCACGACACTGCTCGCTGCATCGCTTGGCTGGATCGTGATGACCGCGATCCCTTCGCTGATCGCTTCGATCGTCGTGCCGTTGACCGTCGCGATGGTTTCATCACTGCTGGTCACGGTCAAGTTCTTATCTGCCGCGTCTTCATTCACATGGATCGAGAGTTCCTGACTCTCGTTCACGCTCATCTCGAGATAGTCACGATTGCCTAATTCATCGATCGTGATCGTGGTCACCGGGATCGTTTCCGTTTCCGTTACCGTGATCGTCTGTGTGATCATTTGATCCTGTACCATCAAGTAGATGACGGCCGTACCCTTCGCCAAGGCTTCGATCTCAGCGCTGGCCGTATCATCGTTTTTCGCGCTGACTGTGATCACTTCAGGATTGCTGCTGCTCCAAACTGGTTTGAAGCTTGTTTCCTCACCGGTACCCGTGATCACTGCCTTCAATTCACCGATCTCTCCCTTTAATAAGGTGCTGATCTCATTTTCCCAGCTCAGGGATGTGATGCCTGATCGTTCCATGACGGTGATCGTCACCGTATCATAAATCGATTCGTTTTCTAAGCTGGTCACGGTGATCGTTGCTTCACCGGCACCCACTGCTTCGATCAGACCGGTCGCTGCCTCAACGCGGATCACCTCCGGCTGATCACTTTCCCAGCGGACGGCTTTATTCGTCGTATCTGATGGGTCAAAGCTGACTGTCAAGTATTCTTTATCATCGATCTGCATCGTTGTCACGGCGGTATCGATGCGGATCTTTTCTGCTTCGATATCCTGCGGTGTGTCTTCGATAGCATAAACGAAGATCGTGAAGGAGGCTTCGATGGCCCCGCAGCTTGCGATGATCTCGGTGCTGCCGCTGCCTACGGCCGTAACCAGACCTTCCTCACTGACTTCCGCGATCGTTTCGTCTTCACTGCGCCATGTCAGTGAATCGATCACGGCTGAAGCCGGCTGTGCCAATGCATACAGCTGAGTGGCTGAGCGCTGTTCATCGTTCAAGACCAGAACATCGTTGCCGATCAGCTGCAGACCGCTCAATCCCTCATCCTTCACACTGAGATGGATCGGATTACTGATGATGCCTTCTTCATTGACTGCCTGCAGAGTCACTTCACCGGCTTTCAATCCGACTGCCGTATAGCTGCTGCCTTTTCGGCTGATCAGCACGGCGGTTCCGTCACCGTCAAGGACCTGCCATTCCAAAATCGTATTCGTTGCATTTTCAGGTGTGAATGCCATCTGGATCTTTTGTTCTTCATCCACATTCAAGAGCATCGATACCGGCTCCAGCGTAATGCTTTCAGCCGCGATCTCACTCAATAAGACGACGCATTGTGCCTGGACGTCACCGCTGCTTGCGGTTACGATCGCATAATTGTCATTGCGTGCATCGACGCCCGGCTGCGGCCGCACGATCACGGAAGCTCCTTCATTGCTGCTCAAGCTGATCAGATCACTGCGGTCCGTCTGCCATGTGATTGTACCTTCCGCGGTGATCGGCAGAAGTGAGGCCCGCAGTAAGGTTCCTTCTTGATCCTTTGCACCTAAGCGGATGAAATTACTGCTCAGCTCGATGCCGCTGATCGTACTTGGCATCGGTGTGATCATGATGCTTGCCTTAGTACCGCTGCCATCCATCGCTTCCGCGGTGATCATGACCGGTGTGCCAGTTCCTTTTCTTACTTGCAGGACGCCTACACTGCTGTTCTTATTGACGACATGGATCAAGGCTTCGTCACTGCTCGTCCACTTCAGGATCTTATTGCCTGCATCCTCCGGTGAGACATCTGCCTGAATCAGGAAGGTCTGACCGGCTTCTACCTGTGCCGCTGCGCTGCTCAGATCGATCGATGTGATCTTGATGTCCCCGTTGACGACCTTCACCGTACAGCTTGCTTCATATTCAGAGACCTTTGCCGTAATGACTGCCTGGCCGCTCTTCAATGCCGTGATGGTTCCCTCACTATCCACCTTGACGATGGCCGGATCACTGCTCGTCCAATGGATCTCACCCAGTTCACTGCCTTCATTGGCAAGGACGTGCAGCTGTTCATGGCTGCCTTTGATCATCAGCAGGCTCGTCTTATCGATCGTGATGCCGCTGAGATCGGCCGGTTCGATCCGCAGATGGATCTCCGCTTTGATGCCGCCGTCATCACTGACTGCCTGAATCGTTGCTGATCCAGTGCTCAGGGCATTGATCGTACCGTCAAGACTGACCGATGCAATCGCCGGATCACTGCTTGACCATGTAACGTGCTGATTGGTGGCCAGTTCATCACCGGCATATACCTCAGCGCTCAGCTGCAACGTTTGATGGACCTTCAAGACTGCCGGCCGGTCACTGCTTCCGTCTTCAATGCCAAGGATCTTAACGGTATCCGCATTGTTCTTGATGATGAACACGCTGACCTCTGCACGCAGGGAAGCATCGGCTTCACTTTCTGCGATCAGGACGGCCGAAGCCCCCACCGGCGCGTCTGCTTTTACTTTTACTTGAACGGCTGAGCTTTCGAGCATTTCTAGTTCAAGGAATTGCTCACTTCCCGGCTGCAGCGTCCAGTTTACTTTCTGTGAAGCTGAATCAGGCTGAATCACTGCACTGACCGTACTGCTCTCACCTGGTTTCAGACTTAACGTCTGCGGTGAAACGCTCAGTGAATCCGCCTTGCTTTCAACGATCATCAGACGAACCGTCCGTGTGAATTGATCCGCATAGATGAACTGAACGCTCTGCATTTCATTCAGGTTCAGATTCAATGAACCGCTGTGAGTCAGAGTATCCGGAGTCCATTCCAGAATGAATGGCTGATCGTAATCGATCTGAACAAGGGCTGGAACGGTAAACACATAGCATTCCCGTTCGATATCCCATTGTCCTTCCAGACTGTTTTCTCCCTGTTTCAGCTTGATGCTTGTCAGCTCAGGGCCGGTATCTACCTTCACCGTGTAGCTGATACTCTTCTTATTCTTACCAAATAAAATATACGTTAACGGCTTACTGAAATCATTGACACTTTCACCGCTGATCTGCTCACCATTGCCCGTCGTTACAGAAAGTACGTTCTCTGCTTCAAATACAGCGACTAACTGGGTCAAATCAGTAGTTTCATCGACCTTTACTGTGATCGTGTTTCCTTCAATTACCGTTTCACATGGCTCAACACCCTTAAAGGTGAAAGACGTCATCACTGCATCCTTATCCGGAATTGCTTCATCGACAACCAGAACCATGTAATCTTTTGTATTCTCTTCATTTTCTTTATCTTTCACAACATAAGTCAATGTATTCGTATAATCATTAACCGTAACCCCGCTTGATTGCGAAACATTGGCAACTAATACATCGGCTTTATTCATATCGGCTTCACTGCCTTTATAAGACAAGCCAAATCTAGCAATCAAGGCTGATTTATCCGTCAGCAGCGGCACTGTGACGATGATCTTACCGCTGAGCGAATCAATTTCTGTATGTGTAGATATCACTCTGCCTTGCTTATCTAATAATTCAAACTGATTAATCAGATAAGGCAGAAGGGCTGGTTTGACAACCGTAATATCAGCGGTAACCATTTTATCCGGGGCCGTCGGCGACATTGCAATAATTGTTGCTTTACCTTCTTTTAACCCCATAATCTTGATTTTTCCAGTTTCATCTACAGCCACGGAAGCAATATCCGGATTGCTTGACTTAAATTGAACTTTGGCTTTTTCACTTTCATTCTTTTCAGAAGGATCAGCATTCAGTACCAAGAAGCCCTCAGTGACTGCGCCTACTTCGATCTGTCCGTCATTTAAAGTGAAATCAAGACTTTCAATAACTACCTTTCTTACCGTAACCTTGAGCGTTTTTGTAAATCCACCCTTAGCGCTGGTCACTGTAATATCGGCAGTACCTGGCTGATAAGCTTTTAATACTGCGCCTGATGCATTGCCGGTGACGGAAACGATTTCCGGTGCTGAGGTTGTCCAGTTTACATAAGCTGTTCCTTCACCATCGGCAATGATCTTGATGCCGATTTGTTCCTCACAGCCTTGATCATCAAGGATCATCGTTAATGCGTCATCAACAATAAGATCACTTGTCCACTGAATATCCGTGATTGAAGCAATAGCTTCCATGATGTGAACAGTACAGCTTTGTGTCAGTACCTTATCTTCATTGCCAGCCTCACTGATTGTCGCTTTCAGATTCACAATAACATTTGTTTCCTGACTGACTGAATCAGCTGTCAAATGTACAGATTCTGGATTTTCCGATGCAGAATCGAGGGTAATCGGCGCCTCAGTTAAAGGATTGCCATCCAGATCACTGATACTCCATTCATACTTGATGCTGGCCTCTTCGGTTAAGGAAGGAGTTAATAAAGCAACCAGCATCGCATCGCTGCCGCCTTCCATGGTAATTTCAGTTTTGTTTAAGCTGATCTTATATTCCGGAATTTCGTTGACCTGAATGACCAATGTCTTTGAAACACGGCTCTCAGTATCTGCCGGACTGATCGTAATCATTGCGACACCTGGACTGAGTGCATGAATCAAGCCATTCTCATCAACACTTGCGATCGTATCCTCAGAAGTGCTGAAGATTAGGTTAGGATTGCTTGCTGCTTCATCCGCTTCTGCGATTACTTGTAAGGTTGTACCCTGCTTCATTTCAAGGATACCGCTCAAATCGTTTCCTGATTCATCCTTTACCGTAATGCTTGTGACTGGTGTTTTAGCTTCAGCGCTGACGATAACGTTGGCAAAGGCTGTCGTGCCGTTTACAGTAAGCATGATCACGGCTGTTCCTGCTTTGCCGAATGTTTCGATACTGGCCTGCAGCGGATCTTCCATCGGTGTAACCTTAACGATTGTTGGATCGCTGCTTTCCCATTGAATGCTTAAATCTTCTTTATTTCCCGTGTATGAAGCATAAGCGGTCATGATTTGCTTTTTATTGAAAGCCAGTGAGGTTGCTGATGGGTCAAGGGAAAGACTCTTGATTAGACCGGCCTGTTCATGGATTGTTACCGGAATCGAAGCCAGCACACTGACGGTCAGATCCTCTTCTCCTTCAATCTCTGAAGGAATTTGTTTCGTATACTT
>OGJC01000041.1_pt1 | contig 174983 bp, 200 predicted proteins | sample 1571941 | NCBI WGS metagenome assembly OGJC01 (sample SAMEA2582100, study PRJEB24529) | metagenome | biome: Human gut stool | place: China | collected 2011 | reverse complement strand
GGTTCCATACCATCGGTGCTTTGAAAACAAACCGTTTGCTGTATCCATCGGGAATGAAAAAGAAACTTCGTGAACTGGCCGCCGAATTGTCTGTTACACATCGTGAATTTGACCTTGTGACAGTCAAAAAACGAAACTATTATGTGTACCGGTACGAGGGAAACCTCAACGGCATAGAAAATGCGGTAGTTCTTTTGAGTTATCCGGAAAAAGCATTTGGTAATCCCAAAGCATTGCGTGCTTTCATCAGTACAAACGCAGCCCTATCTACACAGGAGATTCTTTCCTGGTATGTGTGTCGATGGCCGATTGAAGTATTTTTCCGCCAGTGTAAGGATAAACTGGCACTGGACAGCTATCAGATACGCTCTGCACAGGGAATCAAAAGGTACTGGCTGCTTATGTCACTGGCACATTTCATGTGTGCAGTGGGTACTGGTAGGTTCTGTTCGTTTGAAACTGGATATCACGAAATCTGTGATACCATTCAGCTGGAAAAGTATCGTTATCTTTTTCAATGCGCAAAGGAAAGCAATGATTTTGATTCATTTATGAAATTCGCAGTGTAGTTTTGTGCAATTTTTCAAATTTGCTCATTTATAGCATTTAATGACGAATTTGAAGTAAGATTGAACAATTATCATACAAATAAACATGCATATATGATATTTCGTGATATAAATGAAAGTTCATTAGATAAAATGGTTGGGATTGTTAGTAATAGATTTAGAGAAGAATTGTTGGAGTGATTATAAATATGAACGAGAAGAAAGTTAGAGAAGCGATAGAAGTAATAAAAGCGAATTATCCTACAAGCGGATATTATATGTTGCGAGAATCATTAGATATCGCAATCGAAGCACTGGAAAAGCAGTTGCCGAAGAAAGTGAAGATGCGAACAGAATACAGAGACTTAAACGATGAATTGATATGTTACAAAGGGTTTTGCCCTAGTTGCGGAAACGTTGTTGACTCTTACAGAAATAAAAGTTGCAATCATTGCACACAGATGCTTGATTGGTCGGAAGCGCATTAAAACGTGTTAGGAAGCGTTAGAACGTGTTAAAAGTGCGTTAGAGTCGAGTCAAAACAAATTGAGTTGGGTTTCCTGAGAACTCTCTTTAGAACTTGTATTGACTCAGGAAAGGAATGGAATGTGCTGGAAGTATAAAAACAATCATGGAACAGTTTATATTTATTGCGATATTTTGAACGGAAAAAGGCATTCATCAAGTTATTTAACAGTGTTTAATGATTTAATAGATGGCTACGAAAGTAATTATAATTACTGCCCTTATTGTGGAAAGAAACTTGAAAACAAGGAGAGAATATAAATGGAAGAACTAAAGAAATGCCCGTTTTGTGGCGGAGAAGCAATGCTGAAAATCAATTACGGATTTGATGAAAAGGTTATTTCGTCTTTTGTGTACTGCGAAGAATGCGGAGTCGCAACGCGAAGATGTGCTTTAGAAACAACTGCTATAGGGAAATGGAATAGGAGAGTGGAAGAATGATTAAAGTAAAAGCGGAGGCAAATTATGGTTTTGCTGGAACAAATATGACATTTGAAGAAGAGTTTGGTGATGATGTAACTGATGAGGAAATCGAAGAAGCTATGAGAGATATGGTTATGGAACAGGTTAATTGGTCATGGGAGAAAGAGTAATTATGAACAGAGAAATACTTTTTAAAGCAAAGAGAAAAGATAATGGAGAATGGGTGGAAGGGTATGTTGTTGCATATCCTTCTGGAAAAGTGGAAATACACAAAATTAGCAAAGAATTACCAGATATATTACTAAAATGCGAGATTGCTCCAAGTACTTTATGCCAGTACACCGGACTTACCGACAAAAACGATAAGAAGATCTGGGAGAATGATATTCTCAGATATAGTTATGACTATGATGGAAGTCCGTTTTTAAAAGATGGCGAAGAGATAAAATATCGTGTAGGTGCTGTGTTTTGGAGCGAATGGAGGGGATCATGGGCAGTATGTGGACGAGGAAATAAAAAATGCACCAATAACGATGTTTTTAAATATAATCGGAATCCAAATAGAACGGAAGTTATCGGAAACATTTTTGACAATCCAGAGCTGTTGGAGGTGGAGTGATGATTTTATTTTGCCCTGATTTAACGGGAAAAGAAGAGGTAAAAGCAATGTTTATTGGGAATGGAGATTTTGTCAGACCAGTGTTACATCCGTGCATTAAAGAGAAATGCATAGCGTACAAGGATGGAAAGTGCATGAAATACGATAATGAAGTGGAGGTAAAAGATGAATAGAGAAATCCTTTTTAAAGCAAAGAGAATAGATAATGGTGATTTGGAGGTGGAGTGATGAAAAAATATGATATTTTAATTGCAAAATTGTATGCGTGCTGTGGAAATCAGGAAGAGTTTCCATGTGAGCCGATTACCATTGATACTAATAAAATGAGCGAGTTATTGGAAGGTGTATTTATAGAAGCGGGATTGTTGGAGGTAGAGTGATGAAAACAATAATTTACACAGTAGATGACGAAGAACCAGATTGCAATAGATGCGATCATTGTTGCGGCGAAGATTATTATTGTATCAAACAATGTGGAGCAGAACATGGATGGAATGGATACGAAAGGTTAGAGAGAATTGAAAGTGATGAGGAGTAACCATGTGGAAAATATCAACGATATCCAAAAAAGAATTATCCTGAGATGGATTTAATGGATAAAATCGAGGAACTAGAGTTGTTGGAGGCGTAGTAATGAAAAAAGAGTGCATTAAATGCAAATATTATAAAAACTACTATAAATCAACAGAATGTTATTGCGAAAAAGGTTATTGTGTTATGGATAAGAAAAATAGGAGACGAAATAAATGAACGTACTAGAGAAGATCTTGGAAGAGATTGAAGATCATGCGATAGAGTTTGAATCATTCGGAATGTGTGATGATTATGTGAGTATTAGATGGATAAAAGAAATCATTCGTTCCCACATGGACGAAGTCCAGAAGTGCGGAGAATGCAGCCGAAGAAAATGGTATCAGAAAGGATATGAAGACAGCAAGAAAGACAATGACTGGATTCCTTACTCAGTACAAAATATGCCTAAGAAAGAAGATGTATATCTTGTAACGTGTGACGATGAAGAATATCCGGTAAAGAGAATGAGATTTAAAGAGGATGAATATGGTCTCTGGTATGACGATTATGGGATTTATGACGGGGTAATATTTGCATGGCAGCCACTTCCAAAACCATACAAGGAGGGATAAATAATGGCAGAAGATGCGAAAGAACAAATAGAAATTATTCTTGAGTTATTAAAAAACACGTTAATGAATAATGGAGTCTCTATCGGGTTGTCAGAAAAGAAAAAGAAAATAATGTTTTTTGATACGGAAGAATATTTATCAACAGGAAAGTTTGATGGATTTTCTGTAAATATTGATAGCTTAGTTAAATAATAAAAGCAGAATTTCAAACGGAGAAAGAGAGAACTAATATATGAAGAAAAACAATGTAAAAACAGCCACAATCAGATGCGATGATAATGCAGAAGCAGTTGTGTTTTCTAAATATGCAATGAAAGATTCGATTGATTTTGAAATCTCTTTTGAGGATTCATATAGCGGTGGAGATTTTAAAGGAATTATTGGAAGATTTAAAAGAGCATGGATGGCGTTCTGGAATAAGCCGGTATGTTATACAGGTATATATTGCGAAAGTGGGCGTGATAGAGTAAGAAACTTTCTGAAAGAATGCTTGGAATTGGTAGAAGGAGAATAGGGAATATGAGAACAGTATATATTGCAGACGATGGAAAACAGTTTGAAGATGAGTATGAATGCGAACATCATGAATTTGAGTTAAAATATCCACATCTTCAAACAATTGAAGCGTACAATAAAGACGGAGAAAAAATGACAGATCTCTTGGATGAAGATACATATAATAATTGTGAAAAAATTATTCTTCATTCAGAAGAAGAGTTATCTGATTTACAATATGCCGCAGACTGTTTAGGATTTTATTCATACAATGACATTACCGAAATCGGGGAATGGATTTTTGATTATGAAACAGGGTATTTTAGTAAAAACAAAAAGTCTACTTTTGTACAGGAGTTATCTGACAAATATGTGGAGATATTAAAAGAATGTAGATCAATAAATTATCATGAATATGCGGATAATACACTATTAAAATTGTTATCTGATTTAGGATATGCAGATGTTGTTGAAGAATATAAACATATTCCAAAATTATATTTTTAGTATGAAACCGTGATTTCAATTTTTGGAGGTGGTAATATCGGTGATGAAATTATTTTAACTAAAAGAAAACCAAACATAATTGCTGAAGAATGTGTATGCGAAATTACAGAATATCTTAACAACAATGTTAGATATAATTTTGGAGATGTTCATCCATATTCTTCATGTTACATATATGACTCAAGAAGCATTTGGAGCAACACAATTGTAATTCGTATGCCAGGATCAACAATTGGATGTATTAAATTTGATGATAGAAATGTAATCAAGGAGTGTTACATTTATGATGATACTATGTCGAAGAATAACTGCTTTTCTAAAGACATTAATGAGCAACTGAAACGATTTGTCGGAAGAACATTGATATTTCCGGAAGAATAGAGGTGGAAAATATTAACACGTATAAAATTAGAGATGCAAGTTTCATCAATCTGGAAACTGGTAAGAAAATAAATCTAGATAATGCTTCTGTGTCGATTGAATATGAAAAAGAAGACTGTAATAATGATAAATCAAATTTTAGAAGACTAGAATTTGAAGACACAACTTTCACATTTGAACTTAAGTATTTGAATACAAAGAAACTCTATCAAATGTTATATGGAATTACAAATAATTACAGAAGATTGCATGGAGGACATGCTTTGCGAGAAGTTACAAGAAGAAGATACATAATGAAACATAGAAGATAAGTGAATAAGAAGGAGAGGTAATAAGTATGGAATTTAAAGAATTTAGAAATATGATTTCTGATCATTTTAAGACAATGACAAAAAATGTTGATACGTTGTTTGAAGTTGGTGTGGATAAGGATGAAATGTGGAATACATACCTTGATAGTTTTCCGACCGGAACAAATGAGATTTTTAGAAAAAGAAGAGAATATGATTGCAGTTGTTGTAGGCAGTTTGTCAAGCAAATCGGTAGTGCTGTGGTAATTAAAAATAATAAATTAGAAACAATTTGGGATTTAGGCATTCATGATGATAAATTTGAACCGGTTGCAAAAGCTATGTCTGATTTTGTAAGAAGACACTGCGTAACAGATGTATATGTAAGCAAATTTAAAAAGGTTGGAACAGAATATAACTACGAGCAGTATGAGGACGGAACAATGAAAAAGTGGGAACACTTTCAGATTATTTTAGACGATAAATTTGTGGACAAAACTGCTCGATCAATTGGAGATATTAAAGGTGGATTTAGAGACACGAAAAATGTATTTAAAAGATCACTTGATGAAATTTCCATGGATGCGTTAGAGACAGTACTTGAGCTTATCAATTCCAACACTCTATACAAAGGAGAAGAGTGGAAAACTATCCTGATGGAGTTTAAGAGATATAAGAAAGAATATGAAAAATTAAGTTCTGATGATGTTCGTGATTTATATACATGGGAGAATTCTGTAAAAGCAGGTATTGCAATTGGTCGAATCAGAAATCACAGTATTGGAACACTTCTTGTGAATGTAAGCAATGAAATGGATCTTGATACGGCGGTAAAAAAATATGAACAGATTGTAGCACCAACAAATTATAAAAGACCTAAAGCAATTTTTACGAAAAAAATGTTAGAAGATGCAAAGAAGACAATTTCTGAATTAGGATATATGGATTCTCTCAATAGAAGATTCGCAACTCTGGATGATATTACGGTGAATAATATTTTGTTCTCAAATAAAGATGCAGCGAAACGAATTTCAGATTCATCTGATATCTTTGGAGAACTAGAAAAACAGGCTGTAGTTAATCCAAGAAAATTTTCAAGAGTAGAAGAAATTACTGCAAATGATTTCATTAAAAATGTCTTACCATCAGCAAAAGAGGTAGAAGTATTGGTAGAGAATAAGCATTCGAATAATTTTGTTTCTCTAATTGCTCCTTGTAATAAAGATTCTAAATCAATGTTTAAATGGAACAATGGATTGAGTTGGGCTTATTCTGGAAATATTACAGACTCTGATATGAAACAGAATGTAAAAGCAGCAGGTGGAAATGTAGACGGTGTTCTTAGATTTTCTATTCAATGGAATGAAGATGGAAGAGATAATTGCGACTTGGACGCACACTGTATTGAACCAAATAGAAATGAAATTTACTTTAGTAATTGTAGAAAACCATCTTTGTCATCCATGACTGGACAGCTTGACGTAGATATTGTTCATCCAAATGGCAAGGTTGCTGTGGAAAATATTACATGGTCAGATAAATCAAAAATGAAACCAGGTGTTTACAAATTTTTTGTAAATCAGTATTCAGGAAGTGCTAGAAATGGATTTAGAGCAGAGATTGAATTCAATGGAGAAATTTATTCTTTTGATTATAGCAATTCAATGAGAACGGGACAAGATGTTTATGTAGCTGATGTAATTTTGGATACTAATGGGGAATTTACAATCAAGGAAAAAATTTCCGGGAACTCTAAAGTCTCAAGTAGAACAGTTTGGGGAATTTCAACAAATGAGTTTACGCCGGTATCGGTAGTTTGTTATAGCCCAAATTATTTTGACGAACAGGACGGTATTGGTCATAGACATTTGTTCTTTATGTTGAACGGATGTAAAAATGATGAAGAACCAAATGGATACTATAATGAATTCTTAAAGAGTGAATTAGAAAAGCATAAAAGAGTATTTGAAGCTCTAGGATCAAAATGCCATGTAGAAGATTCTGAGGATCAGCTTTCTGGAATTGGTTTTAGCATGACAAAAAGAGCAGAGCTGGTTGTAAAAGTAAAAGGTGCAACAGAGAGAATTTTAAAAATTAAGTTTTAATCAAGAAGGAGAAAGTAATATGAGTACGAACATGTTTGAAATTGCTACTAGAAACAAATTTAGATTTCCATTTAAAGGTGTGATTTCTACCGAAGATTTATGGGATTTAAGTGTAGAGAGTCTTGACAATGTGTTCAAGACGCTTAACTCTGAGATGAAGAAAACAAAAGAAGAAAGTCTTTTGAGTACAAAGAGCAAGGACGATGAAGTGCTTGAACTAAAAATTGAAATTGTTAAACATATTGTTACGGTAAAACAGGAAGAAAAGGAAGCAAGAGAAAGGAAATTCTTGGATAGAGAACGTAATCAGAAAATTATGTCTATTATTGCTGCGAAGCAGGATGAACAGTTACATAATATGTCAGTAGAAGAATTGCAGAAATTGCTTGTAGAATAAGTGAATAATAAAACAGACACTCATCTCCGCGACCAAACTTTGATGGGTGTCTGAAAACACAATACATTGGACAATTAGGAATCCAACGCAACTAATATATTACATATCTTTTTGTGCTTAGTCAAGCATGGATTTCCAAATTGAGAAAATTAAATATAGGCGGGAGTGATTATTATCGGAGAGTACAAGCCAATTAATTTTACATATTATAATCCGAGAACCAGCATTTTTAAATCTGGGAAAAGTGACAGAGAACGTATTTCTGTTTATAAGTGTAATAATTGCGAAAATTGCGATGCTTATAAGCGCAAATGTTGTGTGATGCTGAATGGATTATGGTGGCATAAGTGTCCTTACGGCACAATTGAAAAGAAAGAAGGTTTTACAAAAGCAGCACGTAAATGCGGATATTTAGTAAGTGAATATAAGGGAAAATACGGAGATGTTGAATATGCGTTAAAACCATTAAATTTTGTATGCGAAATTGGAGATTATGTTTATCTTGGATTGCCACATCTTAATGGATATAATAATCCGATTCGAAATAGTGATTTCTTTGTAGATAATGACATGATTAAGAAAGAAGATTTTACACCTGAATTTATTGTGGAACTTATTAAATATAGACCATATGCACTCATGGGCGGAGAAATATCTTCTTATCAGAAAGAATATGTTCCAAAGTTTTGTGATCAACTTAAAAGATTTATGCCTGATATGTATACAAGAGTGTGTGAAATTTATCCGGAAATTAGGTCATTGGTAGAGAATATTGATTATACAGGCAAGAGAGCAAAGTTAATGACACTTCTTCCTGGGGAAGTTAAATTATCAACAAAAATTCTTGAGTGGGATGGTGAATTGCTGCATGGAGAAGGATACCAGATTTCATTTTGGGGATTAGACGACGAAGAAGTGACTATTATTCCAAATGAAAATACAATCGTGACGATTTGCGACAATTCAACAGTAACAGATGAAACAGAGTTTGAGGAATAGGTGTGAAGTAAATGAAACATAAAGTTAGAGATCGAGTTAGAATTCGTCCTGATTTAAGGACAGATATTAAGTATGGCGAGGGTGAAGCTGTAGATGAGATGTATGCTTTGCGAGGTCAGATTGTAACAATCAATGAAGTAGATACCGAAGGGGAATATTATCTTATGGAAGAAGACGAAGGTTATTTCTGTTGGACAGACGAAATGTTTGAGGATTCAATGACAAATGGTGATATGATTCGCGCGTTGTCTGACGAAGAGTTGGCTGATTGGTTGGTGGAAGTATATGAGAATACAAAAACTTTTGATGAAATATATAAATGGATAAAAGAATTATGGTGCGAAAGTGAATAAATTATGGGTTGTAAATTCAAAAACAGATGTCCATCATATTCTGGATGGTGTGAAGGTATTAATTATCCAATGGAACATTGTATTTCGTATATCTTGGATGATTATGAAAACGAAAAAAAGAAAACCGAAAACTTGGAATGGATCTACCATATTCCAGAAGAGAATTACGGGATAGTAGATTTCGACGTTATAGAAAAAGCTCTAGGTTTCCGGTTATTCGGATATCAGAAGAGTTATATTTTACATCAAGGATTTAGACGAATGGGAAGAACTACTGCCGAGGTACTTCAGATGTTATTTGACAAAGATCAGTATGATAATCCGATTGACTTTACGGAGCCGCCTAGAAACAAAAGACTACGCATATTCCGTCAGCAATTTAGAGAAATTTGGGAGAAACTTCGAGATGCTGGCGTTGAGATGAGACCAGTGCTCTGGAGTAGGGAAGATAAGGAAAAGTATGAAACAAAGATTGATTATTACAAATATGTAAAAACTCGGCTTCGAGAATATGGAAAAGGAGAATAATGTGGTGACAAAAGAATTAGGTAAAATTACTTTTGCAGAGTTTGGAACTATGAGAGATTATCCATTTCTAATTGGTTTACATCTCTGCTTTAAAATGGGAAGTAGCGGAATTGGTGACGGCGGAAAATATACAGTCAATATTAGTCCGGAATGTAACTGGAAAGATTTAAACCGCGAAGCAGCGATCACTAAAACTATCGAATACATTGACCGGATATTAGAAGATGCAAAAGTCAATTATGTATCTGAGCTACTTAATAAACCAGTCGAAGTAACTATTGAAAATAACACATTTAAAGATTTTAGGATTCTTACAGAAGTATTATAAAGAGAATAAGTATATGGAAAAAGAAACATACAAAAAGGCAATGCAACTAAATGATGATATTTGGTTGATTAATTATCACTTAAACAAAGCAAAAGAAGACAAAACATGGATTACAATTTCAACACCACTTAGAAAAGATGAAGTTCTTTCTTCAAGATTCCAAAGAGAATTAATTGAGTGGTTAGAGAAAAAGATGATTGAGTATCAGAAAGAATTTGATGGGTTATAAAAAGGAAATAATAAAATGAATTTTATTGAGAAGTATAATTGTATTTTATGTAAATATAACAAATTAAATTAGCAATGAAAAAATATAAAGAACTAAAGAGGAAGTATAAATGGAATTAAATGTAGGAGATTTATCAAATAAAAACTGGATTTCAATAAAAAAAGTTGGACTGCCAGAATTAGAAGAAGTAGATAAATATGTACATAAAAGTCAGAAGGTTTTAATTCAGACCAAATACGGAGATATGTTTGTCGCACATTGCGAAAAAAGATTTTATTATGGAGGAAAGTCATATGAAATTAAATGGTTTTCATATGGAACTGGCGGTAGAAAAATGAAAGTTATGAGTAAGGTAATTGCTTGGATGGACTTACCGGATAGATATGAAGGAGAATAAGTATATGAAAGAAATTCGAATTATCGTTGCAGGCAGTAGAGACTTCGATGATTATAGCTTATTAAAACTAACACTAAAGGAATACATTAATGGGCTTGATATAGCAGATTTGAGTCAGGTTGTTATTATATCTGGTGCTGCTAGAGGAGCTGATACATTAGGAGAATATTTTGCATATGATTATCAGATTGCCGTTCGTAAATTTCCTGCTAAATGGGATGAGATTGGTAAACGTGCTGGTTGGGTACGAAATGCAGAGATGGCAAAGTATGCTGCAGAAAAACATGGAGTGTTATTTGCTTTTTGGGACGGTAAATCAAGAGGAACAAAGAATATGATCGATTTGGCTAATAGATATAGTTTAGAGGTACATGTTGTAAATTATGAATAAGAGAGTGTTGTCATAATATAGGAGTTGAGTAGTGATATGGATTTAAAGAGAGAGCAAGAATACATTAAGAATTTTTTTGAAGAGTTAACGGATAAAGAGTTTATGCAGATGCTTGATGAATGTGGAAATAATCTAATATTACCTACAAAACAAATTTATTCGGAGTTGGTTAAGGAGGAATAAAGATGACATTTGAAAAATTGCAGCAAATTATAGAAGAGAATAATATCCCTCATGATGTACAGTTACAAAGTGATAGCGGATGGGAATGTTGTGAAACAGAGATGGATGGTGTTTATTATAACTCCAAAGAAAAGAGATTGATTTTTACGCAAGAAGGAAAAGTATCTGATGAATGGTTTGGTAAAAATGGAGTTTATATTTTAAATGGACTTAATAAAAAATGTCAAGGATGCAAACATTTATCAAGAAGAGGTTATTGTGAATTAAAAATAATTAAAGATCCGGATACGTTTGATAGTGGTTATATTGGAATCGAAGATACATCGAATTGTAAAGATTTTGAGAATTAAATAAGAATAAAAATGTCTGTTTCATGTGAGGTGAAAATATGAAGATAGAGAAAAACAAACTTGTAAAAGTATTTTGGAAAAGTCCAAGATTTTCTAATAAATTAAGAATAAAAGAAACAAAAGGAATAATTTTGGATTCGATTGAAGTTGTGGAATGCGAACGTGGTATTTCAAATTTTCCTCATTATATAAGTGTAGAGGATAATGGCGATATTTTAATTACGCCGATTGGCACACAGGGCGTTTATTTTGTGACTGCTGAAAGAGCAATTAATGCGGATGTATTAGAGATTAAAGCAGAAGATTATATTCAACATTATGCAACAATGGGTGGGTCATTTGGATTTGTTTTGAAAGATAAAATTGATAATAATTCCGACGATTTCTTAAAGGTATTTTGAAGGAGAGTATATATGGGAAGTTTTGAAGATATTTTTGGAGACTATTTTGAAGCGTATAAGACCACATCACAATATAAAGATAGTTCTAAGATGGAAATCATGCTTCGTCGTCAGGAGTTTGAAAAGAACTTAGATGATATGTGGCTCAATTATAGCAGAGGGATGGTTGTACAATTGGTTAATTATAATAAGCAGCTTGATAGTATTAAAAGCTGCGGCTTGAAAGTGTTAAGGAATTCATCTGGTAAGCATAAGATTGTTGTTCCAAAGTAAGATAAATTATAATCTTCAACAAAAAGACTATGGGAGTTAATTATGAAAATCAAAAGAAATATAAGAAATGTAGCGATTGTACTGCTGATAATGTTTGTGTGTATTAAGTGCGTCAGCTGTATGGCATGGGGTGAAAATTATACATATGATCTACAATCAATAGATCACGAAGGTAATTACGTTTCATATAATACTGTATCGTCTAATACTCCGGCGCATAACTACGAAATTATCAATGTATGCTATGGAAACAGATTATACACATTAAAAGGTAGGGTAACTATCAATTATACAAATAAAACACCTTATATAAAAATAAAAAGAACTCATTTAGTGTATGGAGACGAATATGATTTGTATATTCCGAGTGGAACAGTTTTATACATGGATGGTGTGGGAACAAGATAAAATGTTTTATGCGAGGTGAACTAATGAAATTAGAGAATAATATATTGGCGGACGCAAACGTCAGCGAAAACATATGAAAAGGATTGGATCACATATGAGTAAAAATAGAATGAAAAAAGCAAATGTATTTAAAATTGGTGATTTAGTAGAACTTATCGAAGATACATATTTTTATAAAAAAGGAACACGGGCGGTTGTGATTAATAATAGTTCAGATGGAAATACAAACAAGATGGAGATTCGGTATGAAGGAGAAAAATATATCGGAGGAGATGTTGATATTGTTTTGAAATCTATGTTTAAAGTAATAAAACAATATAAAAAAGAATGTGAATTTACAAAACAAGATTATGAATTAATTAACGCAAGTAGAGATATCACTGGAATTTATAATTATTCAGATGAGTATTATTACAATAATTTTGTTTTGTAGAATAAAATACAATTTTCAAATAGTGGGCTGAGGTAATTTTTGTTTTGAAAAGAATAGAAAAAAATATTGTTAGTTCTGAAGTGTTTTACGAATTATCAGAAAAAGAACTTAAAGAAATAAAATCAGAATCAAGAGCAGCCGGTAGAAAAGATGTTGCAGAGTATATCTTTTATGCGCTCTCAAATTATGTTTATGAACTGAATATTGGTGGGGTAAATAGTTTTATGCATGAGTTAATACCGTTTTTGAAAAGAAAATCAGATGGTATTAGAAATCACGGTATGTATGACTTTTTTGAATGGTGTGAGAAGGAGAGAAGATGAGATTTAAAGGAAATATTATTATCACGGATCCATGTTATATCTGCAAGGAAAAGGAAGAAGTTGGAGAACGTCCTAAAGCAAAAGATTACTTTTCTTACGATGAAAAAGATGATTATCCAGATTACAGAAAAATGGATGAAAATGAAATCAAAGTATTAGAAAAAGAGACTGGATTTCCGGAGTGGCTTTTACCAGATGAATGGATTCATAAATCAGATCAGTATGAAGAAGAGAACAAAAAATACGAAGCCGCACTCATGGAATATAGAATAAATAATATTTCTGATTGGCATGATTCTAATTGTGGAACGGATATGGAAGTGCTAGGAATCGAAAACTATATCTGTAGAGATACGTTGTATGGTGATTGGTCTTGCACAACTTACAATTCTGATACACATGAAAAACTTGGAGAGTTCTGTGCAGATTCTGGAATGGTTGGAGTATTTTTGCTAGATGAAGTTTTGAAATATAATCCAGATTTTAACTACCATATTGAGCGTCCATGGACAACAACATTAATTAAAGATTTTGATGGAGAAATTGATTTTGAAATTATCCATACAGAGGGTATATATGAAGATGACACGAAGTTTTACAGTAAAGGTGAAAAATGGGAAGATAATTCTGTAATTGTTGTTGGAAGAGGTAATATCAATTTTGAAACAAAACAGACAGGATTTTAGAAATTAAGAAGAGAATAATATATTGACGGTCGCGAACGTCATTTGAAATATATTTTTCATTTGAATCAGATCAGTTGCAAATGGTCTTATTACATAGATATTTAAGAAAGGACAAATGAGTAATCCTAGGTAAAATGTGTGTACACACCTCTTATATAGAGGTAAATGGTAGAAAATAAGGATAAAAAATATAATTCAGATAAACAGTGGGAACTTGTAAATTTTTGTGAATTTGATAAATATGCAACAAAAAGTTATTGTGCTATTCATAATGTTGATGAAAGTAAAAATCTTGGCGATATTACAAAGGTTGATGAAACTGAGTTAGATAATTTTAATATGATTTGTGGAGGATCACCGTGCCAGGATTTCAGTGTGGCTGGTAAACAAAAAGGCTCTGTGTGGACTTGTAAAGATTGTGTGGATGATAATGGAAAGCATTTTGAATATAATCCATTAACAGTTCATTGGAGTAAAAGAGATTGTTGTCCGAATTGTGGAAGTAAAAATATTGAAAAGACAAGATCATCTCTTCTTGTTGAATATTTACGAGTAGTTAGATCAAATAGACCTAATTTTGGAATTTATGAAAATGTAAAGAATATCGTTGGAAAACAGTTTAAAGACACAACATTTAAATTATTTACTGATGAATTAGAAGAATATGGATATAACGTATATTGGAAGGTTCTGAATGCTAAAAATTATGGAATTCCACAGAACAGAGAACGTGTGTATCTGTTATTTATTAAAAAGGATTTGGATAATGGTAAGTTTGAATTTCCAGAACCTTTTGATAATGGATTAAGATTGAAGGATTTATTGGAAGATGAAGTCGATGAGAAGTTCTATATTTCTGATGAGAAAACCCAAAAATTTATATCGAGTATTGAAAGTAAATATGAGAAAAGTCAAAATGATAAATTTGTGTGTGAAGAAAGAGAAGATGAGGGGCTTCGAACTTATAAAAATGATGTATGTGGTGCATTAAGAACAATTGATTCATGTGGTGATAAAAGAGTTGTAGAAATTGACCAACCTAAATTTATTGGAAATGTAAATCGAGAAGATTTCGGAACAGGATATGCCGGAGGCGTGTGGGATGATAGTCATATTAGTCCTACTTTAACGACTATGCAAGGTGGTGGAAGACAGCCACATGTATTATGTGGAATTGATAAATCATATAATAAACCAGAGTTAATCGAATATGCAAATTGCATTGCAGCGAGAGAGGATAGAGGAATTAGCAACAGAAAATCTGAAGGAACTGCTGTTCTAAAAATTGGGAATATCAACCCATCTGGTAATGGTATGAATGGGTCTGTTTATTCGGAAAATGGATTGTCTCCAACATTAACTACGAATAAAGGAGAAGGAAACAAAGTTGCAATCAAACAAGCAACAAAACAGGGATATATCGAATGTGAAATTGGTGGTGTTGCAGATTTGTCTTATCCAGATAGCAAAACGAGAAGAGGTAGAGTCCAGGATGATGGGAATATTAGTCCAACTATTACTGCGACAGAAACTGGTATTTGTAAGATTGAATCTCCAATCCGTATTCGCAAACTAACTCCAAAGGAGTGCTTCAGACTTATGGGATTTTCTGATAAAGATTTTGACGCAGCACACAAAGTAGGAGTTTCAAATAGTCAATTGTATAAGCAGGCAGGCAATTCAATTGTGGTAGATGTTCTTTATTACATATATGTAGAGCTTTATAAAGCTATGCCTTATTTGTTTGATAATTTGAAATTGAGTAGTTTTTTCTCAGGTGTTGGCGCATTTGAGATTGCACTTGATAGGTTATATGAGGATATTAATTCCGGAAATTTTATAAATCCACAGACAGAGTAAAATCTGTTTGTGGGAAAGAATATTTCTGTCTTAAATATCAAAGAACAGAATATGCAAAGAAGATACGAAAAGAATACGAATCCGGAATAATAAAAGAGCGCAGATGCAATATGAGAGAATATACATTTAGGACAGACGGATGTAGCAATACAATAACAACAGTTCAAAAAGATAATTATATTGCAGAGATATTTGATTGAAACTCACGTTTCATAAGGGGGAAATAAAATGAAAACAAGATTGATTGATGCAGATAAGTTGGTTGATTCGTTAAGAGCAAGTATGAATCATGGACGCGAAACATTTCCAGTAGATCTTATTGTTGAAGCGATTGATGAGCAACCAACTACTAAATATATAGAACAAATATCCAGAGATGATATAGAGGATATATGTTTTAAATTAACATGTTATTACATAGCAACAACAGAACTATATGATAGATCATTGACTGATGAAAGAAGAGTAGAAGACAATACTGAGGCGTTTACATATTCAGATCCTAGAATCAGACGACTGTCTAATAAAAACGCTATTCTTACATATAAAATGATACAAACAATTGCAGAGTATAATTTTGGAATATCACGACTTGTCTTTAATAGAAGCTATAAAGAACAATTGAAAAGATGTGGCAATTTATCCGCACAGGGGTGGATAGATAAATATAATTTTCTCTGTGAAAATGGTGAAATGGATTTCATAAAATAAGAGGTGGATTAAATGCAAGAAAGTAAAAAAATATTTTATGACGTAAAGATTAAAGAAAGATATATGATGGAGAAATTATATAAAACTAAAATTAAACAGTATTTTACTGCATCAATTGTAGGCAAACTAGAGCATAATTTTTATTTTGAATTAAAAGATTCTGAAGAAATTTTAATTATTCCGTATTGTTATATTGAATGGTTATCACCAACGAAAGTAGATGATAAAGAGAAATTGGCTAAGTTCAGCAAAAGGGAAGTTCACGCTTATCAAAATGATGATGGAACTTATAAAGTAGAAATACTAGAAGATAAATTAATTACGGAAATTGAAAAAGCAGATATATATATTACTGTATATGCAACGAAAGATGGAAATAGAATGATTAGTTTTACAGAAAAAGAATAAAATAGAAATTCACTTTCAAATGGAGAAGAAGATGGTAGAAATTAAGATCAATAAAGTTGTCGATGCTTTAATCGAAATGAGCCAACTAATGGGTGTTGATTATAAAACAATTTGGGAAAAATATACTCATGAACTTATTACAGAACAGTTTACATGGGAAGAAGTGGAGAAGGAATTAAATGCAAGGAGCATGTAGTAATCAAATTGTAAAATGTATTATCTATACGAGTGATATGGATGTTGGGATAAATAAATTGTTAGAAATCGAAAAGGATAAAAACGAATCTGGAATTGAAACGGTATTTAAAGGCATCTCAAAATCATGTTATATCAGATCAGAAATTAGATTCAGTGACGGTGAAGAATGGATTACAGTTAATCCTAATGCCGGAGCAAGAGGATATAGATGGAGAAAAGCGTGGATTGATGCGAATAACACGACTATTTCTCAATTGTATTCGAATATTGTTCCGTGTGGAAGCGGATACCAATGGGAAGACTATAAACTTTTTAATTTGTAAGAGAATATTTAAACAGTAATTATAAAACAAAAGGAAGGACAAACGTTCACATGTGAGTAAAGCTGCGCAGCTACTATGGTGAATTGAGATTGAATGTAAATGATGAAAAAGTTTCACTAATATTGAAATTTAGAAACATGAGAACAGAAGATTTTGTAGAAGATTATATGGGTATAAAGCTTACGTGGTGGAAAAAATTATATATCAGAATGATGACAAAAATATTGGAAAAGACACTTGTTGTTTGAGCAAATATATGAAAGGTTAATTTTAAGAGGTGAAAATTATGAGTCAGTGGACACATGTGAATGCAAGTTTCCGATTAAATAGTATTGGCGAAATACCAGATGAAGAAATTATTGATATCTTTGGAAAACAAGTTGATTACAGAGGTATGAGCAATATTGAATATGATGAGAATTATGAGGTAAAAGACAAACATAAATATCTTCCAATGGGATCAGAAGGAACGTTGGAGATGAGCATATGGCATAATCCTGATAAATCATGTATGGCTTCAACAACTGTGTCAGTATTTGGTGATTTGAGAGATTATGGATGTTTTGATGAAATTGAGAAATGGTTTAATAAGTGCTGCGATAGATTTTTTGTAAGACAAGCAGTTTGTCAAGTTGAAGTTGAAGGAGTTGGAATAAAAGTGTTTCAGAATAAAGAAGGATGAAATTTAGGAGGTTAAATAATGATATGGTTGGGTTTAGGATTTGTTATTGGGGTGATTTTAATTATCCGAGTAATTTTTGACAAATACAATAGCTGGATAGAAAAAATTATAGTACCTATTTGTATCGCAATAATGTGTTTTATAATCAGTCATTTAATTTTGAGCTTGTCAAGTTGTATTATGGATGAATTTATAGAATTAGAATATAAAGTTGTTTCAGATAAAAAAATAGTTGCTTTAAAAGATAATCAAAATATATCTGGTAGTTTTTATATTACCGGAGGACGTGTAGATGAAAAATTATATTATTACTATTTTATAGAGACAGAATCTGGTATAAGACAAGAAAAAATCGATGCGGACAAAGTGTATATTAAATACACAAATGATGATCCACATATTGAAAGATACGAAAGTTTTTTTAAAAACGATAATTTATATTTATGGGGAATCCCAATAGATAACTATAAATATATCATTTATTGTCCAAAAGGTACTGTAAAAAATGAGTTTGAAATTGACTTAGAATAAAATTTTAAATAAAAGAATAGTTTCATAAAAAAAAGAGGAAAATAAATGTATCAAAATTGTTGTAAAAAATGTGGCAGCACAGATTTATATACTGATCAAAAGGGTAACAATACGGGATTGTATTGTAGTGATTGTGGTGCATGGATTAAATGGTTATCAAAAGAAGAATTAAGAGCATTTGATCATAGCAAAGATATAGAGGAAGAGAATATAAAAGGTTTGTCCAATACAAGAACATATTATACTCCAAAGTTGAATTTGGATAAGGTGGAAACAGTTGATGACTGTAAGAAAATTTTAAAATTTTTATGCGATTTTTTAAAACCAATTGAAGAAGGAATAACTTATAAAGGATTCGATGAGGTGAAAGAATATTTTGACAGTTAAAGATCTGATTAAAAATAAAGATTACGATTACATCTCATATAGATTAAAGATTCCAAAAGATAAAGAAAAATATTACGGAAAATCCATATTCATCGGTTGCGCTGCGAGTAAGGATGGGAAACTGATTTCCATGGATGGAGACACCTATGAAGAAGATGATACAGTCTTGGAATATGAAGAGTGGAGTAAACCAGAAGAGAATATAAAGAGTGGATTAACTGTGGTGGTAGATTGACAACAATAATAGGAGGAATATAGACTATGAATTTGGTTAATTTAAGGGTAAGAGCCGTAGGATATTATAGTTTTTCAAGGTATGAAGAAAATAGACTAGTCAAGAGTGAAACGTTCGAAAAGATATGGTGTAACCTAATTAACAATAAGGTTTGCATAACTGATTTAGACGGAAAAGGGAATAATTGTTATACGAACATTGAAGTTGATAATGTTATAAGCAAAGATATTGATATTCAGAAAACAGGATTGGATAGTTGCGATGGGTATCATTTAAGGGACGTTTTAGTTAAGGTATGCAATGAACACAATATTGATTTTTGTAAAGAAGAAAATGAAATTAATAGATATAAGGAAGGTTTAGATATGTATACAGAATTTGTGTGTTACATACCAAAAAGTAAAAAGAATGAACTAAACGAACTTGTATGTAATTTAATTAATTCTGACCAATGAGAATAAATGTCTTTTTACTATTGTAAAAATTACAGATTGTATAGTGAAAATGAGTGAATAAAAAGAGATAAATCTTGTATTTAAAAATTTTGTTATAAATGAGGTGACAAATTGACCGATTATCAAAAACAGTTAGTAACTGACAATCATAATTTGATCTATAGATTTTTACAGAAAGAAAAATTAAATATGGAAGATTGGTATGATTTGGCTGCAATTGGAATGTGTAAAGCAGCGAAAACATTTAATGAAGGAACGTCCAAATTTTCTACATATGCATTCAAATGTATGTTTAATGAAGTGTATAGCGAAAAGAAAAAAGAGTTACGTCAAAGGACAATTCCAAAAAATGAGATTCTATATTATAACACAGAGTATGAGAACGAATCCGGAAACAAGGTAGAATTTATTGACAAAATACAATCAGATCAAAATGTTGAGAACGATTGTATTCATAAAATTGCTCTTCGAAATGCATTTAATAAAATGAAAGAAAAACATAAACCTATCATCTCATTATTTTTACAAGGATATAAACAAGTGGAAATAATGAAAATTGCTGGATGTTCTCAGCCACATGTTTCGAGAGTAATGAAGAAATTTGTAGATGAATATGCGAGATGTTGAAATATTTAATGAAGTTATAGGAGAAATATAACATGAGGAATTATACATTAACAGATGAGTACTTTCTGAATCGTGGATACAAAAAATACGACAAAACACAATTCCAGAGATCAGATATATATTTGTATAATTTTCAAAAAAGATTTGATGATGAAAAAGGCAAGAAATATTTTATTGACATTAACAAGTATAGCAATGAGTGGATGAGTGAATATGATAAGCAGCAGGATTGGTATAAACCATATTCATATACTTATAGTTGTCAATTGTATGAAAAAGAAACACATGCGCCTATAAATCTTGAATTCTTTTCAGATTGGAGTATTGAAAGAGTTGAATCGTTTGTAGAGCGACTATTTCAGAACGGAGAATTAGATTATTATGAAAAATGGGACGAATCTTAAAAAATGGAATCCGGTATTAAACAAAGTAATTGAGATTAAAAATGAATATAAAAAAGGTTTGGATATATTTCATATTATTACAAAGATGGTTATACAAGTGAATCACAAACATGTGTTGAAAGGTGGATTGAATATTTAAACGGTATTGAGCCTTTTAACCAGTATAAAGAATATGAAGATATATTTAGTTGTCTTGAAATGAATCAATACGACACATTTGTTTTAATAAGATATGCAAGATATAGTAATGTGTATGATGGTGAAGCAGAAGTATCGGGAGAAGATTTTTGGGATAGATATGATAGATTTTATAGAGAATGTAGAAGTATTGTAATTGATGTAAAAAATGAGTGTTTAGTACTAACGCCATTTCAGAAGTTCTTTAATATAAATGAATTAGAAGAAACGAGCTATGACAATGTTAAAGACAGAATCAATAAAGCAACATGCATAGAGTTTACAGACAAATTGGATGGATCAATGCAATCAGCAAGATGGTACGATAATAAAATTGTCATGTCTGGAAGTCAAGCAATTAATCCATTAAATTCATGGAGATTAGAAGATGGATATAGGATGATTAATTCATTACCTGGATATAAAGATATGTTAAAACACTGTCCTATGTGTACGTTCATATTTGAATATATTTCATTAAAAGACACACATGTAGTTAAATATAAAAAAGAACAAGAAGGATTATATCTTATTGGCATTAGAGATACAAGTACGGGTATAGAAATGCCATACAATATTGTTATTAATGTTGCTAAAGCATACCATATTCCAACAACAAAACTATTTGATAAAAAGTTAGATGAAATAATGTCTGAATTAGATGATAAAAAATCTGATGAAGCAGAGGGATTCGTTGTAAACATTGATGGTTTCAAAGTGAAGATAAAATATAACGATTATACATATATACACAAAGCTCTATCTAAATTATCTTCTATAAATCTAGTAATTCGCAGCATTGCTGATGATAAATATGATGATTTATTATCTAAACTTCCAATTGCATATCATAAAAATGTTAAAAAAGTTTCCAATATCGTATTCAATTATATTAAAGAAACAAGAAATAAAATAAGAGAATATTATAATGCAGCACCGAAAAATAGCAAAAAAGATTTCATGTTGTATGTGGATCGAAACGTACCTAAACAATATAAAGGATATTGTAGAGATATGTATTACGGAAAAGATTTTAATGTAATTAAATCTCACGAAGAAACCCAATGTCCACACTACAAAAAATTAAAAGATATGGGTGTTGAAAATTATAATGAATTATTTTTGGAGGATTTAGATGAATAAACCAAAACTTTTTATTATGATTGGCTTATCCGCAGCTGGTAAGTCAACTATTGCAAAAGAATTAGCAAAAGACTATGAAGCTGTTATTGTTTCATCAGATAGTATTAGAAAAGAAATCTGTGGTAATGTATCTGATCAGTCAAAGAACGAAGAAGTGTTTAAACTTTTTCATAAAAGGATTAGAAAATATCTACATGAAAAAAGAAACGTAATCGCTGATGCGACAAATATTACTATGAAATCACGCAGAGCAATTATTAATAATGTGAAGAAAATGGATATTGAGATTATTGCTTACATTGTTCCAAAGAAAATTGAAGATTGTATTAAAGACAACGTAGAAAGAGAATATATTGTACAAGAAGAAGTTATTTATAAGCAAATGAAAAGATTTCAAATTCCGTTTTTAGAAGAAGGATTTGATAAGATTATTGTTCACGATTTTAATTATGATTTACGTTATAAACTTTATCCATTAGAAATTATTGAAAAAATGACAGGATTTGATCAAAAAAATCCGCACCACAATATGTATTTAGAAGACCATTGTGATTTTACATATAACAAGTTTTCAGATTTGGATCATCCTTATGATATATATAAGAGCGGTTTTCTTCTTGGTGCAAAAATACATGATTTTGGTAAATTGTGCACGCAGACGATTGATGAAAATGGGATTGCTCATTATTTTGGACATGAAAATGTCGGATCGTATTGTGTTTTAACAACATTGTATAATCCATTTGAAGAATATAATACCGATGTTTTTTTGTTAGATTGTTGTTTTTTAATTAATTATCACATGATGCCTTTTAATTGGAACACGGAAAAAACTAAAAATAAATGGAAAAACATATTTGGCGAAGAAAAATATAACATGTTATTAAGATTTCATGAGTGTGATAAAGCGAGGTGTGAATAATGAGAAAATTATCTGAAGAAAATTTCGATACAATTAGACAATATAACAAGAATTTGAGTGAATTATATTTGATGGTAGAAAACGGATGTCAATCAGATATTACTGTTGATGATATGACAGAATGTTTGGAGTGTATTTGTTCACTGATAAAAACAAATGCAATGGCTAATACATCTACTGATATTCATAAAAAAGATATTGAAATTTTACGCGAGATTATTTGTGATCAAGCAATTAAGATTCAGAAACAGAAGAAAGAAATGGAGTGATTGAAATATGAAGATTTGTACCGGAGCATGTAAAAATTGTAGCGAAAAACCAGAGCCAGAGTGTGGAGAGATTTGCAGAGAGATGGCTGAATTGCAGCTTGATTTATTAAATGAGATTCTACTTACAGAACTCACAGAAAAGCAAGCGGATTTAGTAAATAAATGGTGTCATTTATAAAATCGGAAAGGACGACTGATTATATGAAAATTGTATCGAATAAGAAAATTATGACAGATGTAATGAATATTAAGCCAGGACATGTATTTTGCTTCAGAGAAACTTACTATATGAAACTTGCAGATATCGGAGAAAATTGTGCAGTAAATTTATTAGATGGGCTTGTTTACAGTAATTCATTTTTTAAGTCGGATGTTTATGAGGTTTATGCAGAACTACATGTAAAAGATAATCCTAAAGATAATAATGTAATCGTGCAAGAATAATTTGAAAGACAGCTTTCATTAACAGATTACGAGTGGTCAGTAGAACATATTTGTAAGAATTTAGATATTTTTAAAACGATTCATGATTTGTCAGAAAGAGATATTGATTCTTATAGAGAATTTATCCTAGGTATGGACAATGTAGTAAATATCGAGACGAGAATTTACCAGGGACAGATCCAGTGGAAATACGAAGATAAGAAAAGATGGAATTATATTGAATTGTAAGGAAGAACAAATGAACAAGTCAAATGAATTAAATCTTGGTTTTATATTGCAGCAGAACGGAGGTGGATTTTAGTGATTATTGTATCGTGGATTTTTGTAGGTTTTCTTTCATGGCTGTTTTTGCTTCTTAGTACTTTAAGGAAAAGTGAATATAACAAAGAAGATTTAAAGGATTATTTTAATGTAAGAGATTTATCGTGTATATGTTTATGCGGATGGTTTTCACCTGTAATTATATTTGTAATTATATTACTTTGTTGCATAGCTGATAAATTTGAATCACGAAAGTGTAGTTTTCGTGGATGGTTATACGATATTCTTTATAAAATAGCGAATGTTGGAGTGAATCAAGAAGAGAATAAGAAAAAAGAGGACTAATTATGCTGGTGAGATCAGAGAAAACGTGTAGGACAGTTCAGGACGCAGTTGATTTTATTATGGATGAATGTAAAAATAAAGATATGCGCATTGACCGTCTTGTAAAAGAGAATAAAAGACTGACAGACGAATACGACAAAGATGAAGAAATTCAGAAGATGAATCAACAGTTAGATAATATGAGAGAAGATCTTCTGCGCGGATTTCCAATTACAGAGATTGAAAATGAGAGAATTAAGAAATGGAAGAATGAACACGAAGAAAAAGTTCATGGAATTACAAAATCTTCTAAAAAGATTAGGTATGGTGGAGCAATTGGCGGAAGCTATACATATCATTTTACGCCAACATCAATTGGAGTGTTTGGGACGGTTGAGTGTAGCTGCGGAGTGCGATTTGATTTTTCGGAATTGTGATTAAATAAAATGAAATAAATTTAATATGTGTATAGCTTTATTATTTTTTGACTAATTTTTGTTATAGATATTATAAAACATATAGAAAAGGAGAAATAGGAATGAAGGAAGATTTTTATAAAGCAAATAAGGCTTATGATCTATGTAAGGAGATGTTCAGTGGAATTGGATTAGAAATTTCTAAATCATCTGTATACGAAGATAATAATAACATTGAAATTTCCAGTTACGAAATTTTAGCAAGAAATAAAGTAATCCGAATCTTTTTTAGTGATGGTACACAGGAGAAAGTCACTTGTGACGATAAAGATAAATTTGATTTACAGAGAGGTTTATTTGTCGCTTTATCAAAAAAAATGTATAAAGACAAATATACATTAGAAGGAATTGAGCATATGGCAACAGAACTTTCTTATCAGAAAAAATATGTAAAGATGGTCAACAAGGCAATTAAAGATCATAATAAAAAACTTATTGAAGAAGAGAATAAGAAACACGAAGAAATATTGCAAAAGAAATTAGCTTATGAGAGAAAAGTAAAACGCGATAAGAAAAAGCGTGAGAGGATGATTAACATTCAAAAAGAAGCGTATGTACGCGCCATGAAAGAGATTGGTGATTTACATAAAGAAAGAGGAGAAAAAGGAGAATAGAAAATGTGGGTAGTATTTTTACTTGCAGCAATGGGATTTGCGGTTGCTACCTTGTTGGTAATTTACATCGGAAATAAAGTTGTGAATGCAATGAAAAAAGATGATGCAAAATTGGACAAGGATATCAATAAAGAAAACACAAACGAAAAGGAGAATGTAGCACATGAGTAAAAAGGGATTAGTATTGGGAGTTGTTGTAGCTGTAGCAGTTGTAGGAGGAGTGTTTACTGTTAAATCTGTAGAGAGAATTGGAACCGGTAAATTAGGAGTGCAGTATTCAGTAAATGGGATTAAAGAAGAGACATTGTCCGAGGGGTGGCATTTTATTAATCCATTCTTAAAGATTAAGGAATTTTCCATTGGGAATGAACAGCTTGTACTTGAAAAGGGCAAAGAAGATAATTCAATTAAGGTTGCTACTTCAGATGATGCAAGTATTTCAGTAAGTTTTCAGATGTCGTATCGGTATAAACCAGAAGAAGTAGTTTCTACATATAAGAAGTTCCGCGGTATGGACGGAGAAGACATCGTTGATCAGAGAGTGAAATCCGTACTCAAATCGAAAATTTCAGAAGTGACATCTGGATATTCCATGATGGACGTATATTCAGGAAGTCGTACTGAAATTAACAATAAAATTACAGAATATTTAAATGAAGTATTTGGCAAAGAATATGGAATTGAAGTGCTTGACGCGTCTATTATTGATGTTCATCCGGATGACAAATTAAAGGAATCTATCGATGCTAGAGTTAAAGCGCTTCAGGAGAAACAGCAAGCAGAGGCGGAGCAGGAGAAGGTAAAAGTTCAGAAAGAGACTGAAAAAATTCAGGCAGAAGCAGATGCTCAGATTGAAATTACAAAGGCGAAAGCTGAAGCGGAGGCTAACAGATTAAAATCAGAATCGATTACAGACGAACTGATCAGAATGAAAGAAGCAGAAGCTCATATGGAACATGGATTTGTAACAGTCAATGGAGCGAATACTGTTGTAACGGACAAATAAGAGAATAATATATTAGCTGCATATGGTGTCACAGCTATATGCAGTATTCCAAAATGGCAAGTAAAAGGAGAATGAGATTTGAAATCTATTTATGAAGTGAGCAAAAGATTGGTAATAAATGAAGAAATGTTTGTTTACATATCTGATGGTGATTTGAGATACAGATACATAGAGGACAAAGGTGATATGTACGATACGAAAGAAGTTGTTGATGTTGATTCTATTAGAAAAATGATAATTGATGAAATTATCCCTTGGTCAAAAATAAAAAAATCTCTTATAAAAAAGGAAGAAGTATTTAGTTTTTGGGACGAGGACGAGTTTGTCGTTAAGATAAAAAGTAAAAAAATACAAAATGCATATATACACACCCTTTTTAGTAAAAGGAATAAAACGTTTACATTTGAAGATGCAAAAAAGAAATTGCCATTAGATGAGTTTGTTGAGTATTTAAGGGAGCAGGATCAAAAGATTTTTTAAATGAAACTTTCGTTTCGTAGGAGGTAAATAATATGTCAGTGCCATCAGGGTTAGATTTTAGTAATGTAAGACATGTAAAAGTTTGGCATGAACAGTTTGAAGCTATTAAAAATAAAGGTGAATTCTTAATTGTAGAAGATAAGACTAATGGTAAATGTGTATCGTTTACAAGAGATCATGATGAAGAATATAAACCGAGTGAATCTTATTTAAAATTAAAGAAGATATTAGAAGACACAAGAGAAATTGTAAGAAATTTAGAAAGAAAAAAGGAGAATAAGATTATGAGTAGTGAAAAGTTTATTACTTTATGCAAAGAAAACGTAGTGAATTATTTCAATGAAAATGTAGACAAAACAGACAATGTATTTATCACACAGGAAGATGTTTATGTAGTCTGGTACTGTAAGACACTGCAGAATCATAAAGCATTATTAAGCACAAATATTTTTGACGGTATGTATTACGAACTTACATATAATGGTGATAAAAATGAATTATATTTGGATGCTTACAAGAAATGGAAGAATGTAAAAATTGATTTAAACGAAGAGGAGTAGGTATTTATGGAGAATAATATTACAGTAAATATGGAGAATCTTTCAGAGGAAGAAAGAGATCATTTAGTTGAGAAATACAATAATAGGTAAAGAGTATGAATATAAAACATATTAAGAAAACGATAAAGAAACAAGAATATGATTTCTTAAAAGAGAATAAACACTTAGGCAATAATATTATTTTACTTACGCTTGGTGGTAGTTACGCATATGGAATGGATATTAATACAAAAGAATATGTTAGTGATATTGATTTAAGAGGAGTTGCTTTAAACAACAAAGAAGAAATTCTTCTTGGAAAAGACTTTGAACAGGTTGTAGAGATTGATACAGATACGACAGTTTATTCATTCAATAAAATTTTACAATTACTAAAATCAAACAATCCTAACACTATTGAAATTTTAGGATGCAAACCTGAGCATTATTTATATTTGTCTGATGTTGGGAGAGAATTATTAAATAATAGAAAAATGTTCTTATCCAAGATTTGTATTAATTCTTTTGCAGGATACGCATCAAGCCAATTACGACGTATGGAGAACAAAGCTGCTAGATTAGTTGGACAAGCACAAAATGAAGAGTACATTTTAAAATCAATTAATAATGCAAGTTATGATTTTAAAAATCGTTATTTCCCAATGAATGATGGATCGCTCAATCTTTATACAGATAAAGCAGTACAGGAAGGCTATGACACTGAAATTTTTATAGATCTTGATTTAAAGCATTATCCACTAAGAGATTGGACTGGTATGTGGAACGAGATGAAAGCTATTGTAAGTAGTTATAACAAAATTGGTAGGCGAAACGAAAAAGCAATGAACAAGGACAAACTTGGAAAGCATATGGCTCATTTGATCAGATTATACATGATGTGCATTGATATTCTTGAAAAAGAAGAAATCGTTACTTATCGAGAAAACGAACATGATTTACTTATGAGTATACGAAACGGAGAATACTTAGATAGTAACAGACAACCAACTTCTGAATTTTATGATTTGTTAAATGAGTATGAAAAGAAATTTGATTATGCCAAAGAGAATACTTCATTACCGAGTGCGCCGGACTACAAGAGAATTGAAGAGTTCAAAATGTATGTAAATGAACGAATTGTGAAAGGAGATATTTAATGGAAGTTTCTGAAAAATTAAAAGAACGTTTCTGTAAAGATTGTAATATTCCATTGAGATTATTTAAGGAACCGTATTTTACAGATAGACTCCAATTATATGATAGCTATTATAACACATTGGATAAATGGAACATTTTCGTGAGAGAATTAGAGAAATATAAGTGTGAGCAAGATTATCTTGAAGAATATAATCGAGTAAAGGATGCTGCAATAAACGATATAAAATTGTCAGATGGTTACAACAGATTTAATGAAGAAGATATGGGAAAATATTCAGTAAAATATAAAGATCTTCCAAGCAAAGATATTTATAAATCATCAAATGACGGGAAACTGTTTATTAGTATTGATATGAGAAAAGCAAATTTTTCAGCATTGAAATTTTATGATAAAAGTATTTTTAGCAATGCTGATACATGGGAAAAGTTTATTGGAGGATATACGGAGAATAAACATATAGTAAACAGTAAATACATTAGACAGGTCATTTTGGGAAACTGTAATCCGAGAAGACAAGTAACTTATGAAAAATATTTGATGGATCTTGTGCTAGAAGTTCTTATTGATGAATTAGGATATTCCGCTAGTGATATTGCGTTTTTCTCTAATGATGAAATTGTTATTGATATGGAAAAATATAAAGACTGTATAAATAAACAAAAAATATTAGAAATGGCAGTTAACGTACGTTTTAATATTCCATTCAGGATTGAATTGTTTTACTTACACAAAATTACTGGTACAGATGGATATTATAAGGAAATAGTTAGAAATATTATTGAAAGAGAATATGAATTTAAATGCTTAAACAATTATACATTACCATTTGTGTTGAGAAAGTTTAATAGAGAAGAAATCACTGAAAACGATAAAGTATTTTATCATGAAGGGCTACTATCAAAGTTTATGGAAGTACCAAATATGGAGGTAAAATTGAATGAAAATAAATATTCCGTCTGATGCAAATGAGTTGATTCATACACTTCAAAATCACGGAAATTCCGCTTATGTGGTAGGTGGTTGTGTAAGAGATAGCATCATTGGAAGACAAATTCACGATTGGGATATTTGTACATCTGCAACACCAGACGAAATGCTGGAGATTTTTAAGGATAAAAAAGTAATTGAAACTGGCTTAAAACACGGAACTATAACTGTTGTGGCAAAAGGAGAATCATATGAATTAACAACATTTCGTATTGATGGAAAATATTCTGATAGTCGTAGACCTGATTCAGTAATTTTCACAAGTAGTTTAATTGAAGATTTAAAGAGACGTGATTTTACAATCAATGCAATGGCATATAATGATGACGAAGGATTAATTGATCCATTTGGGGGATTAGAAGATATTGAATATAAAAAAATTCAATGTGTAGGTTCTGCAAAAGATAGATTTGGAGAAGATGCTTTAAGGATATTGAGAGCAATTCGTTTTGCTTCTCAACTTGAATTTGTAATGACCCCGGAAACAAGTTATGAAATCGATAAACAATACAAAAATTTGAAGAATATTTCGATTGAAAGAATCAATAGTGAATTTTGCAAAATCGCTACGTCAATAGATTTCTGTGTCGAAATGGTTTTATATAAAGATGTGTTTGCATTGTTTATACCGGAATTAAAAGATATGTTTGAATTCCAACAGAATAACCCATATCACGATTATGATGTTTACAGTCATACAGTACATTCAATTGAACATTGTAAATCCGATAATTTGGTTGTTAGATTGGCGGTTTTCTTTCATGATATTGGAAAACCTTATTCATATCAAGATGGCGAAGACGGTATTAGACACTTTAAAGGACATGGAAAAGTTAGCGCAGACATTACAGACAATATTATGAAACGTCTCAAATTTGACAATGAAACAAGAAATAATGTGGTTGAATTGGTGTATTACCATGATGCAACCTTTGAGATTGGTAAAAAATATGTGAAAAGATGGATCAATAAGATTGGAGTAGAACAGTTTAGAAGACTATTGGAAGTTAGAAAATCAGATATTTTAGGACAGAAAGAATCTTATGAACAGTATAGGATTGACAATGTCGATAATATTAAACAGATTCTTGAAGAAGTTCTACGAGAAGAAACATGTTTTACGCTTAAAGATTTAGCTGTCAATGGCAATGATTTAATGAGTATTGGTTATAAAGAAAACAAAGAATTAGGCAATACACTAAATGAATTATTACGATTAGTAATTGATGAAGAATGTCCTAATAAAAAAGAAAAATTATTAGAAGTAGCAATTGAAAGGAGAATGTAATTGATTAAATTATTCACACATGTTGATCTTGATGGAATTGGTTGTGGAATTTTGGCACGATTAACATTCGGTAGAAATGTAGATGTTTCATATTGCAATTACGATGAAGTAGACGATCTTGTAAGAAAATATATCTCTAAGATGGACAAAGAACATGATACATGTTTTATTGTAGACATTAGTATTAAGGATGATTTGGCTTCTGAGATTGATAGAGAATATGAAAATAATTTTAAATTATTTGACCATCACAAAACAGCATTAGAACTCAATAAATATGATTGGTGTACTGTTAAAACAGAGAATAATGATACAGGACTTATGACAAGCGGTACAGAATTATTTAGTAAATACCTGATTGACCATAAATATTTAGATGTGGATGTAAGTGATTTTGTAAGAATTGTAACAGATTACGACACATGGAGATGGTCAACACTTGGCAAAGCCGGACTCGTTTCAAAAGATGTAAATGACTTGATGTATTTATATGGAAGAGAAAGATTTGAAACGTGGTGTATTAGAAGTATTGAATCTGGTAGTTTCCCTCATTTTGATGAAGAATCAAGCTTGATGTTGACTTTTAATAAGAATGAAATTGAAAAATATATCAAAGATAAAGATAAAATGATTATTGTTAAATGTGATAGAGAATATATGTATGGAATTGTTTTTGCAGATAAATACATCAGCGAGCTAGGAAACGAACTATGCAAATTGAATAGAGAACTCGATTATATTGCAATTGTAAATATGAGTACATGTTCGGTTTCGTACAGGACAATAAGAGATGATATTGATATGGGTATGATTACTAAAAAATATGGTGGAGGTGGTCATCCTAAAGCAGCAGGATCTAAATTTGATGTTTATAAAGTTACAAAATTTCTTGATGGATTATTAGATTAGAGGAGAATAAGAAATATGACGATATTAAATATTATTATGTGTCATTTGATCGGTGACTACGTTTTACAATGTGATTTTATTGCAAAGACAAAAGGTCAGAACTGGTATCACTTGTTTGTACACTGTCTTCTGTATTGTGTCCCATTTTATATTGTGTTTGGATTTACATGGCAGCTACCCATCATTTTTATTGTTCATGTAGTAACAGACGCATTAAAAGCAAGATGGAATAAAATAACATATATTCAGGATCAAATTATACATTATGTGATTGCACTTATTTACTTGACTTGTTGATAGTAAAAATTGAAAGAAGCATTATTTCATAAGGAGAATAAGAAATATGAAATTAACAAGAGAAGAAGCAATTTTATGGCATAGAAAAATGTGGAATTGGATTGCTGACAAGATTGAAAAAGAAAAAGGCTATCAAAATATTAACTATTTAAAAAAAGAATATTGTGACATAAAAGGGTTTCATTGTGAAACAAACAATTGTTTTTGTTGTGAATACACAAAATGCAATTGTGATTTTTGTCCTATTGAATGGGAGAGTAATACTGGAGATTTTATGTGTCTTGATAGATGCGAAGAAAATGATTATGAAGGATTATATTCGTTATGTTGTGATGAAGAAGATTGGAAAGAACAGGCGAAATTAGCAAGGAAAATTGCAAATTTACAAGAAAGACAGGATGGAAAGACAGGATGTGTAGGTGTGTGTAGATTAACACATAGAACAGAATTAGGAGCTAGTTTAGATATAGAAGATAAATGTCCTACGTGTAGTATTTGTTGGAATTGTGATATTCCAGTAAAAGAATGTGAATACATATACGATGCATTAGAAAAACTTGCAAAATATGAAGATACAAAATTGACACCTATGCAGGTACTACAGTTAAATGATCTCAAAACGTCAAAGAAACCAGATATTGAAGGTGATGGATATAATGAGTTTGGAGATATAATTTATGACACATGGATCTGTCCAAACTGTAATGAACATTATGAAATTGATTATGATGAATATGATTTTTGTCCGAAGTGTGGACAAAGAATTGACAGGAGTGAATTAGAATAAAATGGCGAATAAGATGTGCAATAATATAAAAATTCAAAAATTTGCATTTCACGAACCCGCATGGTTGCTACGTTTGTCGGGGGTGAAAATCGAATGAAACTGGAATTTCAAATGGAGAATAATGAGATAGAAGTGATATCTCATCCAAGAAATAAGCTAGAGCTTTGGAGAGATATACATAAAGTACTAGAAGATATGGGATTCAAAACATATTATCAGAGATTATATATAGAGAATAATAAATTAAAAATAGATTTTGGATCACACACTGAATTCTTCTATGTGACTGATTTAACAGTTTCAGATCTGAGAGAGTTATCAAGTTATTAAGATAGTTCTTGTATAAAATTGCAAATCATTAGTTTCTATAAATTCAAATTATAGAATTGAATAATTTAAAAATTTGTCGTGGAAGTGCGACAGTTTCTTAAGTGCACCCATTTTTGGGGTTTTACATAGAAATTTACATATTAGTAACTCTATGTTCCGGCTGCAGTGCGGTCGTTCACATATATAAATATACATACAAAAGGAGATTTTATTTTATGAATTTTGAAATGACAGGAAAACTTAACATCTCAAAGGAAACAGAAAAATTTAAGCCATGGGACGAAAGAAAGTATGATTCAGGATGGGTTAAAAGAAGACTGCTTTTTAACGTTACTTGCGGCGATAATAGACACATGTTGTCAGTAGATGATGGATCATTTGAAGATGGTCATGGAGATGTTTACACATTTACGAAATCAACAGTAGATGAATCTGGCAATAAGAAAAAAGGCGAATCTATTACGATTCCTTTTAAAGAAAGACTTACATCTCCAAGAATTGCTGAAGTTGCAGAATTTAAAAAATATATTTTCGATCTTGAAAAACCAGGAAGAAGATATGGACTTGAGAAAGCTGCTGAGAGATTGAAGGAAGGAAGAAATCTTACGGATGAAGAGCTGAAAAATCTTGGTCTTGAGAATGAATCAGAAGTTACAGAAGCACTCGAAAAGAGTAAAAAGAAACGCTATGAGTTTATCACAAAATGGGATTATGCAGAGTTTATTAAAAAAGTAATCGATAGTGGAAAGTATTCAGATGCAAAATTCTTTATTCGTGGAAATGGAGAGTATTCTTACTCTGAAAACAACGAAAGAGTATATGAATCATATGTTCCTACCCGTATTTATCTTGCCGCAGATGATGCAGAGGAGAGTTCAACTGCTACCGTAAACATTCTGTTTAATAGTGAGAGTCTTGACACAATGAGTGCAGACGAGAAGAAGAAATATTACGTAAATGGATGGATGATGGAATACGACAATAACAGAAGAGGCAATATCCCGGTTCCGGTTACTGTGACAATCCCACTTCCGGGAGAAGACGCAGATCAGAAAGCAAAACGTAGAGTAGAGTCGCTGAAACATAAATTTGCAGTAGACGATGAATCTATCAAAGAGTATGGAGCCGTAGTGAATATGTTGAACGGTGCACAGAAAACAGAAATCACAGAGGATATGCTTACAGATGAACAGAGAGATGATCTTGAATGTGGTCTTATTACAATGGATGATATTAGGGCTGAACTTGGAGGAAGTGTTTATGGTGAACGAATTCGTGAATATGAATTTGTTAAACCTGCAAGAGGATTTACAAAAGGAAGACAGGACACAGTTTACACAGCAGAAGACATGGTTATCAGACCAATCGAAGAAACTCTTCCAGATGGAGTAGAAGACTTATTCGATGATGACGATGATCTTTAAAATAGAGGGCGAATTTGCCCTCTTAAATCGAGGAGATAATGTATGAGTTTAATTGATGAAAGAAAATGGTCTGTTTATATTCATACGACTCCGAGTAATAAGAAATATATTGGAATTACTTCAAAATCACCAAAGGCACGATGGAAGAATGGAAATGGTTATAGAAACAATAATCATTTTACAAATGCAATCAAAAAATATGGTTGGGACAATATAGCGCATGAAGTTGTCGCTAATAATCTGACGGAAAAAGAAGCAATGGATATGGAGAAAAGGTTCATAAAAGAATATGACACAATGAATCCAGATAAAGGATACAACAGAACATCTGGAGGAGAAGTTGGGAAAAAGTTATCTCCTGAATTAATTGAAGCGCAAAGACGATTGGCAAAAAAGATGTGGGAAAATGAAGATTTTAAAAAGAAAATGTCTGAGTTGTCAAAAAGTAGAGTTGGAGATAAAAATCCTAATTACGGCAACCATAAATTAGCAGGAAAAAATAATCCTAATTATGGTAAGAAAATGTCGGATAAAACTAAAAAGAAGATAAAAGACTCTAAAAAGAATCTGTCAGATGAAACAAGAAGAAAACTAAGTATAGCTGCAAAATCAAGAATGACACCAGAGTTTAAAGAATATTTAAGACAAATTCATATTGGAATGAAACATTCTACTGAGTCAAGAAAGAAAATGTCGGTTTCTCAAAAGAATAGATGGACACCTGAATTAAGAAAAGAGTTTGGTGAAAAATTTATTGGTGAAAAGAATCCCAATTATGGAAAACATATGTCAGAAGAAAGTAAAAAAATATTACGTGAAAAATTGTCAGGTGAAAATAGTGTATGGTTTGGTAAAAAACACACAGAAGAAGAAAAGAAAAAGATGCATGATTCGAGCCCTTTGAAGAAACCGGTTATTCAGTTGGATCTAAATGGAAAATATTTGAATGAGTATAGCAGTTACACATATGCAGCAAAAGCAGTGAATGGAAAAGAAAGTAGCATAAGTGAATGTTGCAGGGGTCATGCAGCTTCAGCATATGGATATTTGTGGGTTAACAAAGATGAATATGATAAAAATAAAACTTATAAAAAAAATAAACCAAAACATACAAAAGAAGTAGTTCAATTAGATGAAAATAAAGAAGTTATAAATACATTCGACACTGTAGCACTTGCTGCGAAGAGTATAGATCGTAAACCACAAAATTTAGGACATGCATGTAAAACCGGGTACAAATGCGGTGGATATTATTGGATGTACATGAGTGATTATAAATTAAAAGGAGAATAAAAATGGCATTTAAAAAACCAACAGTAAAAAGATCAGCAACAGATATTAGTAAAATTACAGGATTTATTATGGGCGTTCGTAAATTTGGTAAAACAACTTTATGGGCTGATATGATTAACGAAAAATTTGGAGATCCAGAAATGGGACTTTTGGTTTCATGCGGTATGGAGCATGGTACAAATATGATTGATAACATCAACACGACTCATATCAATACATATAAAGAAATGGACGAATTGAAAAAATGGCTTATTTCAGAAAAGGGGAAGGAGCACAAAATTCAAATGGTTTGTTTTGACAGTGCCGAAGAATTTTTTAGCATTTTTGAGTCGGAAACAATTAGAAGATCTAATATTGAGAATAAAAAAACTGTTAAATCTATTAAGGCAGCATATGGTGGTTACACAAATGGCGAAAAAGAATGTGCTAAAATCGTGAAAGATTTCTTAAATGAATTATATAACGCTGGAATTATCCCGTGGATGATTGGTCATAGCAAATTAAAAACTGTAAAAGATAAGGCATCTTTGGATGAAGAAGGATTTCAGAAACTTGGCTCGTCTTTAATCGCGGATTATGAGGCTGCTATTGCGGATTGTTTTGATATTGCTGTAACAGGACTAATTGATAGAGAGATTGAAGAACGAGGAGACGGAGACTCTATTAAAAGATATGTAAAGGAAACAGAAAGAAGATTATATTTTAGATCAAATGAGATTGTAGAAGCTGGTGGAAGATTAAAGGATTTAACTGTTCCAGAATATATCCCATTTGATAAACCAAATATGGCAAAAGATTTCATTGAAACGGTAGAAAATGCGTTAAAAGCTGGAAGAAAATCATTAGAAAATACCCCTGTTACTCCAGTAAAAGAAAAACCAACTATCAAAGCACAGAAAGAAGATATTGAAGAACTTCCTTTTGAAGAAGATGTTTTAGATGAAACAGAGGGAGAGGAAACTATTTCTGAATATCCGGATAATCTTGATGCAGTGATCAGAAAAATGTTTAAAGAATGTACGAATCCAGAATTAAAATCTTCAGTAAGAGAAGTGATTTCTGAGTATGGTAAATTGAATGATGTTGACAGAGAGGGACTTGAGAAAATTTACGATATGATGAAATAGGAGAAATAGATGTTAGTTAAGTGCAGAAAGTGTGGGAATAAAGTAGAACGCAGCAATGCATTTAAGGTAGTAGTAGGTGGGAAGAACACCTACTACTGCAATAAAGACGAATATAATGAAATTTTAAAATATAGAGAATTGAAGGATACAACATATTCATACATCAATAATATATTCGGGTACAAGGTTACAAATACAAGTATTTACAAAGAAGTAAACGAGATTATAGATGCATTTGGATATGAACTACTTATTTCTTATCTTAAAGAAAATGAATCATATTTATCATCGGTTATGCAAGAAAAGGATTTTCCAAAAGAATATGGGAAGATTAGATATTTTTCAGCCATATTGAAAAATTCATTGGTTGATTATGAAAATACCTCAGATAAAAATGATAAAGAATATGAAAAATATATTGAGTATGATTTACCAGAAATGAAATTTAAGAGAAAGAAAAAGAAAAGAAGTTTATCTGAAATTGAGACGGAAGTTGGTGGTTGGTTATAGATATCGAATTTATTACAGGAGTAAAAGAAAAATATCCAGCATCACTTTTAAAGGGAAGAATAGAAATCGAAGGAAACGTAATTAGCTGCTTTTTTAAAGATATGCTGTTACTGGATGACACCACATTTAAAAAAGAAGATTTTGTAACTAAGGACGGAAGATTTTATTTTTGTATGCTTGAATTATTACGAAAAAAGGGATTCTATTCACTGGATGAAATTACCATTTTATCAAACCTAAAACCTGAGATCATAGAACGTTTTGAAGATATGGGTGGTTGGGAAACTATACAGCATCAGATTGACATTATTAATACTCAAAATTTTGATATATATGTTGACATTATGTATAGAGAAAATATTTTATTACATATGCATGATGACGGTTTTAATCTGCTAAAGACAATAGACATCAATGGAAAACAGATAACTCCAATTGCACTTTTCAGGAAAATGTCGGCTGAAGAAGTGACAGACTGGTACGAAGCAAGACTTAGTTCATACGGGACTGGATATTCAAGCAAAATTATTGAGGAAGAAGAAATTGATTTTGATGATGAATTCATTGATTCATGTAGCAGCGGGGAAGAAAATGGTGTCCCGTTTGATATAGCTGGGTATGACAAAAATGGTGAAGAGATTAATTGCTTTCCGTTTTTATCTCGACAAACAATGGGATTACTAGAAGGAACATTTACTATGATGGGAGGGTTCTCTAGCGCAGGTAAATCTACTTGGTGGGTTACTGTGATTATGTCTTTACTTTATTATGACCGAAAAGTATTGATTATTTCCAATGAAGAGAACATTAAGAAATTTAAAATTAAATTTATGGTATGGCTTCTTGGTAAAAGGAATCGGTATTTCAAGCTTACAAAAAAGAAAATGGGATCCGGTGATATTAGTAAAGAAAGTAGAGAGCAATTATCAGATGTTCAGAAATTTTGGAGAGAAAATTATAAAGGAAAAGTAAAGTTTATTGCAATCAGCGATGCGGACATGAGCATTGTTAAAAAGAAAATTCGTGAGAACGTATTAAGATACGGATACGATACAGTTTTGTATGACACATTTAAAATTCAGGATGGAGACTTTCAAGGACAAAGGCAAGATTTATCTCTCGTAAGAGATAGCCGTGAACTGGATAAAATGGCAAAAAAATACGGCATTATCATGTTGGCATCCGTCCAATTGGCAGAATATATGAAAGGTAAGCTATTTTTAGATAGCTCAGTGTTGTCGAACTCAAAACAGATTAAGGAAGTGCTTGAGAATCTTTTCTTAATGAGAACCGTATACGATGAGGAACTTGATGAAAAAAGTAAATATTACTGTAAACCATTTAGATTAAAAAAAGTGAATGATAAATGGATTGAAGAAGAATATAAGCCGGATCGAAATGCTGTGTGGAGAGCGTTATTTGTTGAGAAAACACGAAGCGGTTCCAACTCTTCAGACACAGGGATTGGATATTTGCTTAAATTTGACGGAGATCACTGTATTTTCAGAGAGGTTTCACAAGCGCGATTTAAACATGGTGAAATAAGATAAGAAACTTGGAGTGATATATGCTTGAAGATATTAAAAAAGAATTGCTAAATAATCCAGAAAAGATAAAAGAGGTGTTGGAACATTTTGGATTTAGAAACATTGTAATTCGAAATACATATATGCAATTTGGAAGAGATGATAATCCAAAATCTTCTAAAAAATCCATATCTATCAAATTAGTAAATAATAGGTTCCTATATGTTCATGACTATCCTAAAGCAGTAAAAAAAGATTTTTTCTCATACATCATGGAAGAGAAACGTGTAGGCTTTACAGACGTTTTATTTGAGGTGAAACATGCTTTAAATATTGTTGACTATTATGATCATTTTGAGAGAAGGGGAATCTTTGGTGGATTTTATGAAAAGATTTATAAAAGAAGTTCTGGAAAGAACTTTACATATGATGAATCTGTTCTACGTGAATATCAGCCAGTATGTAATTTGAAATTTCTAAAAGATAATATATCACTCGAAGCTCAAAGATATTTTGGAATCAGATATGATATAGAGTCTCAAGGAATTGTGATACCAATTTATGATCAAATTGGTCAAATAATAGGTATAAAAGAACGTTTTAATTACGATGTTGAAGATGGCGAAATGAAGTATTTTTATAGTCTTCCTTGCAGCATGTCACAAACATTGTATGGATATTCTCATAATTACAACTTTTTAGTAAGCGGTACTGTATACATATTTGAAGCAGAGAAGTCAGTTATGCAATGCTACACGTATGGAATAAGGAACTGTGTTGCCTTGGGAAGTGGAACAATAAGCAAAAAGCAATGTCAAATGATCCTTGAACTTAATCCACAGAAAGTTGTTTTCATGCATGACGTTGGTTATGAAATTGAATCTATAGAAAGAAATATTACAATGCTTAGAAATTATTCAAGGTTTTCAGAAATGGAAATTTGGTATTGGGACTATTTTAATAAGGGATATAAAGACAAAGTGTCTCCATCAGATATGGGGAAGAAAACATTAGAACACATTATAGAAAATGAAATTCATAAGATTGGGGATGATGGCATCGAAGAAGAATTATAAAGTGCTAAATGATTGTAGACAAATGTATGAAGATGAAGTGTTTGAGGTGATTCTAAAACAAAGAGGAATTGCAGATCCGGAGCATTTTTTTAACCCAACAGAAGATGATTTGTTTCCGTTAGATAACTTATACAGAATTGATGAAGCATTTGACAGACTAGATAAAGCCATAAAGGAAGATGAAAAGATTGCTATATTATTCGATACAGATCTTGATGGAACAGCATCTGGAGCTATTATCACACGTTATTTAAGAAACTTTACAAATAATATTGAAACATATATCGATGAAGGGAAGCAGCATGGTCTTATTGGACAAGATATTGAGAAATTTTTCGATGTAGATTTACTAATTGTCGTAGACAGTCTTGATAAAAACGAACTTCAATATAAGAAATTATATGAAAACAAAACGGATGTTATCATTTTGGATCACCATGCAATAAAAGAATCTGCACCATATGATGATTATTCTATTTTGGTTTCATCTCAGAGAAAATATAGCAATCCACAACTATCTGGAGCAGGAGTAACATGGAAATTCTGTAAATACATGGACGAGCAGTATTTAACTGATTATGCTGACGAATTAGTTGACCTTGCTGCGTGTGGATTAGTAGGAGATATGATGGATATGACCGTTATGGAGAACAGGTACATTGTTTCCAAAGGTTTATCTAAGATCAATAATCCTGCAATTAAGAAAATTGTTGGTGGATTTGAGTTTAACAGTACTGCCATTTCTTTCAGTGTTGCTCCCATTATAAATGCAAGTAATAGAATAGGTAAGAATGATATTGCCATGAAAGCATTTATTGAAGATGATAATAAGACCCTTCTAAAGTATATGAGAGAACTAAAGAAATGTAGAGTACTGCAAAATGAAGAAGTAGATAGGATTTTACCAGCGGCTATTAATTCGTGTGAAGAACAGAAAGACAAGAAGATGATTGTTGTTTTTATAGATACAGATTATGGAATCAGTGGACTGCTTGGGAATAAACTTCTTGAAATATATCAAAGACCTATTTTGATTTTAAAAGATTGTGGTGATACATATAAAGGTTCTATGCGAGCAACCGGTGTAGATGATTTTAGAAAAATCTGTAATGAAAGTGGACTTGCAAAAGCAGATGGTCATGAGTTAGCCAGTGGTATCGAAATAAAAAAAGAGTTATTGAACGAATTTACAATATATATAGAAGAAACTCTTCCGGAATTAAAAGACGATTCGACTACGAATATAGATATTCAACTCGACATTTCTGATATTACAAGAAAGATGGTAGATCTGATTAAAAGATTTGACAGAATTTCAGGGACAAATTTCCCGTCTGTAAAAGTATATATTGATAATATCTATGATTATGAAATTGGCAATATGAGTGATTATAAACATTTGACTATTAAACCGAATGACTATCTTCTTATTATAAAGTGGAATTACAATGGTTCTTTTGAAGAGATGGAAGATCATAGTTTAGTTAATGATGAATTAAGAGTTGTCGGGACAATTGATTCTGGATTTTTAGGAAGAAAATTTGTTTTAAAAGTAATTTGCGATGAGATTGAAGAGGTGGAATAAATGAACTATAAAAATTTGATTGAAAAAATTATTCCAACTCTAACATTTAAGTTTCCGTATTCAGTCGATGATTATGCCGAAAATTTATACTTAGAAAATTATCATTGTCATAAAGATTTCAGTAACGTAAGCACGGCAGATTGTGCTGAATCAATTGAAAATTACGCAAATAGAATTCATCAATTTGGAACAAAGTGTTTATTTTCTGGAGACCATGGTTCCCAAGGCAATCAGTTCTATGTATATAAAGTTGCAGAAAATGAAAAATTGAAATACATACATTCTTGTGAAGCATATTGGGTAAAAGATAGAAAAGAAAAAGATCGAGCAAATTGCCATATGGTTATTGCTGCGAAGAATGCGGAAGGACGAGAAGATATAAACTATGCGTTGTCTATTGCAAATGAAGATGGGTATTATTATAAACCAAGAATTGATTTAGATTTGCTTTTTAATATCCCAAAAGACAATGTAATTGTAACTTCAGCATGTATATCTGGATGGAATTATGAGGATGCTGAAGAAATCTGGCTAAAAATACATGATTATTTTGGTGATAATTTTTTCCTTGAAATACAATATCATAATACGGAAAAGCAAAAACGTTTAAATGAAAGAATTTTATCTCTAGCAAAAAAGCATAATATTCAAATTATTTGTGGGTTGGACAGTCATTATGTAAAAGACGAAAATTCTGTTAAAAGAGATCAGATTTTAAAATATAAAGATATATCTTATCCAGATGAGTATGGATGGTATATGGATTATCCAGACACAAAAACAGTAATTTGCAGATTAAAAGAACAAGGAGTTTTATCAGATGAAGAAATCATGAGATCCATTATGAATACAAACGTATTTGTTTCTGAATGCAATGAAATTGTCCTTGATAGAACGTTCAAGATCCCAAGTGTTTACAAAGGCAAAACTTACGAAGAAAAATGCAGAGTATATAAGAATCTTCTAAATGTTGCTTATGCAAAAGAAAAAGAAAAATCAAAAGAAAAAGCAAATGGAATTCGATATGAAGCGAAAGAAGTAATAGAATCTAATGTTGTTGATTACTTTTTGACAAGCCAAAGAATAGTACATGATGCGGTTAATAACGAAGGTGGAATTTTGACCAGAACGTCCAGAGGAAGCGCTGCTTCATTTATTACAAATAAGCTACTGGGATTAACAACAGTCGATAGATTCAATGCAGATATACCGATTTATCCTGAAAGATTCCTAACAAAAGAGCGTGTGCTTGCAGGTCAAATGCCCGATATTGATTTGAATGTTTCAGCCCAGGAACCATTTGTAAGAGCTACAAAAAAGCTATTAGGAGAACATGGTTGTTATCCATTGATGGCTATAGAAAAATTAAAAGAAAAAGCAGCATGGCAATTGTACGCGGGAGTAAATGATGTTAGTCCGGAAGACGCTAATAAAATTTCGAAATATCTTGATGAGTATAATAAAGCATTAAAATACGCTGAAGATGATGAGAAAGATGACATCCATGTTGAAGACTTTATTCCAAATGAATATGTAGAATTATTTAAAAGAAGTAATGAGTATCAAGGGATTACAATAAATTTAAAGGTTCATGCTTGTGGTCACTTTATTTTTGATGGAGATATCAGAAGAGAAGTAGGATTGATCAGTGCAGTATCTGAAACAACTGGAAAGAGAACTTTATGTGCTGCCATAGAAGGTGGAATGCTGGATGAATTTGGATATGTAAAAGAAGACTTTCTCATTGTAGATAGTGTGTCTCTTACATATAAATTCTTTAATGCAATAGGAAGAGAAGTTCCTACATTTGATGAGCTAAGACATATGATTGACGGAGATAAATTGACATGGGATATCTATGAAAAAGGGATCACTTGTTGCATTAATCAATGTGAAAAAGAAGCTACTACAAATAGAGTAAAGAAATATAAACCAAAAACTTTGGCGGAGTTAAGTAGCTTCATTGCAGCCATTAGACCAGGGTTTGCTTCGCTTTTAAGTACGTTTTTGAATAGAGAATATTATACAACAGGTGAGTCTAAAATTGATGAGTTATTACAAGATACTGCTCATTTTATGATTTACCAAGAATCAATTATGAAAGTTTTATCATTCCTTAAATTGGAAATGGGGGAAACATATGGAGTAATTAAATCTATTTCAAAGAAGAAATTAAAAGGCGAAAAAAAGAAAAACTTACTTAATGATTTGACGGATTCCTGGATAGAAGAGTTTCATAATAAAAATAATTTCAACAATGTTTGGAATGTAATTGAAGACTCTGCCAGATACGCATTCAATGCTCCACATGCTTACAGTATGGGAGGGGACAGTGCATATCAGGCGTGGTTCAAGGCACATTATACAGCAACGTTTTATGAGGTGGCGATTAACCACTATCAAGAAAAGGGAAATAAAGATAAAATCGATGCACTCATTAAAGAAGCAATTAAGTTTTTTGGCTATAAATTTGGTGACTATGAATTTGGGGTAGATAATAGAAGAGTTGTTATAGATGAAGAAAATAAAATTATTTATCCAAATTTATCTAAGATAAAAGGATTTGGAGAAGGTGTTGCGGAGGCTTTGTATAATATTGGAAAACAAGATTACGAAAATTTTATAGAAGTAATTTCAGCAGCTCTTAAAAATTCTATTAGTAAGACTATTTTGAAAAATCTTATTAAGATAAAATATTTCAAAAAATATGGAGATGTCAACACTCTTTTAGCCACTTTTAAATATTATAACCTATTAAAAGGAGGGGAGACTAAAGTAATTTCTAAAGAAAAGGCAATGGATAATAATTTAACTTTTGATTTACTTAATAAATATGGGAATGAAACGGAAAAACAATTCAATAAAATTGATTCAAAAGGGTTACTAAATGAATTGACAAATACGATTGAATACAAACCTTTGACAGTAAAAGAAGAATTAGACAATCAAAAAGATGTTCTTGATATCATTACATATGTAAATACAAAAGTTAGTAAAAGATTATACTATGTCGATATTTTGGATGAAAAGAAAACGGTTACTAATATTTCTTTATATGAGATATACAGTGGAAAAACTCGTAAAGTCAAGATGTGGACAAGTCAATTTTCAAGAAATCCATTTTCAGAAAAAGACTTATTAAACATACATGTTATTGAAAAGAAACATAAGAAAGAGCCTACAGGAGAAATAAATCCAAAGACAGGAAAGAAAATCTATGCAGATGTTCCGGACAAATTTGAATACTGGTTGAAAGCTTACACAATTAAAAGAGAGGATGATGATTTATAAAATTTTATTATACCGCAGCACAATTAAAAGAACTTGTGTCCCACTTAGTTGTGCTGCACACAGGCAATGAACAAAAGAATCAGCACATTTTGGATTATTTTGATAAAAAAGGTATTAAGCATAAGGAGAAAGCTCTGAAGACAGGAGATTATAGTTTTATGATTGAGGCATGTCCAGAGTTGGGTTTTGTGAGAGATACATATTTTACAGATGAGCTATGCATTGAGAGAAAAAATTCTATTGGTGAACTTGCAGGAAATATAAAAGAAAAGGATGAGAGGTTCTTCAAAGAATTAAATCGTATGATAAATATTAAAAATACGTATCTTTTAATAGAAAATAATTGTGTAGATGATATCATTGAGCACCGTTATGACTCACAATATAATGAGCTAGCTTTTATAAGAAGAATTCTTGGAATACAAAAGACGGCGAATCTATATGTAAATTTCGTTAAGAAAGAGAACATGGGATTTATGATTTACGAAATTTGTTATAGTGCATTAATGAATCATATTTTGAAATAAAAAAGGAGAGTTAACAATGAACGCAGATAATGTTATTGTATTAAGTTTTTCAATTTTATTTGTGATATATGCAATTGTTGAAATCTTTAATATTGTGATAAATGTAAAAGTTAGAAATATTTATTCTAAATATCAAAATCTAATAAAAGATCAGAATGATTTATTAATTCAAGATATTCATTATTTAAAAACACTTCTTGGAATTGCAATCGACAAAGCGGAATCAAATAATAAAGTTGGTGAATAAGGATGAACAAAATTGAAATTATATTTTGGTTTTTGATCTTATTATTTTGTATTTTGTACATCATTACTTATCTAGTTATGTTATCTAATTTTATACAAGCAGAAAGGTTCGAAAAGAAGATTAGGAAATGGAGAAATAGAAAATGAGAACTGAAATTGGATCTTGCAAAGACTATGTAGATATTAAAAAGAAGGAACTAAAAGAAGAGATCAAACATCTTGATAAAAAACCAGTCCTTGCCGTAATTCAGATTGATGATGATAAGGCTTCAAATTCCTATATTAAAGGTAAGCAAAAAGATTGTGATGAAATTGGAATTGAAATGCGTCATATAAATATTTATTCCAATGCGGCAGAACAGCAGGAAGTTGAAGGTGTTATCAAAGATATCGCAAATTCTGATGCAGATGGAATAATTATTCAACTTCCAATTCCAGGTAAATATAATTTGGAAAGATTACAGAATCTGATTCCACCAGAAAAAGATGTGGATGGATTTAGAAGAGATAGTTGTTTCAAACCATGTACGCCAAAAGGAATTATTGATTGGATGGAATATAACAACTTCGAGTTTAAAGGCAAGGACTGCTGTGTATTAGGCAGAAGTAAAATTGTTGGACTTCCGCTAACTAATATGTTGATCGAAAAAGGCGCAACAGTTACATGCTGTAATAGTACGACTCCGAGTACATGGTACTACACTAGACACGCAGATTATGTTTTTTCTGCAGTTGGAATTCCAAACTATTTTGATTTTTCTGACTTCACAAATTTATGCGAACTTATTGTAGATATTGGAATTAATCGAGATGAGAATGGAAAATTATGTGGTGATGTAAACAATGCTGGGTTTGAGAGTAGTTTAAATGATACATATGTTACGCCGGTACCCGGTGGGGTAGGATTACTCACAAGATTGGCATTAATGCAAAATACATTAAACGCATATAAAATTCAGAAAAATGAAAGGATGATTTAATGTTTAAATTTTTTAAATGCAATCACGAATATAAAGAAGTCGGCAAATATTACACAATCGTCATGGATTATGAGTGCAAACATATTATGGCTGTTTCCGTATCCGAGTGTGCAGTTTGTGGAGAACGAAGATCTGATGTTGTATATGAAGAAACTATTTCTTCAAATTCAGAATACGAAGTTGATGATGTGATTCAAACATTAGAAGATAGAGGGTTTTGTCCAAAATTAAACTTCATGTTGGATGATTATGAACGAAGAAAAAATGCAAAGGAGTGATTTGATGAATAAGATTAAAAGAATTCAAGAACTTGTAAAGCAGCTAAACGAATATAGGGATGCTTATTATAATGAAGCAAGATCTGATGTTTCTGATGCAGAATACGATAGATTATTCGATGAATTATCAGAACTTGAAAATGAAACTGGTGTCGTATACACAAATTCGCCAACACAAACCGTTGGATATGAGGTGAAATCTGAATTAGAAAAAGTAGAGCACTCTCATCCGATGTTGTCATTAGATAAAACTAAATCTGTAGGTGATTTGGTAAAATTTGCTGGAGATAAAGACTGTATTTTAAGTCTAAAAATGGATGGATTGACATGTCTTTTAACGTATGAAAACGGAGAGTTGGTTCAGGCAGAAACTCGTGGAGATGGAGAGATTGGTGAATTAATTACTCACAATGCAAGAGTATTTGATAATATTCCGTTATCGATTGACTATAAAGGTCATTTTGAAATCGAAGGAGAGGCGATTATTACATATGACGATTTTAATAAAATCAACAAGTTTTTACCAGAAGACAAAAAATATAAGAATCCAAGAAATTTAGCTTCTGGATCTGTACGACAATTAGACAGTAAAATTGCAGCACAACGCCATATTAAATTTATTGCGTGGAAAGTGCCAACAGATATTGCGTCAAGTAGTTTTATCAATAGATTGCAGTATGCTGTAGAATTGGGATTTGACACTGTTCCGCTTTTGCCTATTCGTGGAAATTGCAATGCTGAATTTATTAATATTGTGGTAGAACAATTACGAAAACGTGCAAAGGAAAAGAGCTTTCCGATTGATGGCTTAGTGGCAACGTACAACGATATTACATACGGTGAATCACTTGGAACGACAGGTCATCATCCTAAACACTCTATTGCTTTTAAGTTCGCAGAGGATTCGGCAGAAACTGTATTGAGAGAAATTGAATGGAGTATGGGGAAAACAGGATCTCTTACGCCAGTAGCAATTTTTGATTCAGTTGATTTGGCAGGAACATCAGTGAGTAGAGCATCATTGCACAACATTAGTATTATGAAAGAATTGAATATTTCTATCGGATCAACAGTAACAGTTGTAAAGAAGAATGAAATTATCCCACAGATTATTTACTGTGATGCAAATGCTGTGGATGTAGATATTCCTACAACATGTCCTGTATGTAGCGGAGAGACTCAAATTGTAAAAGAAAATGATTCAGAAGTTTTGATGTGCACTAATCCACACTGTAAAGGCAAGCTACTAGGAAGAGTTTCTCATTTTGTTTCCAAGAAAGGTATGGATATCTCAGGTTTGTCAGAAGAAACAATTAAGAAACTCATTGAACTTGGATGGATTGCAGAGATTACAGACATCTACAATCTTGACCAGTATTATGATAGGCTATCTACAATGTCTGGATTTGGAAAGAAATCAGTAGACAAATTAAGAAAATCAATTGAAAACAGCAAAACCGTAAGATTGGATAAATTTATTGCATCATTAAGTATTCCTGGGATTGGGACATCACAGTCAAAAGAATTGGTTAAAGCTTTTGGTGCATGGGACAAGTTCAGAGACGCAAGTGTTGGGTGTTATAACTTTACGCAGCTTGACGGTTTTGGAGATGTATTAAATAACAATATTCATTCTTGGTTTGAAGATATGAGTAATATTGCAGATTATCTTGCTTCTCTTATGACGTTTGAATCAGAAGACAATTCTAAAACAAACAATTCTTTGAATGGCAAATCATTTGTTGTTACCGGAAAAGTATATAAATTTAAAAATCGTGATGAAGTAAAAGAAGCTATTGAAAAATTCGGTGGAAAAGTAACAGGTTCTGTAACAAAATCCACATTTGCTTTAATCAATAACGATATAGAATCCAATAGCAGTAAAAATAAAAAAGCAAAAGAATTGGGTGTTCAGATTATTAACGAAGAACAGTTAATTGAGATGTTGAGTATGTAGTTATTCTGCATACCGAAACAACATTATAATAGGAAGGAATTTTGATTATGGAGTTATATATTAAATTAAATACTGTAAAAAATGCAATGCTATTTGCAACGGTTTGTGACAATTATGAAGAAGACATTGATTATATTTGTGGGAGATATCAAATCGATGCGAAATCAATTCTTGGAATTATGGGAATTGGACTCGAAAGAGAATGCACAGTTGTGCTCCATTCAGAAGATGAGTATGTAAAAAATAAATTTAAAGAAGATATGAAACTTTGGATTGTGGAGGAATAATTTATGAATAAACCCGATTTATCAAAAATGCGCGTAGAAATCAAATGGGCTGAAGATATGTGGCAGCAGATTAAAGATGCAACAATGACTACGATTGGGAAAGACAAAGGTTCTTATCCTGATCATGATTGGAAGTTGAAACTTTTAATGGCTGAGCATTCTCCAATTAGACTTGGTTCTGTTATCGTAAAAATTTACGATGCACCTCAATTTGTGCATGGACATTTAGTACGTCATTCCAATGGTGCCATCCCATTTGATCCTAGTGGAATCGTTCCGTTTGTATCATCGCTCAGAAGTGACAGAAATGATTATGATGAAGTGCCAAACAGAAATACATTACAGAGTGCTACATATTACTTTAATTTTCAGGCATTGATTAATGTATCACGAAGGAGATTGTGCAATTGTGCAAGCTATGAGACAAGGAAGGCGTTTGGAATGATTAGAGACGAAATTGTTAAATTTGAGCCAGAAGCAGCAAGCAGAATGGTTAAAGAATGTGTGTATAGAAATGGTCTGTGTCCGGAAATGTTTACGTGCAAATATAATAAAACGAAAGCATTTGAAGAGGAACTAAAGGAATATATTAAAGGATTTGAAAACCAAATCTGCGATAAAACTAATATTAGAAAAGGGATGGACGAATAATGTCAGATGCAATTTATTATTGTAAACATGAAGAAAATGATTGTCCTGTAAAAGATACATGTGAAAGATATGTGGATGCAGAACATCACCAATGTAAAGTTACATTATATAAGGCAATGTGTGTAGACGATAATGGACGAGTATTATTTATTAATAAAACACCATTAAATATAGAAGATACAGAGGTGAAATCAGAATAATGGCAATTATAATTTTTGGGAAAACAGCAAGTGGGAAAAGCAGAATTGTGAATGAGCTTGTGAAACGAGGATATAAAAAGATTGTAACGACTACAACACGACCGGCAAGAAAAGGTGAAGTTGATGGAGGTGATTACAATTTTATTTCCGAAGAGGAGTTTGAACAACTTATTAATACACGATATTTTGCGGAATGGAAGAAATACGACACAGCAGAAGGTGTTTGGTATTACGGTTCTCCTTTAGATGAAATATCAAGATCAGATAATAAGTCAATTGTAATTCTGACTCCAGATGGATATAGAGACATTAAAGATGAATTGGATGATCATGTTGCTATTTATATATATGCAAACAATAAAACAATTAGAAGCAGACTATCTAATCGTGGAGACAAGAAAGAAGAGGCTGATCGCAGAATTAAACAAGACAACAAAGATTTTAAAGATGCTGAATTTCTAGCGGATAGAATTTTTTACAATAATAAAGACAAGGATATTGGCGATCTAGTAGATGAAATTTGTAAATACTTAAAAACGAGAGAGGAAGAATAAATAAATTGATCAGAACGAGTGGCATGTTGATGAGAGAGTTGGGAATGTATCCTGACGATTTCATCACAGTTAGATTAGGAGAAGAAGAATATGTAATTGATAGTATTGGACACACGAAAACACATGGAAACATCGATGACATCTCTCACTTATGTTTAAACGTGAGAGATGGAGGAAGTGGATTTATTAGGAGGTAAAGTAAGTATGGATTTTAATCAACTTGGAACGGTGATTTTTGCAATTGGGACAACAATGTGGATTCCAATCTGGTCATTGTTTGAAGGTGTTGCAAAATGTATTCGTGCATTCAAAGGTACAGATGTGACTATGGAAGGGTTTAGAAGCAATAAAAGTCATGAATGGTTTGATTCTGATGGTGAAGAATATTTGGGAGAAGACGAACCAAAAGAAGTGAATAATACAATGGAGCAGAAAACAAAAAGAACTAGAGTTACAACAAAGACAACAAAAGATAGTTCTCAGAAGTAAGAAAGGATGATGTATTTGATGAAAGTAATTAAGAAGGACGGAACATTGGAAAAGTATAACGAGCAGAAGATTATTAACGCCATCAATAAATCTGCTCAGAGAGAAAATTTTACATTTTCACAAGATGAGTACGGAATGATTTGTAACAGAGTCATTAATGAGATTGATGAAGAAGATTTTGAAAATGATGAAGTTCCTGTAGGCTTTATTCATAATATTGTAGAGAAAACACTTCGTGATTTGTTTCCCAAAATAGGGTATCAGTATCAGCAATATCGTAATTATAAACTTGATTTTGTACATATGATGGATACGGTATACGAAGAGAGTCAGAAAATTATGTACATCGGGGATAAGGAAAACAGTAACACTGATAGTGCTCTCGTATCTACAAAGCGAAGTCTTGTATTAAATGAATTAAATAAACAGTTATATAAGAAATTCTTCTTAACAGTAGAAGAAAGACAAGCTGTTAATGATGGGTATATCTATATTCATGATATGTCTGCGAGAAGAGATACGATGAACTGCTTTAGAAGAGACACACGTTTCATTACTGAACTTGGAGTTAGATCTTTTTATGATTTTAAAGACGGTGACAATGTAAAAGTTTTAACTCATAAAGGAAGATGGAAAAATGCAACAGTTAAGTCGTATGGATGGCAAAATATAAATAAAGTAACTTTTAAAAGAGGTTCGAGCAAAACGAAAGATGTATTTTGTACTGCAAATCATAGATGGATTTTAAAAGACGGTAGTGAGACAACAGATCTGAAAATTGGAGATAAATTAATCGCAGCTCCAGATATAACAAATTATTCATGGGACGAACTGAAAAAATCTGAAAAATTGTTATGGTGTCTTGGCTTTTCTATGGGAGATGGGTCTATTGTAGAAGACAATAAAATACCAACAATGCACGTAAGATTATGTGGACATAAAAATGAATTTGCAAATAGATTTTCAGATGTTGGATATTCTGTAACATACCCGCAGAGTTTATATGGCGATGGGATTGTCAGAATGGTGAACATTCATGAGAAAAAAATACCATGGTTGATGTTAAATTGTGAAAATATTAAATATTATATTGATGGATTTTTATCGGCTGATGGCGCTTTAACAAACTGTGAAAATATAAAATTTAGAAGTGTTCAGGTGACCGGAGATTTAAATAATGAAATATATGACTTATTAAACATTGCTGGATATTATGTTACATCGACAAAAAACAAAACTGGAGAAGTAACAAATTATGGTGTTAGAAAAAAAACAACAATAAACTATCAAATCAATTCAAATCAGTCAGATAGAACATGGAAGGTAAAAAATATCGTTCCAGACTGTCTCAATCCAAAGGCAGAAGTTTGGTGTCTTGAAGTAGAAGATGATCATAGTTTTATTTTGGAAGGAGGAATTCCAACAGGTAACTGCTGTCTTTTCAATGTCGCAGAGGTAATGCGTGGTGGATTTGAAATGGGTAATGTATGGTATAACGAACCAAAAACATTAGATACAGCATTTGATGTAATCGGAGATATTACCTTAAGTGCTGCGAGTCAAGAGTATGGTGGATTTACACTTCCTCAGATTGATGAAGTATTAGTACCATATGCTAAAAAAAGTTATGAAAAATATAAACATGAATTTTATGATATTGCAGATAACTTACTGGATTATAGACATTCAGATTTTGAACAGAAAGCTAATGACTACGCTATGAAAAAAGTAGAACGTGATATGGAACAAGGTTATCAGGGACTTGAATACAAGTTTAATACTGTCTCTTCCAGCCGAGGAGATTATCCATTTATCACCATTACATTTGGGTTGGGAACAGATCCATTCGCTAAAATGGCTTCAAAAACTTTTCTCAGAGTTCATAGAGAAGGACAAGGAAAGGATGGCAATAAAAAGCCTGTGTTGTTTCCAAAACTTGTATTCCTTTATACAGAAGAATTACACGGAAAAGGAAAAGTAAACGAAGATTTATTCGAAGAAGGTATTAAAACTTCCGCGAAAACAATGTATCCTGATTGGTTAAGTTTAGATGGAGATACAACAGTGTCTAAAATGTACCATAAATATGGAAAAGTTATTAGTCCTATGGGTAAGTGCAAATCAGCCCATGTAAAACGGTATTAAACCACTTGCTTGGTGGGTGTGATTCATTTGAATTGCTAACAGATAGGTCTATAGGAGAGAGATCGTTTGCACTATAGATGAAGCTGTGCCTTATATATAAGGTCAATCGACTAGACGTGATGAGTGTAACGTCGTAGAAACAGAGATAAGCACTGTTTCCAAAGATACCGCCTGTTGATGAAGATTAGGACGCTTCAGAGGGAAAAGTTAGTCAGTACGATTGGTGACAATCGATTAATACGTGTAGAGCATTTCTTTCTCCTTGGTATGAACGAGGAGGAATGGAGCCAAAAGATGAAAATGATGAGCCAATCTTTGTATCAAGATTCAATATTGGCGCAGTATCATTGCATCTTCCTATGATTCTTGCAAAAGCAAGACAAGAAAACAAAAATTTTCATGAAGTTCTTGATTATTATCTTGAAATGATCAGAAAACTTCATCAGAGAACCTATGATTATTTGGGAGAGATGAAAGCATCCACAAATCCGCTTGGGTATTGCGAAGGAGGTTTTCTAGGAGGACATTTAAATCCATCAGACAAGATCAAACCACTTTTAAAACCTATGACAGCATCCTTTGGAATTACAGCACTAAATGAACTGCAGCAATTATATAACGGGAAATCCCTTGTAGAAGATGGTGAATTCGCATTAGAAACACTAAAATATATCGATGCAAAGGTTAAGGAATTCAAAAAAGAAGATGGTTGGTTGTATGCAATTTATGGTACACCGGCAGAAAATCTCTGCGGGCTTCAGGTAAAACAGTTCCGTAAGAAATATGGAATTATTCCAGGAGTATCAGATAGAGAATATGTAAGCAACAGTTTTCATTGTGGTGTTTGGGAAGATATTACTCCGATTCAAAAACAGGATTTAGAACATAGATTTTGGAATTATATTGAGGGTGGACGCATTCAATATTGTAAATATCCGATTGGATATAATCACGATGCAATTAAAACACTTGTAAGACGTGCAATGTCAATGGGATTTTATGAAGGAGTAAATCTTTCGCTCGCATACTGTAATAATTGTGGTCATGAAGAATTAAATATGGATATTTGTCCGAATTGTGGAAGTAGCGATTTAACAAAGATTGAAAGAATGAATGGATATCTGTCGTATTCAAGAGTTCATGGAGATACAAGATTGAATGATGCAAAGATGGCTGAAATTGCAGACAGAAAGAGTATGTAAAATTATTGTGGGTTGTCTGAAAAGATAGCCCACAAAAGAAAGGGTGGTAATTAAATTTGAAATATCATGATATAACTCATGCCGATATGTTAAATGGAACTGGACTCAGAGTTTGCCTATGGTGTTCTGGTTGTAATCATCATTGTAAAAATTGCCAGAATCCTATTACTTGGGATCCGAATGATGGAGCTAAATTTGATACAAAAGCTAAAAATGAAATATTCGATGAACTATCAAAAGATTATATTTCTGGAATTACTTTGACTGGTGGTGATCCTTTGAATGAAAATAATCTTGAATCCGTTCTAAATTTGGTTAATGAAATTCGTCTTTCATATACAGAAAAAACAATCTGGTTATATACAGGATACACATGGGAACAGATTATGTATCCGGTTGTTACAGACGATTTTAATCCAGAACGAGATAAACTTGTAAAAATGCGACAAGATATCGTAAGGCAATGTGATGTTCTCGTAGACGGAAGATATGAAGAAGACAAACGTGATGTTACTTATCACTGGGCTGGCAGCACAAATCAAAGAGTAATTGATATAAGAAGAACATTAGAACAAGGAAGTGTGGTTCTATGGGAGAATCAGTGAAAGTAAAAGATATTTTATATTACGCAAGAATTATTCCTACGGTTGGCATATTTGATGTATGCCAACTAACAATAAGAACAGTAAAAGAAGATTATTTTGTTGGATGCGACAAAGTAGACAAACATGCTTATCTATTTAGCTATTCTGATTTGGAAGAGATTGTGTTTCACGATCGTAAACAAGCGTTAGATAAAGTTCTTATTGCAGAGAATAATAAAAAGAAAATAAATAATGAAGTATTTTATGAGGAATATTGAAATGAGTGGATTTTTAGGATTTGTGGTTGGACTTTTTGTTGGAGTAGCCGCTAGTTTGTTTGCGATTTCTTTATGTGCTGCTTCAGATAAAAGAGAAAAATTTTGTGATGAAGAGGATGGTGGTAAATAATTGTCATACTTGATGAGATATAAAGGAACATATAGATTAAAAGCACCGTATGATTTACGAAACAATCAGTATGGAAGAAAACTGAATGGCACATTAGAAGATATTGATGTTTACATAGATTGTCAGCATGGTAATAAAGTTTTTCATTATGGAAGATCGATATTACAAGCGTATATTCCATCATTGATTCGTGGTCATAACGTTCTGAAGAAACTTACAGAATTATATGGACAAGATATTGTATCATATATAGAAGAAAGTGATTCGGAAGTTTTATTTAGATTCAATGCAAAAGATATTGAAAAAATAATTCCGCTATTAAAACCAAAAACAAACGGTTCTGGAATTAGCCCTTTTAGTAGTAAAAATCTGCCTAAAACAAAGTACATTATTCCAGATGAAGATTTTAGCATGTATAAAAATATCATCAAAAATATACCACAAAAAGAAGTTCTAGGCATAAGCCATATGACAAATGATTTTGTCAAAAGTATTTCTACAAAAAATAATACTTATGAAAATATCAAAAATGACATGATAGCAAAAGGGTTGAAAGGAAAAGAATATATCCACAGTATTGGAAAGTGGAATGAGTATATAAATTTTTTACAAGATAATTTAAAGGAGTAATAGATTATGAAACAGCTTAAATTGCATAAACAATGTACACATAGTAAACTAACCAATTTTGGATTTAGGAAGTGCGGCTTAAATTATAAGCTGTTTCTTCCTCTATATGAGAACAAGTCAAAGGCAGTAATCGCCGCAGAATTTCTTGTCTCATCTTTAGATAACTATATTGGATATGATGTCATGGATGTATGTAATGATACATTATATACAGCATTTTACGACAGAGAATATACAAATGAAGAGAAAAACGATGTCTATAGAACAGTATACACAAGACTATCTGGCATTATGGATGAGATGGTAAAAGAAAAAATTATTAGAAAGAGAGTGATTTAATTTATGAGAAAAATAGCAGTTTTTAGAAAAGTAAGTGAAGAACAATTCGTAGGTGATTGTTTAAATACATTTGGAGATGATAATATTTTAGACATACGAAAAAAATATAAAGAAATAAATCTGCCAAAACGTAGCACAAGATTTAGCGCAGGACATGACATCTGTACTCCATTTGATGTGAAACTTTGCCCAGGTGAAAAGTTAATGGTACCAACTGGAATTAGATGTGAAATGAGCGAAGAATATGTTATGTTGATTTTTCCACGCAGTAGTCTTGGAATTAAAAAAGGAATGACCATTTCAAATACAGTTCCTGTTGTGGACGCAGATTATTTCTTTGCGGATAATGAGGGACATATTTTTATTAGTATTAAAAATAATGGAAATGATGTTTTGGAATTGAGATCAGGAGAAAAAATTGTACAGGCTGTATTTGTTCCATTCGGTGTTGCTGATGAAGAAGAAGTTACTGCGGAACGTACTGGCGGAATTGGTTCAACAGGAAAGTAGGCAGATATAATGATTGAATTTGTTTTAGGGAATGTCATTCTATTTCTTCTATCTATTGCGACTGTATATGCTCTGTTTAAATCAACAGGTGATACAATCGACAAATATGACATTCCGTATTTTGTACTCAGTGTAGCAATTATTTATAGTTTGTCAGCACAATTTTATAATGTGTTTATTGGAAATATGATTTAATAAATAATTTAGGATGGTGTAATATAATGGAAGAAATGGTATATACAGTTGCTCAAGTTGCAAGTATACTGCATGTTAACAAAAATTATGTATATGAGCTTATTGACAAGGGGATGATTCCTGTATTAAAATTTAAATCGTTCAGAATTAGAAAATCTTCTCTTGAAAAGTTCCTTGAAAAATACGAATCATATCAGAATAATGATTAGCGTTATAAGTGGTATACAGGTTGTGTACATTTTGTGTCCCAAAATATAAATATGATAAATATTTATAGATACAAATAGATACAAATAGATATATACAATCTGTGTTATGTCTTTATTTTAAGGGAATTTGAGCACAAATAGATACAAATGGGTACAATTAAGCCCATCATTTCGTAATTGGTAACAATCCGATGGTTGGAATGACTGTTGCTGTTGCAGTAGCTATTGAGGAATCAGCAAAAGAAGGAAAATTCTAAGAAACGGCGGAAAATCGCGGGTTTTGAAGAGTATAAGGACGTGTAAGAGTGTATAGATAAGTGGTACATTAGTACATTATTAGTACACTATTAGTACAAGTCGATTAGTACAAGTAAAATAATAAAAAACAGAGACATTTTTTAATGTCTCTGTTTTTTATAAGATCCTATGAATATTTATTATGAGAAAATCGAATCTTGCAAAATAGTTCTTTGCAGTGTTATACTAAAACCAGAGATTCATAGACGGGATGGAAATGGAGTATTAATGTGAAGAGTACAAAAGCAGATGTTATATTTAAAGGTTTCTGGCGTGTAAACGAACATTTTGCAGATTTGTTTAATACAGTAGTGTTTCATGGAAAAGAAATCTTAAAACCGGAGATACTGGAAGAGATGGATACGGATGTTTCCGGTGTGATCGAGATGAAAGATTATAAGGAAACATTATCAAGAACAAGAGACGTGATCAAGAAGACTGCTTATGGGGTAGAATTTGTTGTGTTAGGGATTGAGAATCAACAGCATATCCATTATGCAATGCCGCTGAGACACATGATATATGATGCCATGGGCTACTTGAAAGAATATCAGGAGATTACACGCAATTATAAAGGGTCAAATATAAAATTGTCAGATTCCGATGAATTTTTATCGAGAATGCGAAAAGAAGACAGGATGCATCCGATTATTACACTAACCATTTATACTGGTGAAAAAGTATGGGATGGACCGTGTTCGTTGAAAGATATGATCGTGGAAATGCCAGAAGAGATTGCAGCCGTTTTTTCAGATTATAAAATGAATCTCCTGGAGGTAAGAGATTCGGCAGGATATGTCTTTCAGAATGAAGATGTGCAGAGCGCATTTGAGATCACACGAGAAGTGTTCGCGGGAAATTTTGATGGGATCCGGGAAAAATACAGTGATAAGAGAATTAGTTCAGAAGCTCTGTCTTTGATTGGTCAGATGGCAGGTTCCACAGAACTGATTGAGATGGGAAAATCGATGGAGGTGACGAATATGTGTACCGCATTGGAACGTTTGAAAGCAGAAGGTGTTGAACAGGGTATCGAACAGGGTATCGAGCAGGGCATGGAAAAAGGGGTAGAAAAAACAGTCATTTCTATGCTGAAGAAAAATTATCCGATTTCTGAAATTTGTGAGATTACAGAGAAAACAGAAGAAGAGATTTTGAAAATAAAAGAGACACTGTAGTGTATGGGAGATATCAAAAGGTATCTCCTATTTTTATTGTGCCGAAATTCGGCATAATATGAGTTTTATGAAATGTTATAGAGGTGAAGATGTGTAGTATATATGATAATTTAAGAAAAGGTTTAGGAAATGTATCAAAAGATAGATGTATATTTATATTTCTTACATTGCTCAGTATTTTTGCAGAGAGCTATTGCTGTGATATACCGGCATTGCCAGGATTTGAATGGTTTATTCATCATAGTGAATTTCTAAAAAATATTTCCTATAGCGTTGTGGCAGCGTACATTTTTTATCTGGTACAGTATGTAATATCCAATTATATTCTTGGTAAAAAGGCATTAAAATTACTAATACCTGTGCGGGGATGGTTTGCCGCAAAAGAGGGGGGATCTATAGACTTGAAGGGGCAAGATGTCGTCCTTTATGAAACTGCCATAAAGGGGACATTGGAACAGGAAAAATTGTATTACAGAAAAAAAGCGGCACCGTTCAATCGTAACCGCAAAATAGAAAGTATCTTTTCAAAATCATCATATATGAGATAATAGGCTCATCATTATAAAGGTAAAAAGGTTTAGTACTCAACTTTTTTGACTAGAGTGTGTTTGAAAAATAAAATTTGCACAAAACATGTGTTTTTATTCCCTTTTTCATGATAAAATAAAGAAAAAAAGGGGGGATCCAACCGAAATTGGACACAGTCGAGAAGGAGCAAGCACTAAAGCTTATGTTATTATAAATCAAAAAAGTGAAGGGAAAACTAAAATGGGGAAACTATATTTTCGGTACGGAGCTATGGGCAGCAGCAAGACGGCAAATTTGCTGATGGTTCACTACAATTTTCTGGAGAGGGGGAGACGTCCGGTTATTTTGAAGCCAAAACTGGATACAAGAGACGGAGAATATATTGTGAAGTCACGCATTGGCTTACAGGCGAAGTGCGAATTGATTGAAGAGTTTACGATGAAGCCGGACACGTATGATGCAATCCTGGTGGATGAAGCAAATTTCCTATCATCTGAACAGGTGGAATGGCTGGCCGAGATCTGTGATCAGTATGATATTCCGGTCTTATGCTATGGGCTGAAGACAGATTTCAGAGGTGTCTTATTTGAAGGATCAAAACGGCTGATGGAGCTGGCTGATGCGATCGAGGAGCTTCCGATCATTTGCTGGTGCGGAAAGAAAGCACATTTCAATGCCAGAGTTATTGATGGAAAAATGGTAAGGGACGGAGCGCAGATCGCGCTTGGAGCCAATGATATGTATGTACCGCTCTGCAGGAGACATTTTATGAGTGGAGAGATTAAACCATATCAGACGGTAGAGGAGAAATGAGTATGATTATTCAGAGACATTATGAAAATTTGAATATAATGTATGAAAATACAATGCCATATCGGTCCTATTATATTCCGGCCTCTTGCAACATGGGACCGTTGGTGGAGAACAGAGAAAAATCAGATCGGATGACTTTGCTTAATGGAAAATGGAAATTTTGTTATTTTGACAGTATTTACGATCTGCAGGATGCGTTTTACGAGGAAGGATATTCACTTGACGGGTTTGAAGAAGTGAATGTCCCCGGAATGTGGCAGAATTATGGGTATGATACGTATCAGTATACCAACGTGAGATATCCGATTCCGTTGGATCCTCCGTATGTTCCACAGGAAAATCCGTGCGGGGCATATGTGCGGACATTTGAGTATCAGAAGAAGGAAGATGCACCAAATGTATATTTAAATTTCGAAGGGGTGGATTCCTGTCTTTATGTCTGGGTGAATGGAACATATGTAGGATACAGTCAGGTGTCCCATGCTTCCAGAGAGTTTGACATTACAGATCTGGTGAAAAACGGAAGCAATACGCTGGCAGTACTGGTCTTAAAATGGTGTGATGGCACCTACCTGGAAGACCAGGATAAATTTCGGATGAGTGGGATTTTTCGGGATGTGTATCTGCTGCAGCGGCCTGATAATGCCATATATGACTATTTCACAACAACCAGGATTGTGGATGGAAACGCAGAAATTACTGTGCGGGCAAAGTACATAAAAGAAGCAGCGCCTGTGAAGATTGCAATTTATGACAAAGAAGGAGTGTTGTGCGTATCCGGGAGACTGCAGGAAATATCGGATGGGGAATATACGCATCAGGTGGCATTGAAAATAGAAGCCCCTAAATTATGGAATCCGGAGCAGCCATACTTGTATACAATGGTCCTGGAAAACACAGGAGAAGTGATTGTTGACCGAATTGGAATACGGGAAATCTCTATCAGAGATGCAGTAGTTTATGCAAATGAGGTTCCGGTCAAATTCAAAGGGGTAAATCGTCATGATTCCGATCCGGTAACCGGATTTGTAATCGGAATGGAACAGATGAAAAAAGATCTGCAGATGATGAAAGAGCATAACTTCAATGCGATTCGAACCAGCCATTATCCGAATGCACCTTATTTTTATCAGTTGTGTGATGAATATGGATTTTACGTGATCGCAGAAGCAGACAATGAAAGTCATGGAACACAGTCACAATATCTGGAAGATTCCAGTTGGGAAAATATCAGCAAACGATGGAATGAACGGATTGCGGATCATCCTGCGTTTATTCCGGCGACGATGGACCGCACCAGGCTTTGCGTGTACAGAGAGAAAAATCGTCCCTGTGTTGTAATCTGGTCCATGGGCAATGAATGTGGATACGGATGTACATTTGAAGAAGCGTTGAAGTGGACAAAGGAATTTGATCCGTCCCGGCTGACTTGTTATGAAAGTGCTCTTTATAAAAGTGACAGGAGAAGATATGATTACTCCAATATTGATCTTTACAGCAGAATGTATCCTGAGTTGGAAGAGATTGAGGAATATATGGAGAAAGGACCGGATAAGCCGTTTCTTTTGATCGAATACTGTCATGCGATGGGGAATGGTCCCGGGGATTTGGAAGACTATTTTCAGATGATTTACAAGTATCCGTCTCTTTGCGGTGGATTTGTATGGGAATGGTGTGATCATGCAATCTATAAAGGGCAGGCGGAAAACGGAAAAGCAATGTATTTTTATGGCGGCGATCATAAGGAAGAAGTTCATGACGGAAATTTCTGCATGGACGGTCTGGTATATCCGGATCGAACGCCGCACACAGGGCTTTTGGAATATCAAAATGTGTACCGTCCGGCGAGAGTTGTTTCTTTTGAGCAGGAAAGCGGCTGTTTGGTGTTGAAAAATTATATGAACGAAGAGGATCTGAAATCCTATATTTACATCAGTTACGAAGTCAGTTGTGATGGGGATGTTTTTGGAAGGGGGCAGGTTGAAATTACGCAATCCATCTTACCACGTCAGTGCAAAGAGGTGTATGTGGATGTTTCTGTCCCGGAGACTGGAAAGTGTTATTTGAAGATTTTTTATCATCAACGCCAGGATACGGAGCTGATCTCGCAGGGAACGATCCTGGGGTTTGATGAGATTCTTCTGAAAAATGAGGATGGAAGAAATCAGAAAGCTGTGACACTGCTTAAGACGTTCAAAACACCGAAAGGAAAAGTGAAGCTGTCAGAAACGGACAGATATATACAGATTAAGTCAGATGATTTTACATATGTTTACAATAAACTGACCGGAATGTTTGAAGAACTGAACGTAGGCGGAAAGAAGATTCTGGATGCTCCTATGGAGCTGAATATATGGAGAGCTCCTACAGATAATGACAGAATATTAAAACGAAAATGGATTGCAGCCGGGTATGACAGAAGTCTGGGAAGAGCGTACAATACACAGTGGAAACGAGAAAAATCAAAACTGGTTCTTCACAGTATTCTGTCTGTTGCGGCAGTTTCACTGCAGAAAGTGTTGGATGTAGATGCAGTGTGGGAGGTTTTTGATACGGGTGAAATCTGTGTAACAATGCGTGTAAAAAAGGAAATGGAGTTTCCGGAGCTCCCAAGATTCGGAATCCGGCTTTTTTTGAAGCAGGAATTTAATCAGGTGGAATATTATGGAATGGGGCCCCAGGAGAGTTATGTGGATAAATGCAGGGCAAGCAGTCATGGGATTTATCGATCATCAGTAGATGAGATGCACGAAGATTACATCAGACCACAGGAAAATGGGAGCCATGCAGATTGTGACTATGTGAAGCTGACAAGCAAAGAACAGAGCGTAACAGTCGTTTCTCCGCATTCGTTTTCTTTTTCAGTATCACCATATACACAGGAAGAACTGACAAGAAAAGCACATCATTTTGAACTGGAAAAGAGCGGAAGCACGATTGTTTGCCTGGATTACGCCCAGAATGGAATCGGATCAAACAGCTGTGGACCGAAACTTAGAAAACAGTATTGCTTTCAGAAAGAGCAGTTTGTATGCGAGTGGAAGCTGATGTTTGAGGAAAAGAGCGAGAAATTATCCGGAAATGATTGTTTCTGTAAGGAAGACAGGGTATAATGGACACAGAAATGACCGAAGGATAAGGAGGCAGTAACGTGTCAGAAGAAACGAAAGATATAGAAGAAACCAAAGTAGCGGAAGAAAAAAAGATGGAAACAGAGCAGACCATACTTTCTCAGCCGACAGAGAAAAAGGCTGCAGAGACAGTGACACAGATTCAACAATCGGTGGAGATACAGGAGCAGAAAGAAAAAACTGAGCCGGAACCGAAGAGAAGTTTTATCCGATCAAGGAAAAAAGCGGCAGCGTCCAGAGAAGAACAGATTCTTTCCAGGATTAAAGATGAGGACTTGATGAAGTATCTGGAGATGGAGCATGAAAGACTGGAGATGATGCAGAGCATCAAAGAGGCAAGGGAAAAGAGAAGTTTTACAATGCTTCAGCTTTTAATTTCTCTGGCAGCTATTGTGATCGTTGTATTTTTGCTGAGAGATAATCCGACAGTTCTTATAAACATTTTGTATATCGTGGGGATTATCATTGTACTCTGGATCCTGAAAGGACCACATGAGAAGAATCCATTTAAAGAGGAATAGGAAAATGCCGAAAGTTCGAAATGAGCTTTCGGCATTTTTTTATTCCTTGAGAAGAAGAGCACGGTAAATGCAAAAAGCGGATGCACCGATAGCTCCTGTATAAGGTGAATATGATTTGACGATCATCTGCTGATTGGAAGGTAGTGTGAATAAATTTGGTTCAAAATCAAGTCGGCTTTTTAAAAGGGCAGTGGCCTGTTGGCTTTCGAACAGTTCTCCGTGAATGAAAACTCTGTCAGAGTCGATAATCATATTTAGGTTGGTGATAGCGATAGCAATACTTTGGATTGCGGCAGAGATTAGCTTTACGATGATGTCATCACCTAGTTCATATGCATTCAGTATGGTTTGCAGAGTAATCTCGTTTTCGTTTTTTACAAGCTGGTGGAGGTAAGTGGAGGGAGTGCTTTGGTAGAGTAGCCTTGCTTTGCGGATGAGCCAGGACTCACTGGCATAGGTCTGCAGGCAGCCTCGTTTCCCACACTCACATAACTCGCCGTCAGGCTGAACAGTCATGTGTCCTACCTCACCAATTTTAAAATTCTGTTTTCCGTATAAATCATCGTGATACATATGGGTACAGTGAATGCCTCTTCCTATATGGAAAAACAGGAAATTGCTATTGTCGGTATTTGGTTTGGTATAGAAAAGAGATTCTGCTCTTGCCATACAGTGGACGTTATTGGAAAAGTAGACGGGAACTGGGACACGGTTTTCAATTTCTGTGAGGTTGAAATCTTTCCAATACGCATTGTTTGTTAAAATCACATGGTTGTTTGATTTGGTATAATGTCCCGGAATTGCGATTCCAATCGCATGAATCTGCTGTTTGTGTGAGACTTTTTTTATAAAAACGGAAAGATGTTGCATAAAAAAATCTGCATTTATTGGTTTGTGTCGGTTGTGAAAAAAAGTATCCTGTTGGTATACGGTTCCGATATTGTCTGTCAGAACAAAAGAAAAGAATTTTTCGGATATTTCGGCACCGATATAATAGGAGTGTTCAGGTGCGATGGAAAGTAGGATTTTTTTGCGTCCAACTTTATCCTGCAGATCTATCTCCTCACCGACTTCCTGAATCAGGTGATCGGAAAGCATTTCTGCAGTGATCAGACTAACAGTTGCAGGGGTAATCCCGGTCTCACGCGCGATATCAATTCTGGAAATGGTATGGCGGGTGTAGATTTTGTTAAGAATGGTAGAATACAACAATTGTTGTTTTTTGGTTGATTTCATAATTTGGTGTATCTCCTTGAAATTAAAGAATCTTTGTTAGATTATATCATGAATTCTTAAATTAGTCACAAAAAGATAAAAAATGGGATATTGATTATAAAATAAAATTAAAAAGGAAAATATGAAAAGAAAAAGCTAAAAATATAAGTGAAAATGCACAAAAATGAAGTACAAAAATTATATAAAAAGACGGAATTAATTATAAAATAAAACTAATTATATACAAAAAGAAGAAATTCTGTTATTGTATAAATATCAAAGAAACGTTATACTATCGCGAAAGTAATGGATCTTGAAACATATTTGTTATTATTTATAACGAATAGAATCAAAGAAAGGAAGAAAAGGAGAAAATTATGAACAAATTTTTGAATGAAAAATTGATGCCTGTCGCTGCAAAGATAGGAAGCAATAAGGGAATGATTGCTATTCGTGACGGAATTACTCTGGCAATGCCGTTGATTATTATCGGATCTCTTCTGATGATTATTGCGACTGGATTTGCAATTCCATCTCTGGAGGCATGGCTGAATGATGCAGGGATTGCAGCATACCTCTGGAAAGGGTCTGACAGTAGTTTCGGGCTGATTGGACTGGTAGCAAGCTTTGGAATTGCATACAGTATGACAAAACAGTACGGAGTTGATGGGGTTCCGTCAGGAATTGTCTCTTTGTCCACATTTATTGTTGTCACACCATTTGTGACAGGAGAGGCAGGAAACGGTATGCCGACTACTTATATGGCTGCACAGGGGCTGTTTGTTGCAATCATCCTTGGTCTGATCAATGGATGGGTATATCAGTGGTTTATTAATCACAATATTCAGATTAAGATGCCGGAGAGTGTGCCGCCTGCAGTTTCAAAGAGTTTTAGTGCAATTCTTCCGGGAGCGGCACTGATCGTTGGATGGCTGATCGTATATGGAATTCTGGACGCATTTAAACTGCCGAATATGCATATGCTTGCAAAGACAATTCTTGGAACACCACTTGGACTTCTTGGAAACAACCTGATAGGTGTTGTAATTCTGGTAATGTGCTGTAGCGGACTCTGGTTCGTAGGTCTTCATGGAGGTAATATTGTAAACAAGATCATGGAACCGATCTGGCTTGCCAATCTGGGAGAAAATACAGAAGCATTCAAGGCAGGGGAACCTTTAAAACATATTTTTACAACACCATTTATGGATAACTTTGTATATATCGGTGGTGCAGGAGCAACCATTGGTCTTGTCATTGCATTGGCATGGATGGCACGCAGAAAAAAGGCAAGTCAGCAGGCAAAAACACTGGCTCCCATCACACTGGTTCCGGGATTTTTCAACATCAATGAACCGACTATGTTTGGGATTCCGGTTGTATTGAATATTCTGTTGTTACTTCCGTTTGTGCTGGCTCCGATCGTGAATCTGATTCTGGCTTATGGAGCGATGGCAATTGGTCTGGTACCGCTTACTTATACAGCGCCTGGATGGACAACACCACCGGTGATCAGTGGATTTCTTGCAACAGGAAGCTTAAGAGCATCTTTGCTTCAGATTGTACTGATTGTAGTAGATGTGTTGCTGTATCTTCCATTTGTTGCAAATGTAGAGAAACGTTTTAAAGCGCAAGAAGAAAATTGAAATTGAATTGGAGAGGATCACAGAGATATGAAACGATTGATTAGTGCAAATACTTCAGAAATGTTAGCAATGAATGCTGAAGAACTAAAGCAGAGTATTAAAGCAAGTGAGGGGCGTGTTATTCTTTCTGAGAATGTGGCTACAAGAGAAACTTACATAGGGGATATCACCAATGCAGAAATCGCACGTGCTTTCGGGGCAGATTTGATTCTATTGAACTGTGTGGATGTTCTGAATCCGGATATTTACGGATTAGAACATGACAGAGATAATTTTGTTTCAGAGCTTCACCGTCTGGTAGGACGTCCAATCGGAGTGAACCTTGAGCCAGTAGATCTAGAAGCAGAGATGTTAGAAGACCGCCTGGATATTCCAAAAGGGCGTCAGTTGAATCTGGACACAGTAAAGCGTTTGGAAGAAGTAGGATTTGATTTTGTGTGTCTGACAGGAAATCCGGGAACTGGAGTGACAAATGAACAGATTGAAAAAGCAATCCGCCTCACTAAGGAACATTTTTCCGGTTTGGTTATTGCAGGTAAGATGCACGGGGCCGGATCGGATGAGCCGGTTGCAGATCTTACAATCGCAAAACAATTTATAGAGGCAGGTGCGGATGTGATTCTGGTTCCGGCAGTGGGAACTGTTCCGGGATTTGATATGGAAGAATTGAAAGCAGTTGTAAGAGAGGTTCATCGTTGTGGAGGACTGGTACTGTCTGCGATTGGAACAAGTCAGGAAAGTTCGGATGAAGATACGATTAAGGAGATTGCAATCATGAATAAAATCTGCGGAGTGGATATCCAGCATATCGGAGATGCAGGATATGGCGGAGTGGCTCCAGTAGAAAATCTTCTTGCAATCAGTAAAGCAGTTCGTGGAGTACGTCACACAGTGTCTATGATCGCCCGTTCGATCAATCGATAGGAAAGGATATTTTAATATGGAAAAGAAAGTGATTATGTTGGCATGTGCAGCGGGAATGAGTACAAGTCTACTGGTATCAAAAATGCAGAAAGCAGCTACAGAGAAGGGCTTTGATGCAGAAATTTTTGCAGTGGCAGCAGCGGAGGCTCAGGATTATGTAGAAAAACAGCATGTGGATGTTGTACTTCTCGGACCTCAGGTGAGATTCATGGAGGCGGATTTTAAGAAAAAAATGGAGCCAAAAGGAATTCCAGTCGGTGTTATTCCAATGGCTGATTACGGAATGATGAATGGAGCAAAAGTGTTGGAATTTGCAGATACTCTGATGAAAGGATAAGAGCATGGACGAGAAAAAGGTACAGGCGATCATGAATCTGATCATATATGGAGGAGATGGAAAAAGTTCCTCGGTGGAGGCGATTCAAGCGGCAAAAGAAGGGAATTTTGAACTGGCAGATGAAAAGATCAAGGCAGCAGAAGAATCACTGCTTCAGGCACATCATACGCAGACAGAGATGTTAACACAAGAAGCAAATGGAGATTCGGTAGAAGTATCACTTTTGATGGTACATGGACAGGATCACCTGATGACGGGGATGATGTTTAAAGATCTTGCGAAAGAGATCGTGGACGTATATCGTACGATTCGAAAAGAGCAGTAAAATATTCTGTACGAAAAAGAAAAGATAGGATATAATAGGAAAGAGATGCGGCGAATGCTGCATCTCTTTTTGGCGAAACATCACAATTTGACAGAGGAAGAGAATGATGAGTACAGAACTGGAAAAATATTATAATAAATTTTGCGAAGAGAAGAGGCTGACCAGAAGGCACGGGTATGTGGAGTATGTGACATCTATGAAGTACATCCATGAGTATCTGCCTCAGGGGAAGAAGGAAACGATCAAAATTCTGGATGTGGGAGCCGGTACAGGGCGTTATTCGGTACAGCTTGCCGGGGAAGGCTATGATGTGACGGCAGTGGAACTGGTAAAATACAATCTGGGGATTTTAAAATCCAAAAAGAGCAGTGTAAAAGCTTATCAGGGAAATGCCTTAAATCTGTCCCGGTTTGAAGCGGATCAGTTTGACATGGTACTGGTATTTGGTCCGATGTATCATCTGTATACAAAGGAAGATAAAGTAAAAGCGTTAAAAGAGGCAAAACGTGTGGTAAAGCCGGGTGGGATCATTTTAGTGGCATATTGTATGAATGAGTACAGTATTTTGACGTATGGATTCAAAGAAGGACATATGAAAGAGAGCATCCGGAATCAAAAAGTGGATGATAGTTTTCATGTGCGATCGAAAGAGGAGGATTTGTACGATTATGTTCGAATCGAGGATATTGACGCCATTGACCAGGCGGCTGGCGTAAAGCGGGAAAAACTGATCGCGGCGGACGGGCCGGCGAACTATATGCGAACCGTTTTAAACGCCATGGATGAGGAGACGTATCAGTTGTTTATCCAGTATCATTTGTCCACCTGTGAGCGGAAAGATCTGCTGGGGGCAAGTGCGCATACACTGGATATTGTCAGAAAGTAACAAGATCATAAAAAGCAGGAGAAAGTATGAGTCAGACAGAAGAATTGAGCAGAAGAGAAGAGCAGTTTTTAGAAAACGTGCTGGAGAATTTAAGGCAGAGGATCAGGAAGATCGCGCAGGAACTGGAAGAAGGACAAAAAGATATTGAGAGTATGCATGAATATTACTGGGAAAATTATACAGAGATGGACCAGTACGGATATGAGGATTATGACAACCAGCAGGCTCTGCTGCACCGGATCAATGCGAATCAGGAAAAGCTGGATTTAAAACACCGCTTTCAGAAGATGTTAGATTCTCCGTTTTTCGGGAGAGTGGATTTTATCTATGAGGGAGAGGAGGAAGCGGAGCCATTTTATATAGGAATCGGAAATTTTGCACAGAGGACAGGAGCTACACCTCTGATCTATGACTGGAGAGCGCCTGTGAGCAGTCTGTTTTATGATTATGACAGCGGTTCGGCATCTTACGAGGCACCGGCGGGTGTCCTGACGGGAGAAATCGCTTCCAAATGGCAGTATAAGATCAAAAACGGGAAAATGATCTATGCATTTGAGAGTGATACGAAAATCGATGATGAGATCCTGAAGCAGGAGTTAGGAAGCAGCGGTGACGTACAGCTGAAAAATATTGTGCGCACGATTCAAAAGGAACAAAATGAGATTATCAGGAATACCGGAGATAAAATACTGGTCATTCAGGGAGCGGCAGGAAGCGGAAAAACATCCGTTGCCCTGCACCGGATCGCCTATCTTTTATACCATGACAGGGAGCATTTAAAATCCTCGAACATTCTGATCCTGTCGCCGAACAGCGTGTTTTCTGATTACATTTCCCATATTCTTCCAGAGCTTGGGGAAGAAAATATCCGGGAGATGAGTTTTGATCTGTTTGCGTATAAGGAATTGAAAGACGTGGTTTCAGATTGTGAAGACCGGTATCATCACATGGAACGGCAGATGAAATTTCCGGATAAAAAGAGGCAGAAGCGCTTCCGCGACAAGCAGTCCTTTGCAATGACAGGGCAGATGGAAAGCTTTCTGGCGGTTTTGGAAGATCGGCTATTGGATTTTACTTCTGTGGAGTTTAAAGGAATGCAGCTTACGGAAGAAGAACTGATCGAGCTGTGTTATTTTAAATTTCAGGAGATCCCTCTTTTGGCCAGGATGGATGCGGTGAAAGAGTATTTTAAAGACCAGTATGAAACTCTCCATAACAGAGACCTTTCAGAGGAAGAAGAGGAAATCCTGCAGAGAAAATTCGATCGTATGTATGTAACAAAGGATCTCTATGTGATTTATAACTGGCTTATGGAAGAATGCGGGTATGAGAAACTTCCGGATGTTCCTTATGAGCGGCGGATTCTGGAATATGAAGATGTATTTCCGATGTTGTATCTGAAATATCGTCTGAAAGGGAAAAATGAACACCGCAACATCAAACATCTGGTGATTGATGAGATGCAGGACTATTCCTATCTCCAGTACGTGATCCTGCACACACTGTTTTCGTGCCGGATGACGATTTTGGGAGATAAGGCACAGACACTGGACGAGACGATGCGGGATGTCCTGTTGTTTCTTCCAAAGATTTTCGGAAAAAAGATGCGCACGATCGTGCTGAATAAGAGCTACCGAAATACGGTGGAAATCGCGACGTATGCAGGAGCAATCAACCAGACAACGGATTTGGAATTGCTGGATAGGCATGGAAAAGCAGTGGAAGAAGTGTATTTTTCGGAGGAAGAGAGTATGCTCAAAGCCATTGGAGAAAATCTGAGTGTGGGAGAGAACGGCTATGAGACAGCGGCAGTGATTGCAATGACAGAAGAAAAAGCCAGAGAACTCTATGAACTTTTAAAACGAAGAGGAATTCAGGCGTCTTATATTGACAGAGATACCTCTGTTTTTGAACGCGGGCTTACAGTTACAACATTTTATCTGGCGAAAGGACTGGAATTTGATCAGGTTTTCGGCGTGTTTGAAGAGGAAGAAAATCCTTTGATGACACAGGCGAAATACATCTGCGCAACAAGAGCACTTCATGAATTGTATATGTATACAGTGAGTTTATAAAAATTTAAGAAATTAGACGTGATTGACAAGAGGAAAGATGGATGATATAATGCCTCCCCGATAAGTTTACAACAAGGGAGGCAGAAGATATGACTCTATATCAGGAGTTACAGTTGAATCAGGCAGGATCCAAGCAGCTGATTCGAAACACACAGGATAAAAAAGAAAAAGCACGTCATATTGCGGTTTATCTATTTAAAATTTTACTGACACTGGCTTTTTGTGTTGCATTTGTCACAGTATACACAAAGGTATTCGGCAGTGATAACAGCATTGTAGGAGTGGTAGTGCTGTTGAGCGTGATGACATTTCGGTTTGCAGATTTTGGGATTCATGCACCCCATGCACTTAGTTCTCTGATGGTGATCTGGGGAATCATGACATTTGGTCCCCGGCTTGCAAATGCAGGAAATCTGGTGACGGAGCTGATCGTCAATATGGTATGTATTTTCACGCTGATGATTCTGGGATGTCATAATGTAGTGATGTTCAATCAGTCTACGCTGCTGCTTGGATATCTGCTTTTGTATGGGTATGATGTTTCAGGCACACAGTATCTGCAGAGAATTGCAGGGATGGCGGTCGGCGGCATCCTGACAGGGATTGTGTTTTACCGCAATCACAGACATCAGAAATACAAACGGACGTTGCGTCATATTTTTGAGGAATTTGACCTTCATTCCTCCAGAACCAGATGGCAGATTTGCGTGACCCTGGGGGTATCCAGCGTGATCTTTTTTGCCGGACTGTTTGGATTGCCGAGAGCGATGTGGGCAGGAATTGCGGCGATGTCGGTACTGGTACCGTTTCATGCAGATATGAAAGGAAGGATCAAGGGAAGAATTCCGGGAAATATCTTAGGAGGCCTGACATTTATTGTGTTATATCTGGTACTTCCGGAATCTATGTATTCTCTGATCGGTATTCTGGGAGGGATCGGAGTCGGGCTCTCAGCTACTTATGGATGGCAGGCAGTATTTAATTCCTGGGGTGCAATGTCCATTGCCATGACATTTCTGGGAGTGGGCGGCGCTATTTTTTACCGTATCTTTAATAATGCATTTGGAGCTTTCTATGCACTGGTTTTTTATCAGCTGTTTTCTATCGGTATGGACTGGATTGCAGAAGTAAAGAAAAAGCGTGTTTCCGTTTAAAATGGAAACGCGCTTTTTCTTTCATATTAATAAGCTTTGAGATCCTGACGGTAAAAGCAGATTCCTACGATCATAGTAAGAAATTCAGCGGCAGGAAATGCCAGCCAGATTCCGGTGCTTCCAAAGAATACCGGAAGAATATAAACAAATGCCACCACCAGAATACATCCTCTTAACAGGCAGAGTGAAAGGGACTGGACGGATTTTGCCACGGACTGAAAATAACAGATAAAGACCATGTTGATGCCCAGAAACAAAAATCCGGTAAAATAAATCCGGATGGCCGGAGCTGCCAGAGTCAGGATTTCGCTCGTTGGTTCCAGAAAAATATAAGTAAACAGATTCGGAACAAACAATCCCAGAAGGACTGGCAGGGTACAGATGATCACAGATGTTTTTAATGAAAGTGACTGTACCTTTAAGATCCGGCTTGAAAGCCCTGCTCCGTGGTTGATCGACAGAATCGGCTGAGCAGCCTGTTCGATTCCTTTACAGAGGCAGATGACTACCAGAGCAGTATTACAGATGATGCCATATACACTGACTCCGGTATTTCCGAGATAGCGGATCAGCTGCAGGTTGAAAATAAAAATCGTAAATCCGGATGCAGCTTCGATGACAAAACTGGTGAAACCGTTTGCAATGATCTTCTGTAAAAAGGAAGGATGAAATCCTTTTAATGTAAATTTCAGCTGGTTCTTTTTCGTAAAAAAGTGCGTGCATAAAATAACCACGGTAAGGCTTGAACCAAGAACAGTGGCAAGTGCAGCCCCTTTCATTCCCATATTCATAGGATACACAAAAAGATAGTCCAGTACAATGTTGGTCACTCCGCCGGCAATGACTCCGTTCATGGCAAGTTTTGGTGCACCGTCATTGCGGATGAAAGTCTGAAGAAAAGAAGAAAAGAAATAAGTTCCCATTCCCCAGATAATATAAGGAAGATAGTCCATGATGTAAGGCAGGGTTTCTTCTGTGCCGCCAAGCAGCCATGCGATGTCTTCCATAAACAGAACGCAGACTGTCATGGAGATGAGAAGAAGTGCAAAATTCAGCAGCAGGGCAGTTGTGAAATAGGCGTTTCCTTCTTCCTTTTGTGATTTTCCACGGCAGATGGACATCAGTACAGAGCCGCCGACACCGGATAAAAGTCCCAGACCGAAAAAGATATTGTAGATCGGCAGGGAGATATTCAAGGCGGCAAGTGCTGTGGCTCCAAGCCGCTTTCCGATAAAGATTGTATCTGCAAGTACATAGATGGATGTGACCATCGTTCCGCAGATAGCCGGTATCAGATAATGAAAGAATAACTGACGGACCGGTTTTTGAATAAATTCATTCGTATTCATAGCATAACTCCATTCCTAAAAAATTCTCCGCATGATAGTGTACCATAGAATGACTTTTAAGAAAAGCTATTTCAAAAGAAATCAATCTCGTGTATAATGAACAGTAACCTGAACAGGTGATTGGTGAATAAAAAGGAGAAAAAAGATGATAGGAATTATCGGAGCAATGGAAGAAGAGGTACAGGCATTGAGACATGCCATGAAGATTCAGGAGGAGAAGGAAATCGCCTCCATGGTATTTCATAGAGGAATTTTATATGGAAAAGAAGCAGTTGTCGTGCGAAGCGGAATCGGAAAGGTCAATGCAGCGATTTGCACGCAGATTTTAGCGGATCATTTTGATGTAGATCTTGTGATCAATACCGGGATTGCCGGTTCTCTGGATGCAGCGATCGATATTGGAGATATGGTGATCTCTACGGATGCGGTGCAGCATGATATGGATACGAGTATTTTCGGGGATCCGATCGGACAGGTTCCGCGTATGGATACATTTGCATTCCCCGCAGATGCCCAGTTGGTCGAAAAGGCTGTGCGTGCGAACCAGGAGGCCAATCCGGATATCCATACATTTACCGGACGGATCGCCAGTGGAGACCAGTTTATTTCCTCACAGGAAGTAAAAGAACGAATCGTAACACTTTTCGGAGCAAAATGTGCGGAGATGGAAGGTGCAGCGATTGCACATGGGGCATATCTGAATCAGATTCCATGCGTGATCGTGCGTGCAATTTCCGATAAAGCAGACAACAGTGCATCTATGGATTATCCGGCATTTGAGAAGAAAGCAATCGAACATTCCATCAGGTTGTTAGAGAAACTTTTGCCTGAGTTATAGAGAAAAAGACCTGGGAGATCAGGTCTTTTTCTCTATAATAACATTTTTTTGGTTACTGTTCCCACACCAACACTCTTTCAGACACAAATTCTGTACTTCAGACAAAAGCTCTTGTAGAAGGAGAAAGGCTGTTTTATACTAAAACTACGCCAGAAAAATGATGGGCAAAGGAATGAAAAGAAAATGAAAAAAATTGCGATATGTGATGATGAGCCGGCAGTGAGAAAACAGATGGAGGCATATTTCAAAGAGCTGGAATCGGTTTTTTGCATCTCTTATTTTGAAAGCGGAGAGGCACTCCTGGAATCGGATGTTCTTTATGATGTGATCTTTCTGGACATTGACATGAAAGGAATTTCGGGGATTGATACTGCCAGAAAAATCAGAGTTCGGGATAAAAAGGCAAAGATCATTTATGTGACAGCTTATGAAGATTTTCGAGAGTATGCGTTTGGTGTCCATGCGTTCGGATATCTGGTCAAACCAGTGGAAAAAGAAAAAATTCTGGAAATCCTTCAGGAAGCTTTTGACTATGAACAGGAGGAGCAAAGAGGTCCCAGGATCCGTCTTCATACAGAGGCAGGGTATCAGGAATTTTATATGCAGGACATTTGCTATTTTGAATATAGAGACCGGAAAATCCGGATTGTGACGCAGAATGGAGAAGCATGGATGCGAGGAAGTATCAGTAAAATGGCAGAGTCTTTTCAAAACATGGGCTTTGCAGTTCCTCATAAAAGCTTTGTAGTAAATCTGCGTCATATCAAAGATATAAAGGGCTGTGATCTGCTCATGACGACAGGAGAGATAGTTCCCCTTTCTCAAAAGAAAGCGGCAGATTTTCGGGCATTGCTGACGCGATGGCTGGCGCAGCAGGTATGAAAGGAGAAGGCGTATGGCACTTGAGATGGGGATGAATCTGGTCTGTTCTGTTTTGGAAGAGGTGGTCATGTGTGTCTGTCAGTATCTGTTTATGAGCGCCAATGCACAGACGATCCACCGGAAAAAAATCTGGTATTTCTTTGGATTTACTGCGCTTGGCGCAAGTGTTTACGGTGCGGCATTTCTGACAGGGCTGACCGGAAATCTGTGGATCGGTATACAGATCCAGCTGACAGGGGTGCTGCTTCTTGGAATTTTATTGTTTCACAGAAAAATCGGAAGTCTGCTCCTGGATCTTTTTGTAAACATCCTTTTGATTCTTTCCATAGAAGTGGGGATTTTTCTGGGGAATTACCTGCTTGCACAGGGGGCGTTTGAGAATCTTGTGTGGTACGGGAATGTTACCATGCTCTTCAAAATGTTTTTCATGATTCCTGTGACAGCGGCCGCTGTTATGTGGAGAAAGAGACAAAAGGAAACAGAAATGGGAAACTTGCAGATACTGCTCCTTTTATTACTTCCGCTTTTTAGCGTACTGTTTCTCTATTCACTGATAGAAATGGGACATATCTATATGGAGCTGTATGGAGTTCGTCTGATGGTCGTCAATCTGGGAGCGCTGGTGCTTTTGAATTTTTGTTTTTTGTACCTGTTTGGATATTGGTTCCGTTCTCATAAGCTGGAGCGGCAGCTTGCAGAGTTTCAGATGCAGAATGAGCTGCAGTACAGATATTATGCGGAATTGGAGCAAAAATACAGAGAGTCCAGAAAGATCATGCATGATATGAAGAATCACCTTCAGGCTGTAGAACATTTATATCAGGCAAAAGATGGGCAGGAGCAAGGCGGAGCGTATGTGAAGGATCTGTATCATATGTTGAATCTGTTGGGTGAGAAATATTACAGTTCTAATCGTATGCTGAATATTATCTGTAATGATAAGCTCTCATTGGCGCGGCATCCTGCAGTCGCTATATCCGTGGAAATCGGAGATGTTGATTTTTCGGATCTGCGGGATATTGATATTACGACGATTTTCGCCAATTTGCTGGATAATGCATTGGAAGCGGTGGAGGCTTTTGGAGAGGGAGCCTATCTGAATCTGAAAATACAGGAGGTGCATCATTTCAGGGTGATCAGTATTGTAAATGCAAGCAGACCCGGAATGAAAAAGGAAGGACATATGGGAGTGGGACTGGAAAATGTGAGACGGACAGTAGAAGCGTATCAGGGAACAATGCAGTGTGAAATTGTGGGAGAAGAATATCGGGTCAGCGTGATGCTGCCGGGAAAGGAGGACTCATGAATTTGCTGTTTGAAGTGATCAGTTTATTGATCTGTATCGGGATACCGGTTTTGGGAGGAATTTATTTTGCGGTGAAAGGAAAGGGATATTTTCTTACGTTTCTTACAGGAATTCTGTCTTTTGTGGTGACGCAGATGATTCTGCGGATCCCACTTCTTGGTTATCTGAAGACAAACTGGGAGTGGTTTATGATACTGCCATACAGTCATTATTATATATATATGGCGATTGCGGCATTCTCTGCAGGTGTGTTTGAGGAGACAGGAAGAGTTGTGGGACTTGGTGTCTTGAGGAAAGGAAAAACCAGCTGGATGGATGCAGTGGCATTTGGACTTGGGCACGGCGGGATCGAAGCGGTGTGGATCGGTGTGATTGGAGTCTTGCCGAATGTTCTGAATGAAGATAGCAGCATAAGTGTGGTAGTGTTGCTTTCCGGAGCAGAGCGTTTTTGTGCGATGGCCTTTCACATTTTGTTGACACTGGTCATCATGGAAGGAATCCGGAGACACAAAAAATTGTTTTATTGGCTGATCGCAGTAGTTCTGCATGGATTATACGACTTTTCAATTGCATTTCAGAATACAATCCTGATCTGGGGTGTTCTGATTTTTGGGGTCGTGGCTGCGATGATAGCTTTGATTTTTACAAAACGAAAGTGGAAAGAAGAAAGGGGAACAAGACAATGAAAAAGAATATGAAAAAACTGGCAGTGGGATTCGGCGTTTTCGTGATGGCAGTGGGAAGTCTGATGGGATGCAGCTCTCTGGGAAGCGGAGGAAATGAACAAGGAGAGATCCTGAAAGAACTGCCGGAAGGGTTTGACAAGGAGACAGTAAGAAAGCAGGCAATGGAAGATATTGAGATCGCGCAGTCTAAAGATTATGAGAGCTGGAAAAGCAGGTTTACCAAGGATCTGCAGAACAGTCTGACAGAAGAATCGTACGATTCCTATTTGAAAATCCTAGAGAAACAGGGAGAATTCAAAGAGTTTGGAAAATGTACGTATTTAGGGCAGATAAAAGATAATAAAAAGTACGGCGGAGTCATTATTGTGGTAAAATATGAAGAAGGCAATGTCAATTACAGTCTTGCGTATGACGAGGATATGAATCTGGTCAGCTTTACGATGTAAGAGAATTGCCCAAAAGGGAAAGGAGGCGACAGTATGGTACATCATATTGTAATGTGGAAGTTCAAACCGGAAATCGAAAAGGAGAGAAAAGCAGACCTCAAAAAAGATATGGAAGCGAATCTGAGCAGTCTGATTGGAAAGGTACCGGGACTTTTAAGTGTATCGTTTGTGAGTGAACCATTTGCGTCAAGCACGCATGATATGGCGCTTGTGACAACGTTTGAAAAAGCGGAAGATATCAAAGCGTATTCTGCACATCCGGAGCATGTCAAAGTAGCGGATACATATGTGCGTCCGTTTGTGACAGAGCGTGCATGTCTGGATTATCAGGACTAGAAGAAAAGTATCGGAGCGGACAGTGCTCCGATACTTTTTTAAAAGGGATATTCCAGTAATTCTGGAAAACGCGTGATTTTGTGAGCATAATGAGTGGGAGAACCGAATCCGTATTCTGCAAAAATAAACGGAATTCCGGCAAAGGTGCAGGCATCGGCATCCCCCTTCGTATCCCCCACATAAACAGCATCTGTGATCTGAGTGCGTTCCATCAGAAGACGAATGTTTTCGCCTTTGGAAAGTCTGGTATTTCCGAAACATTCAAAGTCGGTGATGGCGTTCTCCAGTCCGGTCTTTTTCAGAAAGAGTTCAATATATCCTTTCTGACAGTTGGAGACAATGCAGACAGCATAATTCTGTGACAGTGTTAAGATGGTCTCTTTCACGCCGTCGAACAGAAGCGGTTCTCTGGCATTTTCCAGATAAAATTCTTCGTATTCACAGCAGGACTCCATCACAAGAGCGCGCTGAGATTCTGACAGAGTCGGAAAGAGGTTTGCGGCGATCTCATCCATCGGCTTTCCGAATTCCTGTTTCAGACGGTCCGCGGTAATGGGAGTATCCAGAGGGATCATCAGCTCACTGGCAGCCTGCATCCATGCTTCGGCTACAACACCGGTTGTGTCCCAGAGTGTTCCGTCTACGTCAAGTATCATTGCTTTCATAATATTAGATTCCTCTTCTTTCATTTAAAATCTTCAGAAAATCAAAAAAGATTTCAAGTACAGTATAGCATAGATTCTGCTTGGGAGGAAGAAAAAGAGACGTTGGAAAGCATTTGGTATCTGTGCTATAATGAACAAAGTTTTTAACTGCTTTAGACAGGAATAAAAAGTAGAAAGAGGTACATAAGATGATACGTTTTGCAACAGAAGAGGATGCACAGGCATTGCTTGCGATTTATGCATATTATATTGATACAGAAATCACATTTGAGTATGAATTACCGACAGAGGCTGAATTTCGGAAAAGGATTCGGACTGTCTTGGAAGAATATCCATATCTCATTTATGAAGATGCGGGAAATATCCTTGGATATGCCTATGCGCACCGCCATTTGGAACGGGCTGCATATCAGTGGAATGTGGAGCTGACCGTGTATCTGCATCCGGATGCTGTTTCCAGAGGGATCGGGAGAAGATTGTATGAAGAGTTGCTTCGGATTCTTACAGAGCAGGGAATCTGCAATGCATACAGTCTGATCACCCGTCCCAATGAAAAAAGTGAAAAGCTGCATGAAGCGATGGGATTTACCCTGATGGGAGTTTTGAAAAATACAGGCTATAAAAACGGCAAATGGCGGGATGTCAGCTGGTATGAAAAGCAGTTAAACCCATATCCGGAACATCCGGTTCCATTTCGAAAAATTGATGAATTATATAGAAAAGAAGAAAATTTTGGATGATTATCTGCTTAAAAAGCAGATAATCATCCAATACGAAGGTTGATCCAGATGATCTTCCTGTATTTTAGTTTGATAAAGTTCACCGTCTATTTTATATAGGATACGATCTCGTCTGGTAACACAGATGCAGTCGATACTGTGATCCATACAGAAGTGCTCAATACTGTGGCAGATTTCTTCTTTTGTAGGTTTTTGATCCTTAAAAATGATAATTTCTTTTTTCATAAACAGTCCTCCTGGTTACAGATATTCTGGAATTATTCCGAAAGAAGATGATAAAGTTTCAGACAGTTTTTTAGCTGTTGTGCAGCAAAATCATCCATTGGACACAGTGGGAGACGGCAGGGACCGACCGAAAGTCCCATCATGTTCATGGCAGTCTTGACTGGAACCGGATTGATGTCAGAGGTCAGCGATTCCAGGAGTGCTTCAATATTCGAAAGAACGGAGATTACACCCTTTGCTCCAAGAGCAAGGGCAGATACAGCCTGGTCGTCATTTCCGCAGTAGATATCAAGGCGATCACGATAACGGGAAGTGATTTTTGCAAGCTGCGAAAAATTTCCACTGGCCTCCTTGACAGCTGTCACATTTGGAATTTCCAACAGTTCCTCATATGTAGACGGGAGAATATTGACTCCGGTTCTGGAGGGAATATTGTATAGGATAAACGGTAAGTCACTTACTTTAGCACAGGCTTGATAGTGGGCAATCAAGCCGTTCTGAGAACATTTGTTATAATAAGGTGTGACAAGAAGTAGAGCGTCTGCACCTGCATTTTGCGCGTTTTTACATAAAAGTTGTGCGTGGCTTGTGTTATTAGAACCAGCACCTGCAATTACAGGGATTCTTCCATTGACAATTCGGCAGGTGAACTGAATCAGACGCAGATGTTCTTCATCGCTTAAACAGGCAGATTCTCCGGTTGTTCCAGCGACTACGATGGCATTCGTATGATGTGAAATCTGATATTCTAAAAGTTCTTCCATTTTTTTATAAGAAATAGAACCATCCATGTTCATAGGGGTAATAATTGCTGTTGCAGAACCTTTAAAGACAGAAGTATTCATTTGTTGTTCCTCCTCTAAATACTGTTTTATTAGGCTTTTCTCTATGGTAAACTGTCTTTTGTAAAAAAGGTATTAAGAAATAGAAAGAGTATATGAATAAAATATGAAATTGACAAAATGGAAACAAATTGATACAATGCATTAATGCAATAATACAAATGAGGTGAGAGAAATGAATGAGGATCTCGTTCTTGCGATTACAATGTTGATTATTTTGGCGGTTGTAGTGCTGTTTATCCAGATTTCACAGCAGATCAAGGTGAAACGGATTCAAAAAATGAAGATCCAGAGGCGGTTTGGAGAGATTCCTGATATGGAGGAAGTACTTCCGATCGAGAGGATCAGTGTCTATCATAAACACCAGGGAAGGGAAGATGTGGATCAGGTAACCTGGTCGGATCTTTCTATGGATCAGGTATTTCAGCGGATTGATCAGTGTGACAGTGCAGCAGGAGAGGCTGTACTTTACAACATGCTGCACTGTACAGATAACGGGCAGGCGCAGTGGAAAGAATTGCTGAAGTACTATGAGGAGCAGGCGGAACCGCGTAAAAAAGCAGAAGCAATCCTGATTTCCCTTGGGAAAAGAGAAGGGCTGTATTATCTTCCGGAATACGTGGATACACTTCAGGCAAGTCACGTGGGCTCTGTGTTCTTTTATCGCCTGCTTCAGATCCTCCTTCTGGGAAGTGTTGTGGGCGGACTGTGGAATGTTCAGATCCTGCCGCTGGCAGGCGTGATGGCAATTGTCAATATTGCGGTTTATATTATGACGCGGATGAAATATGAGCAGCAGATGAGCATGATGGAATTGATCGTACTTGTGATTGATACCGGAAAGCAGCTTACAAAAGAAAAATGTGCCGGCCCTGTACAGAAAGAACTGGAAGAGAAGTTAAAAGAACTGGGAAAACTGGATAAGCTGATCGGAAAGATGTCTGCTATGAGGCGAAACAGCTATTCCAGCGATCAGGGGGTGTTTCTGGATTACCTGTTCGGGATTACACTCTGGCAGCTTATATCTTATGAAAAGAGTGTGAAATGGCTGGAGAACAAACGAGAGAGTTATCTGCAGCTGTTTGAAGAGATCGGGCGCCTGGATGCGGCAATCAGTATTGCATCTTTTCGGAAAAGTCTTCCGTTTTATACTGAGCCGGAGTTTCATTCTGAAAGATCTGTACACATGGAAGAGATGTATCATCCTCTGATCGAAGAACCGGTGAGCAATTCCATGGACTGGAGTCGAAACTGTATTATCACAGGCAGCAATGCATCCGGAAAATCGACATGGATTAAGGCAGTGGCGATCAATCTCATTCTTGCCCAGACAATCTGTACCTGCACGGCAAAGCGGTTTCAGATGCATCCGGGACAGATTATGACTTCCATGGCAGTGAGGGATGACATCATGAAGGGGGAGAGTTATTTTCTGAAAGAAATGAAATATCTCAGAAGAATGCTGGAGAGCTTTTCAGAAGAGAAGCTGACGATCTGCATTATTGATGAGATCCTGAAAGGAACTAACACGAAAGAGCGAATTGCGGCATCCAAAGCGATTCTGGATTATATGCAGAGACAGAATTGTCTTGTGATGGTTGCGTCCCATGATTATGAATTGACAGTATTGCTGGAAGGTACTTATGAAAACTATCATTTTACAGAGCGGATCGGAGAGGATGATATTTATTTTGATTACAGGCTGTATCCGGGAGCTGTGACATCTGGCAATGCAATCAAGCTGTTGAAATTCATGAAATTCCCGGAAGAGATTGTGACAGAAGCAAAGCAACAGGTTACAATAGAATTGTAAGATTTGCAGTAAAAATACATAGAAAACAGAAAAAATATATATAAAACTAACAACAATAATAAAGAAAGTGTTAAAATTTTGTAAAAAATGAATTGACACCCGGCATGATATAACGTATAGTTGACTTGTGTACATAATTCTGTGTCAAAAATAAAAAAGGGAGGGAAAATTTATGAATCTTGACAAAATTTTTCACTTGAAAGAAAACAACACAAATGTCAAAACCGAGATTCTTGCGGGTGTCACAACATTTATGACAATGGCCTATATTCTGGCTGTAAACCCGAATATTCTGGCAGAGGCAGGAATGGATCACGGAGCGGTCTTCACAGCGACAGCTCTGGCAGCGTTCATCGGTACGTTATGTATGGCAATCTTTGCAAACTATCCGTTTGCACTGGCGCCGGGAATGGGACTGAATGCGTACTTTGCATACACGGTTGTACTCCAGATGGGGTATTCCTGGAAGGTCGCGCTGGCAGCAGTACTGGTAGAGGGTATTATCTTTATTCTGTTATCACTGCTGAGTGTGCGCGAGGCAATCTTTGATGCAATCCCGTATAATCTGAAAAAGGCGGTGTCGGTCGGAATCGGCCTGTTTATCGCATTTATCGGATTGCAAAATGCGAAGGTTGTGATCGGAGGCTCTACGCTTTTAAGTCTGTTCTCTTTAGATGGATACAATAAGAATCTGGCTGCGGCAGCAGGGGGCAAAGATTTCGTAGCGGCAAGCATGAATGATGTGGGGATCACAGTGCTGCTGGCAATCATCGGAATTATCATTACCGGAATCATGGTAGTCAAAAATGTAAAAGGAAATATTTTATGGGGAATTCTGATTACATGGGTATTAGGAATTATCTGTCAGTTTGCCGGACTGTATGTTCCGAATCCGGAGCTTGGATTTTATTCACTGCTTCCTGATTTCAGTGCAGGAATCAGCATTCCAAGTCTTTCTCCGATCTTTGCAAAATTCAGTTTAGAAGGCGTGCCGATTCTGGAATTTGTTGTGATCGTATTTGCATTCTTGTTTGTAGATTTGTTTGATACACTGGGAACTTTGATCGGAGTTTCTTCTAAGGCAAATATGCTGGATAAAGACGGAAAGCTTCCAAGGATCAAAGGAGCGCTCCTGGCGGATGCAGTTGGAACAACAGCAGGAGCAGTACTCGGAACCTCTACAACAACGACATTTGTAGAAAGCTCTTCCGGTGTTGCAGAAGGAGGACGCACAGGATTGACTGCAGTAACGACTGCTGTTTTATTTGGTCTGTCCTTGTTCTTGTCACCGATCTTTCTGGCAATTCCATCCTTCGCCACAGCGCCGGCGCTTGTGATTGTAGGATTTTACATGCTGAGTGCAGTGACAGATATTAATTTTGCAGATGCAGCCGAGGGAATCCCGGCATTTATCTGTATCGCAGCAATGCCGTTTTTCTATAGCATTTCTGAAGGAATCTCTATGGGAGTTCTCTCCTATGTATTCCTGAATCTGCTGACAGGAAAAGCGAAAAAGATCAGTCCGGTTATGTATGTACTGGCAGTCTTGTTTGTATTGAAATATCTGTTGATTTAGCATCAGAGAGAATTTTAAATGTCCGAATAACCTTGTTGAAAGGTTGTTCGGACATTTTATTTTCGGATCATATAATATGTTTGATGGTTCTGGCGGATTTCAGATATCAGATGCTGCCGGAGCATATAAGGCAGCAGAGAATCTAAAAATTGTTTTGGATCGGTGATCTGGATACGTTCACTGGAAAATGGCTGTTTTGCGTACAGATCTTTGACTGCTTCTTCTAATTCCTGACGTGACAGTTGTTTTTGTTTTTTCAGAGCTTTCTGAATTCTGGAGACACCCTTTGAAAAGAGCAGGTTGGATAAGTCCTGCTGCTGTCTCTGACTGCGCCAGAGTCCCCAGCCGTAAATAAGAGCGGTGGCAGCGGCGAATAACAGAACAAAGGGAATATATTGAAGAAAAGACATATCAATAAACCTCCTTTAGCTCGATCAGATGATGATCCTTTAAAATCTCCAGAAACCGGATCAGACGGGCAAGTGGTTTTTCCATTTTTGGAAACTGTGACTGCAGATCCAGTGAGAGCTGATGTACGGTTTTCTGATCATTGATTGACTGCCAGAGAAAGCTGCCGTAGTCATCCAGCTTGATCGCGCTTACCTTTGGACGTTTGAAAAAGCGCTGTGCGATCCGGTGATAAAATCCTCTCCATTCGATCATGACCGTAACCTGACCTTTGTCGTTTGTTTCATACTCGATCTCAGGATTTTTGACGACAATAAAATCCATATAATTCTGATTTGAAATCTTCTTTTTCTTTGACATAATGTCTCCTTTTTAAAATAATAAAGAATAAGTACAGCCTGTCTTTCGACAGGCCGTATCTTCTGTTTTCTGCTGTTTCAGTGAATGGAATAAAAATTATTCGCTTTTCTTTCCGCCTTTGATACATACTCTTGCGAGATATAATAAAAGCAGGATAAATACAATTAAGCTTCCGATTTCTCCGATTGAGAATTTTTTGGAGAGATCGATGATCTTATCTAATTTTGCAACGGCAAAGATTGCGAGGATGACACCCATCAATCCTTCTCCGGCGATCAGACCGGATGTGAAGAGGATTCCGTGATCCACGCTTGCCTTTTTCTCTTTTTCAGAGACGTTTCGTTTGTCCATGAACAGACGGACAAGTCCGCCGGCCATAATTCCGGCATTTAAGCTGAATGGAAGGTACATACCGACTGCAAACGGCATTACCGGAACTTTCAGGATTTCCATGACGATTGCTACACAGACACCAATCAGGATCAGTGACCATGGAAGTTCTGCGCTCATGATACCTTCTACCAGCATTTTCATCATCGTTGCCTGTGGAGCAGGGATCGCTTCAGATCCATATCCCCATGCATTGTCCAGAAGCTGCAATACAAATCCGATCGCAGCAGCAGAAACAACGACACCGATCATCTCACCGATCTGCTGTTTCTTTGGAGTTGCACCGACAATAAATCCGGTCTTCAAATCCTGTGAACAGTCTCCGGCAATCGCTGCGATGACACAGATAATACCACCAATTGCGATGGCACCAGTCATACCTTTCACTCCGGTTGTACCGGTAGCTTTCAGAAGTAATGTGGCGATCAGAAGTGTTGCGATCGCCATACCGGATACCGGGTTGTTGGAAGATCCGATGAGTCCTACCATACGGGAAGAAACGGTTGCAAAGAAGAATCCAAATACAATAACGATCAGAGCGCCGATTGGATTAACCGGGAATGCCGGCACCAGCCAGATGGCAATTCCGATCACCAGGATCATAACAAGTAAGAATGGCATCGGAATGTCCTGCTCTGTACGCAGTGCTGAAGCACTGCTTTTCTTTTTCATACTCTGCATTGCCTGTTTAAAGGTCTTCGCAATGAGCGGAAGGCTCTTGATCAGACTGATCACACCACCGGTTGCAACAGCACCTGCACCGATATATTTGATGTAAGTTCCCCAGAGATCACTTGGAGCCATCTGGGCAATCGGATCGGTCCCAGGGAAAATTGCCTGTGCATCTGCACCGAACAGTGCGATGGCAGGCATCAGTACAAACCAGCTCAATGTACTTCCGGCCAGCATATAGCTGGAAATCTTCGGTCCGCAGATGTAACCGACACCTGCCAGTGCAGGGAGTACCTGGACTCCAACGGAAGAACCGGCATAGGCTTTGATGTCATATCCAATCTCACTTGGGAAGACTTTCAGTCCGTCTGCGATAAATTTGTAAGCGGCAGCGATTCCCAGACCGGAGAATACCGTACCTGCTTTGCTTCCGCCTTCTTCTCCGGCAAGAAGAACTTCTGCACAGGCAGTACCTTCCGGAAACGGAAGTGTGCCGTGTTCTTCTACGATCAGTGCCTGACGCAGAGGAACCATAAAAGCAACACCGAGAAGACCACCTACTAATGCAACAAGAAAGATTGTGATCATACTCGGAGAATCGATCGTTCCTTCTTTTGCCCACAGGAACAGGGCAGGGAGCGTAAAGATTGCTCCGGCTGCAACGGATTCACCGGCAGAACCGATCGTCTGGACAAGGTTGTTTTCCAGAATGGAGTCTCTGCGAAGGATGACGCGGATGATTCCCATGGAAATAACCGCCGCCGGAATAGAGGCGGAGATCGTCATACCGACACGCAGACCCAGATATGCATTCGCCGCACCGAAAACGATGGCGAGCAGAATACCAATCAGGAGAGAGGTTACCGTAAACTCCGGTACGACACGGTCGGCCGGGATATACGGCTTGAAATTATTTTTGTTATCAGACATGTATAAATTTTTCCTTTCTTTTCTCAAAATCTCTTTCCCAATCCATCTGAAATTACAGCAAAATCTATTATATCAGAGCATCCCTGCATTCCCCAGAGAACGCGGGGATGTCATAATATCAAAAATAAGGATATGTTACTGGTTACAGTAACAAGTCTATGCAAGTTTTTTTAAGACATCTGTCAAGAGCTCATAGAACCGTTCGAAAGAATCCAGCGGCAGATGTTCATCCGGTGTGTGGCATCCGCGGATCGTAGGGCCGACTGCAATGGCATCTAGTCCAGGGATCGCATCAGAGAAAAGTCCACATTCCAGACCTGCATGGATGGCTTCGATCTTCAGATCATCGTGGAACAGTTCTTTGTAGCTTTGCACAAAAACATCGCGGATCGGAGAAACTTCTGCAAAACTCCAGCCCGGATACTCGCCGTGCATGCTGACTTCGAAACCGAAGGTTTCTGCCAGAAGACAGAGCTTTTCTTTGAGTGCGCTCATCAGTGTGGCAACAGAAGAACGTGGTGCAAATACAAGGGATGCACTTGTCTCATCAGTTGCTGCAATTCCGAGATTTAACGAAGTGACTGTAAAACCGTCCAGGTTCATGTTGCGGAATTGTACACCGTTTGGCGCAAGACACATTGCCGTGATAAAGGCTTTTCCATCCTCGGCAGAGATCACATCTGCAGTTCCGTTTTCTGTGCTTACAAGGAACTGAAATGCCGGCTCATACGGACAGATCTCGGATGAAAAGTCAGCAGAGAGTGCCAAAGCCAGATTTTCCGCATTTTTTGCAGCAACTTCATCAGAATAGAACAGAGTTGCGGATGTCTCACGAGGGATGGCATTGTCCTTTGTACCGCCGTTAAAATCAACTAAAAGGGCATCGGTATTGTGGAACAGATGATTGATCATACGAGCCATCAACAGATTGGCATTCTGATGTTCTTTGTTGATATCTGTTCCGGAATGTCCGCCCAGAAGTCCGGTCGCCTCCAGATGGAGCAGCATCCCTTCTTTTTTACTGCGGGTGATTGGACGGGTGAGACCGAAACGAAGTCCTCCTGCACAGCTGACTGTGGCAACTCCCTCGTCCTCGGAATCCAGATTGATCATGGTACGAGCTGAAAGAAGGGATTTATCCAGTGCTTCTGCTCCGTTCAATCCGATCTCTTCCTGTGTAGTGAACACACATTCCAGTGCCGGATGTGTCAGTGTATCGTCATCTAGGATCGCAAGCATGCATGCAACGGCAGCTCCGTTGTCCCCGCCAAGGGTAGTGCCGTTTGCGGAGAGTACGCCGTCTTTTATGATCAGATCCAGAGGGTCTGTTGTAAAATCATGTGCAACGCCTGCGAGTTTTTCACATACCATGTCCGTATGCCCCTGCAGCATAACGGCCGGTTTTTCTTTAGCCCCTGCGCTTGCAGGCTTTTTGATGATCACATTGAAAAGTGCATCCCGGTGATACCACAGATTTCGTTCTTCGGCAAATGCCACGAGATAGTCACTGATTGCTTTCTCGTTGGCAGAGCCACGAGGAATGGCACTGATGTCTTCGAAAAAGTGAAACAATTTTTCTGGTTTGTATCCTGTGATTTTATAATTCATAGATCATACCTCTTTTCTAATATAAATATCGTTCGTTCTATTCTAGCATTTTTAGCGTGGTAAAGCAAGAAAATCTTAGAAAATGAAAGTGGTTCAGCGGAAAATCAAAAAATCCGGGAAAGACAGGAAACGAATAGGAAGAGGAGGTTCTGCATACATTTTGGATAAGAGGCGTATAACGGCAGTGCAGAATATGAAAAGAGAAGCAGAAAAAGAAAAGTTAAGAGAACGGTTTGCGGCGGCTGCAAATATGCCAAAGGATGTGGTGTTAGGGGCATCTGTCGTGACTGTGATCGGAAACGGGGAAATCAGTATTGAAAATTACCGCGGAATTTTAGAATATACAGGAGAGCTGATCCGGGTACAGACGAAAAAAGGGCAGATCCAGGTACACGGAAAGGGACTGCAGATTGAGTACTATCTGAATGATGAGATGAAAATAACAGGGAAGATCCATACCCTTGAATATGAAATGTGAGGTAAACAGCAATGCAGAGAATCCTGCGTTTTTTGAGAGGATATGTAAAAATCAGAATAAAGGGATACTCCCCGGAGCGTTTTTTAAATCTGTGCAGTCATCATCAGATCGATATCTGGGGACTTCAGCCCTGTAAAAATTCTTATGAGATGTATGTAAAGCTGAAGGATTTTCGGAAAATCCGTCCGATCGTGAGAAAAACGCGCACGAAGGTCGTTTTAGTGGAACGCTTCGGCATGCCATTTTTTCTAACAAGATGTCAGAGCAGAACATGGTTTCTCGCAGGAGCTGTGCTCTGTATACTCCTGTTGATGTTCTACACTTCGTTTATCTGGGATATCCATTTTGAAGGAAATGAAAAATGGACGGATGAAGTACTGCTTCAATTTCTGGAGCAGGAGAAGATCACACCTGCCATGCCAAAAGGGAAGGTAGACTGCGCGGATATCGTGCGGAAGATTCGGCAGAAATATGATGATATTGTGTGGGTCTCAGCCTCCATCGATGGAAGCAGGCTGAAAATACAGATCAAGGAGAATGAAGATACGTTTCAGGAGGTGCAAAAGGAAGAAAAACCCTGTGATCTGATCGCAGAACAGGACGGGGTGATCACAAAGATGGTGACACGTTCCGGAGTTCCCATGGTGCATGTCGGGGATCAGGTGAAAAAGGGGGATATCCTTGTGTCAGGCAGAATCGAGGTGTGCAATGATGCAAAAGAGGTGGTAGAATATCAGTATGAGCAGGCAGATGCGGATATTAGGGCAGACACGCAGACAGAATATGAGGATGAAATCAGCACATACTATGAAGAAAAGAGGTATCAGAACCAAAAACGGATGCAGGTTTTTGTGGAATTTAAAAACTGGGAATGTCATCTTGGAAGTGTGAAAAATTCTTTTCCGAAAAGTGAACAATATGTGATGAAACGTCAGGTGACCCTGGGAGAAAATTTTCATCTTCCACTATTTTATGGGGTAAAAGTTGCAAAATCATACCAGATAAAAGAAAAAAGATATACAAATGAAGAAATTCAAAAGAAATTGAGCGAAAACTTCAAACAATTTTCAAAGGAATTGAAGGAAAAAGGTATTCAAATACAGGGAAATAGTGTTAAAATACACATAGGCAAAAAATCTGCGGTTGCAAAAGGGAGCTTATACCTGAATGAAGACATTGCAAAAAAAGCAGATACAGAAATATTAGAGATTGAAAGGAATAAGAAGGATGAGTCTTTCAGAACTGATGATTGATATACCGGCGGAGCACGAGAGAAATGTGTTCGGGCAGTTTGATGCGTATGCAAAAAAGCTGGAGCGGACGTTTCATGTGACACTGATCGCCAGAGAAGGCAAAGTGAAGATATTAGGTGAAGATAAAAATGCAGAGAAGGCAAGGCGGGTATTGGATCAGCTTGCTGCTCTGTCAAAAAGAGGAAATGAGATTACGGAACAGAATGTAGATTATGCCATGTCACTGGTCTATGAGGATCAGGAGGAGGCGATGGTGGAGATGGATCGGGAATTGATCTGTCACACATTGCAGGGAAAACCGATCAAACCGAAGACGCTGGGACAGAAGCGTTATGTAGATGCCATTCGGGAAGGAATGATCACGTTTGGGCTGGGACCTGCGGGAACCGGAAAGACCTATCTTGCCATGGCTATGGCGATCACAGCGTTTCAGAGAAATGAAGTGAGCCGTATTATCCTTACCAGGCCTGCGATAGAGGCAGGAGAAAAACTGGGATTTCTTCCGGGAGATCTTCAGAGCAAGATTGATCCCTATCTGCGTCCTCTTTATGATGCATTGTATCAGATCATGGGAGCGGAAAGTTTTGCAAAAAATTCAGAAAAAGGTCTGATCGAGGTTGCACCTCTTGCTTATATGAGAGGAAGAACACTGGACAATGCGTTTATCATTCTGGATGAGGCACAGAATACGACGCCGGCACAGATGAAAATGTTTCTGACAAGGATCGGATTTGGTTCCAAAGTCGTGATCACCGGAGATGCCACCCAAAAGGACCTTCCGGCAGGAACGGTTTCCGGTCTGGATGTAGCAGTCAAGGTGGTAAAAAATCTGGAGGGGATCAGCATCTGCACACTGACGAGCAAGGATGTGGTGCGGCACCCGCTTGTACAGAAGATCGTAAAGGCATATGAAGAGTATGAAAAGAAGAGCACCCGTACAAAGGGCGGTACAAAAAGGAGAAAATCATGAGTTTGTATTTAGAAGAAGAAGGAGAAATCACACTTCCGTTTGAAACGAAAGAAGTGGCAGATCTGGTGGTGGAAGCCGCATTGGAATATGAGGGATGTCCTTATGAAGCAGAGATCAATCTGCTGCTGACCACAGACGATGAGATCCACCGGATGAACGAGGAGTTTCGTCAGATCGACCGGGCAACGGATGTTTTGTCGTTTCCGATGCTGGAATATGAGACTCCGGGAGATTTCTCGTTTGTGGAAGAGGAGGCCGAAGCATTTAATCCGGAATCTGGAGAACTGATGCTTGGTGACATTGTTATTTCCAAGGAGAAGGTACTTGCACAGGCAGAGGCCTATGGACACTCACCGAAACGGGAATTTGCATTTCTGATCGCACACAGTATGCTTCATTTGTTCGGATATGATCATATGGAAGAAGAGGAGCGTCTGGTCATGGAAGAAAGACAGCGTGAGATCATGGAAAAAGTCCAGATTTTAAGGGCGTGACGGAGGAGACGGATGGCAGATATACAGAAGAACAAAAGAAGAAAAAAACAGTCGAAAGAGAATGAATTTTTGATACAGGGAGCAATCCTTGCAGCGGCGGCAGTGATTGTAAAGATCATCGGGGCATTGTACCGGATTCCGCTGACCAATATTATCGGAGATGAGGGAAACGGATTTCTCGGATATGCATATGAGATTTATGCGATGGCACTGATGCTGTCCTCCTTCAGTCTTCCGATCGCGGTATCCAAGCTGGTCTCCACAAAGATGGCGATGCACCAGCCAAGAAACGCCTTTCGAATTTTTAAATGTGCAATGATGTTTGCGGTTTCCGTGGGGGCAGTTGTGGCACTGGCAATCTTTCTGGGGGCAGATATGATCTCCAGACATCTGATGGAATCGCCGCTTAGTGTCTATACACTCAAGGTGCTGGCTCCGGCGCTGTTTATCGTGGCAGTGCTCGGTGTAATGCGCGGATATTTTCAGGGAATGGGAACTATGGTTCCGACTGCGATCTCCCAGGTTTTGGAGCAGATCATCAATGCAACAGTCAATATCGTAGGAGCCAGCATCATGATCAAAGTGGGGATGGCAGCTGCGAAAAAGCAGGACAATCCTTTGCTTGAACCGGCCTATGGGGCAGCGGGAGGAACGGCGGGAACGGCTACGGGAGCACTGGTCGCACTGTTGTTTTTGATGTTTGTGTTTGTACTGTTTCAAAAAGTGATGATGCGGCAGATGAGAAGAGACCGCACGAAACATCAGGATGGATATGGGCAGATTTTGAAGGTTCTTCTTTTGACGATCGCCCCGATCCTGTTCAGTACGGCAATCTATAATATCAATCAGATTATTGACCTGACCTTGTTTGCAAAGATCATGGCAGCACAGGGAGTTACCTTGAAAGAATATATCATTCCACAGGGAATTTACACAGGAAAATACAATACGTTGATCAACATCCCGCTTGCGATGGCGAACGGACTTGCAGCATCTGTTATTCCGGCACTGACAGCGGCAGTTGCCTCCAGAAACCGGACGCAGATGCAGAATAAGATCAATCAGACGATCCGTCTTACCATGCTGATCGCGATTCCTTGTTTTGTGGGATTTGTGGTACTGGCATCGCCGATCATGCAGTTCCTTTACGGAGATTCCAGAACGGAGCCTGCACTGATGCTGGCATCCGGGGCGATCACAGTTGTGTTGTACAGTTCCTCAACAGTTACAAACTCGATTCTGCAGGGACTGGACCGGCTGACTGCACCGGCAAAGAATGCGCTGATTTCACTGGGGATCCATCTTGTGGCAGTCCTTTTGATGCTGGTTGTTTTCAAATGGGGGATTTATTCTCTCGTATTCAGTAATGTGATCTTCAGTTTTTGTATGTGTGTACTGAATATGAAGGATGTATATAAGGCAAGTGGATTCAGACAGGATTTCAAGACCTGTTATATCAAGCCGTTTCTGGCAGCTTTGATCATGGGAGTGGCGGCATTTGTGTCCAATAAGCTTCTTAGCGCCCTGATGCCGGGAAGATTTCTGGCAAATGGACTTTCTATCATCATTGCCATGCTGGTGTACGCAGTGGCGGTGATCCGGGTAGGAACGCTTTCCGAGTCAGATATGCTGGCACTTCCAATGGGCGGACGGATCTTAAGAGTCTGCAAACGTTTTAAGATTTTTCCACAGGAGAGAGACCTGGACGATGATGATGACATTGAATATCTGGATTGACAAAATCAAGTGAACTGAATAAAACCGGTACAAAGAGCCAATACTGTATGAAAAAAGGAGTCGGACTTTTATGAAGAAGAAATACTGTATTGGCTTTTTTGTGGTCTTGTTTGTGTTTGTCAGTCTGCTCGGAATCGGATATCAGGTGAGTTACCAGTATGTGATGGACAGGCAGATGGCGCGGCAGCAGGATAAACAGCAAAGAAGTGTTGCCGTGAAAGGGGAAGCAGAAAAAAATGAAGGATATTATCTGGCAGAGCTGCATGGCTATGTGGTCGTCTATCTGTCTGATCAATCTACAATTTATGAATTTACAGACATTCCGTTTGAAGAACTGCCGAAAGAAGTGCAGACAAATGTAAAGCAAAAAAAATATGTTGAAACAGAGGAGGAACTTTACGCATTTCTGGAAAATTATTCCAGCTAAAAAACAGCGGGGTAGACGAAAATCGAGAAATAGTGTAAGATGGAGAAAGAATTTTTGGGAAAGGATAAGATTATGGACGAACAAAAGGTAAAAAGAATCAATGAACTGTATAGAAAATCAAAAGCAGAAGGACTGACTGATGCGGAAAAGAAAGAACAAAAGATTCTCAGGCAGGAATATATTGATGCATTCAAACGCAATTTGAGAAGTCAGCTCAATAATATTGATGTGGAAGAAAAAGACGGTACAATCGTCAATCTGGGAGAGAAATTTGGAAACAAAGCGGGACATTAGAAAACAGATGTTATGCGCCAGAGACCGGCTGACAGACAGAGAGTGGGAGACATACAGTGACAGGATCACAGAGCAGGTTGTCTCCCATCCTTTATTTGTGCAGGCGAAAGAAATCTGGTGTTATGTATCTATGGGAAAAGAAGTGTGTACAGAACAAATTCTGGTAAGTGCGTGGAGAGCGGGAAAAAGAACCGCAGTGCCTAAAGTGACCGGAAAACGGGAGATGAAGTTTTACTACATAGAATCGTTGAATGATCTGGAAACAGGAGCGTTTGGAATTTTGGAGCCGAAAGAAGAGAAAAAAGGGGCAGACTGCTGCCTGGAAAAATCGGATCTCTTGATGCTTGTTCCCGGCGTTTCGTTCGATCCGGCGGGAAGAAGGATCGGATATGGAGGAGGATTTTACGACACGTATCTTCAGAAAATGGAAGGATGCCATACGTTTGGACTTGCGTTTGAGGTGCAGATGGCAGATCAGATTCCTGCTGAGGCACATGACATTCGGATGGAATATGTGATGACAGAAAAGAGGTGCTGGAAATGCTGACAGGATTACCGAAAGATCCGATACTTCTTCTGAGCGTGGTAAATACAAAACTGAGAGATTATTATCCAAGCCTGGATGCTCTCTGTGATGATATGGACGTTTCAAGAGAAGTGCTGGAGGAAAAACTCGGCATGATCGACTACAGATACGATGCAGAAAAAAATCAGTTTGAATAGTGGATGAAAGGTAAGGCAGGGAAATATCCCTGTCTTTTGAAATTTTATAAACTTAGAAGGTTTTACTGGATAAATGCAGGAAATTAATGCTATAATATTTCGGACTGCATGCAATGTGCAGACGGCTTCAGTGTTTTGGCTTAATAAGGAACAATGTGCAATTCATTGGCAGCTTATCCCTGAGGTAAGGCGGACAAAATTTCAGATACCATTGCAGAGAATTCTGTGAGAAGGTGAAATGGCGGGAGATGCCAAGCCCTAAGACTTGCTGAAGTCATCTTACGATTTCTTGATAAGAAGAAAGAGAAAGGGGACGAGGTAGATGAAGACCTGATCATGACCTTTTATCAATAGAGCAACTGGGATAAAATTGATAAAGAAAGGTCAAAGTTTATGAAAAAGAAAATAGTAAGCTGCATCCTGTGTGCAGCAGCGACGATATCTCTTGTTTCCGGATGTGGAAGCAATAAGGAGACAGAAACTGATAAAAAAGAAGCTCATGCAGAAAAATCGGTACAATCAGAAGATCGTAATTATGAACCGGTTACAATTCAGCTGAATCTGGAGCGATCCGGGCTGGGAAAAAATGTAGAGTATACCTTTAAGCAAAAACCGGATCATGTGGTTGCTTCCGGAGATCAGATGGCAGATTTGTTTTTTGATCTGGGCTTAGAGGAGCAGATGGCCGGATACACGAAAGGGAGTTGCTGGAGTCTTGTCTCGGAATATCCTGCAAGAGATTCTGTACCACAGATCGCAGAACCCGGAGTGAACCTGTCATCTGTTTCAAAGGAAGAACTGCTTGCTACAGGCTGTGATTTTCTGATCGGCTGGGATTCCGTATTTTCAGATAAAAATTTCAGTACAGAATTCTGTGACGAAAATGGAATTGCCATGTATTTCCCATATGTATGCTCAGACAGTGCCACATTTGAAGATTTGTACAAAGACTATGAGACACTGGGCAAGATTTTTCAAGTGGAAGAAACTGCAGAGCAGAAAATACAAAAAATGAAGGATACACTTCAGGATGTGAAAGAGGCGCTTGGAGAAGATGCATACAAGAACCCGAAAAAAGTGTTTGTCTATGATTCGGGAGAAGATGCCCCTTTTACAGCATGCCAGGGGATGCCGGGAGATATTTTGAAATCGGCAGGCGCCATCTCTATTTTTAATGACATTGAAGCCGGGTGGGCAACCCCTTCCTGGGAAGAAGTGGTAGAACGTGATCCGGATGCAATCCTCCTTTTAGACTATGATGGAGATGTAGAAGAAAAGGCAGAATTTCTTCGCACCAATGCTGCAACAAAAGATTTAAGGGCAATCAAAGAAGGAAAAATCTATTCTGCATGCTGTGCAGACATGCAGGGCTCTGCCGGATCAGCAGCTGCAGTTGAAGAAATTGCAAAGCAGTTATATCCAGATTGTTTTCAATAGGAAAGGGAGTTCTTCTATTACATGAAAGAATTAAATAAAAGACAGAAAAGAGTAAGGCACCTGTCCCTGTTTTGCGCTGTATTTGTGTGCAGTGTTTTAGCGGTAGGTTGTTCCGTTTCCTTTGGAGCTGTCAAGATTCACCCTTTTGAAGTATTTCGTATTATTATGAACCATCTGTCAGGGCGGGAGATATTTTTCCCGACATGGGAAACCAATATGGAAACAATTATCTGGAATATCCGACTTCCAAGAGTTGTGCTTGCGTGGTTTGTAGGTGCCGGACTTTCTGTGTGTGGAGTACTGATGCAGGCGTTGACAAAAAATGCTCTGGCAGATCCTTATGTACTTGGTATTTCTTCCGGAGCTTCAGCAGGAGCGGTATGTGCCATCATCACAGGCTGTTTTCATTTTGCAGGCGGATACGGAACCATGTTTGGAGCAATTTGCGGAGCGGCCCTGGCAATTGTATTATCCATGGCGATTGCAACATATAAGGGAACCGTTACTTCGACACAGCTGATCCTGGCGGGGATTGCGACTTCTGCGTTGTTTAGCGGGATCACCAATCTGATCATTTACGGGTATCATACCGGATCGGATAAGACAAAGACAGCACAATACTGGATGGTAGGTTCTTTGAGTGGCGCAAGCTGGGAGAAAGTCAAATATGTTGCAGCTGCTTTTCTGATTACAGTCTGCATCATTCTTCTTTTTACAAGAGAACTGGATATGCTGCTTTTGGGAGATGGCACTGCTGAGAATCTGGGAGTCAATGTAACAAGAATCAAAATGGTTGTGATCATCATGGCTGCCGTATTGACCGGAATTGTGGTCTCTGTCAGTGGAGTGATCGGCTTTATCGGTCTTGTTGTTCCACATATTGCGAGAAGAATGGTAGGATCACGGCATACGATAGTATTACCGTTTGTAATTGTTTTGGGCGGATTGTTTACTGTACTGGCAGATTTTCTCTCGCGGGTGATCGTTGCACCGGAGGAGCTCCCAATCGGAATTATTGCGGCTTTGTCCGGCGCACCGTTTTTCCTGTATCTGATCCGCAGGGGAAGGAGGAAGAGCACATGAACCATAGCTTTTTGACAGTTCGCGGATTGGACTACAGTATTGATGGAACCGAGATTCTGCAGGATGTTTCTCTGGAAGTACCGGAAGGCACTTTTGTCGGGCTGATTGGTCCCAATGGCTGCGGAAAATCAACGTTGCTGAAAAACATATACAAAACGTACAGACCACAGAAAGATACCGTTTATATCGACGGGAAGGATGTTGTTTCGCTGTCAGCGAAAGAGATGGCAAGACAAGCAGCAGTTGTCGCACAGGAAAATCAGACCGAATTTGATCTGGAAGTGCTTGATATGGTTATGTATGGACGCTATGCACATCGTAGGTTTTTAGAAAAGGAAACAGAAGAGGATCTTGCAATCTGCAGGCGTTTTTTAGAAGAAGTGGGACTGAAAGGATACGAAAACCGCTCTTTTTTCAGCTTGTCCGGAGGAGAAAAACAAAGGGTGCTCATGGCAAGAACGCTTGCTCAGGAGAGCAGACTGATTCTCCTGGATGAGCCGACGAATCATCTGGATATCCGGTTTCAATATCTGTTGATGGAGATCTTAAAGAAACAGGATGCGACGATTTTTTCTTCCGTTCATGATCTGAATATTGCAGCCATGTACTGCGACAGAATTTTACTTATGGATCGGGGGAGGATCATCAAAGCGGGAACACCCGAAGAGATTCTTACCGAGGAAAATATTTTACAAATTTTTGGAATCCATGCGCAGATCACGAAAAATCCGATTACGCAAAAGATACAAGTGTATTATATTCCGAAAGGATAACAGAGGATTGTTTTATCTTGAAAAACCAAATGGATTCGATTATAATGAAAGCTCATATGGAATGCTAAGATATACGAAGAGATAGAGAGGAAGACAATTCATGTTGGAGAAGAAACAAACGAAGAAGATAGAAGAGATTTTAACTGAAATCGATCTGGAACAGCCGGCTCCGGCAGAGGAACCTATGCGCCAGTATTATTTTATGGAAAAAGCACGCCGTCTTGTCAAGACCCAGGCGGAAACCCTGGGACGTCCGCTGACCTTTCATGTAACAACATTTGGCTGCCAGATGAACGCAAGGGATTCGGAGAAGCTGACCGGAATTCTGGAGCAGATTGGATATGTGGAAGAGGAAGAAGAGAATCAGGCAGATTTCGTAATCTACAATACCTGTACGGTGCGTGAAAATGCCAATCAGAAGGTATATGGACATTTGGGACAGCTCAACCGTGTGAAAAAGAAAAATCCGCATATGCTGATCGGACTCTGCGGATGTATGATGCAGGAGCCGGAAGTAGTCGAGAAGTTAAAGAAAAGCTATCGGTTTGTGGATCTGATCTTCGGAACGCACAATATTTTTAAATTCGCAGAGCTGGTTGCCACAAGACTGGAATCTGATCGGATGGTGATCGATATTTGGAAGGACACAGACAAGATCGTAGAAGATCTTCCGAGTGAGCGGAAGTTCTCATTCAAATCAGGGGTCAATATCATGTTTGGATGCAACAATTTCTGCAGCTACTGTATCGTGCCGTATGTGCGCGGACGGGAGCGCAGCCGGAATCCGAAAGATATTATCCGGGAGATCGAGAGCCTGGTTGCAGACGGAGTGGTGGAAGTGATGCTTCTGGGACAGAATGTCAATTCTTATGGAAAGACGCTGGAAGAACCGATGACATTTGCACAGCTTTTACAGGAAATCGAGAAAATCGAAGGACTGGAGCGTATCCGTTTTATGACCTCCCATCCGAAGGATCTCTCCGATGAATTGATCGAGGTGATGGCGCAGTCCCAAAAAATCTGCAAGCATCTGCATCTTCCGGTACAGTCCGGAAGCACGCGGATCCTGGAAAAGATGAACCGGCGCTATACAAAGGAACACTATCTTGGATTGGTGGAGAAGATCAAAGCAGCAGTTCCGGATATTTCCCTGACAACGGATATCATTGTCGGATTTCCGGGAGAGACAGAAGAAGATTTTCAGGAGACGCTGGATGTGGTGCGAAAGGTTCGCTATGACAGCGCATTTACCTTTATTTATTCAAAACGGACCGGAACTCCGGCAGCAGTGCTGGAGGAACAGGTTCCGGAAGAGATTGTCAAAGACCGCTTTGACCGTCTGTTAAAAGAAGTACAGAGTATTTCCGCCGAAGTGTGCAGTGTGCATACCAAAACGGTACAGCGTGTGCTTGTAGAGTCAGTCAATGATCATGATGATTCACTTGTGACAGGAAGAATGAGCAATAATCTCCTGGTTCATTTCCCGGGAGAGAAAGATCTGGTTGGAAAACTGGTGGATGTCCGTCTTGATACTTGCAAAGGATTTTATTATCTCGGTGAAATGGTAGCATCCATCCGGGTATAATCTGGCAAAAAACGCCCAAACTATCTGTATGAGTCGAAAAGACCTGCAGACAGGGAGGGCGCTTTTTGTGAAAAAATGGAGCGAAAATTTATTTTTATGGGCTTTGGGAGGCAGTCTTTATTATGGATTTGAAGTTTTCTTCCGGGGATTTTCTCACTGGAGTATGTTCGTGCTTGGAGGAATCTGTCTTTTATTTTGTGCCAAACAGGGACTTTGGACCGGATGGAGGGAGCCGTTATGGAAACAGGTGCTCTGGTGTACAATCTTTGTGACAGCAGCGGAATTTATCACGGGAATGATCGTGAATCAGTGGCTTGGATGGAATGTATGGGATTATACAGGAAGAAAATGGCAGCTGTTCGGTCAGATCTGTCTGCCGTTTACCATTATTTTTTCCGCACTGTGCGTGATCGGCATTCTGCTCTCCGGGTATCTTCTTTATTGGTTATACGGGGAAGAAAAACCACATTTTCACGTGCTTTAGGAAGTTGGAAGGCGGACAAAATTGGATCTGGTACATTGAACTGAATTTCCAAAGATGCTATAATGGCAAAGGAAAAAATACACAAAGGAGAAAAACGTGTGGCAGAATTAACACCAATGATGCAGCAGTATATCGAGACAAAAAAACAGTATCAGGACTGCATCTTATTTTATAGATTAGGCGATTTTTATGAAATGTTTTTTGAGGATGCCCTGACTGCATCCAGGGAACTGGAGATTACACTGACCGGAAAAAACTGCGGGCAGGAAGAAAAAGCTCCCATGTGCGGAGTTCCATATCATGCAGTGGAAGGATATCTGAACAAGCTGGTGTCTAAAGGGTATAAAGTGGCGATCTGCGAACAGGTGGAAGATCCAAAACAGGCGAAAGGAATCGTAAAGCGTGAGGTTGTACGGATCGTGACACCGGGGACAAATCTGGACACCCAGGCACTGGATGAGACAAAGAACAATTATATCATGTGTATTGTCTACATTGCAGACCGGTATGGGCTTTCCATCGCGGATGTAACGACCGGAGATTATTTTGTAACAGAGCTGGAGGAAAGTGCAAAGCTTTTGGATGAGATCTATCGTTTTATGCCGTCTGAGATCATCTGTAACGAGTCTTATTATATGAGCGGCATGGATCTGGATGATTTAAAAGACCGCCTGGGAATTACAATCTACTCTCTGGATTCGTGGTATTTTGATGATGCGGTCTGCAGACAGAAACTGCTGGAGCATTTCAAAGTAGCATCTTTTGCCGGGCTTGGGCTCGAAGATTATGACTGTGGGATCATCAGTGCCGGGGCGCTTCTGCAGTATTTATACGAAACTCAGAAAAATTCCCTGGCTCAGCTGACACATATTACGGCATATACGACAGGAAAATATATGATGCTGGACAGTTCCACAAGAAGAAACCTGGAACTGTGTGAAACACTGCGCGAAAAGCAGAAGAGAGGCTCTCTTCTCTGGGTGCTTGATAAGACAAAAACAGCAATGGGTGCGCGTATGCTGCGAAAGTACGTGGAGCAGCCGCTGATTGAGAAAAAAGAAATCCTTCGGCGGCTGGATGCTGTGGAGGAATTGAAAGAGCAGGCGATCTGCAGAGAAGAGATCCGGGAATATCTCTCACCGGTTTACGATCTGGAGCGTCTGGTGACGAAGATTACATATGGTTCTGCGAACCCGAGGGATCTGACTGCATTTGGAAGCTCTCTGACGATGCTTCCGCCGATCTGCTGTATTATGGAGGATCTGCGTGCCCCTCTTTTGGAGGAGATAAAAGAAGAACTGGATCCGCTGGAGGATATTTCTGCGCTGATCAAAGAAGCGATTGCAGAAGAGCCGCCTCTTGCGATGAAAGAAGGCGGGATTATCCGGGATGGCTATAGCGAAGAGGTGGATACTCTGCGCCGCGCAAAATCAGAAGGAAAGGACTGGCTTGCAAAGCTGGAATCAGAAGAACGGGAAAAGACCGGGATCAAAAATCTGAAGATCAAGTACAACAAAGTGTTTGGATATTATCTGGAAGTGACGAATTCATTTAAGGATATGGTTCCGGATTATTATACGAGGAAACAGACACTTGCCAACGCAGAGCGTTACATTATCCCGGAATTAAAAGAACTGGAAGATACCATTCTTGGTGCAGAAGACAAACTGTATGCGCTGGAATATGAGATTTATTGTGATGTCCGCAATCAGATCGCTGCCCAGGTGGAGCGCATCCAGACGACTGCGAAAGCGATCGCAAAAGTGGATGTGTTTGCATCGCTTGCTCTGGTGGCAGAACGCAGCAATTATGTGCGTCCGAAGATCAATGAACAAGGTGTGATCGATATCAAGGACGGACGGCATCCTGTGGTGGAAAAGATGATCCCAAACGATATGTTTATCAGCAACGATACCTATCTGGATGATAAAAAACAGCGGATTTCCATTATCACGGGACCGAATATGGCTGGAAAGTCTACGTATATGAGACAGGCGGCGCTGATCGTTTTAATGGCACAGCTTGGATCTTTTGTTCCGGCATCCAGTGCTAATATCGGTCTGGTGGATCGCATTTTCACCCGTGTGGGGGCATCCGATGATCTGGCATCCGGACAGAGTACCTTTATGGTAGAGATGACAGAGGTTGCCAATATTCTCAGAAATGCCACATCTAAGAGCCTTCTGATCCTGGATGAGATCGGAAGAGGAACCAGTACCTTTGACGGATTGTCCATTGCCTGGGCAGTCGTGGAGTATATCAGCGACAACAAACTGCTTGGTGCGAAGACACTTTTTGCGACACACTACCATGAGCTGACAGAGCTGGAGGGCAAGATTCACAATGTCAACAATTACTGTATTGCGGTAAAGGAAAAGGGAGACGATATTGTGTTCCTTCGCAAGATCGTAAAAGGCGGAGCGGATAAGAGCTATGGAATCCAGGTGGCAAAGCTGGCGGGAGTTCCGGATGTTGTGATCACACGCGCAAAAGAGATCGTGGAAGAGCTGAGTGATGAGGATATTACGACCAGAGTCAGTGAGATCGCATCCAGAGAAAAAGAGCAGAAGAAAAAACAGAAGACGAAAAAATATGACGAGGTGGATATGGCGCAGATGTCATTGTTTGATACGGTAAAAGACGATGACGTTCTGGAAGAATTAAAGAGCATTGATGTGGGAAATCTGACGCCTGTCGATGCACTCAATACCATTTATCGTCTGCAGAATAAACTAAAGAACCGCTGGTAGAAAGTAAAGGAGAACACAGATGCCGCAGATTCAGGTTTTAGATCAGATTACAATAGATAAGATCGCCGCAGGTGAAGTGATTGAGCGGCCGGCGTCGATCGTCAAAGAACTCGTAGAGAATTCCATTGATGCAAAAGCTGCCTCTGTTACCGTGGAGATTCAGGATGGAGGGATTTCTTTGATCCGCGTCACGGACAATGGAAGCGGGATTGAACGGGAAGATATCCGCAATGCATTTTTGCGCCATTCCACGAGCAAGATCCGTAAAGTGGAAGATCTGGCACATATTGCATCACTCGGATTTCGGGGAGAAGCACTTTCCAGTATCTCTGCGGTGACAAGGACGGAGCTGATCACCAAGACGAAGGAGGATACATTTGGAACCCGCTATGTGATCGAAGGCGGAGTGGAGCAGAGTCTGGAGGATGCCGGGGCACCGGACGGGACGACCTTCCTTGTGCGGCAGTTGTTTTATAATGTGCCTGCCAGACGGAAGTTTCTAAAAACACCGATGACAGAGGCCGGGCATGTACAGGATCTGCTCATGCGCCTTGCACTTTCTCACCCGGAGGTTGCATTTACTTTTATCAATAACGGACAGACAAAAATGCGGACATCTGGAAATGGAAAATTAAAGGATGTAATCTACAGCATTTACGGGAGAGAGGCCGCGGCAAATCTGATCGAACTGGATTATTCCATGGATGGTCTGGTGATGAAAGGATATCTTGGAAAACCGGTGATCACCAGAGGAAACCGGAATTTTGAAAATTATTTTGTAAACGGGCGGTATGTGAAAAATGCGATGCTCTCCAAAGCAATCGAAGATGCATACAAGGACTTTCTCATGCAGCACAAGTTTCCGTTCGTAGTCATCCACTTTCAGGTGGATGGTGAGAAGATCGATGTAAATGTGCATCCGACCAAAATGGAAATGCGGTTTCAGAGGCAGCAGGATGTCTATAATATTGTGTATGAGGGGGTTCACAGAACCCTTCTGGAGCCGGAACTCATTCCTCAGGTGGAGGCGCCGGATCCAAAAGTAATTTCACAGCCAAAGAGTGAAAGTCCGTTTTTATTAAAGCCCAAAACAGCACCGCGGCCAATGGAGAAAAAGCCAGAAGAAAAAGAAGAACCCCATGACGAAGCATATTTCATGAAGAAGATGAAGGAGAGAGTTCTTTCCTATCATCAGCGCAATTCTTCGGCAGAAGTCGCAAAAAAAGAGCAGATCTTCCGGCCGCAGGCTCAGGCGGAGAGGATCAAAGATGCACTTGCCCGTGCAAAGGAAGTGGAGAAGCAGCCGCAAAAGCAGGCAGAAGAACAGCCGGAATTGATCCGGGAAACACCTGTCTATGAAACGAAACCTGTAACAGAAGAAAAAGCAGAGCAGTTAAATTTGTTTGAGGAGCATCTTCTGAAACGGGAGAAGAAAGCAGAGTATAAGCTGATCGGGCAGGTATTTGAGACATACTGGCTGGTGGAATTTGAGAACAGTCTGTATATCATTGATCAACATGCTGCTCATGAGCGGGTGTTATATGAACGCACGTTAAAAGAGATGAAGAACAGAGAATTTACCGCTCAGTATTTAAGTCCGCCGATCATCCTGAGCCTGTCTATGCAGGAGGCGCAGGTGCTGAATGAAAATATGGACCGGTTTACAAGGATCGGATTTGAGATCGAACCGTTTGGCGGAGAGGAATATGCAGTGCGCGCCATTCCGGACAATTTGTTTGGAATCGCCAAAAAAGAGCTGCTGTTGGAAATGCTGGACGATCTGGCAGATGGGATCAGCACCTCCATGACACCGGAGCTTATTGATGAGAAAGTGGCATCTATGTCATGTAAAGCAGCGGTGAAAGGCAATAACCGGCTTTCCGCGCAGGAGGCAGACGCACTGATCGGGGAACTGTTATTGCTGGAGAATCCATATCACTGCCCGCATGGACGTCCGACGATCATCGCAATGACACAGCGGGAACTGGAAAAGAAATTTAAGAGGATTGTATAGATGAAGAAACCATTGATTATATTGACCGGTCCTACAGCAGTTGGAAAAACCGCTGCTTCAATCGGACTTGCCAAAGCGATTGGCGGAGAAATCATTTCCGCAGATTCCATGCAGGTCTACCGGCATATGGATATCGGATCTGCGAAGATTCGGCCAAAAGAGATGCAAGGGATCTCGCACCATCTGATCGATGTGCTGGAGCCGGAGGAAGAGTTCCATGTGGTGAAATTCCAGCAGATGGCAAAAGAAGCGCTGGATGGGATCTATCAGAGAGGACATATCCCTATTGTTGTAGGTGGAACCGGGTTTTATATCCAGGCTCTGTTGTACGACATTTCGTTTGAAAACAATGAGGAGGATCATTCCTACCGGAAAGAGCTGGAAGAACTGGCACAGGAAGAAGGTGCAGAAAAGCTGCATCAGATGCTGCGGCAGGTGGATGAAAAGGCGGCGCTTGAAATTCATGCCAACAATGTAAAACGTGTGATCCGTGCCCTGGAATTCTATCATCAGACCGGTGAAAAGATTTCCGAACACAATGCCAAAGAACGGGAAAAAGAATCTGCCTATAATTCTGCCTATTTTGTGTTGAATGATGACCGGGTCAATCTTTATGAGCGAATCAACAAAAGAGTGGATGCTATGTTTGAGGAGGGACTTGTAGAAGAAGTTACGGCGCTTCAAGAACGTGGCTATACAAGAGGGATGGTGTCCATGCAGGGGCTGGGATACAAAGAGATTTTTGCTTATCTGGACGGGGAATGTACGCTGGAAGAGGCAAAAGAAATTATCAAAAGAGATACCAGACATTTTGCAAAACGTCAGATCACCTGGTTTAAACGGGAACGGGATGTGATCTGGATCAACAAGCAGGAATATGGATATCAGGAAGAAAAGATACTGGAGAGAATTCTGAAAGAATTAAAGGTTCGGGAGATCTTTCCACAGAAAGAAGAGGAAATAAAATGAGAGAGTGTATGACAGAGACGATGTATGAGAAGCTGGGGATTTCGAAGGAAGTTTACGAGTTTGGACAGACAATAGAGGCGGGATTAAAGGAACGGTTCTCACAGATGGATGAAGTGGCAGAGTACAATCAGTTAAAGGTGCTCCATGCCATGCAGGAAAATAAGGTCAGTGAGGGGTGTTTCAACTACGCCAGCGGGTATGGCTACAACGATATGGGAAGAGACACACTGGAGCAGGTATACGCCAGTACATTCCATACAGAAGCGGCATTGGTTCGTCCGCAGATTACCTGTGGAACGCACGCCCTTGCCCTTGCCCTTGCAGCAAACTTACGTCCGGGAGACGAACTGCTCTCGCCGGTGGGAAAACCATATGATACGCTGGAGGAAGTGATCGGGATTCGCCCGTCAAAAGGTTCTCTGGCAGAGTATGGGATCACATACCGTCAGGTGGAGCTTTTGGAAGACGGTTATTTTGATTATCCTGCAATCAGGGAGGCAATCAATGAGCGGACGAAACTGGTGACGATCCAGCGATCCAAGGGATATCAGACAAGACCAAGCTATTCCGTGGAGAAGATCGGAGAGCTGATCGCCTTTATCAAGGAGATCAAGCCGGATGTGATCTGTATGGTGGACAACTGTTATGGAGAATTTGTAGAAAAGATTGAACCAAGTGATGTGGGAGCGGACATGATCGTTGGTTCCCTGATCAAAAATCCTGGAGGCGGTCTGGCGCCGATCGGGGGCTATATTGCGGGAAGAGAAGATCTGATCGAGAACTGCGGATACCGTCTGACTTCTCCGGGACTCGGAAAAGAGGTGGGAGCATCTCTCGGTGTCATGCAGTCGTTCTATCAGGGATTTTTCCTGGCGCCGACTGTAGTCAACAGTGCGGTAAAAGGTGCGGTGTTTGCGGCAAATATTTATGAAAGACTGGGATATGGAGTGATTCCGAACGGAACAGAGTCCAGACATGATATTATCCAGGCCGTGGAGCTTGGCAGTGCAGAGGGTGTGATCGCATTCTGTAAGGGAATTCAGGCGGCGGCGCCTGTGGACAGCTATGTCAGTCCGGAACCGTGGGCAATGCCGGGATATGACAGTGATGTGATCATGGCGGCAGGTGCGTTCGTGCAGGGTTCTTCTATTGAATTAAGTGCAGATGGACCGATTAAACCACCGTATGCAGTTTATTTCCAGGGCGGACTGACCTGGCCGCATGCAAAGCTTGGAATTTTAAAATCACTGCAGAATATGATCGATGCAGGAGTGATTGAACTGGAACGATTAAAATAAAACCAAAAGGAGAGACCATGAGAAAAGTTGTTGTGATCGGCGCAGGAGCAGCCGGGATGATGGCGGCTATTTCGGCAGCAGAGCACGGCGCACATACAGTTGTGCTGGAGCATAAAGACCGGGTGGGAAAGAAGATCCTTTCCACCGGGAACGGAAGATGCAATTTTACAAATCTTGTACAGACACCTCAGTGTTATCGCAGTGATGATCCTAAGTTTCCGTGGCGGGTCATCACACAGTTTGATGAGAAAAAGACAGTGGAGTTTTTCCAGAACATCGGTGTATATGCGAAAAACAGAAACGGATATCTCTATCCAAACTCGGATCAGGCCGGTGCGGTTTTAGATTCCCTTCGCATGGAGATGGAGCGGCTTTGTGTGGAAGTGCACACAGAGACAGAAGTTCTGGAAATCATTCCGAAAAAGAACCGGTTTGTCATCCGAACCGGAAATGGGAATGTGACCGCAGACCGGGTGATCCTGGCAGCAGGATCCAAGGCGGCTCCTGTTACAGGTTCTGATGGTTCCGGATATGCGATCGCAAAAAAAATGGGACACCGGATCGTCCCGGTACTTCCGGCGTTGGTACAGCTTAAATGCAAGGGAAAATTCTTTCAGAGTATCGCCGGAGTGCGCATACAGGGATGTGTATCTTTATATGTGGATGGGGACTGTGTTTGTCGGGATACCGGAGAAATTCAGCTGACGCAGTATGGTATTTCCGGGATTCCGGTATTTCAGGTCAGTCGTTTTGCAGCAAAGGCGCTTTACAACAAACAGGAAGTAACAGCGGTCTTAAATTTTATGCCTCAGATGTCTGAGGAAGAGTTTACAGTATTTCTGGCAGAGCGTGCGAGACTTCGGCCGCAAAAGACGGCAGAAGAATTCTTAACCGGGCTGTTTCACAAAAAAATGATTGCTCTGTGGGTCAAATGTAGTCGCATTTCCAAAGAAAAGCCGGTGGGAACATATTCTGAGGAAGAACTAAGAACGCTTGTCCGTCTGATTCAGCAGTTTGAGGTGAATGTGGAAGGGACAAATTCGTTTGAACAGGCTCAGGTATGCTGCGGCGGAGTCTCTACAGAAGAAGTGAAGGAAGATACCCTGGAGTCAAGTTATGTACCGGGCGTTTATTTTGCCGGAGAGATACTGGATGTGGATGGGATCTGCGGCGGATATAATCTGCAGTGGGCATGGTCCAGCGGATGGATTGCAGGAAGAGAGGCAGCAGATGTTACGAATTAATCAGTTAAAATTAAAAGTAGGACACAGCGAAGAACAGCTAAAGAAAAAACTGGTACGGGAATTGAAGATCCGTCCGGAAGAGCTGCAGAAATTTGAAATCCGCAGACAGTCCATAGATGCGCGGAAAAAGCCGGAACTGTACTATGTATACAGTATCGATGTACAGGTGAAAAAAGAAAAAGAGGTACTCAAAAAACATCCAAAGAATGTTCAGAAGACACAGGATGTGTACTATCAGATGCCAAAACTGGAAGGAGAAACACCGAAAAAGCGTCCGGTTGTTGTAGGAAGCGGCCCTGCAGGTCTGTTTTGTGCATGGATCCTTGCCTTGGCAGGATGTAGACCAATCCTTCTGGAGCGGGGTGCCTGTGTAGAGGAAAGACAGCGTGATGTAGAGGAATTCTGGAAAAGCGGGATTTTAAATCCAATGTCGAATGTACAGTTCGGAGAGGGAGGCGCCGGAACTTTTTCGGATGGAAAGCTCAACACATTGGTCAAAGATACATCCGGGCGAAATCGTTTTGTGTTGGAAACCTTTGTAAGATTCGGGGCACCGCCGGAGATTTTATACGAACAGAAGCCCCACATCGGAACGGATATTCTGATCCGGGTGGTAAAAAATATGCGGCTTGCGATCTGTGGAGCCGGAGGAGAAGTACGGTTTCACAGTCAGGTGACGGATATTGTTCTTGATGAGACATCACTTGTCGGAGTGCAGGTCAATCAGGAGGAAGAGCTGGAGACCGATACCGTGATCTTTGCAGTGGGACACAGCGCAAGAGATACATTTGAGATGCTCTATGAAAAGAATCTTCCAATGCAGGCAAAATCATTTGCGGTAGGTGTGCGCGCCGAGCATCCGCAGAAAATGATCAATGCCTCTCAATATGGAGCAGAGTCTGTGCCGGGACTTCCTGCAGCGCCTTATAAAGTGACAGCAAAACTGGAAAATGGAAGAGGCGTATACTCTTTCTGCATGTGTCCGGGAGGATATGTAGTCAATGCATCCTCCGAAGAAGGACGTCTGGCTGTCAACGGAATGAGTTATCATGCAAGAGCAGGAGAAAATGCGAACAGCGCCATTATCGTGACGGTGACTCCGGAAGATTACGGAAGTGAACATCCGCTTGCAGGAATGGAATTTCAGCGAAAGCTCGAAGAACGTGCCTTTCGAGCGGGAGGCGGAAAAATCCCGGTTCAGAGACTGGAAGATTTCTGCAAAAATCAGATCAGCACTTCGTTTGGAAACGTAGAGCCTCAGATGAAAGGGGCATATGCGTTTGGAGATGTGCGTGGAATTTTCCCGCAAGTGCTGGCAGAATCCATTGAGGAGGGAATGCGGCAGTTTGAACATAAGATCACAGGATTCTCAGATGGAGATACGCTTTTGTCAGGTGTAGAAAGCCGTACGTCTTCTCCAGTGAAAATTCCAAGAGATGAGAATATGGAGAGTGAGATCAAGGGGATTTTCCCATGCGGAGAAGGCGCAGGATTTGCAGGAGGAATCACCTCGGCTGCCATGGATGGAATGAAAGTGGCAGAGGCGGTGCTGAAAAAATATAACAAGATCGGGTCATAGAATCTTCATAAAAATTTAAGAGGTCAGACCTATACATGATTTTTAAATTGTGCTAAAATAAATCACTGTATTGTGTTATCATTCATATTTTTATGAAAAAAGCAAATATGAAAGAAATGGCATGTGAAGAGCGCCCTTATGAAAGATGTGAGCGGTTCGGAGCAAGTAATTTGACGGACAGCGAATTACTTGCTGTTTTGCTACGTACAGGTACCAGAGGAGAGAATGCGCTTCAGCTGGCGGATAAGATCTTACATCCTGTATTTTCGCAGAAGGGTGTGCTGAATCTTCACCAGTGGACGTACGAACAGCTGATGCAGATCAAAGGAATCGGGAAGGTAAAGGCTATCCAGATTTTGTGTCTGGCGGAGCTTAGCAGACGTCTTGCAAAAGCAACCGCACAGGAGGGACTGAATTTTTCAAACCCGGCGTCCATTGCCAGATATTATATGGAAGATTTAAGACATGCAAATCAGGAACAGATGAAACTGCTGCTTTTGAATACAAAATCCAGACTGATCGGGGAGACGGATATCTCGAAGGGAACCGTGAATTCAGCAGTGATTTCACCGAGGGAGCTGTTTGTGGAGGCACTGCAGAAGAATGCAGTGTCCATTGTGCTTTTGCATAACCATCCGAGTGGAGATCCGACACCGAGTAAAGAGGATGTGCTGATCACCAGACGGATTCAGGAGGCGGGGCGGCTGATCGGTGTGGAACTGTTAGATCATATCGTGATCGGGGATAATTGTTATGTCAGTCTCAGAGAAAAGGGACTGGTACGATAAGAACTGCAATAAGGGGACAAGACGCATGTTCAGAAATATATATGGCCTGGATCTGGGCACATATGAGATCAAGATATATGATAAGAGAAGAGACCGGATCCGCAGTGCCAAAAATGTGATTGCAATCCGGGATGAAAAAGATATTTTTGCGGTCGGAAATGCGGCCTATGCAATGTATGAGAAGGCACCTGAGAATATTCAGGTGGTATTTCCCATGCATCACGGCGTGATTGCCCGCTTTCATGAGATGCAGTATCTTCTGCGCGCATTGCTGAAGCGGGAAGGGAGATACCCAAACGGAGCAGAGTATGTGATCGCAGCGCCAACGGATGTGACAGAAGTGGAAAAGAAAGCGTTTTATGATCTGGTGCATCATTCAGCTGCACGGGCAAAAACAGTCCGGATTGTCGATCGTGCAATTGCGGATGCAGTGGGGATAGGACTGGATGTCTTTTCGGCAAAAGGCATATTTGTGGTCAATTTTGGCGGTGAGACAACTGAGCTTTCGGTTCTTTCGGGCGGAAAAACGGTGCTGAGCCGTCTGCTGCCTGTGGGAGGTGCGGCTTTAGATGAAGCAATCGTGGGCAGTGTGCGGCACAATAAGGAGTTTCTGATCGGACGGATTACAGCAGAACAGCTCAGATGGCAGTGCGGTATTTTAAAAAACACAAACCGAAGGAAGCTGACAGTGGCGGGAAGAGATCTGGCAATGGGAGTTCCAGGGGCCAGGCAGATCTCGGATGGTCTGGTTCGGGCTGCAATGAAAGATTCTCTTTCGGAGATTGTAAGAGCGATCCAGTCCATGATCGAGCGTACACCGCCGGATGTCCGGAGTGAGATTTTAAAATCAGGGATTTATCTGACAGGAGGTCTTGCACGTTCGCATGGTCTTCCGGCATATCTGCGACAGAGTACCGGCCTTCTTGTGACTGCACACAAGAATCCTGAATTATGTGCAGTGAAGGGACTGCGCACGATCATTTCCGATAAACATTACAGAAACCTGGCATACGAGATGTCAGATGAAGATTATAGGTGGTTGAGATAATATGAAGAAAAAAAATCAAAAATCCAGGTCAAATAAGTACTGGCTTCTGGGAACGAGTCTGGTTTGCGTTTTACTGATGATTTTTTCTGTGTTTGCAGAGAAGGTAGAAGGGCCCTTCCGGGGAGTGGCTGATATCACGGTGATTCCCATGCAGAAAGGCATCAGTCAGATCGGCACATGGATCGGAGATGTCAGTGAAAATTTTGAGACATTGAAACAGCTGAAAAAAGAAAATAAAAAACTTCAGAAGCAGGTGGATCAGCTGACCACGGAAAACAGTAATCTTCAGGAGGAAAAATACGAACTGGACCGTCTTCAGGATCTGTACAAGCTGGATCAGACTTATGCAGAATATCCGAAAGTGGGAGCCCGTGTGATCGGGAAGGACTCCGGAAACTGGTTTAGTACATTTACGATTGATAAGGGAAGTAATGACGGCATCAAAGTAGATCAGAATGTGCTGGCAGGAAGTGGACTCGTCGGGATCGTGACTCAGACAGGTCCGACCTGGGCAACGGTACGTGCGATTATTGATGATTCCAGCAACGTCAGCGGTATGGCACTTTCTACTTCTGACAAATGTATCGTAAGAGGAGACCTTTCTTTGATCGGAGAAGGGAAGATCCGGTTTGAACAGATGGAAAATAATGATCATGATGTAGAGGTAGGGGAGCAGATCGTCACTTCTCACATCAGTGATAAATATCTGCAGGGACTTTTGATCGGTTATGTCAGCGAGATCAATGTAGATGCAAACAATCTGACCCGTTCCGGCTATATCACTCCTGTGGTAGATTTTAAAAATCTGCAGGAGGTGCTTGTCATTACAACGACAAAGGCGGAAATGACAGGAACAGATCAGAGTGAGTAGAGAAAGGAGCCTGCCAAGATGAAAAAGATCAAATTAAAACGATTTGTGATCACGGTTGTGATCATGCTGGCATGTTATCTTCTTCAATGTACCTTATTTCCATCTCTGGAACTGGCATCTGTGAAGCCGAATCTGCTGTTGATTGTGACAGCTGCCTATGGTTTTATGCGCGGGCCGAAAACAGGAATGTGGATCGGATTTTTTTCGGGACTTCTGATCGATATTCAGTTTGGAACGGTGCTGGGGCTGTATGCACTGATCTATCTGATGATCGGCTATGTGAATGGCCTGTTCAGTGAAACTTATTTTGACGAAGACATCAAGCTTCCGTTACTGCTGATCGCAGGAAGCGAGTTTGTATACGGGCTGTTGATCTACTTTTTGATGTTCATGCTCAGAGGTGAATTTGATTTTGTTTATTATCTGATGCATGTAATCATTCCGGAACTGATCTATACAGTTGGGGTTACGCTCATTTTGTATCAGCTGATCCTGTGGATCAACCAGAAACTGGAAGCAGAAGAAAAAAGGAGTGCAAGTAAATTTGTTTGAGAAAATCAAAGAAGTGTTTCATCGTATCGTAAATTCCTGGCTGACTGTTCTGATCCTTGCATTCTGCGTAATGTTTGCGATCCTGGTGAACAGACTGTTTTATCTTCAGATCGTAAAGGGAGACTACTATCTGAACAACTACAAGCTGCAGATCAAAAAGACAAGAGAACTGTCAGGAACAAGAGGCAATATTTATGACAGGAACGGCAATCTTCTGGCATATAATGAGCTTGCCTATTCCGTCACATTTGAGGACAATATTACCAATGATTCCAAGAAAAATGATACGATCAACGGAATTCTGGAGAAAGTTATGCAGATTGTAGAAGCGCATGGCGATTCTGTGATCAGTGACTTTGGCGTTGTTCTGGATTCTGCGGGAAACTATCAGTTTCTGCAGACGGATGAGACATTAAAACTGCGGTTTATTGCAGATGTTTATGGAAAGAAAACAATTGATGAACTTTCAGACGCGCAGAAACAGCAGTCTGCGGAAGATGTGATCCATTATCTTTGTACAGATGATACGTACGGGTATGGGATCGATGATAAAAATCTGGACAAGAGTCATGTTTTAAAGCTTGTGACCATGCGTTATGCCATCGGACTCAACAGTTTCCAGAAGTATATTCCGACAGTGCTCGCATCCGATGTCAGCGATGAGACGGTGGCGGCGATCATGGAAAATCTGGATCAGATGGATGGGGTAGATATTGCAGAGGACTCCCTGCGCCGGTATACGGACAGCAAGTATTTTGCGTCGATCATCGGCTATACCGGAAAGATTTCCCAGGAGGAATATGATGCGCTGACAAAAGAGCAGAAGAAAAAGTATTCACTTTCTGATATTGTCGGAAAATCTGGACTGGAGCAGACCATGGATGAGGTGCTTCAGGGAACGAAAGGTGAGATCAGCTATTATACGGATAATGTCGGGAAAGTAACGGATACGGTAAGCAAAAAAGATCCCGGAGCAGGAAATGATGTATATCTGACAATTGATAAGGATCTTCAGGAGCAGACCTATAAACTGCTGGAGGAAAAGCTGGCAGGAATCGTAAGGTCAAAACTTCGTAATGTAATGAATTACGATCCGAGTACAACAAATGATTCAAGTGAGATTATCATTCCGGTAGATGATGCCTACAATGCATTTATTGCGAACGAGATTCTGGATGAGACGCATTTCGGTGCGGCAGATGCAAAAGCAGTGGAAAAAACAGTGTATGAAATTTTTACCAACCGTAAGGCAAGTGTGATCCAGGAGATTCTGGCAGAATTGAATAATGCGGGTGCAACAGCCTACAAGGACTTGTCAAAAGAAATGCAGGCCTATATGGATTATGTATGTGATACCGTGCTTGCTAAGAACACTGGGATTTTAAATATGGATCTGGTGGATACAAAAGATGAGACGTATCTTGCGTGGGCAAAAGAGGAAACGATCAATCTGAACCAGTATTTAAATTATGCCATTTCGAAGAATTGGATCGATACATCCAAGCTGTCAGAGGAAGTGGCAGAGCAGAAATATTCTGATTCCGGAGAGATTTATCAGGGAATTTTGAAATTTTTAGAAGAATATTTGAATTCAGATGCAGATTTCGACAAACTTCTCTATAAATATCTTATAAAATCAGAGGGTATCAGTGGGGCACAGATCTGTGCCATGGTATATGAGCAGGGGGTACTTCCGATGGATGAGGCTGCGTACAATGGTCTGAATAACGGAAGTGTCAATCCGTATACCTGGCTGTGTCAGAAAATTGAAAATCTGGAGATTACTCCGGGACAGCTGGCTCTGGAGCCTTGTACGGGATCCGCGGTAGTCAGTGATCCCAATACCGGTGAGGTGCTGGCATGTGTTTCTTATCCGGGCTATGACAATAACCGATTGTCCAATACCATGGACTCGAAATACTACAATCAGCTGGTTACCGGTCTGTCCAGACCATTCTATAACAATGCCACGCAGGAGCGTACTGCGCCGGGATCTACGTACAAGATGCTGACAGCAGCGGCAGGACTTACAGAAGGGATTGTGACAGCAGATACGACATTTTATTGTACCGGAGTTTTCGATAAAATCACACCGAACCCAAAATGCTGGATATATCCGGGTGCTCATGGCTATGAGAATGTTGTGACTGCACTTCGTGATTCCTGTAACGATTATTTTTATAACATCGGATACGAGCTTGGCATGAACGGGCAAGAATACGACAGCAATAAAGGCACAGACACACTTGCAAAATACGCAAAAGAATTTGGACTGGGTGAAAAATCCGGAGTAGAGATTCCGGAGAGCGAACCGCAGATATCGGATGAATATTCGGTACAGAGTGCGATCGGTCAGGGAACAAATAACTTTACAGTCAGTCAGCTGAACCGCTATGTGGCTGCAGTTGCAAACAGAGGAACTGTATATAAGCTGACATTGCTTGATAAGACCACAGATGTGAACGGTAAAGTGATCAAAGAATATGAGCCGGAAGTGACAAACACGATCGATGATATCAGTGACAATACATGGAATCTGCTTCATCAGGGAATGATCGCCATGGTTCAGGATATGTCCCAGTTCAACGGAATGGAGATTTCCATGGCAGGTAAGACAGGTACTGCACAGCAGAGTGAGATCCATCCGGACCATGTACTTTTTGTCGGATTTGCACCGGCAGAAAACCCTGAGATCGCAGTTGCCGTGCGAATTGCAAATGGATATAGTTCCGCTTATACAGCAGAAATCGGAAGAGATATTGTCAAGAGTTATTACAAGATATCAGATTCCGATAAACTTGTTACCGGAAAGGCAGCACAGCTTGGCGCTGTTACAGCCGGTGACTAAAAAAGGATGTGAGGTGTATGGACAAGCTGGTAATGCTCAAAAGCAGCCGGTACGGTCTGGAGATCCATCTGAATCCACAGGCGGAATTTTCCAAACTGCTTCGGGAGATGGAACGGAAGCTGAAGGCTTCGATCAAATTTTTTGAAGGAGCAAAGATGGCGGTCGAATTTAAAGACCGCCTGCTTTCACAGGCAGAAGAGGATCAGTTATTAGAGTTGATCTCGAAAACAGCCGGGATTGATGTGGTCTGTATCATAGACCGGAATCAGACAAAAGAAATGGCATACAAAAGCGTGATAGAACACACAATGACGAATGTTCGGCAAAAGGACGGGCAGTTCTATCGGGGAACTCTCAGAAAAAGGCAGATTCTGGAATCAGATACCAGTGTTCTTATACTCGGAGATGTGGAGTATGGGGCAAAAGTGATCGCAAAGGGCAGCGTTGTGATTCTTGGCAGACTGGAAGGATCTGTTCATGCAGGAGCCTGCGGGGATGACAAAGCCTATGTGGCCGCGTTATCCATGAAACCTGCATATATGCGTATCGGAGATGTCAAAGCAGGCAGATCGCTGCTTGCCATCTGCAGACAGTCTTTTAAGCACCCGCAGATAGCAGTCATGGGTGAAAACAGACTTGTTCTGGATTCGCTGTAGACAAATATGAACTTAAGTGTGAAAGGGAGAATAGACATGGGAGAAGTGATTGTCATTACATCGGGAAAAGGCGGTGTTGGAAAAACGACGACAACAGCAAATATAGGGATTGGGTTATCGCAGCTGCAGAAAAAAGTAGTGGTGATCGATACCGATCTCGGGCTTCGCAATCTGGATGTGGTTATGGGCCTGGAAAACCGGATCGTATATAATCTTGTGGATGTGATCGAAGGCGGATGCCGTCTGAAACAGGCACTGATTAAGGATAAGCGTTTTCCGGAACTGTATCTGCTGCCGTCGGCACAGACAAAGGATAAGACCGCAGTTTCTCCGGAACAGATGAAAAAACTGATCGAAGAGCTGAAAACGGAGTTTGATTATATTTTGCTGGATTGCCCGGCAGGAATCGAGCAGGGGTTCCAAAATGCGATTGCCGGAGCTGACAGAGGGATTGTAGTGACAACACCGGAAGTGTCTGCGATCCGGGATGCAGACCGCATCATCGGTCTGCTGGAAGCGCACGGGATTAAAAACAATGATCTGATCATCAATCGTCTGCGGATCGACATGGTGAAGCGGGGAGACATGATGTCCGTGGAGGATGTGACAGAGATTCTGGCGATTCATCTGCTTGGTGTGATCCCGGATGATGAGCAGGTTGTGATCGCGACAAACCAGGGTGAGCCGATCGTGGGAGAGGACTGCATGTCAGGAAAAGCATATGCAAATATCTGCCGCAGGCTTCTCGGGGAGGAAATTCCGATTACTGACTTTGGAAGATCAGAAGGACTGTTCTCGAAATTCAGAGATCTGTTCAAAAAGAATTAGGAGGGGCAGATATGAGTGTACCATCTGTTCACATTGCGAAAGACAGACTCCGGAATCTGCTCATTGCGGATCGGCTTATGTGTACACCCGATATGTCTGAGAGAATGACTTCAGACATTTACTATACGATTTCAAAATACATAGAACTAAAACCGGAAGCGGTTCAGATAGAGATAACACATTCAGATATACATATTAAAATAACAGGAGAAAATAATTGAAACTTCAATTTTTAAATCTTAAACAGCGATACAATTTGAAAGATTATAAATTCACTCTGATCTTGCTGGTACTGGCAGTTTCTGTGATCGGCGTATTTATGGTGGGGAGTGCAAATGCAGAGTATCAGCCCAGACAGATCATGGGCGTGGGATTAGGTCTGCTTGCCATGGTTGTGATCTCACTGATCGATTACAAGTGGATCCTGAATTTCTACTGGCTGATGTATGTGGTAAATATTGCCTTACTTCTGGCTGTTATTTTTCTTGGGACAGAGGCAAATGGTGCGACAAGATGGCTGGATCTTGGATTTGTGCAGTTTCAGCCTTCAGATCTGACAAAATTGATCACGATCTTGTTTTTTGCCAGATTTTTGGCTGACAGGGAAGAACAGATCAATAAGAAAAAGACGATTCTGGAAGCAATCGGTCTGATCATACCATCTTTGCTCCTTGTATATAAGCAGCCGAGTCTTTCGGCAACGATCTGTATTGCAGCATTGTTCTGTGTGATCATGTTTATGGCCGGTCTGAGCTATAAATTCATTGGCACAGTGCTGGCGATCACAATTCCTACGATCGCTTTGGTGATCGGAATTGTGGTGCAGCCGAATCAACCGTTTTTAAAGGATTACCAGCAGAAGCGTATTCTGGCATGGCTGGAACCGGAGGCATATGCCACGGAGGAAGCATATCAGCAGCTGAATTCCGTGATGGCGATCGGATCCGGGCAGTTGAACGGGAAAGGATACAACAGCGATGCTACAACATCAGTAAAAAACGGAAATTTTATTTTGGAACCGCAGACAGACTTTATTTTTGCAATTATTGGTGAAGAATTAGGATTTGTGGGTTGTTGTGTGGTCATAATTTTGTTATTATTGATTGTGATAGAATGTATTGTGATAGGTTTAAGGGCAAAAGACACCGGAGGGCGCATCATCTGCGGGGGTGTTGGCGCACTGGTAGGGATTCAGACATTTATCAATATCAGTGTGGCGACAGGAATTTTTCCGAATACAGGAATATCCCTTCCGTTTGTAAGTTATGGACTGACATCCCTTGTCTGCTTTTTTGCAGGAATCGGGTTGGTTCTGAATGTCGGCCTGCAGCCTAAAAAATATCAATAGAGGAGACGAAAGTGTATGAACATAGGATTAGTGGCACATGATGCAAAAAAGAAACTGATGCAGAACTTCTGCATTGCATACAGAGGAATATTGTGTAAGCATAACCTGTATGCGACAGAGACAACTGGAAGACTGGTAGAAAGTGTTACCAATCTGAGCATTCATAAGTTTCTGCCGGGACATCTTGGTGGAAATCAGCAGCTGGGAGCACAGATCGAGCATAATGAAATCGATCTTCTGATCTTTTTCAGGGATCCGCTTGCACCAAAGAAGCATGAACCGAATGTAAATGATATTGTAAAACTGTGTGATATGTATAACATTCCGATGGCTACGAACATTGCTACAGCAGAGGCATTGGTTCTGGCCCTGGACAGAGGAGATTTGGACTGGCGTGAAATCTACAAGTAAAAAGCGAAGCAGGAGTAAAAAAGTACAAAAAAGAACCGGAATTGGAAAAGGCGCAATTGCAGGAATTGTTGTGGCAGTTTTGCTGTTTCTGGCATTGATCGGTACGCTGATGCTGATCCTGCATGACAACGCGAAGGATTTTGTTTCGGAATATGAGAAGACACATTATCGCAAGAGTCTTTACAAAGCGGAAACGTTTGCTTCCCAGCTGTGTGTAACGGATGCAGATGTGGCAATGGAAGGATACACACAGGATGCATCCCTTCATGCCGTGGGTCTGTTTGATGTGCAGGGGAAGAATGTGCTCTATGCAGATCAGATTTTTGAACCGTTATATCCGGCCAGTACAACAAAGATCATGACAGCGTATGTGGCATTAAAATATGGGAATCTGGATGATATGGTCACGGTCAGTGAGCGTGCGACTGATTTTGCCGAAGATGAGCAGGTATGCGGACTTCAGGCAGGAGATCAGCTTTCTTTGAGAGATTTGCTGAATGGATTGCTTCTTTATTCGGGGAATGACTGTGCCGTTGCAATCGCAGAGCATGTATCCGGAAGTGTGGAGGCATTCGTGGATAAGATGAATGAAGAGGCACGAAACCTTGGGGCGACCGGGACACATTTTGTAAATCCTCACGGACTGCAGAACGAAGATCATTACACAACGGCATATGATTTATATCTGATGTTCAATGCCTGTCTGCAGAATCCGCAGTTTGTAGAGATGATTTCGCAGACATCCTATACTGCGAATCTTACATCGGCATCCGGAGTACCGTATACGATGACCTGGGAGCCTACCAATTATTATGCATCCGGAGACGCTGCAGCGCCGGAAGGAGTCAAGGTGATTGGCGGGAAGACCGGGACAACGGATGAAGCAGGTTCTTGTCTGGTGCTGTATGAGCAGGATCAGCAGGGGCGTCCATATATTTCGATTGTGATGGGAGCGTCTCAGAAATCGATTCTCTATGACAATATGACAAGATTAATGAGTTCGGGAATTAATGGAAAATAAAGACTTGAAACGGCAGTTCGCATGGAACTGCCGTTTTTATATAAAGTCGTAAGAGGGTGAAACTTACACATCACTTGCTGAATTCCCGATTCTGCCAAAAAAGCTGATCAGATAGAGTCCGCACAAGCCGACAAGAGTGTAAATGATTCTGGAAAGCCAGCTTAAATTTCCAAAAAGGAACGCCACCAGATCAAATTGGAAGATTCCGACAAGCAGCCAGTTCACTGCTCCGATGATGACAATTACAAGAGCTGTATTATCGAGCCATTTCATACTGTTCCCTCCTTTTCTATGGGATAATTTTATTATTTCCGCAAAAACTGGAAATATACATACAGAAATGTTATAATTAACAAGTTATTTAAGAGGGGATTAAGACTGATTTCAAGGAGGTATCAAGTTTGCCAGAAAAACAAAAAAAGAATTCAATCAGTATTAATAAATATAAAACAAAGAGAGAATTGAATATCGGAACGCTGATTTTCGCACTGATTTTTATTTATCTGGTCGTTGCGGTGGTGGCGTATGCCACAGAGAAACGGATCACGGTGTATGAAGTACGGGAAGGCAGTATTTTGAAGGATCATTCATATACGGGGTTGATTTTCAGAGAGGAAACCCTGGTAAATGCGGAAAGTGACGGGTATGTCAATTACTATCAGAGTGGACAGAGTAAAATCAGGACAGGCATGAACATTTGCGCGATTTCGCCGCAGAAGTTGGATGTTTCAGAGTCTCAGGAGCAGAGTGAGACGACATTGAGCGCAGAGGAGCAGGAAACGATTGTTCTGAAAGCACAGGATTTTAATGAAAATTTCACATCACAGAAATTCTCTTCTGTCTACAGTCTGAAAAGAGATGTTGCAGAAACTCTTCAGAATGCATCCGACCAGACGAAAACAGCACAGCTTGACGCAGTGATCGCTGCGAGTGGGCAGGATGTAAAAACATATCCGGCTGCAAGGGACGGTGTGATGGTTCTGACATATGACGGCGAAGAAGGTCTGACAAAAGACAATTTTACGGATGCAGATTTTGATAAAAGCAATTACAAGAGTACAAATCTGGAAGACAACATGGAAATAGCAAGCGGAGAACCGATTTATAAGCTTGTCACCAGTGAAGACTGGTCGGTTGTGATTCCATTGGAGGATCAAACAGCAAAAGAGCTGTCTGAGACAGATTCTGTGAAAGTGCGGCTTGATAATGAGAATGACACGGTATGGGCAGATTTTTCAATTTTGAAAAAAGGAAAACAATATTATGGGTGTCTCGATTTTGATAAATCCATGATCCGGTATGCAGATAAGCGCTACTTGAATGTAGAGTTGATACTGGAAGATCAGAGCGGACTGAAGATTCCGAAAAGCTCGGTGATCAAAAAATCATGTTATGCGATACCTCAGGATTATATTACAACCGGAGGCAACAGCTCGGACTCCGGAGTGATGATACAGGATAAGGACAGCGCGGTATTTCAGCAGATTGAGATTTATTATGTATCAGATGACGGGACAAACTATGTGAATCCGGAGAGTCTGAAAGCAGGAACTACCTTAATCAAACCGGAGTCATCAGAGACAATGACAGTAGAAAAAACGGCAGAGTTGAGTGGCGTTTATAATATCAATCAGGGATACGCGGTATTCAATGCAGTTGAGATCCTGTGTGAGAGTGATGAGTATTATATTATTAAAGAAGGTAATTCTTACGGCTTGTCAAATTATGATCATATCGTACAGGATGGAGAAGACGTAAAAGAGGATGAAGTGGTATTTTAAAGTGGGAAAGGAGCTTGAAACATGTTGAAAGAACAACTGAAAGAGGTGGAACGCCGTATACAGGCGGCATGTGACCGTGCAGGGAGAAAACGGGAGGAAGTGACTCTGATCGCTGTAAGCAAAACAAAGCCTGTATCAATGATCGAAGAGACATATCAACTTGGTATACATGTATACGGTGAGAATAAAGTGCAGGAACTGACAGAAAAATATGAGATTCTGCCAAAGGATATAGAGTGGCACATGATCGGCCATCTTCAGACAAATAAAGTAAAATATATTGTCGGAAAAACGGCACTGATCCATTCCGTGGATTCTTTGAAGCTGGCAGAAACAATCGAAAAAGAGGCTGCAAAGAAGAATTGTATCCAGGATATTCTGGTAGAAGTAAATGTTGCACAGGAAGAAAGTAAGTTTGGGCTGAAAGTTGACGAAGTCATTCCCTTCATTGAAAAAATTTCACAATTTCAACATATTTGCGTAAAAGGGCTGATGACAATCGCACCATTTGTGGAAAATCCAGATGACAATCGTCCTGTTTTTGCAAATTTACATAAATTATCTGTTGACATTATGAATAAAAACATTGATAATGTTAACGTAAGCATACTTTCAATGGGGATGACCAATGATTACGAAGTTGCGATCGAAGAAGGCGCGACTATGGTGCGTGTAGGCACTGGAATCTTTGGTGCCAGAAATTATCAGATTTAATTTCCGGATAAGAAGGTACGTTTTCAATTTTAAAATAACTTTATGCAAAAAGGGTACGGCATAAGATAGGAGTGTAAACATGGGTGTATTTGATAAATTCTTGGATATCATGAAATTGAATGATGACGAATACGATGATGATGATTTTTATGATGATGATTTTGAAGATGATGATTTCGATGAAAAACCGCATCGTTCAATTTTCGGAAACAAGAAGAGCAGAAGTGATGATTTTGATGATTTCGATATGGACGAGGACAAGCATCTTGCTCCATCCTCTGGAAATAAAGTGACACCAATGCGTCAGCCTGCAGCCAGAAGAGGTGTGAATATGGAGGTCTGTGTTGTAAAACCGACTTCTGTAGATGATTCTCGTGAGATTACCGAGACACTGCTTGCAGGACGTACTGTGATCCTGAATCTGGAAGGTATGGATCTTGAGATTGCACAGCGTATCATTGATTTCATTTCAGGAGCGACTTTTGCGATCAGCGGAAATCTGCAGAAGATTTCTAATTACATCTTCCTTGTGACACCGACGAATGTAGATATTTCCGGAGATCTGCAGGATCTTCTCGGCGGTTCCATGGAAAAACCAAGCATGAGAGGCAGATACTAGGATTTATTCATATGCAGAAGGAAGAACAACAGTTGGAGAAGCGGCTGTCAGAGCTGTCAAATCTGGCATATAGTCGCGATATCGTTACATATTCGGATTTTTTGAATTTGAATGAACTGAATATTTTACATTCGATGCCAAAGGACAGACTTTACACAAAGTTTGTCACTTTTGGCGGATATGGCTTGGCAGAGCGTCAGATGGCGGCATTTCTCCCTGATGCTCTTTCTTTGCGTGGAGAAATGTCATGGTGCAGCGAGGAGGAATGGGTTGACTATCCATTTGATATTCTAAGGATTTCTCCGTTGCATGCGAAATATGCAGAGCAGCTGACTCACAGAGACTATCTGGGGACGATCTTAGGACTGGGTATCGAACGTGCAAAGATAGGTGATATCCTTGTAGATGGAACTGATGCGGTTGTTTTTGTACATCGCACATTACAGTCTTTTTTGATGGAGGAATTGACCAGAGTCCGGCATACACAGGTTCTGGTAAAAGAGATTTCAAGAGAGGAGTTTCAGTATGAACCCAAATATGAGGAAATCCGGGGAACGGTGGCGTCTGTTCGTCTGGACAGTCTGCTTTCGCTTGCATTTTCTGCATCACGGACAAAGCTTTCGGGTCTCATAGAAGGGGCAAAAGTGTTTGTGAACGGAAAACTGATCACAACGAACAGTTATCAATTAAAAGAAAATGATGTGATATCCGTCAGAGGATATGGCAAATTCCGTTATAATGGAACGGGAGCAAAGACGAAAAAGAACAGAATTTATGTATCTGTTTATAAATATATTTAACAAAGACAGAGGCAGGAGTAATACAATGGAGGAAAGAAAAAAAACAGGGAAAAGTTATCTGTGGGCACTATTTGCATTTCTTCTGGCAGTGGCCGCAGATCAATTTACAAAATGGCTGGCGGTTACCTATCTGAAAGATCAGGATCCTTTGATTATAATACCGGGAGTATTTCAGTTTCGGTATCTGGAAAACCGTGGGGCTGCATTTGGAATCCTGCAGAATCGGCAGATTGTATTTGCAGTTGGAGCATTGTTGATTTTTTTTGCGGTCGTCTTCATTTACGGGAGAATTCCGCAGAAAAGAAGATTTGTTCCGTTAAGAGTATGTGCGATCCTTCTGGCATCCGGCGCCATCGGAAATCTGATCGATCGTCTGGCAAGGAATTACGTAGTGGATTTCTGCTATTTCAACCTGATTGATTTTCCGATTTTTAATGTGGCAGACTGTTATGTGGTAATTGGCTGCATCCTTTTTGGAATCCTGATTCTTTTCTATTATAAAGATCAGGAATTTGACTGGGTACTGCAAAAGAAAGGCTCCAGATCATGAGAGAAGAACGTTTTTTTACAGCAGAAGAGACAGTGACAAATGAGCGGATCGACAAATTTTTGTCTGCGCAGATGCCGGACAGATCCCGTTCCTATATTCAGAAACTGATCAAAGATGGATTGGTTGAAGTCAATGGGAAGCAGGTAAAAGCAAATTATAAGCTGGGCAGTGAGGATGAGGTGAAACTTCAGATTCCGGAACTGGAAGTGCCGGATATTCTGCCAGAGGAGATTCCTCTTGACATCCTTTATGAGGACACTGATCTGCTTGTGGTAAACAAACCTAAGGGAATGGTCGTACATCCGGCGCCAGGGCATTATACAGGGACTCTGGTCAATGCTTTGATGTATCACTGCAGGCAAAATCTTTCCGGGATCAATGGTGTGATGCGTCCCGGGATCGTACATCGGATCGATATGGATACGACAGGCTCTCTTTTGGTTTGTAAAAATGACAGGGCACATCAGATTCTGGCCGAGCAGCTCAAAGACCATTCGATCACCCGAAGATATGAAGCAATCGTTCATGGAAACTTAAAGGAGGATAGCGGCACGGTCAATGCACCGATCGGGAGACATCCGACGGACCGCAAGAAGATGAGCGTCCATGCACCCCATGGAAGAGAGGCAGTGACGCACTATCGGGTGCTGGAACGTTTTGGAAACTACACGCATATCGAATGTGAACTGGAAACAGGAAGGACACATCAGATCCGTGTTCATATGGCAAGCATCGGACATCCGATATTGGGAGACTTGGTTTACGGACCGGCGAAGTGTCCGTTCAGACTGCAGGGACAGACGCTGCATGCAAGGATCCTTGGCTTTGTACACCCTTCTACGGGAGCGTATGTGCAGTTTGATGCCCCGTTGCCGGAGTATTTTGAAGAACTCTTAAAAAAATTGAGAAAGCAGACAGGGAATTAGGAAAAAAGGAAACGGATATGTCAGAAATGTGCACATTCGATTCCTTTTTTGATTTTTAGGGAGACAAACACATGTTTGTGTTATATAATAGAAAAATAAATACATATGAGGTGAAAAGAGAATGAAACGATTCAGTAAAAAAGAAATTTTTTCGATTCCGAATTTGATGGGATATTTTCGGATTCTGTTAATTCCGGTGTTTTGTTACCTGTATATCACGGCAGAAACGGAACGCGAATATTTGTATGCAGCGCTGGTTGTTCTGCTCTCCAGCCTGACAGATCTGTTTGACGGGAAGATTGCAAGGCGCTTTCATATGGTGACAGAGCTGGGAAAGGCATTGGATCCGATCGCTGATAAGCTTACGCATGCAGCACTGGCAATCTGCCTTGCAACCCGCTATCCTATGATGTGGGCGCTGATTGCATTGATGCTGGTCAAGGAAGGTTACATGGGGGTTATGGGGCTCATATTCCTGAAGAAAGGAAAGATGCTGGATGGAGCGATGTGGTTTGGCAAGGTCTGTACTGCAGTTCTGTTTGCAGGACTTCTTGTCCTGTTTTTGTTTTCACAGCTTGAGGCTGCTGTAGTCAATGGAATCATTATGATAATGATGGGCATTATGATCGTGACACTGTGCATGTATGTGCCGGTATTTCAAAAAATGAAACATAAGGAGAAAAAAGATGGCGAAGAATAAGTATTATGCAGTAAGAAAAGGAAGGATACCGGGAATTTATCGTACCTGGAGCGAATGTCAGAAACAAGTGACGGGCTATCCGGGGGCGGTCTTTAAAGGGTTTGTGACAGAAGAGGAGGCACAGTCTTTTCTTCATCCGGGGCAGAGCGCGAAGGCAAAAGAGACACATATTTCTCATACTGCCTATCCATATGCCTATGTGGATGGATCTTATTTTCAGGGGGTTTACGGGTTTGGGGGTTTTTTAAAACTGTCTGACGAGGAGGAAGTTGTTCTGCAGGGGTCAGGAGATCATCCGGATCTTGCGAAAATGCACAATGTGGCAGGAGAGCTTCTGGGATGTATCAAAGCAGTAAAAGAAGCGGAAAAAAGGAAAATTGCAGAGCTTTCGATATTTTACGATTATCAGGGCATTGAATCCTGGGTGACCGGAGATTGGGCGGCAAAACAGGCAGGAACACAGAAATATCGCGATTTTATGAATGGCACATCCGTGAAGCTTCATTTTATCAAAGTAAAAGGACATACCGGCGTAGAGGGAAATGAACGTGCAGACAGTCTTGCCAAAGAGGCTGTCAGTGAAAAGATTTCATTCAATCAGCTTGTGATCGAATAGGTATGAAAAGAGAAAGAAAGGAATTTAAGTTATGCAGATAAAGAAATTGCTGCTTCCGATTCTTGCGACAGTGATGCTCATATGTGGATGTCAGCAAAATAATGCTGTCTCCGGGCAAGATCAATTGGTTACGGCAAGTGAAAATAAGACAACCTATACGGCACAGAATATTCCGGAATATACAGGCTCACCTTATGTGGAGCTAAACAATAACATACCTGATTTTCAGGAGTCAGAGTATACGACGGAAGTTTTTGAACAATACAGCGATCTGGATGCACTGGGGCGTTGTCAGGCTGCTTATGCCAATATCTGTCAGGAGATCATGCCGACTCAGGAACGGGGGAAAATAGGCATGATCAAGCCTTCTGGATGGCATACAGTGAAATATGACTGTGTAGATGGGAAATATTTGTATAATCGTGCGCATCTGATCGGATTTCAGCTTGCCGAAGAGAATGCGAATGAAAAAAATCTTATCACAGGAACACGATATTTTAATGTGGAGGGAATGCTCCCGTTTGAGAATCAGGTGGCAGATTATGTCCATGAGACGAATCATCATGTCCTGTACCGTGTGACACCGGTTTATGAAGGCGATAACCTGGTAGCCAGTGGAGTCATTATGGAGGCAGCTTCTGTGGAAGATGAAGAAATTCGTTTTCATGTGTTTGTCTACAATGTGCAGCCGGGGATTTGGATTGATTATGCAACAGGAGAAAGCAGGGAGAGTGAAACTGCAGAAAGCGAAAAAAAGGATGAAGAAGTTACCTATGTAGTCAACACAAATACAAAAAAATTCCATAAACCAGACTGTAGCAGTATCCGCGATACAAAGCAGCAGAATCGAAAAGAAACATCAGAAACAAGGGAAGAATTGATCGATCAGGGGTACTCTCCGTGTAATCGCTGCAACCCCTGAAAATGAAAGCTCTGTTTGAAAATTGTATTGAATGACGGATAAATGCAGTCTTTTTATTGTTATTTGGTGCAGATTGTTGTATAATGAGCGTATAGAAACTTCAAGAATATGACAGGCAAAAGGAGCGTGGAGTAATATGAAGACGAACACGATTATTACAATAGGAAGACAATTCGGAAGTGCAGGACGGGAGATCGGGTATCAGATCGCAGATTATTTCGGAATCAAGCTGTATGATAAAGAGATGCTCAGCAGAGCAGCGAAAGAAAGTGGTATCTGTGAGGAAATTTTTGAAACACATGATGAAAAGCCGACGAACAGCTTTTTGTATTCTCTCGTGATGGATACGTATTCTATGGGGTATTCGGGCGGATCCTACTCCGATATGCCAATCAACCATAAAGTATTTCTTGCACAGTTTGATGCGATTAAAAAGATTGCGGATGAAGGACCTTGTATTCTGGTAGGACGCTGCGCAGATTATGCTCTGGAATCTTATGATAATGTGGTGAACGTATTTATCCATGCTGATCTGGATGCACGTATCCGCAGGATTGCAAGAATTTATAATCTTACGGATGCTAAGGCAAAAGATATGATCATTAAAACCGATAAAAAGCGTGCAAGTTATTATAATTATTACACGAATAAAAAATGGTCAGACTCTGAAAGCTATGAATTGTGTCTCTCAAGTTCAGAACTTGGAATTGAAGGGACAGCAAAAGCAATCGAGCAGTATGTAATGCTGAAAGAGCAGATTCAAAGAGATGACAAAATTCTTTAGAAGTTAAAAAACAGTTCCCCTTGCAGAAAAGATAAAGACTTTTACTGCAGGGGGACTTTTTATGCTCTTGGATGGATCCGTTCGGGCCAGCCTTCGATATTTCCATCAAGGATTGCATGAAACATCCTTTCGCGGACACCTGGATTTTCGTGATTTAACTGACGGAGAAGTTCTTTGACATATTGACGTTTTGTATATCCGTCAACAGGACACTTGCTTTTCACTACCGGAAGCTGATACTTGTTTTTAAAACCGATGACGTCTTTTTCATCTACAAACATCATTGGACGAATAACAGTCAGATCAGTACGGTCCAGATAGGTTTTCGGAGAAAATGAATAAAAACGTCCTTCGAAGATCAAGGAGAGCAGCATTGTCTCTATAATGTCATCTTTATGGTGGGCATAGGCAATTTTATTGCATCCCATTTCTTTAATTGCCTGATTTAAGGCGCCTTTTCTCATTTTGGCACAAAGAGAGCAGGGATTGGATTCTTTACGGACATGAAAAAGAATCTCATAAATATCAGAAGATTCGATTCGGTAGGGGATATTCAGTTCCTGACATAGTGCCTGAATCGGAGAAAGATCAAAATCTTCAAATCCCAGATCTACGGTGATTGCACTGAGTTCAAATTTCTTCGGATAGAAGCGCTTGAGTCCATGTAGTGCATAGAGCAGAGTGAGGCTGTCTTTTCCGCCGGAAATTCCGACCGCAATATGATCGCCTTCTTCAATCATTCTGTATTCATCAACCGCTTTTCGGGTATAGCTTAATAACTTCTGTAGTTCCATGGTAAAGGTCCTTTCTTTGGGTTTATGTTCCTATTATAAGGTGAAAGAGATGGAATTACAATGAAGGAGTATGATTTGTCGGCATTTTCCTTTAAAACAGAATGTAGTACGCTGTACTATAAATAGAAAAATAAATAGTACTATGTACTAATTCGAGAAATGAGAAATTTGCGTTTTCCAAAGGAGTATGTTATAGTGGCTTTGACAAAAAAGGAATCAACCAGAGAGGGTAGTAGAATGAAAGCACAGGATCAAAAAGAGCTAATGCGGGAAAGAATCTGCGATTGTGCAAAGAGGCTATTTGAAAGAGAGGGATATGAACAGGTATCTATGCGGCAGATTGCAGCGGAGGCAGGAATTGCAGTGGGAAATTTGACATATTACTTTTCGAAAAAGGAAGATCTGCTGAAGGAGCGTTTAAACGATATTCAGGAAACTTTTTCAGAGAGCATCCAGCTGTTTGAAATCGATCTGGAAAGAGGAGAGATTTCAGGAAAGCCGTTCTGGGAATATGAGAATCGAACACTTTTGGAATTGCTGCTTCGATTTTTGAAAGCAGTGGAACAGTTTCAGAAGAATGCAGCTATTGTGTATGAAAATTATAGCAGACTTCAAAAAACAGTACCCGTATTTCAAGAAATGAGCAGAGAATGGACGGAGAAGATCATGACGATATACAATGGTCTTATAAAGCAGTTGTGGGAACGAAGAGTTTTCAGAAAAGAACTGGAGTGGGACGAGTATGAAAATCTGATCTATCTTATAAAGCTGCTGACTTTTTTCGGGCAGGAAATGCATGGAGATCAGGAGTATGAAAAAAAACGGTTTACAGAAAGAATCTGCAGACTTTTGATTCCTTATATATCATGGGAATGGAAAGACACCTATACAGTCTTGTGTAAAGAAATCTGCGAGGTCTCTTTCCATCGTATGACATTAAAATTTATCTGATAGAGTTTCGAAGCTGTTCAAATAACTGACTCATTTCTGACAGGTCAGCTTCTTCCAGATTCAGGGAGAGTGTTTTTACATTGTCGATGATCTGTTCCGGTTTCCTTGCGCCGCAGAGGACATGCAAGTCCGGAAGAGAAGCTGCAGTCAGATAGATGATCAGGTTGCTGAGGGAACAACTATATTTTTCAGTATACGGGGTTAATTTCTGTAAAACGTTCAATATGTGCAGACGGGACTTTTGTGCCCAGAATTTATTTTTGTTGCGCACATCTGTCGGAGAAAGCACCGTGTCTTGTGTCACTTTTCCTGTGAGCAGTCCCTGTTCCAGAGGCGAGTACGCCTGGATGGAAACATGATGTTTCTGGCATACAGGTAACAATTTATCCGCAATATGTGTATCCAGAAGGCTGTATTTTTCCTGAATTACATCCAGCTGTCCAAGAGAGCAGTACTTTTCGATGATTTTGGCAGTAACGTTGGAGGCTCCGATGGCACGGATCTTCCCTTCTTTTTTCAACTGGAGAAGAGTATCCATCGTTTCTTCCAGCGGATAGAGGGAAAAGTCAGGAGTCTGCCAGTGTGTATAGTAAATATCGATATAGTCTGTCTGCAGACGTCGGAGGCTGTCTTCCAGATTTTTACGAATTGCAGCGGCGGAAAGATCACGGTAAACATTGCGTCCTTCCATGGCTTTATGAAAGCAAGGTGTCTCATGATCCCATTCCAGCCCGCATTTGGTGGAGAGCAGGATCCTGGAACGATTTTGCTTTATGGCTTTGCCAACTACGTTCTCACTGTGTCCGATCCCGTAGACCGGAGCAGTGTCGAACCATACGATTCCCCGATCAATTGCTTCCTCGATGGTGCGAATGGAGAGTGCATCATCATTTTCTCCCCACCAGGTGCCTCCGCCAATTGCCCAGGTGCCCATTCCGATATATGGAGTTTTTAAAGTTGTTGTTCCGATTGTACGTTCTTTTTGCATAAGATTTATCCTTTCTTTTGTCAATTCTCTTAGGGTTCCCGCAAAGTGACAGCTTTTGCAGCCATGCGTCGGCGGTCCTCATCTATTGCTGCATAGTGTTTTTTGGTTGTATTGACATCCTTGTGTCCGAGTACGTCTGCGACGAGATAGATGTCACCGGTCTCTTTGTAAAGTGTAGTTCCATAAGTACTCCGCAGTTTATGAGGGGTGATTTTTTTATTTGGCGTCACCTGGCGGGCATACTTTTTCACCATATTTTCAACTGCCTGGACTCCCATACGGCGGCGCTGCGTGGATAAAAACAGTGCGTTTTCATGTCCCGGAAGAGGAGTGGCAGCTTCCCGCGTTGTATACAAGTATTGTTTCAGGGCATGTTCGACTTCCTCGCCAAAATAGATGACCATTTCATTTCCACCTTTTCGGACGACCGTAATCCCGTTATTTTTAAAATCAACATCCTGGATATCAAGTCCCACACATTCTGATACACGGATTCCGGTACCAAGGAGCAATGTGATAATCGCCAGATCCCGGTTTTTAGTCTTTTCATAGTAAACTTTTTTCTGTCCGGTGAGCTCATCGCCACCGTGTTCTACAAAGTCCAGAAGAGAAGCCACCTCGTCCGTATCCAGACGGACGATTGCTTTTTCGTGCAGCTTTGGCATATCGACAAACAGTGTTGGATTTTTCTCGATGATCTGATGCTTGAAATAGTAGCCGTAAAAGCTGCGTAGGGCAGACATCTTTCTGGCAAGTCCTTTTTCCGTGTTGGTAATTTGTTTTTCCTCCGGATTTTGGTAAACCTTTAAATATTCCTGATATTCTTCGATATCGACAGGAGAGAGCTGCTCCAGATCCTGCGGGGTAAACTGATCGATGGTATAATCCTTGTATACAGGATTGTTTTCCATCAGAAAGTGAAAGAATACTCGGATATCATATGCATAAGAAATTCTTGTTTTTGCAGAGGTGGTAGGTTCTGCAGCACGGAAATAATCTTTTGCAAAAGCCGGAAGTGTTTTTAAGATTTCCCGCAGACGCAACGTATTGTCAATATATTTTTGTTCATGATAAGTTTTTCGCTCAGTTGTCTGATTTGATTCCATAAAATAAAACGCCTCGTTCTTTTTTATTTATGAAGTTATTATAACATATTGAAAGATAGGCAACAATGATATCTTTGAATGGCCATTGCAGAACCCACAACAGGTTCAAAACAGGATCATTCTGGAGTAGTTGTTAAAAAAACGCTAATCTTTTGGAAAAATCAGTATTTGTCGTATAGATTGAAACGACTGAAAACACTGCTGTTTTGAGCAGTTAATTGGGAATTTCTACTGTAAGCGGTTCTTTTGCATATACATGGCAACCTAACCGATAACCGGCAAGAAGCTGCTCTTCTGAGAACCATATTTGATCCATTGTATTTACTGTGGCGTGTCCCTTTATAATCCGGACAACGCATTTTGCACAGTTTCCGCGACCGCCGCAGGCCGTCAAAATGTGGATATCGTTTTGTAAGAGATAATCTTGTAATCGTGTATTTGCCGGACATTCTATTAACATTTGTTTACCTTCTTTCTGTTCCTGTTTTGATCTTTTTTGTTTGATGGATATATTATAAAGTATGTGATTCATACTTTCAATGCTTTTATAAAAAAGGAATGCTGCAGTACAGATAAGCTCTATCTGCCTGACAGCATTCCTTTTTGGAGTGAATTTATATCAATTACATGGGGTGTAAATGATATCTGTATGATATAAAAACAATTATTGTGGAAATTCTGTTGTGTAATACGGGATGATCAAATGTTCTCCGGTTTGTATGGTTTCAGATTCCAGCTGATTGATCTGTTTCAATTCTTTGATGTATTCTTTCACAGCTGTTTCAGATTCTGAGTCTATATGGCGTTCTGCAAGGCTCCACAAAGAGTCTCCCTCCTGGATTACAATGCTTTTGTAGCATTTGAATTGCACAGGCTCTTCCGTTCTTGAATTCTGTGCAAAAGACAGAAAGCTTCCAAATAAAAAGCACCCGCAAAATAAAATAAGTGTAATAACTGCTGACATCTTTTTCTTTTTTCTCATTGTAAAATCCCCCTGAACATAATGAAACAAGCAAAAAGAACATACGTTCTTACTACACAAAGAAGTATATCACCAGAACGTATGTTTGTCAACTGGGTTATTATCTGTTTTTTGGAAAGACTACTCTTCTGCTGTTATGGTTTCCAGGTTTGCAAATTGGGAGTGATACAGCTTCTGATAGGTACCGTTTTTTCTTAAGAGTTCTTCATGCGTTCCCTGCTCAATGATATTTCCGTTATCTACGACCAGGATCAGGTCGGCATTGCGTATCGTTGAAAGCCGGTGGGCAATGACAAAAGAGGTTCGCCCTGCCATGACTTTCTGCATTGCGTCCTGGAGCATCCGTTCCAGACGGGTATCGACTGCTGATGTAGCTTCGTCGAGAATCAGAATCCTCGGGTTTTTTAAAATAGCTCTTGCGATTGTGAGAAGCTGTTTTTCTCCCTGAGAAATATTGTTGGACTCTTCATTGATCATAGAGTCATAGCCATGGCTCAGCGTAGAAATATAATGGTGGATATTTGCCATTTTTGCTGCGTCAACTACTTCGTCTTTTCGGGCAGTCAAAGATCCGTAACGGATGTTTTCAAAAATACTGCCGGAAAACAGCCAGGTATCCTGAAGAACGAGAGAAAACAGGCTGCGAAGATCACTTCGGTCCATGTCCCGGATATCAATTCCGTCAATTTTGATGGATCCGCCGTTCACATCGTAGAAACGAAGCAGCAGATTCATCAGCGTGGTCTTTCCGGCACCGGTAGGCCCGACAATCGCAACCATTTGTCCGGACTGTACCCAGAAGCTGACATCTTTCATCAAAAGTTCATCTGTGTAACCAAACTGCACGTGGTCAAATGTTACGTTTCCCTGAATTTGGGAGACATCAATCTTAACACTGCCTTTTTGTACCTCTTCTGTTTCATTTAACAGCGTAAAAATCCGGTTCATGGCAGCATAGGCGGACTGTACCTGGGAAGACAGCTGAGATACCTGGGATAACGGATCATTGATCTGCCAGATATAACGGATAAATGCCTGCAGATTCCCTACGGTGACAGAACCGTTTATGACAAAAAAGCTTCCCATGACGGCAATGCTTCCAATCGTCAGATAGGTGACGAGGGATACAAACGGCGAAATCAAGGAAGAAAGGAACTGAGCCTTAAATGCGGCATCTGCCATCTTTTGATTGACTGCAGAAAATCTGTTGCAGGAATCTTTCTGTCGGTTGAAAAGGAGAATTTCGTTAAATCCGCCGTATAATTCTGTAATCGTTCCGTTCAACTCTCCTACCATCTCCTGCTGCAGATCAAACAGTTTTTGTGAACGTTTTACAAATCCAAATGTGATCAGTATGGTCAGAGGAATAATCAAAAGTGCTGTCAGTGCCATCCAGACATTGATGGAAAACATCATGAAGATGACAAACAGGAAGGTGAGGATTGCTGCAAATACGCGGGAAAGCGTTTGCTGGAGTGCATTACTCAGTGTATCGACGTCGTTTGTAACACTGCTTAAAATATCTCCAAATGCGTGGTCATCAAAATATTTGACCGGGAGACGCTGGATTTTTTTCTGCAGTGCATTGCGGATGTCATGCATAGTTTTCTGAATGGCGTCTGTGAGGAAAACTGATGTAATCAGCTGTGAGATCGTCTTTAGGATGTACAGACACAACAGAATCCCCATAAAACGGAACAGGATTGAAAATTGAACGTGCGCTCCCGGGACTCCCTGCAGGATTTTCGCACCGTCACTGGCAAGCTGCGTGGTGATCTTTCCTTCCATCATAGGATTCAGGGCAAATGTCAGATTGGTCACTATGATCATAAACAGTGCGATCGACAATCTGATACGGTATGGACGGACGAACCCGAGCAGTTCACGGATACAGTTTCGAAAGGTCAGTTTATTCTCAGGCATAAGTCAATTCCTCCTTGCTCAGCTGGGAAGCTGCAATTTCGTAATAAATCGGACAGGATGCAAGCAGCTCCCTGTGAGTTCCGATTCCGGCAATTTTGCCTTCATCCAGAACTACGATCTTATCTGCGTCCAGAATCGTAGAAACCCGTTGTGCCACAAGAAAGACGATGGCGTTTTTAATCTCCGGTTTCAGAGCTTTTCTAAGTCGGGCATCTGTCTTAAAATCCAGAGCAGAAAAGGAATCGTCATAGATGTAGATCTCCGGCTTTCGGATCAAAGCACGGGCGATCGACAGACGCTGTTTCTGACCGCCGGAGACATTGGTTGCTCCTTCAACGATCTGTTCCTGGAACTGATGTGGTTTTTCCATAATAAAATCATATGCCTGGGCAATCTTTGCGGCATGAATGATTTCATCCATTGTGGCATCCGGTTTTCCAAAGCGGATATTTTCTTCGATTGTTCCGGAAAACAGGTGTGCTTTCTGCGGAACAAATCCGATTTTACTTCGAAGAGCATTGATATCCAGATCTTCGATTTTTTGACCGTCAATGTAAATATTTCCAGAAGCGCGGTCATAAAATCTTGGAATTAGCTGGATCAGGGAGCTTTTTCCGGAACCTGTGCTTCCGATAAAGGCAACGGTCTCTCCGCTTTTTGCGGAAAAAGAAATATCTTTCAGTACAGCTTCCTCTCCATCCGGGTAAACGAAATCCACATGCTCGAAGATCACGCTGTGTTCACCGGACCCAGAATCTGTCTGAGCATTCCCGGGATGATTTTCAATTGAAGTTTCTGTATTCAATACGGCCATAATTCGCTTTGCAGAGATGCTGGCTCTCGGATACAGCATAAAAACCATACAGAAAAGCATGACAGAAAACATAGCATGAAACAGATATTCCATGAAAGCCACCAGCTTTCCGACCTGCAGAGTCTGTGCATCGATCATGTTTGCTGCTGTCAGATAGATACACAAAGCGGCCAGATTCATCAAAAGGAAAAAGACCGGTTCTGTGGAAGACATCAGCTTGAACAGATTTTGAGACTGTTCCATGAAGTAGCTGTTTTCACTGTCAAAGCGTTCGGATTCGTGGCCATCATTGTTAAAAGAGCGAATCACACGGATTCCGGTGAGATTTTCACGGAAGATGCGATTGATACGATCCAGAGAATTCTGTTGTCTGTCACTGAGCGGTCCCGATATTTTTCCTACGATCACAACGCCCAGGATGATTACAGGGACGGTGGATGCAATGATCAAAGAGAGATTCAAAGAGGAACGGATCGTCAGAGTGAAGCTGACAATGATCATGATCGGTGTCAAAAGTGCGGTCCGTAAAATCACATTCAAAAACGTCATGATCTGAAATGCATCATTGTTTGTCCGGGTGATCAAAGAAGCGATACCAAACTGATTCATCTCATTGTGTGAGAATGTCTGTACTTTCTGAAATACATCTTCTCTGATATCCCGTGTTACAGATGTGGAAATTTTGGCACAGCAGTATCCAAGCAGGATCGTTCCGGATACACCGATCAAAGAAATCACTGCGATCACGATTCCCATGCGGATTAAATACTGTTTGTCCTGATTCATGATCCCATTATCGATCATTTCAGATACGATCGTCGGAATGCCAAGCTCTACAAGTGCAAATCCGAATACGGAAATAATATTTAAAACAAACAGCTTCTTGTATCGCTTCAGGTAGTGAAGAATAAGTTGCATAAGTAGATTACCTCCTAAAAAAAGTATGTCTGTTTTAGTCACCTTATCTACAATAAACTATAGAGTAAGACGATGGTCAAGCAGAAAACAAAAAATCATAAGAAAATATAGAAATCGAACATAGTTTCCAAACAAATGTTTGATTTTTGCAGTGTGCTATGATAAAATGAACTAAATAATGAGTCGGAAAGAACTTGCAGGAGGGTTATTATGTCAAAAGGAACGATTACAGATAAGCAGAGAGAGATTTTAGAATATATCAAATCACAGATATTAGAGCGCGGGTTTCCACCGGCAGTACGTGAGATTTGTGAGGCAGTGAATCTGAAGTCCACGTCTTCCGTACATTCTCATCTGGAGACACTGGAGAGAAACGGGTATATCCACAGAGATCCTACGAAGCCAAGAGCGATTGAGATTCTGGACGATGAATTTAATCTTCTCAGAAGAGAGGTTGTCAATGTCCCTCTGATCGGGCGTGTGGCTGCCGGGGAGCCGCTTCTGGCACAGGAGAATATTGAGAACTACTTCCCGATACCGGTAGAGATGATGCCGAATAAGCAGACGTTTCTTCTGGAGGTAAAAGGAGAAAGCATGGTCAATGCCGGCATTCTGGATGGAGATATGGTTCTTGTTCAGGAAGAACATACGGCAGAAAATGGAGATATGGTGGTTGCATTGATTGAGGATGGTGCGACTGTGAAGACCTTCTATCGGGAAGAAGGAATCATCCGCCTTCAGCCGGAGAATGATTTTATGGATCCAATCATCGTAAAAGATGTTTCCATTATCGGAAAAGTCATTGGAGTATTTCGCTTCTTCCGGTAGACGGATACATTATTATAAAAGCGGGAATCAGACGACGCTTACATCAGACTGATTCCCGCTTTTTTACTGATCTTCTATTCTTTTTACAACTCAGAAAAATCTACATGCTTTCCGTCTCTCCAGATACGTTCCAGATCATAAAACAGACGGTTTTCTTTGTCGAAAACATGGACGATGATCTCGCCGAAATCCATCAGCACCCAGTTTCCGGAGCCATATCCTTCTCTCTGTTTCATTTCATATCCGGCTTTTGAAAGTTCTTCTTCCACGTTGTCTACCAGTGCACGTACCTGGCTTTCACTGTTTCCGTTTGCAATGATAAAATAATCTGCAAGGACGGAAACCTGAGAGATATCAATTACCTGGATATCCTCGCCTTTTTTATCGTCCAGTGCCTGATAAGCAAGACGTGCCATAAGTTTTGACTGTTCCATAATTTGTTCTCCTTTCCGGATTGTCCGATATCCCTTTACAGGGATATTGCGGCTTTATTTTTATAATACTGACAGGTTTTTTCTGTCATAGGATCTACTTTTCTTCCGGCTCTTTTTAAGAATGCCAGAGTTGATTCTGCTGTCATGCAGACAGCGGTGTCGATGTCATCAAATGCGGCAGTTCGCACTTCGGCCAGCCCCGGAATCTTTTTTCTTCCGGGTTCGATATAATCTGCCAGATAGACGATTTTTTCAATCATGGTCATGGCCGGACGCCCGGTTGTGTGATAGGTGATCGCATCCAGGATCTCCGAATCTGTGATGCCGTATTCGTATTCTGCAAAATAGGCACCCAATCTGGCATGGATCAGCGCAGGAACCTCCAGTTCGGCATCTGACAGTTTAATGTGATGCTTCCTGCAGAGCAGGATTTGTTCATTGACGTCGCAATATTTTCCACAATCATGCAAAAGACCGGCAGTCATGGCTTTTTGGACATCCGCTCCATGGCGCATAGCCATGGAAGCAGCGGTGTACATGACGCCGAGAGTGTGGATATAACGTTCTTCTTTCAGCTTCTTTTCAAGCTTTTTGCGGATGGCAGTTAATTCAGTTGTCATGACCTCTCCTCTTCTCTTTTGGTATATAATTGCAGTTTTTGAATATAATCTGCAACAGAATCCGGAACCATATAGCGGATCGAACGATTTTGGGCAGCACGATTTCGGATCGTTGTCGATGAAATCTCCAGAAGCGGTGCCTGTAAAAGTTCGATCTTTGCCTGGTAATTCGTTTCCAGATACTGAATCTGACGCTGCATATCAAAAGAATCTTTATCATCCCGCATTGCTGCCAGAATGGTACAGGATGGAAAAATCTCTTTGAAATATTTCCATTGTTCGATGGAAAAGAGAGAATCCGCTCCAAGAATAAAGAAATATTCATTCTCAGGATACAGCGCATGAAATTCCTGCAGAGTTTTATACGTGTAAGAATGACAGTCTTTTTTTGCCTCGTGAAGGGAAAGTTGAAAATGCGGGTTTTCTCTCACAGCAAGCCGCACCATTTCAACCCGGTGTGCAAGCGCTTCTTCTGTATCTTCCACTTCTTTGTGAGGCGGATTTCCGTTGGGCAGAAACCAGACTTCATCCAGATGGAACTGCTCATAGGCAAATTCACCAAGCAGCAGATGTCCGATATGAATCGGGTCAAAGGTTCCGCCCATAATTCCGATTCTCATAGAAATCTCCTACGGAAGTACGATTTTTTTCTTATCGTCTTTTCCTTCTTTGTACAATACAATTTTTTTGCCGATGACCTGTACGACCTGAGAACGGGTGCGCTCAGCCACCATTTCTGCCAAAGCTCTCGGATCATCCGCACAGTTCTGCAATACACTGATCTTGATCAGTTCACGTGCATCCAAAGCCTCGCTGATCGCCTGTGTAAGGCTTGGAGTCATGCTGGATTTTCCAATCTGAAAGATCGGATCCATGGTCATGGCAAGACTTTTTAAATAGGCTCTCTGTTTTGTTGTCATGATATTCAATCTCCTGTTAAAATATATGAAATTTATTTATAGTAATCAAACTGCAGGCCGTACATTTTCACGGTATCGCCTTCCTGAATACCTGCTTCTTCCAATTTGTCCAGAATACCGGTTTCTTTTAAGAATTTCTGGAAGAAAGCGAATCCCTTTTCGGAATCCAGATTGGTGTAACCAAGCATCTTTTCAATTTTCGGACCTTCTACCACATAGACATCTTTTTCTTTTTCTACTGTGTAAGGAAGCTCTTCATAAATCAGTTCGTCCTCCGGGAAGAATTCCTGTTCAAATACGATCGGAGGTACATCCATAGTCTGAATCTGTTCACTTACATAGTAGAGCAGTTCTTTTAAGCCCTGTCCGGATACTCCGGAGATTGGGAATACTTTGATGCCCTGTGGCTCAAACTCCTCCTTCAGGCGCTGAATCGGATCGTCATCTTCACTGTAGATCAGATCTGTTTTATTTGCTGCGATCACCTGCGGGCGCTTTGCAATTTCAGGATTGTAGGCCTGAAGTTCAGCGTTGATCTTATAGATGTCATCTACCGGATCACGTCCTTCTGTTCCGGCTGCGTCTACGACATGGATCATCATTTTTGTCCGCTCAATGTGACGTAAAAATTCATGTCCAAGTCCGACACCCTCGGAAGCTCCTTCGATCAGTCCCGGGATATCGGCAACGACAAATCCCTTTGCTCCCTCCAGGTCTACCACTCCAAGATTTGGATTCAGTGTTGTGAAGTGGTAGTTGGCAATCTTCGGCTGTGCATTTGTGACTCTGGAAAGGAAGGTGGATTTTCCGACATTTGGAAATCCGATCAATCCGACGTCAGCAATGACTTTCAGTTCCAGATTGACTTCCAGTTCCATGGCAGGCTGTCCAGGCTGCGCGTATTTCGGAACCTGCATAGTAGCAGTTGCAAAATGCTGATTTCCAAGTCCGCCTTTTCCGCCTTTTAACACGATCTGTCTGTGGTTGTCTCCTGACATATCTGCAATGACTTTTCCGGTCTTGGATTCTTTGATCACGGTCCCTTCCGGAACACGAAGAACCAGATCTTTGCCGTCCTTTCCGTGGCATTTTCTCTTGCCGCCTTCTTCTCCATCTCCGGCAGCATATTTTCGTTTGTGACGGTAATCAATCAGTGTGTTGAGTCCTTCATCTACTTCAAAAATCAGATCACCGCCTCTTCCGCCGTCTCCGCCGTCCGGACCTCCGTTTGGCACGTAAAGTTCCCGGCGGAAGCTGCAGTGTCCGTCCCCGCCTTTGCCGGAACGGATGAATATTTTCGCTCTGTCTGCAAACATTGTTTTTTCCTCTTCAAAAATTAGAATCAATTGTTTTGGTACCAAAATGTGTGTGGTGTTTTACGAAAAAGAAGCCTCAGACTAAGAAGTCTGAGGCTTTCTCACGGTAATTATTCAGCTACCGGATAGATAGAAACCTGTTTTTTGTCTCTTCCTTTTCTTTCGAATCTGACAACACCGTCAACTAATGCGAACAATGTGTCATCTCCTCCGCGTCCTACGTTCACACCTGGGTGAATCTTTGTTCCGCGCTGTCTGTAAAGGATATTTCCGGCTTTTACGAACTGTCCGTCAGCTCTCTTTGCACCTAATCTCTTAGCTTCAGAGTCACGTCCGTTTCGTGTGGAACCAACTCCTTTTTTATGAGCAAAATACTGAAGGTTTAATTTCATCATGGTTGTTACACCTCCTTGAAAATGATATCAATGTATGGTTCATATTCGCTGTCTTCTTCTATCTCCTGTAATCCAAGAACCATAGATTTGAACAGCAGCTTGGCATCATGAGAAGGTTTTCGGATGAATCGAAATTCAATCATCCCGGTCTCTTCATCAGAAACAAGAGAAATCTTATCTGATGTGAAACGTTCAATCGAATTGAGTGTGTTGATGACCAGTACAGACACTGCCGCACAGACCACATCACTTCCCGCTTCCGAATACCCCGCATGTCCGAGTACATCCAGACCTGCATAGTCATGATTTACTGTCTTATAAACGGTTACCTTGATCATATGACAGATTAAGCGTTGATTTTTTCAATCTTAACTGCTGTGTACTGCTGTCTGTGACCATTTTTCTTATGGTATCCAGTTTTTCTCTTATACTTGTAAACGATCACTTTTTTAGCTTTTCCGTCACCGATTACAGAAGCTGTAACTGTTGCACCTGCTACTGTAGGCTCTCCAACAACTAATTTGTCATTGCTTACTGCCAGCACCTGGTCAAATGTATAAGTCTCTCCAGCTTCTACACCAAGTTTTTCTACTTTAATGATATCGCCTTCTGCTACTTTGTACTGTTTACCACCTGTTGCTATAATTGCGTACATATGGCACCTCCTATTATCATTACTCGCCAGCTTCGGTGTCTGAATCAGAACTTGAAAACCTCGCTGTGCGGCATACCGTGTTAGTATAGCACGCATATTCCATATAAGTCAATAGGAAGCAGAAAAATATTTTAAAAATATGTATTATTTGTCGCATTCATTCAATTTGTCATAGCAATATTCGATGATGCTGCGCCTTGTGATAATACCGATAAATTTGTTCTGGTCATCTACGACCGGAACAAAATTCTGGCTCATTGCCCGGCTGATCAAATCTTTCATATCGGAATCTGCAGCCACTGCGATATAATCTGCTTTTCGCTCAAAATCATGAATAAAGATATGTTCTGCTTCTTTCAGATTCAGATTGGTATATTTTTTCATCCCCCAGAGCAGATCACCTTCTGTAATCGTTCCAACATACTCTCCCTGACGGTTCAGCATGGGGATTGAAGCATATTTGTGATGTTCCATTGTCTCCAGAACCTGACGGAGTGTGCAGTCATCATAGACATATGCAACCTCCTGTTTTGGATGTAAAAAGAACAAAATGTTCATCGTGTCACCTCTGTCTTTAAATCTGTGTTTCTACAAAAATCTGGTACAGTGCACGGATGGCGTTTTTGAAGTCATCGTGTCTTACACCGACAATGATATTCAGCTCGCTGGATCCCTGGTCGATCATCTTGACATTGATATGGGCATGGGCAAGGGCGGAGAAAATTCTTCCGGCAGTGCCGCGTGTGGAACGCATTCCTCTTCCGACGATGGCGATCAGAGCAAGATCAGACTCCAGTTCAATGTGGTCCGGATTCACAGCTTTATGGATTCCGGCCAGTACCTGCTGTTCTTTCTCTTCGAACTCATCTTTATGTACAAAAATTGTCATTGTATCGATGCCGGAAGGCATATGTTCGATGGAAATCCCGTTTTTATCAAACTCTTCCAGTACCTTGCGGCAGAATCCGATTTCGGAGTTCATCATTGCTTTTTCAATGGTCACGGCAGCAAATCCATCTGTCCCGGCAATTCCGGTAATGGTATATTTTGGCTGTCTGCAGGTACTCTCTACGATCAGTGTGCCCTTGTCCTGTGGAGCATTGGTGTTGCGGATATTGATCGGGATGCCGACTTTACGGACAGGGAAGATCGCATCCTCATGAAGTACAGTTGCCCCCATATAAGAAAGTTCACGAAGTTCACGGTAGGTGATTGTCTCGATGGATTTTGGATTTGTAACAATGCGTGGATCTGCGATCAGAAATCCGGATACATCGGTCCAGTTTTCATACAGGTCAGCCATAGCTGCACGGGCAACCAGAGAGCCTGTGATATCAGAACCGCCGCGGGAAAATGTGACAATGGTTCCGTCTTCTTTCGCACCGTAGAATCCAGGGATGACAGCAAATTCTTCCCCTTCAAGACGAAGGGAGAGCAATTCGTTTGTTTTCTCGTCATCCAGACTGCCGTCTTCATGAAAGCGGATCACTTCAGCTGCATCGATAAAACAAAATCCCAGATAATTTGCCATAATGATACCATTTAAATATTCTCCCCGGGATGCAGCATAATCTCTTCCGATTTTTTTGCCAAAATTTTCACGGATCATATCGAATTCATGATCCAGTGAAAGTTCCAGATTCAGACCGTCGATGATCTCGTTATATCTTGCATGGATCTCATCCAGAAGGCTTGTGAATTTCTTTTCACGGATTGCAAGATTGTAGCAGCTGTAAAGCATATCTGTGACCTTTGTGTCGCTGGAACTGCGTTTTCCCGGAGCAGAAGGTACTACATAGCGTCTGGACTTGTCTGCCCGGATGATATCTCCTACTTTTTTGAATTGTTCGGCACTGGCGAGAGAACTTCCACCGAATTTTACTACTTTCTTCATCTTCTTTCCTCCAACTGTATATTATTTCAAATTAGATGCATAGATGTTTGTAAAACGCACGCTCTATCATTTCGCTTTCCTATTATACAGGGTATTTATAGGATTGTAAATCATAGATTTCAAAAAAACCGAGTGTACTCCGAAATGTTAAAAAGTAACATCGGCATATTGTGCCTGTGTCACGTTCTTTAAGTCATCCGGAGAAAGCTTCAGCTGCATTCCAAGCTTTCCGCCGCTGACATAGATATAATCCAGCGTTTGTGCGTTCTCCTGAATGGTTGTCGGAAATGCTTTTTTCATACCGATCGCGGTACAGCCGCCCCGTACATACCCGGTCACAGTTGTGATTTCTCTGACAGGGAGCATTTCCACAGACTTTTCTCCTACTGCCCGTGCTGCTTTTTTCAGATCCAGCTCTGCTTCAATGGGGATGACAAACACATAATGGGAACCGCTCTTTCCGGTTGTGACCAAGGTTTTATACACCCGTTCATGAGGCAGCCCCAGTGTGTCGGCTGTACTGATCCCATCGGTAAAATTGTCACATTCATAAGTCTGGTATTCGTAGGAAATCTTGCTGCGGTCCAAAATGCGCATGGCGTTTGTTTTTAATTCTTTTTTACTCAACGTGTTCACTTCTTTCTGGTGATTTTTCGGCTTTGTCACGGACGCATTCGTGAAGCGGACGCCGTACTTTTTTACGGGTTACTTCTACTAACTGGAGTGCTGTGACATCCACAACGGACGTCTGAATCGGATCTTCTCCAAGAAAACGGCGGAATTGTTTTAACAGCTCCTGCATCATGTCCAGATCATCCATGTTGATAAAGTCAATCAGGATAATTCCGGAAATATTGCGCAGGCGGATCTGCCGTGCTGTTTCCTTTGCCGCTTCCAGATTGATCTTTAAATACGTTTCCGCACTTTTCTTTTTTGTCTTCGCAGAATATTTTCCGGAATTGACATCTACCACGGTCAGTGCTTCTGTCGGTTGAATGACAAGATAAGCGCCGTTTTTCAGCCAGACGTATTCTTTGAGTGCACGTTCCACGGCAATGTCGGTACTGTAAAGTTTGGAAAGCGGCAGAAGCTGTTCCTCATAAAACTGAAGTTTGGAGAGATCTTCCGGCTGCTCTGCCTGCAAAAATCCGTGAATCTGCTGATACAGCTTAGGATCATCGGTAATGATTGCTGACAATCCGTCTGCGTATACATTTTTCAAATCTGTAATATAAGACGGAGGGGCCTCCTGCAGACAGGAAAAGCAAGTCCGAAACGGAGCAGTTTCTTTTAACTTGACACAGGTATTCTCCAGTTTCTGAATCTCCTCAAGTACTGTCTCAAAGGGAACGTCCTTTGCATTCGTACGAATGATCAGCCCGTAGTCCTCATTTTTGAGATAACTCAGTTTTTCTTTGTACGTATCCCGAAGAGAACGGGGAAGCTTCCCGGAAGTACCGATCCTGGTATTTCCGGTTGTCAGTACTGCATACCGCCCGGTAAAATTGATATTGCTGCTGACAGTCGGCGCTTTTGTCTTGACTGCTTCCCTGCTGATCTGAACGACCAGCTCGTCTCCGATACAAAGCGTTTTTTTTCCGATTTTATGGGTAAAGATCGCCTGAGGCGCCTGACTTAGGTCGTAGTAGCATTCTTTTCCCGGAGCAATCTCGATAAAAGCGGCTCCGATATTTGCCGCAATATTTTTTACTTTTCCGATGTAAATATCTCCGAGTACAGGTTGTCTGTGCTGATCAGAGTCCGGAAGACTGCAGTGGATCTCTGCGATTACATCATTTTCAAGAAGAAAGGTCCAGATCTTCCCTTCTTTTTTCAGCATTAAAATTTTTCGTACTGCCATTTATTATGATACCTCTCTTTTTTGTACTGTCCAAACACAGCAGGATTTATTCGATCACTGTGCCGAGAGATTCTAAGGTTACCAGATTTCGTGCGTTCTCATCCCCGGAATCAGCATACATTTCCAGACGGCACAGTGCAAATTTTAACTGTGTGGCATCTGCATCTAAAAACCGGCAGAATGCTTCCATGACAAGCCCCGGTTTTAAATTCTCCACACTTCCGGCAGCGAGCTGCATAAAAAGCTTGTGATCCTGCACTTCCATCCGGTAGATCAAAGGTTTGATGTCCACTTCTTTTTCGCTGCGTTTTGTCTGTTTTAAGATGCGGATCTCAGACTGCGCGAGAAAGGCATCCATCTGTGTTTCCCAGTCGTCCGGCAGTGTTCCCGGCACAAGATCAAGAAGATAGTCTGCTGCCGCGACAATCGCCATTCCGGTCATCTTCTTTTCCTCTGCGATCTGGCGGAAACTTAAAACTTCGATTCCCTCTACCATAACGGCATTTAAACGAGATACCGCTTCAGCACTGGAAATGGACTCTTTCAGTTCGATATCAAAATATTCTCCTTCGCTTGTAATCCCGATTCCCAGCGGATTTGCAAAGGACATGATCATATGAGGACTGTAGCCCCCGGTATAGGCGATCGGAATGTGCGCCCTGCGGATTGCCTTCTGGAAGAAGCGCATAACATCCAGATGTCCGATAAAGCGCAGTGCACCGTATTTTTTAAATTTAATTCTTGCCTTCAAAACAGACACCTCCTCCAAATTTTGCCGCACCACATCCGGAACACTGCATTCTGCAGTTTGGAGTAACCTGTGCGTTCATTGCTCTCTCCCATTCTTTTTTCAGGAAGTTTTTGGTCACGCCGATATCGATGAAATCCCATGGAAAAAGCTCATCCATGGAGCGTTCCCGCATGGTGTAAAACTCAATATCCACTCCGGTATTTGCAAATGCCTGCATCCATTTTTCATTGTCAAAGCTTTCGCTCCAGGAATCATACAGACATCCCAGACGGTATGCTTCTTCGATCACCTTTCCAACCTTGCGGTCCCCGCGGGCAAATACACCCTCCAGCACTGTGACATCTGCCTCGTGCCAGTTATATTTCAAACTTTTTTTGTTCAACTGCTGTAAGAATTCATGCTTTACAATCGTTGCACGGCGAATGTATTCTTCACTTGGAAACATCTGTGCCCACTGGAACGGGGTGAACGGTTTCGGAATGAAGAACGAAGAACTGGCCGTGATCTGACATTTTCCATTGCGCTGTTCTTTCGGAATTTCATAATATCTTCTGGCAACCTTTTCTGCCAGATGGGCAATGGCTTTCATGTCTTCTTCTGTTTCTGTCGGCAGCCCCAGCATAAAGTACAGTTTTACCTTGTTCCAGCCGCCTTCAAAGGCCTGTCCGGCTCCTTCTAAAATAATCTCTTCTGTCAGTCCTTTGTTGATCACATCACGCATTCTCTGGGAGCCGGCTTCCGGAGCAAAGGTAAGGCTGCTTTTTTTGATATCCTGTACTTTACTCATAACATCCAGCGAGAACGCGTCAATTCTGAGCGACGGAAGGGAAATATTGATTCCCTCTCCTTTAAATTCATCGATCAGGAAGGTGACGAGCTCTTTTAATTCGGAATAATCACTGGAGCTTAAGGAGCTTAAAGAAATCTCTTCGTGTCCGGTGCTTTCCAGCATTGCTTTGGCGTATTGCTTCAAGCGCTCCACATTGCGCTCTCTGGTCGGACGATACAGCATGCCTGCCTGACAGAAACGGCATCCGCGGATACATCCTCTCTGAATTTCCAAAACGACACGGTCCTGTGTTGCTTTGATGAAAGGAACGACAGGGGCCTGTGGATACGGTGCTTCGGTTACGTCCAGTACCATTTGTTTTTTGATCACAGATGGTGCATGCTCGTTGTTCGGTGCAAAGGAAGCAAGCGTTCCGTCTTCATGGTATGTGGCATCGTAAAACATCGGCACATACAATCCTTCGATCTGTGCGGCGCGTTCCAAAAATTCGATACGGCTCTTTCCTGCTGCCCGATACTCTTTATAGGTATCCAGCAGTTCGTCGTAGACAGTCTCCCCTTCTCCGATATAGAAAATATCAAAAAATTCTGCCAGTGGTTCCGGATTATACGTACATGGACCTCCTCCGATAACGATTGGATCTGCCTCACCACGGTCACGACTGTGGTGAGGAATCCGGCTTAAATCCAGAATCTGCAGAATGTTGGTGTAGCACATTTCGTACTGGATCGTGATTCCAAGAAAATCAAAATCACGGATCGGATCCTGAGATTCCAGTGCAAATAGCGGAATCTGTTCTTCTTTCATGATCTTGTGCAGATCCAGCCACGGAGAATAGACCCGTTCACACCAGACATCTTCTCTTTGGTTGAACATATCATATAAAATCTGGATTCCGAGATGTGACATTCCAATCTCATAGACGTCCGGAAAGCACATAGCGAAACGGACATCCACCTCGTTCTTGTCTTTCATCACAGAGTTCACTTCGTTCCCGATATACCGGGCCGGCTTCTCGATTTTTAGTAATATTTCATCATTTAAAGCTAGTTTTCTCATGTTTCTCCTTTCATTTTTGTTTAATATATACAAAAAATTAACCTTCTTTTCTCTTCCGATTTTCACGAAAAATAGCTGTTTTTTTATGAGTTTCAGTAGCGTTTTTCACCTCGTTTTTGCCCTTGCGTAACAAATTTACTTTTTCTCTACTGTGCAGCGCTATGTATAATTATACACCATTTTCATGGTCTTGCATAAAATACATAGCACTGCATAACATTATTCAATACTATAATATGAAGCAGCAGAATACATTCTGAAACAGCACGTTAACCCGCCATATTATATACTTTTTGCGGAAGGAGTTCAAGCAAATCTTTCTCAGATATAGGAATGTCAAATATAAACTCGTTACTGTTCACATCAATTCCCGCCTATCCATGCCAAAAAAACGAAACTGCATTCTCACAGCTCCGTTTTTCTGGCATCTGATTATGTTTCGATGTAGGATTCCTCTGCCAGTTTTACCTTACACCGTTTCATATAACACGCAATCCCATATTTCAAAATTTTGTCCACTCCGTTTTCCCTAAGTTCCTCATCATACTTTCTTTCCTCTACCTGCTTTAAAGCTCTTTCACAGGCAACATCCAGGTTTCCGTCACCTGCATATTTCACTTCGATCAAAATTGCAGTTTCACTGTTCTCTGTTTCTATCAGGATATCGCTGTAGCCTTCTCCGGTTTCCTGATTGGAAAAGACTCCCCATTCTTCTTTGATACCCAAAATTCCAAGCAGAATACCATGATAAAAGTTTTCTTTCATTTCCTTTCTTACAAAGGTGTCCCGGATACTGATGGTCTTTTTCAGGTAACTTTCAAAAATATCTTCAACCTTCTTTTCCTCTCCGTTTTTCAGTGCCTTACAAAATCTGCCAAGCATATCCCCGTCTTTTGCAACACTTTCTTTGAAATATTCCATAATCTGGGTTTTAAAAATATCCCGAATTTCCAAATTTGGGATCCGTAGCTTAAACTTTCTCGCATCCACCTGACCGGACTGCGTTAAATACCCGGTTGCAAACAGTACACTCCAGATATTCTCAATGGACTCATACATTTCCTTATAAGTCAGTTCCGGATGAATGGTTTTTGTGATACTCTCCCCGGCCATCAAACGCTCAATCTCCCTCTTTGTGGTCAGATTTTTTGACTGCCGGATAAATTCCTTCACTTCTGCATTGCTACTTGTATTGATCCAGTAATTCTGAGGAATTGCTTCTCTGTTTGTACGCAGACTTCGAAGATAGGAAACTACATCCCATGGACAATATACGTCCACGTTTCCAAAGCGGTATCCATCATACCATTCTTTGATACTTTCATACTTATCCGCACATTCATAATACGTTAAAAGGTCACGTACCTCCTGATCTGTAAATCCAAAATATTCATCAAAATCGACATCTGCGATCGTAAAGGTTGTAAAATTATTAAGTCCTGTAAAGATACTTTCTTTCGAGATACGCATACATCCGGTCAGCACTGCAAGCTTCAGACTGCTATTTGTTTTTAACGCCTGTTCCAACAGATTGCGGATCAGAAATACCATCTGGTCATAGTATCCATTTGCAAAGGCTTTTGCCAACGGAACGTCATATTCATCAATCAGCAGGATCACTTTTGTGCCGTAATGCTTCGCCAGCAATTCCGACAGCCTTCTTAGTCCGCTGCAAAAAACAGCCTCACTCATGTTACTGTCCAAAAGCTTTTTGTAAGCCTCTTTATCATGTTCGCTCAAGCATTCACTATCGCAAAGAAACTGAAACGCTTCTGCCGCTCTCTGCATAATCTGCACAGCAAAATCAAAAGCGCCCTCATAAGCAGCTGCATTGATTCCTTTCAGGGAAACAGAGATCACAGGATATTTTCCCATATATTCGTCGCACAGCTTCGGATCTTTTAAAATTTCCAAACCATCAAAAATACTTTTATCTCCCTCTATGGAAAAAAAGTACTCCAGCATACTCATATTTAAAGTTTTTCCAAAGCGCCTTGGTCTGGTAAAGAGATTTACCATTCCACCATTACGGATCAGTTCAGAAATCAATCCTGTTTTATCTACATAATAATAGTTATCTTTTATAATCTGCTCAAAATTTTCCAATCCTACCGGAAGGCGTTTCTTTTCTTCACCCATGTTATTCACACCCCTTCTCTGTTGATTATATTGTAACAAAGATCCGCACAAAAGCCTATACCTAACTTTTCTCATCATTATCAGTCAGTTCTTCTATGATTTCGCCAGGATTGATGATCCGATACTCCTGCATTCCGTACGTTGCAAAAGTATACTCTGAACGATAGGCTGTTTCACTGGCCAGCTTGTAAAATTCATCGAAAGTGATCGAATCATCTGCCTGACATGCCAGAGCGTACATACCTGCAACATAAGGTACGATGGAACTCATTCCGCCCCAACAGCTATAGGTATAATTCTCTTTTCCGCAATTAGATGCATGTGTACTTTTAGCGGTTGGAACATACACGCTTCCAAAAGGTGTTATGGCAGAATCATAGGGCATATAATTATTGAAGTCGGTTACATCTGTATAGGAGATTCTTGTCAGACTCTGGAATTTGTTTATTTTATTTTTGGGAATCAGACATAATACTTCGATATTGTTTTCTCTTGCTTTTCGAATAGCGTTGTTTAATTCCACGTCACCTTTTACTCTTTTGCAATACAGTACCAGTCAACCAGTTCGAATTCTGGCATTTTGAAATATGATGGGAAACAATACACAGAAATATTCGTATAACCCATCATCTTCAGTTTACTTAGAATCATCTCTTTCTTGATTGGATAATATTTTTCTTCAAATATTTCTCTTTGAACTATTTGATTCTCTTTTTCAAATGTATATAAAAGATTAAAAGTTATAGTGTCTTCAGAACTATAATCCCAGACTTGAACCAAATTGACTCTGCATTTCTTTGCAAAAACGGGATTATACAGATAGAATCTTCTTTTTTCATTCAAAATTTTTCCCAATTTCTAGTATCCAGATATAAATATCCGCCTTTTTTTACCAACGAATTCATTTGCTCTAAAGCTGTAAGTACATCATCATTATTTACATGCGGCAATGAATTTCCCGTACTGGCAACACAGTCAAATTGTTTGCCTTCCCAGCAAGAAAGCTTCCTAAAATCACAACTCTTTAATTCAATCTCATATCCTGCCGCAGAAGCTTTTTCTTTGCATTTTCTTATCATTTCTTCGCTCAAATCGGAACCTGCAAGTTGAACACCCAACTCACATAACGGCAACGTTACACTTCCTGATCCAATACTAACGTCTAAAAAAGAATGAACATTCTTTCCTTGTAACAACGTTTTCCAATGCTTTTTATAGGCACTCCAATGGGTTTGATCTTCTAACAAATCATAAATATCGGTTCTGTCATATATACTTGACATTTCTTTTTTCCTTCAAATTCAATCACGATGACTTTTCAGCGGAATAAGAATTCTCAGATTTTAGCCGTCACGATGGCTTTTTTGAGCTTTCTCCGCACAAAACAGTAGCAGATTACTTGTAATACAATGGTAAGAAACCATGATGCAGGGTAGGAAATAAAAAGTACATCTAAAGAACGATGTTTTGGGAATACCCAAAATATCCAGACAATCCTGGTTCCTACTGTTCCGATTACAGACAGGAGCATTGGAAATGCTGAAAATCCCATGCCGCGCAGTGCTCCCGGAAACAGATCCATCAGTCCGCACATAAAATAAGTCACTGTCGTATACAGGAGAATCTCCATGCCGCATTGTATTACTGCTGCATCCGATGTGTAAACCCGCAAAAGCTGCGGCCCCATCAGATAGGATCCGCCTCCCATAACAATTGAGACTGCTACCGACAAAAGGACACAGTTTCGAAGAATTTTATCCATTCGTTTCCACTTTCCAACACTGTAATTCTGACTGGTAAAGCTCATACAGGCCTGTGTGATGGAATTTACGGATGCAAACAAAAATCCAAAAATATTGTTGGCAGCAGTATATCCAGCCATTGCCACAGAACCGAATGAATTTACAGAGGATTGCAAAAGGACATTTGAAAAATTGATCACCGTACTTTGGATTCCGGCCGGAATTCCTACCTGAAAAATCTGCTTTAAATAAATCCATTTCAATCCCATCCTAGAAAATCTGAATTGATAGCTGCTGTCTGACCTGTAGAGACACCGAAGCACTAACACACAGGAAATCATCTGTGCGATTACGGTCGCAATCGCGACTCCTGCAACTCCAAGATGCAGAACGATGACTAAAAACATATTCAGCAATGCATTTGTTACGCCCGCAATCATCAAGAAAAAAAGCGGACGTTTCGTATCTCCTACTGCACGGAGAATGGCAGCTCCATAATTGTAGAGCATAAAAAACGGCATTCCGGCAAAATAAATCCGCATATACAGAGCAGATTGTTCAATTACATCTGCAGGCGTATCCATAAGTTCCAAAGCGGTCCTTGAGAAGAACAAACCGACAAAAACCATTACAATTCCGCTGGTCAAAGCGAATGTAATTGCGGTATGTACAGTCTCTGACATCTTCTTTTCCTGACCTGACGCATAGAAGCGCGCGGCCAGAACATTTGCTCCAAGTGAAACTCCGATAAACAAATTCGTAAATACGTTGATCAAAGCAGTTGTTGATCCAACTGCTGCCAATGCCTGACTTCCTGTAAATCTTCCAACCACAATGATGTCTACGGCATTGAATAAAAGTTGTAAAATTCCTGATAACATCAAAGGAATGGAAAATGAAATCAACTTATCCAAAACGGTACCGTTACACATGTCTATTTCATATCTGTTTCTTTTTACTGCTGAATCCACAGTATCCCCCCTAACCTGAATTTTATAAATTACCAACACCATTATATATCAAAAATTCCATAAAGATAAGAGGAAAGTGTTATATTTTGCACTGCATCAAACTTATCACCGATTGCTGTTCCGCGTATCTTTTCTGAAATTAAAAAGGCTTTGTACCTTCACAAAGCCCTTTCCTTTCTGTCATCCAAATCCCTTGTATCTTTTGTGTCTATTCCGTCTCCTGCAATGTCTCAGATACGGATTGAGCAGCACCTTGTGCAATCTCTTCTCCTACCTGATCCAGTCCTGTAAAGTTGATGTTTTTTGTTGTTTTTCCTTCAAAAGTTTCTGCACGGATGATTTCGTTCATATCGATTCCGGTCGCTTCTTTTACGGATTCCATGACTTTCCCCATGATGATCGGTACATTTCCTGCAAGGTCAGATACCCCGTCGCTGTTTCCGCCAATTACCGTGACTTTATCAATCGCAGATAATGGTTCTGCCACACTTTTTGCAATATCCGGAAGAACTCCTACGATCATTTCCAGAATTGCTGCCTGTCCGTATTTTTTCATAGCTTCTGCCTTTTTGTCCAGAGCTTCTGCTTCTGCCAGACCTTTTTTCCGGATGGCTTCTGCTTCTGCCAGACCTTTCGCACGGATGGCCGCAGCTTCTTTCTCTGCTTCGTACTGCTGTGCCTCGGCATCTTTCTGGCGGCGGTATAATTCCGCATCTGCATTCTGCATTTCTGCATATTTGTCTGCTTCTGCTTTTTTACGGATCTCAGCATCCAGCTTTTTCTCAGCAACTTCGGCTTCTTTTGTCTGTAGTTCAATTTCTTTTTCCCGGCGGGCAATATCTGCTTCCTGTTCCCGGATTTCTACCGTTTTTCGGGAGGTCTGCTTCTGAATCTCATATGCGGCATCCGCTTCTGCTCTTTTTGTGTCTTCCCCAATTTTTAATTCGGCTTTGCGGATCTCCAGATCATTGTTACGCTGTGCAATGGCAAGTTCTGCCGCCACTTTTGCTTCACTGGCCTTGTTTGCCGCTTCTGCAGATGCAACTTCTACATCACGATCCGCATTTGCTTTTGCAACCCGTGCAGTCTTACGAATTGTTTCGCGGTTATCGATTCCAAGATCATCGATCAGTCCGTCTTTGTCGTTGACGTTCTGGACGTTGAAAGAAAGAATGCGGATTCCCAGTTCTTTCATATCCTGTTCGGCATTTTGTTTGACTTCCTGACTGAATTTTGCCTTGTCCTGACAAATGCTCTTTAAATCCATGGTTCCAATGATCTCACGGAGATTTCCCTGTAAAGATTCGGTGATCATAGATCGCACATCATCTGCCTTCCGGTTTAGAAAGTTTCGCATGGCAACGGCAGAAACCTGATTGTTGGAAACTTCCATTGCTACCTGGGCAATGGCATCAACTTTGATATTGATAAAATCTTTAGTTGGAATATAATCTTCTGTTACAACATTGATGTTGATCTGCCCGACTTCCAGCCAGTCAACACGTTCAAAAAATGGTACTTTAAACCCTGATTTTCCAAGCAGAACTCTTGGATTTTTTGACAGTCCGGTAATGATCGCCGCTTTATTCGGCGGAGCCTTTACATAGCCTGCAAATAAGAAAATAAGTAACAGTACTACAATCGGTATAATGATATATAACACTCTGACTCCTTTCCTTTGGATGACATCTAAAATACAAAATGGAAACTGTATTTTTCTCATTATAAAATGAGGACAGAACGGGTGTCAATCAAAAAAATACGGATTGAAAAAACTGGAAGTTTCCCAGGAATCTTGTTACAATTTAAGAAATAATGGAAAGGCAGGCGGGATAGGATGCTGGAGAATTCACTGGCGGAAAAACTAATCGAACAGGTTACAAAATACACCAGTTATAATGTCAATATTATGAATGAACAGGGTGTGATCATCGCGAGCCGTAATCCGGAGCGAATCGGGAAATTTCACGAAGTTGCATGGCAGATCGTGCATGGAACAACGGATATCATGGTCACTGAAAATGACAATGAATACCCGGGAGTATTAAGCGGGATCAATATGATAATCGAGATTGAGGGAAAACGGGAAGGCGTGGTAGGCGTGACGGGAAATCCAGAGGAGATACGACCGATCGCACTCATTATCAAGATGGCGATAGAAACGCTGATCAAATATGAAAATCAGAAAATGCAGGCGTTTCGAAGACAGACAAGGAAGGACCGTTTCATGGAGATGTTGACGCAAAAGCAATATCGTGCGCCACAGGATATACAAAAGCTGGCAGCAGAATTGAATTACCGGGAGGATTTGATCCGAATTCCAATTCTTTGTCATCTGCAGTCCGCTTCAGATCAGGAGGCTTTCTTACATTCAATCAAGAACGGACGGGAACATCTTACGCAGGATATTAGTTTTCAGATGGAAGATCGATATATTTTGATCTTCAAAACACTAAAAGGGGAACATCTTTTTTCAGATTATAAATTTTTGCTTGCCGACTATTTGAAAAGTACGTTGAAATGGATGCGGGAAGAAGAGATTTGCTGTACATTCTACGTTGGAACCTTTCAGACCAGCTTTTCTCAGTATTATTATTCGTATCAGCATTGCAAATGGCTGGAAACTCACATTTTTGGAGAACATCAGGCGTTTTATTTTTATGATTTTATAGGAGAATATATCACCTCTTGCATTCCAAGACAGGAATTACAGCAGATTTTTAATGTGTTTGCACAGAAACTTCCGGAAGACTTTCGAAAAAATTATATTGAAATTGTGGGAAGTCTGATTCAGAATAATTTCAATATCCAAAATGCAGCGCGGCAGTGCTTTATGCATAAGAATACGTTTACCTACCGTTATAATAAAATAAGAGAGGTTCTGCGTCTGGACCATCAGCGTTCAATGGACGATACATGGATGCTGATCTGTTTGTATTTATACTTAAAATTATAGAACACATGTTTTGTGCGTGAAACACAAAATATGGAGAAAGTTTTGGTTGAAGTATTCTGAATTTTTGAAAAATATTCTGCTACAATGAATACAATTAAATAAAAGCAAAAAAAACAAAGGGGGCTTTAATATGACAGGATTTCCACTTATCATCGCTTTTATTGTTGCAATTGTATTCATGATTGTAGCTATTTCCAAATTTAAGATTCATCCGTTCTTATCGATTATGGGTGTTTCTTTGATTCTGGGATTGGTGGCAGGAATTCCGCTGGTCGACCAGACCGCATCGGACGGAACTGTTACCAGTGGTCTGGCAACAGTGATTGGAGCCGGATTTTCCGGTACATTCACCAGTATTGGCATCGTTATTATTCTTGGAGCATTAATCGGAAGCATTCTGGAAGAGACCGGAGCTGCATTGAAACTTGCAGACATGGTCATCCATCTGGTTGGAAAAAACCATCCGGAGTTGGCTATGGAACTGATGGGATGGGTTGTTTCCATTCCGGTATTCTGTGATTCTGGATTTGTTATTTTGAATCCAATCCGAAAAGCATTGGTAAATCGTACCGGTGTGTCATCCGTTGCAATGTCCATCGCACTCTCCTGCGGTTTGTATATCTCGCATGTATTCATTCCGCCGACACCGGGGCCGATTGCTGCGGCATCGACACTGGGGATTGGAGATAATTTACTGATGGTTATGGGAATTGGAGCATTATGTTCTGTATTTCCTCTGATTGCTGGATATTTTTATGCAAAATACATCGGGAAAAAGGTAACAGCTGATGATGAAGCAAACTGTAATGATGTAAAGAAATCTTACGAAGAGCTGGTTGCTGAATACGGAAAACTTCCAAATGGATTTATTGCACTTGCACCGATTCTCATACCGATTCTTTTGATGGGAGCAAGCTCTATTGCATCAATGGCAGGCTGGTCAGGAACTGCAAATGACATTTTGAAGTTTTTGGGAACGCCGATTATTGCCCTTGCAGTTGGCACCATTTTCGGTGTGATTCAGCTTGTGGGTGCAAGGAGAATCGATAAATTTTATGATTTGACGAATGAAACATTAAAAACCGTTGGACCAATCTTGTTTGTAACAGCTGCAGGCGGTGTGTTGGGAAAAGTGATCGCTTCTACAAGTATGATTGATTATATTACACAAAATGCAGAATTGCTGGAGACAATAGGTATTTTCTTCCCGTTTATCCTTGCAGCGATTTTGAAGAGTGCACAGGGATCTTCAACAGTTGCACTTACGACAACAGCAGGAATCGTAGCTCCTATCCTGCCGGTTCTGGGACTGGATTCCCCGATACGGGCAACGCTTGCGGTAATGGCAATCGGGGCTGGAGCTATGACAGTATCTCATGCAAATGATTCCTATTTCTGGGTAGTTACCAATTTCGGCGCGATGACTCCGGAAAAAGGATACAAAACACAGACAATGGCAACGCTCGTGCTTGGTCTTTCCGGTATGCTTGAGATCTTTATACTGTCACTCTTCCTTCATTAGGGAAAAATACAAGATGAAAAAGGGAGGCTTCTCACTATGAAATTTTTATTTGCATCAGATTCTTTTAAAGGAACGTTATCTTCTGCGCGTATTGCAGAACTGCTTACGACAGCAGCAAAAGAATCCTTTCCGGATTGCACCTGTACCAGTATTGAGACTGCAGACGGAGGCGAAGGTACAACGGATGCTGTATTGTCTGCAGTTCAGGGGCAGCGGATTCCACTTGTGGTGTGCGGGCCTCTCTGGAAAAAAACAGACTGCTTTTACGGAAAACTGGATGAAGAACGTGCAGTCATGGAAATGGCGGCAGCATCCGGTCTTCCACTGTTGACAGAACCGGAACGAGATCCTGAAAAAACAACTACCTATGGAACCGGAGAAATGATCCTGGATGCATTGGATCGTGGTTTTCGGGATATTTCGATCGCAATCGGAGGATCGGCGACGAATGACGGAGGAATGGGATGTATGTGCGCCTTGGGAGTTCGTTTTCTGGATGAAAATGGCGAGATCTTGCAGGGATGCGGGGAAAATCTGGGTAAAATTTCTGAAATTGATGTTTCCGGTCTGGATTCAAGAGTTGCAAAGACAAAATTCACAGTCATGTGTGATGTCAATAATCCGCTCTGTGGGGAAAATGGAGCAACCTATACATTCGGTCCACAAAAGGGAGGAACCCCGGAGAGTTTAGCAAGGCTTGAGGAGGGAATGCTCCATTACCGGGATGTTCTTTTGAGAGAGTTTGGGGTGGATGTCAATGAAATTCCGGGAGCAGGTGCAGCCGGCGGTTTGGGGGCCGCACTGGTGGTCTTTTTAAATGCGGTGCTGAAATCAGGGATTGAAACGGTTCTGGATCTGGTTGATTTTGACAGCAGGCTTCAGGGTGTATCTCTTGTGGTTACAGGAGAAGGGCGCACAGACTGGCAGTCTGCGTTTGGAAAGGTACTGCATGGTGTCGGGATGCACAGCAAAAAGTACGGCATTCCGGCAGTGGCCATTGTTGGCTCCATGGGACAGGGTGCAGAAAGAATCTACGATTCAGGAATCGATTCGATTCTGACTACAGTCAATGCCCCAATGGAACTGCATGCGGCACTGGAACAGGCCGAAGAATTATATCTCAATGCGGCGAGACGTCTGTTTCGAATGCTGAAAGCCGGAAATGAGATGAAACAAACAGATTAAAATTCCTGCAAATGACAGGAGTTTTCCGGCAGCCGCGCCTGGTGCATGGTAGGAAATTTCGATTTTGTGTTTTTCCTGTTTCAGCGGAAAGCCCAGGAATGCAGTATTTACTTTTTCATAAGATACGTTCTTGCCATCCACCAGGACTTCAAAATGAGAGTCATAAGGAATGGTTGTGATAAAATAACTTTTTTGATCAACCTGGATCGTTCCCTTGAGCTGATTGCCTTTGGAAGCATTTTTATCCGCGTGAAATTCAGACTGATATAGTGTTTCGTTTGAAGCCGGGTCCTGCCAGGTTCCCAGAGAAAGCTGCAGATCGGAAAGCTGGTAGCTTCCTTTTCCAAGGGTGAGGGAGATCTGCTGCTGCCCTTTTTCCAATGGAACCGCATACGTAAATGTTGTGTTGTGGTTATAGTAAATGTGTGATCTGGCACTTAATTTATTCCGTTCTTTTTCCAGTGTGATGGATACGTCAGAAGATGGCTTCTTGTTTTTTACATGAAATTGCAGGAATAAAACATGCTCCTGTTCATTTTGTCCGTTCTCATTCCAGTTCGGAAATAAGTCTGCAAGATTTAAATGAAGAATCTCAGTCTGTTTTAATACTGCCGTTATGGTTTCGTCTGTTTGTGTCAGAGTGTTTCCGGTCTTTTGGAGAGCCGGAAGCGTCATTGTTCCGGATGTGATCTTCAGACTGTCAGAATCCGGAGTCTCTTTTTGTCCGCCTTTTTCTACTACAGCATAATCTAAAAGTGTAGTCTGATTGTACGGAAACGGTAATGTATCATAGGTCTGTTTATTTAGCAGCCGGTTCGTTGCATAGGCAATTGGTGATACATTGTCATTTTTCAGAACTTTCGTATTTCCGATTGTACAGTCCCATTGATAGCCGGGAACATCCTCCTGGGTGATCAGATATTTGATGCCCATAAACCGTTGATAGACAGGATTTCTGGAAACAGACTGCATTAGAAAGTTCCGATAGGGCTCTTCCAGTTCAAACGTCTTTGTCCGAAATTCCTGATAATCTGCATTATATACAGAAGAATACACAGAGCTGCTGTACTGTCCGGTGCCCCAGATGCGATTGAGATCGGCAAACTCTTCTTTTGGAGTACCGATTTGTTCCATGCGGTAAAACTCTTGTTTTCGTGTGACAAATTCGGTTGCTTTTTTCGTTTCATAATCCGTTATTTTCTGATAAAAACCGGAATCCAGCATCGTGTCTGCCTGTGTCTGGAAAGACTGATCGTAGATTCCAAGAAACAGGATTGGCGGGATCAAAAGGCACAAAACACTTCCGGTGCGAAGGGATTTTCTGTTTGTCCGAATCCCGAAACGAGTCAATCCATAAAAGAGCAGGTAGCATCCCGCCATGATGACGGCGTCCAGAGCAAGTAAGGATCGGCCGAAGGACGGCATGGATTCTGTGTTTCCGGTAAATATCAGTATGATCGTCAGAATATAAGGCAGAAGTCCGCGCCAGAGCGGGCGAGCTTCTTCCTGTTGTTTTTGCATATAGCAGGCGATCAGATAGCATAAAACCGGAAGAAACGGAATCAGAACCTTGTCCCGGATGTACAGTCCGCCATTGAGCAGATAAGAAAAGAACGGAATCGTCAGAATCAGGATCGTGCTCCAGATTAGGATCCGTTCTCCTCTTCTCTTCCAGGCAAGTCCGGCGATCAAAACGGTCAGGATCAGTGTGGTCAGTCCGATTGCATAAGGATGATAAAGAATCGCAGATAATTTTACTACAGGAATAAAAAATGAAAGATTTGTCGGTGTTGTTTCCCCTTCTCTTCCGCCGTGCAAAGCCATTGCGGTTGGGACTAAAAAGAAGGCGCTTAAAAGAATCGCGGTCAGGATTGGACCTAAAAACCGGATTCCTTCTCTGAGAAAATCAAGAAACCGGATTTTCTTTCCAAGCGAATCCTGCAGCATAAAGTATCGGTGCAGTCCGTATAAAATCAGGACCAGAATTCCGCCGATACTGAAGTAGAAGCTGGTCATGATCATCAAAAATACACCGGATAAATAGAGAAGCGGTTTTCCTTTTTCCAGGAAAGAATCCACACCCCAAAGAGCCATACACAGAAACGGCATATAATTGACAAACATAATCTGGTTGTAGGACTGAAAAATCATAGGTGCTGACAGCAAAAACAACAGTGCAGTCAGAAAGCTGACAGTCTGGGAGAACCCTCTTTTTATGAGCCAGAAGTAAAGCAATACAACTGCTGATGCAAGGCAGGTGAAGGATGCTGCAATCAGATAATCGCTCATTTTCACAAAAGGAAGCAGATAGGACAACAAAAAAACAGGACTGTACAGTCCATAGTAGGCAAAGTTATAAATGTTCTGTCCTCCTCCGATGCCCGCTGCAAATTCCGGGAAGAAGTCTCCGGTGTCATAAAACTGCTGTCGGAAATAATCCGGAAATACGCTGTGCTGGCTGATCCAGTCTACTTTTGAGCCGAATACACCATATCTCCCGCAAAATAACCAGCAGAAAAACAAAGTGAAAAGAATCAAAAGAAAAGGCATCCGCCATTGTTTGCATTTAGTGTTCGTATTCATAGTGTGTCCTCGTTTCCTCTTCGCTGGAATCTTTTAAAATAAAAATCGGCCGGTGTTTTGTCTCCAGATATGTCTTAGACAGGTACTGTCCTACAATTCCGGTACATAAAAGCTGCACGCCACTTACCATAAAGATGATGCAGGCAAGAGAAGGCCATCCGGATACAGGGTCTCCCCAGATCAAGGTCCGTACGATGATCACGATGATCATGACAAAAGAAACCAGACAGAACAAAAGTCCCAGTACAGATGCCAGTGACAATGGCGCCACAGAAAATCCGGTGATTCCTTCCATGGAATATACAAACAGTTTTCTTAAAGACCACTTTGTCTCTCCGGCCCGGTCAGAACGTCTGGTTGCCACGCTGTCATACTCCTCTTCTAACAGAATTTTGTACATCTTCGGCAGCAGTGACAGCGGATCCTGCAGATCTACATCCATGACTGCAACATAATCTCCGCCGGCATTGGAAAGACCGGCATAAATGGCTGCTTCTTTTCCAAAATTACGGGAAAAAGAAAAGTATTTGCAGCGAGGATCTTTTTGGTGCAGCGCTTTCATTTCCAGCAGTGTATGATCAGTGGATCCATCGTCGATAACTAACAGTTCAAAGTCAATATTCTCCATTTGCTTCATAACGGGCTGCATTGCCTGATAATATACAGGCAGAGCCTCCTCTTCATTAAAGCATGGGATAATTACAGTAATTGTTTCAGTTTTCATATTCTGTCTACCTCCTGGAAACGATGATACTGGTATTTTCTTAAAAAAATCCAAAAGCAAATCTTAAAAATGCTTAAGAAAAATAGTATTTTTTTTAAATTCGCTATAATATACACAGATCAAACAGCTTAAAATAGAAAAGAAAGGGATAAAAATATCCGGCAGGAGACAGCAAGCAGAAAGGCCAATCAGGATCTGAGCACTGCACTCCTCCATGATCTGCGTACACCGCTGACGATTTTGAATGGATATCTAGACCGGTGCCTGCAGAAAACATCCGATATCAGAAATGAGCATATGCTGAGAGTTCCTATTACCAGTGCAGTCATGACTGTGAAAGAGGACATTTAATATTTTAGAGGTGGGAAAATCGTATTTTTTGAGAAAAAAAACACATCCCGGATGAAATACGATCCGGGATGTGTTGAAAAATCAGAGATTTAACGGATAAAGTTTGTCTTTACCTTCTCTTCTGATTCCGGTTTTGAAATTCCAGCATTTTTTCCGGCTTCCAGACAATGCAGAAGCCATGCCATATTTTTGCCGAGAACATGCATGATCTGAATTCCTTCTTTGTCCTGAAGTACTTCATCCGGAGTGTTGCCGTGTACCATATTCCAATAGTTGGAAGAAACGATTGGCATCTGGTGGAATGAAAAGTATTTTAAGAGGACATCCAAGGTTGCTGTGGTGCCGGCGCGTCTTGCGGATGCAATGGCGGCAGCAGGTTTCAGCAACATATCTTTTCCGGCAAGAGAACAGAACTTATCCATAAATTCGATGATCTGCCCGCTTGGAGATGCCCAGTATACCGGAGAGCCGACGATCAGAGCATCTGCCTCTTTCATCTTTTCGGCAGCTGCTCTTACATTTTCAAGTTCCGGGGTTCCAGCCTGAAAAATTTCGCTTTCGATTCCGTTTTTCTCTAAAACCCCGGCAATCTGGATAAGTGCGGTATACGTGCAGCCTTCTTTTCTCGGGCTTCCATTTAACATCAAAACTTTCATTTTCAATTCCTTCTTTCTTTTGAGCTTATAATAAATATTATAACGCAGAAGGAACTTTTATGTAAATATTAAGAAAACAGTTTCATAGAGAAAAGGTTACTCTTCCTCATGGCTGGCAGCATATTTTCTGCCAAGCTTGATCAGACCGGCAAAATAGAGAGCGGTCAAAACACCTGCGATAATATAAGCAACTGTCATTGGCAGACCAAATCCAATTTTCTGACTCAAAATGAAAGAAGATATGATGAACATATAAAAACTTCCTGGAATCAATGCAATCAGATAGATTCCTTTTTTTGCCCCCTTTTTCGCCATCAGATAAATAGTAATTGCAGCAAATGCGAAAACTCCGATGGTCTGGTTGCTCCATGCAAAATATCTCCAGAGGATATTAAATCCTTCTGTATTCATTTTTGCAAAAACAAGGATCAAAATGACAGGAATAAAAATTCCCAATGTCACAAGTACACGATTTTTTCTGGTTTTCTGATCAATGTGCAGGTAATCTGCAACCATCAGACGGCAGGAGCGAAGGGCTGTATCGCCGGATGTGATTGGAAGAACAATCACACCGAGGATTGCGATGATTCCTCCCACAGGACCAAGCAGACCTTTTGCAACTTCGCCAACTGCTGCGGTAGCTCCGGCAGTAGAACCGCTGTTGTAAAGTCCCATAGCTGCTGCTGCCCAGATCATGGCGATCAGGCCTTCCAGAATCATCATTCCATAAAAGACTGTGCGTCCTTCTTTTTCATGTTCTACAGAGCGTCCAATTAAAGTACACTGTGTAGAGTGAAAACCAGATGTAATTCCACAGGCTACTGTTACGAAAAAGACAGGAATGAATTTTGTTCCTGCTCCCGAATTTCCTTCTGCATCAAAGATCGGATACACATCAAAAATTCCTTTGAGACCATGGCTGAAATCAATATTATCAAGCTGATATCCCTGAATAAAGATTCCAGCAAATACTCCGACTGCCGATAAGAGCAGAATCGCACCGAAAATCGGATAAATCTTACCAATGATCTTATCAATCGGGAACAAAGTTGCGACCAGATAGTAAAGTAAGATCACTCCGTAAATTACCCATGTCCATACATTGACATCCTGAAATCCGCAAATCTGTCCTGCGAATAGATCTCCCGGGGTATAGGTGAAAACAGCACCAACAAGAAGCATCAGAAAACAAAGGAAAATATTATACACCTGATAGGTTTTATTTCCCAGAAATTTCCGGATGATTCCCGGCATTTGTGCACCATTCTGGCGAAGTGACATCATTCCGCTTAAATAGTCATGTGTTGCACCGCTGATCACACATCCGATTGGAATGGTAATAAATGCGATTGGTCCAAACAAGATCCCCTGAATCGGCCCAAAAATCGGACCAGTACCTGCGATATTTAAGAGGTTGATCAATGCGTTCTTCCATTTATTCATAGGAACATAATCAATACCGTCTTTCATTCGTACGGCTGGAGTCTCGCGATCGTCAGGTTTAAAGACATGCTCTACAAATTTCCCGTACAGCCAGCCTCCAAGTAAAAGTATTACAAGCCCTGTTATAAAAGTTGCCATAAAATTTTCATCTCCCATTTCTTTATAATAGAGTGCACTCTGTTTTATAGATATTTTATACTTTTTTAATAAATTGTCAATAGGTTTTGCACTGTTTTCTTTATTTTTTTAAAGAACTGGCAAATTAACGCTTTAGCTTAATAAACTTTTAAAAGTAAAAAAGACAGGATTGCCATCTCTTTCAACGGCTGTCCTGTCTGGTTCTGTTTACATCAGTTTTCTGAATAAGTTTTTCAGATCTTCTACACTGGCATCTTTTGGATTGCCTGGTGCACATGCATCTGCGTGCGCAGATTCGGCAAGGAACGGAAGATCTTCTTCTTTGAGTGCTTCCAGTTTTGTTGGGATTCCTACATCTACAGAAAGTTTCTGTACTGCATCCACAGCAGCTTTTCTGTACTCGTCAGCAGACATCTCATCTACACCTTTCACGCCCATAGCACATGCGATTTCGCGATATTTTTCTCCGGAGCAATCTGCATTGTATTCCATAACAATTGGAAGCATCATCGCACATGCGACACCATGAGGCGTATCATAAACAGCTCCTAATGTATGTGCCATGGAATGCGCAATTCCAAGGCCGACATTGGAAAATCCCATCCCTGCGATATACTGTCCGAGAGCCATTCCTTCCCGTCCTTCTTTTTCATTTGCTACTGCACTTCTCAAAGATCTGGAAATGATCTCGATCGCTTTTAAGTGGAACATATCTGTCATCTCCCATGCTCCTTTGGTTGTATAACCTTCGATGGCATGTGTCAGTGCATCCATACCGGTAGAGGCAGTCAGTCCCTTTGGCATAGAGGACATCATATCCGGATCAACGATCGCAATGATCGGCATATCATGCGGATCCACACAGACCAATTTTCTTTTTCTTTCCACATCTGTGATCACATAGTTGATGGTAACTTCTGCAGCTGTTCCTGCAGTTGTCGGAACGGCAATGATTGGAATACAGGGTTTTGTTGTAGGCGCCACACCCTCCAGACTTCTTACGTCTTCAAATTCCGGATTTGCAATGATAATACCGATTGCCTTTGCGGTATCCATAGAAGAACCGCCGCCAATTGCAACAATGTAATCTGCTTTGGCAGCTTTGAATGCGGCAACACCATTCTGTACATTTTCGATGGTCGGGTTTGCTTTGATGTCAGAATAAATTTCATAAGCAAGCCCAGCTTTGTCAAGAACGTCTGTCACCTTTCCTGTGACTCCGAATTTGATCAGATCCGGATCCGAGCAGACGAATGCTTTTTTGAAAGCTCTTGCCTTTGCTTCTGCTGCAATTTCCTGGATTGCTCCTGCCCCATGATAAGATGTTTCGTTCAGCATAATTCTATTTGCCATTTGTATCACTCTCCTTTGTTTTGATTTTAACAATTTTTCACAAAAATAGAAAGTGAAAAACTGTCAAATTTGTCACTTTACAATAGATTTAATACCTTAAATACTTCCATTAGTTTCAGAGGCATAGCATCAACCAGAGAGCGTGCAATTTCTTCTGGAGTTCCTTTCAACTTTCCAAGAACCCTCTGTACAGTCATATAGATGGAACCCTGGCAATACATTTCCAGTAAGAAACGCAAATGCTCTGAAATTTTCTCTCCGGTCTTCTGTTCAATCTGGTCTGTATAAAATTGAAGGATCAGATGAAAGTCGTGATCCCTCAGGCAGTTCTGATCATCATTCTTAAAGGCAGTACGAAAAAACAGATTCTCCTGCTGGATATAATAAAATTTATTGACAAGTCCTTCGTAGATTGTTTCGCTCTTTCCCATGTACTCGAAAGATTTCAAAAGAATCTTATCAAAATACCAGTTGATCAAATCGTATTTGTCCTGAAAGTTTCGGTAAAAGGTCTGCCTTGTTGTACCGCATACTTCAACAATTTCTTTTACTGTGATTTTTTCTACCGGCGCATATTTCATACATTCTTTCATCGCTTCCGAAAGCCGGTATTTCATACGTTCCGGATCCCTGGAAGGTTCTTTGGTATTCTGTAGTTTTTCCATGCGTGTTTCAGCTCCGTGATTTTTATCATTTATAAAGACAGTTTATCATGAAGGCAGTGTGGAAACAATACAGATGTGTGTGAAAGCGGCTGTAATTCATAAATTTGATGGATACGATCATACCAACAGTTGTGGATCCCTGTGCAAATTTTGTGGACAGATAACAGACGATTCCGATATAGACAGCAATAGTTCCCGTCAGGATTTTTGTCTTGATCCTGACATTCTGTTCTTTCAGATAGCTGTCCAGATATTTTGGATATGCACCGCGCGCCTGAACATCTGCAAAGAAATAGTTTTTCTGTTCTGCCTGCATTGCTGCCAGTACATCCTCCGGCTTTGGTGTCAGCGGGTATGTCGGCATTGCCAGAATCATGCAGCCAACCTGACTGTCCGGCATAATCTCATGCGCCAGCTTTACTGCTTTTGCTGATGCAACCAGTTCATGATGGATTGCCTGATACAGATCCTGCTTTGTGAGCTGTTCCTTTGGAGTCAGGATTCCACCGCTGATCAGAGGCTGATGCAGCACGGAATTGATTTCATTGAAAGTAAGCCAGTACTTTACTTTTCCTCTGTAGCGTTCAAAGATTACTTTACAGAAATTCATATAAAAGTCGATGAGCTTTCGGCTCCTCCATCCGTCATACTCTCTTGCAAGATGCAATGGAGTCTCGTAATGGGAAATCGTCACCAATGGCTCAATACCATACTTTTTGCACTCATTCAGTACATCATCATAGAAGTGAAGTTCTTTTTCATTTGGCTCTTTGTCATTTCCATTTGGGAAAATTCTGGACCATGCAATAGAAAATCGAAACACCTTAAATCCCATCTCTGCAAGCATGGCAATATCTTCTTTGTAACGATGGTAAAAATCGACTGCCACAAGCTTCATGTTGTCCGCTGTAGGTTCTTCTGTAGGTGCCCCCTTGATTCCCTTTGGCATGATATCCTGAATGGACAGCCCTTTTCCATCCTCCAAATACGCTCCTTCACACTGGTTGGCTGCCACTGCGCCGCCCCATAAAAAATCCTTTGGAAATATTACTCGATTCATCTCTTTTTTATCCTTTCTCTATTTTTTGACTGTTAAAATTGCATCTCCTGCTTTTACCGGACCGAATTCTTTTTGTACCACGATTTCTGAAAAATCATCTGCGTTTGTAATAAGAACCGGTGTAATGACATCATGTGTTTTCTGGATTTCCTGCAGATCAAATGTAATCAGCGGATCACCTTTTTTCACCAGATCCCCCTGAGAAATATGCACCTCAAAATGAGTTCCGCCCAAATTTACCGTTTCCAGTCCTACATGGATCAAAAGCTCCATTCCCTGATCGTCTGTCAGTCCAATTGCATGTTTTGTATCAAAAAGAGCGGACACTACTCCGTCAAAAGGCGCATAGACGATTCCTTCTTTTGGAAGAATTGCAATTCCTTTTCCAAGTATCTCTTCTGAAAATGTGGGATCATTGACGTCTTTTAGAGATTTGAGTTCTCCTGTCAGCGGACTGAAAACAGTTTGTCCCAAAATAGAATGCTCTGCGTTTTCCTTTTGCTTTGGTTCGCACCCAAACAGCAGGATACTTCCGATTGTTCCTGTAATCGTCACTGCTGCTCCTGTGGCACAGGCTGGAAATGAACCCGGATTTTCCACAGATATGGAATTTACCACGGAGATCAGTCTCGGAAGTCCTGCATACACATACTGTGTTGCTCCCAGTATCGCAGCGATTGCACTTCCGATTGCAGCCCAGATACAGCCATAAATAAACGGTTTCTTTCTCGGCAGTGTGATCCCATAGATTGCCGGTTCTGTAATTCCGAAAATTCCTGTGATTCCGGCGGACAGTGCATCTGTTCTCAGCTGCTTGTCTTTTGCTTTTAAAAATACTCCAAATGCAGCTGCCATCTGTGAAATTACAGCAATCTGAATAAAAATCTGCAGTGTGTCCTGTCCGTTCTGCGCAAAATTGGCAATTACAATCGGAACCATCCCCCAGTGAATGCCAAAGATTACGATCACCTGCCACACCCCGCCGACAACTGCACCTGCGATCGGAGGCGCCATCTGATACAGAAGATTGTATCCGGCGGCAACTCCATTGGACAGCCACTGGATCAATGGACCGATCACAACGATGGTCAGTGGAACCAGCGCTGCCAGGCAGATAAGCGGAGTAAATAAGGATTTGATCAATTCCGGCAAATGTTTATTTAGAAATTTCTCCAGCTTGGACAGCAGTGCAACTAAAATCAAAGGCGGCAGTACAGAAGAGGTATAGGTGATTTCCGTCAGGTTTACAAAAAGAAAACGGATATTCTCTCCTTCTGCGATTTTTCCTGCCATTTCTGTCCACACAGGATTTACAAGTGCCAGACAGCAGGCGGCCGCAATATATGGATTGCAGTGAAAATGCTTTGATGTGGAAATCGCAAGCAGTACCGGCAAAAAGGTAAACGGCGTCCAGCTGATAAAATTAAAAACCTGATAGACTCCGGTTTCTGTCACGGATGGTACTGCCATTGTAAGAATGATCAGCAATCCCTGTAAAAGTCCTCCGGCTGCAAGGACATAACAGACAGGTGCAAATACTCCTGATATCATCTGAAGCAGGCGGTTTAACAGGTTTTCTTTTTCTTTTGGGCGTTCTTCCTGTTCTGTTTTTTTGTTTGTTTCAAGTTCTGCAGAAACTGCCTCGAATACATCTCCCACATGATTTCCTATCACGACTTGAAACTGTCCCTGTTTCTGTACAACCGTGATCACGCCGGGCAGGGCTTTGATTTTTTCCTCTGCCTGTCCGGGTGTATTTTTCAAAACCAGACGGAGTCTGGTCGCGCACCGTTGTGCACTGGCAATATTGTCTGCACCGCCTGCAAGACGAATGATATCATGTTCCAGCTTTTGATAATCTTTTACTGCTTCTGCCATTTTTCCCTCTCCTTTTCTTTACGCATTCAATCCTGCCTCGTATCCTTCCCGGATTCCAAGATATCCGTTTTTCACCCCATTGGCATCTCCCACTTTTAATACTTTGCAGGAAACATGTTCCATGGAGTCCAGAAGGGTTCTGTCTGTTTTCACTCCGACTGCAATAATAACCGTATCAATATTTTCAAGTACAAATCTTTCCCCGTCTTTTCTGCGGTTACCGTATGATCTCCGATTTCCAAAAGTTTTGTAGAAGTATGAATCTGAACTCCGTTTTGGGAAAACCGCTCTTTCATGTATTTTGTTGGAGCTGCTTCTCCATCTTTCATGATCTGCGGAAGCATTTCTATAATGGTTACCTGTTCACATTGCTGACCGAGCATATCGGCAGTTTCAGCTCCTACGAGACCGCCGCCGATGACCACAACACGATTGCCCGGCTCTGTTTTTCCAAGGAGTACATCATGAGCAGTTACGACAAAATCCTGATCTGCACCTTGAATCGGCGGAATAAACGGTCTGCTTCCGGTTGCGATGATGACCGTATCCGGTTCATAGAGTTTGATCAGTTCTGCATCGGCGGTTGTATTCAGAAGGATCTGTACATGCATTTTCTCCAGCATACTTTTCTGCCAGCACAGAAACGAAGTAAACTCGCTTTTTCCGATCGGAACCGATGCGGGAATCCACTGTCCACCCAATCGGTCATTTTTTTCGATCAGAGTGACTTTATGACCCTTTAACGCTGCCGAGATCGCAGCCTCACATCCTGCAATACCACCACCTATAACGAGGACCTGTTTTGCCTTTTCGGTAGGAGTCAAATCATATTCATCTTCCATTCCGGTAAGCGGATTTACCAGACAGCGGATACCGTTTCCTTTTCCGTTCTCTCCGATACAGCCCTGCAGACAGCTGATACAACGGATCACTTCATCTCCCCGTCCTTTCAGAACCTTGTTTGGCAGTTCCGGATCCGCCAGGGAGGCTCTTGCCATGGTCACAAGATCTGCCTTTTTGGACTGGAGAACACTTTCCGCAATCTCTACATCATTGATTCGTCCTACAGCGATAACAGGAATCTGAACTGCTTTTTTCATTTCCGCGGCATGTTCCACATAACCCGCCCGCGGAAATACGGATGGCGGAATGATCGTGTGCGTGGATGCATATACGCCCTGGGAACAGTGAATACAGTCTGCGCTCGCTTCTTCCATCAACCTTGCGATGACCTTTGACTCTTCGATACCCAGCCCGCCCGGCACATATTCCACAGAAGAGATCCGATACAGCACCGGATAGTCTTCTCCGCATTTTTCTTTGATGTTCCGAATGATCTCCATGCCAAATCTTGCACGATTGCGGATCGTTCCGCCATATTCGTCGCTTCGTTTGTTAGAAAACGGGGATGCGAAAGCGCCTGCCAGATATCCGTGCGCTCCATGCACTTCTACTGCATCAAATCCGGCTGCTTTGGCTCTTTTTGCACAGTCACCGAATTGCTCTACCAGAGTATGGATTTCCGGGATCGTCAATTCTCTGGGTGTTTCCGGCATACTTGGCTCCCGGACTGCAGAAGGGGCTACGGGCTGCACTCCGGTCACGGCACTGCTTGTCTCTCTTCCGGCATGATAAATCTGAGCTGCGATTTTTCCGCCTGCGGCGTGAACGCGTTCGGTCAGCTTCCGATGGCTTTCAATCTGCCCATCCGCCTTTTGCTTTGTGTTCGTGATAAGCAATAAATTTTTCGGTTGCCTTTCCGTCCGGTGTACAATAATTGGTCACCATGGCTGATACGACCATCCTGTTTTTCAGTTCCAGACCATTGATCTTCATAGGTTCAAAAACTTTCATGTTTGTCATCCTTTCTATTCCTTGAATCTTTCTGATCTATACTATAAAAGTTTCTTCTGAATAGTTCCCCCTCATATGAGGGAAAAGAACGATTTTTTCTTCTTTTTTCTTGACTCACAGGACCGATGGAAATTAGAATAAAATAAACAGATTTTAAGAACTGCTGAAAGGATGAAAAAAAATGGCTGATATTGAACCGCATATCATTCCGAGTATTTATCTGGCAAATTATCTGAATGATTTTGAAGATGTAATCTTAAATTATGAGGTGCAGAAGACGCAGATCAGAAAAGGCAGTTATCTGACACAATATGGAGTGATCAATAACACTGCTTACTATATCAAAAACGGAATTGTCCATCTTTCACTTGGGCATGAACAGGGGAAGAAGTCTCTGAATATGTTTGGCCCCGGACTATTTTCCCGGTAGGCGTCGAGATTCATGAATTTCGTGTGGAATATGAAATGATCATACAGGCACTGACAGACTGTGAGGTATACAAGATGTCGTATCCCACTTTGAAAAAGATAGCAACAGAAAACGGAACCTTTGCCGGGGAGCTGCTTCGTGAGAATTGTGATTTTATCGGATATATGTTCTTTGACAGTATCAATCAGACATTTGAACCATGTCTGGCCAGAATTTGCGATATCTTATACCTCTATCTTACAAAAGTCCACCCGCTCTCTGCGAAAATCCCGCTGTCGCAGTCAGAACTTGCCAGCATTGCGGGAGCGTCCACTGCCCAGATGGAGCGCTCGATTTCGGATCCTGAAAAAAGAAGGGATCTTAGATACCTCCCGAAAACAAATAGAGATACTTGATGAAGAAAAATTACTGGCGCACTGTACGCTTGGAATGAGAAGCAACATTATCTGATTTTCTAATAAAATAGCTATGATTCAAACAATTTGAATCATAGCTATTTTAAAAAAGATTTGTCAAGAGCGAATGGGATATAATTTTACACCAATCCCCATCTATTCATAATATTTTCCAGTTCCAAGAATGGTACCAAACAACCCGAATACCCAAATCAAAGTAACCGCTTTTTGAGACGATTCCCACAAGCCTGCCGTAACCAGGAGAAAGCTGACAACAGGAAATAGGATCATGGATCCCAGCATCCAGTATCGGCAGCATTTTACAATATACGGCCAGTTACTGTTGTGAATCCGAATAAACGGAATATTCATTCGGAAGACCCCGTCGGACACATAATGAAGTTCATTTTCATCATAATAAGTCGGAAGCTGTTCTTTTGCAAATAAGCAGAACCCTGCACCAAATAAGGCAAATAAAGCTTCTAAAACAAAGATGTCCTTCTGGATCAGATTTACATCCTGCCATATTAAAATTCCGAATTCCAATATGCTGAATCCCAGGACAAACAAATACCACATTTTGTGAAAACCAGAATGTACGTGTTTTTGATTGTCTGACAAATGAATGGTTTTTCCCAGCAGTTCATCCATCTCCTGCGGCTCAAGTGCGGCATGAATCCGCTCACCTTTTAGCAGCTCTGCGACTGTTACTCCCAGGATATCTGCCAGAGGTTCCAATAAGGCGATATCTGGGAGACTCAGTCCGCTTTCCCTTAGTTAAAGATATGAACCCTCTTTATCAGTCTACTTTTCCAATAAATCGGTAGTATATCTCTATTTCCTGTATTCTTTCATTGTCCTCATTCGTTGTTGCTTCGTGAATGAGGATTTTTTCTATCATTGCATTTAATAATGGTGCTGTCAGTTCCTTTGGTACGGAATACTCCTTGATTAACTCAATCCACTTTTCAGCACCTATCATATCCTGTTCCATTTTACTTAATTCTTCTCTTAGGTTGGTTATCTGCTGTTCCAGTTCTATCTGCTCTTTTTGATATTTCCCCGACAGCATGATGAAGTTTCGTTCCGTTATCTTCTCACAGGCTCTATCTTCATACATTTTCGCAAACAAGCGGTCAATCTCATTTTGGCGGTTCTCGGCTTTCTTCAAGGCACTTGCCTTTTTCTTCTTTTCCCGTATTCTCTCTGCATTGCCAGCCTTTTGTATCTTATTCAACACTTTTTCTTCGTCCTGCTGTACTGCCTTAGCCCAATACTGCAATCGCTCCAATACGGCTTGATACAGCACATCATAGCGGATGTAGTGCATAGAACAATAACCTTTACCAAACTGTCCGTAGAAACTGCAAGCATAATAACTGTAAGGCGTTTTATTTGCCGTATTCGTTCCAAACCGCATAGACCAGCCACAATCCGCACACTTGACAAGCCCTGCAAATATCGGCGTTGCTTTTTCCTTTGTCTGTCTACGCCTTGATTTTATCTGTTCCTGCACACGATAAAACACTTCCTTATCAATAATCGGCTCATGGGTATTTTCTACTCGAAACCATTCACTTTCAGGCTTACGCACTTTCTTCTTGCTCTTGAATGAAACTGTTGATTGTCGATTATGAACGCTGTTTCCGATATAGACTTCACTTTTTAAGATTGCCTTGACATGAGCAATCGTCCACTCATAACGCTTGCTGTCGGGCTTTCCCTCAAAGATATGTGCAAAAGTACCGTACCTTGTAAAATTCAGCCAAGACGCTGTAGGAACTTTTTCTTCTCGCAGTACCTTTGTGATTTTGGCACTACCGTAACCTTGATAGGCTAGGGAGAAGATTTTTTCAACAATCCATTTTGTTTCCTCATCAACCAGCAGTTTTCCTTTGATGTCGGGGTGTTTCTTATATCCTAACGGAGCATAAGCCCCATAATATGCACCCTCTGCAAATTTTGTCTTAAATGCAGATTTCACTTTACGGCTTGTATCTCTTGCCACCCATTCATTGATGATATTCTTAAATGGTGCAATCTCACTTTCGCCTTTTTCGCTGTCTACACCGTCGTCAATCGCTATGTAACGGACATTATGGCTGGGAAAATACAATTCTGTATATTGTCCTGTCATAATATAATTTCTGCCAAGTCGGGAAAGGTCTTTCGTTACAACACAGTTGATTTTTCCTGCCTCTATATCTTCAATCATTCTCTGGAAACTCGGTCTTTCAAAATTTGTTCCCGACCAGCCGTCATCAATATATTCATCAATCACATTCAAAT